>Ga0187892_10006874_pt1 | contig 16588 bp, 11 predicted proteins | sample MA1701073metaG_FD_139345 | JGI IMG/M metagenome (GOLD analysis project Ga0187892, IMG submission 139345) | Bio-ooze microbial communities from a basaltic lava cave in the Kipuka Kanohina Cave System on the Island of Hawaii, USA - MA170107-3 metaG ... | reverse complement strand
GGGTCCGCCGGCCGCGGGAGAGCCGAAGCCCTCGTCGGCGCCCGGCGACTCGAAGAAGGCGCAGGAGGAGAGCCAGGGCTTCCAGAAGGACAAGAACCGGTCGGACGACGATTCGATCGAGAAGGCGGGCGCGGAGTTGCGCCGCGAGGCGGGCCGGCTGGGCAAGAAGCTGGTCGACACGCGGACGATCGGGTCGAAGACGTTCTACCTGTGGGGCGGCGTCTGGACGGACGGCGCCTACGACGAGAAGGACAAGGACAGGATCGCGCGCGTGAAGTACCTGAGCGACGAGTACTTCAAGCTGACGGACGACGCGGCGCTGGCGAAGTGCCTCGCGGTCGGCGACAGCGTGATCGTGTGCTGGAACGACAAGATCTACCAGGTGGAAAAGTAGATTTCGGATTTCAGATGTCGGATTTCAGCTGCGCGCGCTTGTCGACCCGCTCGCGTAGCCCAACGACGAGTCGGCCGGACCCGAGACGCCGTCGTCGCGGCTGATCGGCACCGCGTGCGAAGCGCGTGCGGCTGAAATCCGGAATCCGAAATCCGAGATCCGGAACTGCCGCGCACCGAAATGCGTCCAAGCCGAAGTGGAGGAGACAACGATGGGTAGCCGCCGGGCCCTGATGACGTTCGCGATCGCGACGATCGCCCTCGCCTGCAAGATCATCCCGAACAAGGGGATGGACGGGTTCAACACGATCGTGCACAAGCGGTTCGACGTGCGCGTGGTCGTGAAGGACCAGGTCGCGCAGGTGACGGTGCGTCCGACCTTCCACAACCCGAACTCCTTCGCCCTGGAGGGCACGTACTTCCTCGCGCTGCCCCCGGACGCCCAGGTGCAGGAGTTCAAGCTGATCGTGAACGGCAGGGAGCTGCAGGCGGAGCTGCTCAACGTCGAGAAGGCGCGCGAGCAGTACAAGCAGTTCGTGCAGTCGCAGAAGAGCCCGGCGCTGCTGGAGCTCGTCGGCACGCAGATGCTGAAGGCGAACATCGGCTCCATCGCGGCGAACGGCGACGTCGACGTCACCGTGAAGTACACGTCGCTCCTCGCGCAGGAGAACGGGCTCGTCGCGCTCGACGTGCCCTTCACCAACCAGTTCGGGGCGGACTATCCGGTGCCGCTCGTCACCGTCGGCGTCGAGATCGAGAGCAAGCGGGCGATCAAGACGGTCTACTCGCCGACGCACACGGTCGACGTGATCAAGAAGAGCGACCACGCGGCGAAGGCCAGCTACGAGGCGAAGAACTACGCGCCGCGCAAGGCGTTCAAGCTGCTCTACCACCTGAGCGACGACGACGTCGGGCTCACGATGCTGACGTTCAAGCAGCCCGGCGAGGACGGCTTCTTCGCCCTCCTGGCGACGCCCAAGGTGAAGGTCGAGGACGAGAAGCTGCTGGCGAAGGACGTCTGCTTCGTCTTCGACCGCTCCGGCTCGATGAGCGGCGAGAAGATCCAGCAGGGGCGGGAGGCGCTCACGACCTTCCTCGCCTCGCTCAAGGACCACGACCGGTTCAACATCGTCGACTTCTCGAGCGACGCGAACTGTTTCGAGACGGAGCTCGTCGGCGCCAGCCGCGAGAACCGCGCGCGGGCGACCCGCTACGTCGAGGGCCTCAAGGCGGCCGGCTCGACCAACATCAGCGAGGCGCTCGACATGGGCATGAAGATGATGCCGAAGGACGGCGCGCGCATGTCGATGATCATCTTCATGACGGACGGGCTCCCGACGGTCGGCGAGCAGCGCTTCGACAAGATCCTGGAGGGCGTGAAGGGGAAGAACGCGGGGATCAACGCGCGGGTCTTCGTCTTCGGCGTCGGCAACGACGTGAACACGCAGTTCCTCGACAAGCTCGCGGAGGACAACCGCGGGACGCGCGACTATGTCGCGCCCGAGGAGAAGATCGAGGCGAAGGTGAGCGGGCTGATCCAGAAGGTGTCGAACCCGGTGCTCGGGTCGCTGGCGCTCGACTTCGGCGGCGTGCACGTGCAGGACATGTACCCGAAAGCGCTGCCCGACCTCTTCACGGGCTCGCAGCTGGTGGTCTTCGGGCGGTACCGCGGAACCGGCCCGGCGAAGCTGATGCTCAAGGGCTTCGCGGCCGGCGCGGAGCGGACGTTCGCGTACGACGTGAACTTCCCGGAGAGCGACACGCGCCACGACACGACGCCGCGGCTCTGGGCGGCGCGGAAGGTGGCGTTCCTGATGGACTCGATCCGCATGGGCGGCGCCGCCAAGCAGGAGGTGATCGACGAGATCGTCCTGCTCGGCAAGCGGTACGGAATCGTGACGCCGTACACCGCCTTCCTCATCGTCGAGGAGAGCGGCCTGGGGATGAGCGATCACAAGATGAAGGGGGACGCGGCGCGCGAGCTCTCGTCGCTCGCGGAGCGCGCGCAGCAGTCGGGCGGCGCGGGCGGCGGCAAGGACGCGGCGCCGGGGCAGCCCCCCGCGGACCCGGCCGCGGACGCGAAGAAGGCGCAGGACGAGAGCAAGGGCTTCCGGGCCGGGCGCGACCGGAACGAGTCGGAGTCGCTCGACAAGGAGGGGGACTACGCGGCGGAGAAGGCGCGGAAGGAAGGCCGCCAGGTCGTGGCGACCAGGACGGTCGGATCGAGGACGTTCTACCTGCGCACCGGCGTGTGGACGGACGGCGGCTACGACGAGAAGGACAAGGACAAGGCGACGGTCGTGAAGTACATGAGCGACGAGTACTTCAAGCTGGCGGAGAACACGACGCTGGCGAAGTACCTGGCGCTCGGCGAGGCGGTGATCGTCGTGCACGAGGGGAAGATCTACCGGGTCGAGAAGTAGGCCCGATCCCCGATCCCCGATTCCGGATCCCGGATTCCCGATCCCGGTCGATTGACCAGGCTTGATTCGCCCGTAAGAAGTGCTTCCTTGCGGGCGAATCATGGTGAGCGAGCGGCAGCGAGTCGAACCATGTGCAACCCGTTCGACTCCAGCCGCCTGCGACGGGAGTTGCAGGCGGCTTCCGCTCAGGGTGAGTCCGCCGCAAGGAATCAGGCTTGTCCGCGGCAGATCTGCGGCCGGCCTTCGCCTATGCGTCAATCACGGCTGCAGCGCGTCGCGCACGATGTCGACGTCGTACCCCTGGCCGGCCAGCTTGCCGCTCCGGTCGTAGACGCGCACGTACGGGATGCCCTCCGCCTGGAACGTCTTCTTGAGCTGGTCGCGCGAGTCGTCGCCCGCCCACGTGATGTTCACGTAGCGGATGACGAGGCTCGCGTTCCCGGCCGCAAGCGTCTCGATCTCCCGATCGAAGTTCGGGCACGACGGTCAGTCGTCGGACGTCCACACGACGGCCGTCACCTGGCCGGGCACGGCCACCGCGGACTCGAGGATCGGCCCGCGCCCGATCGTCTTGCAGCGCTCGCCGAGCGTGGGATGCGGCTTCTCGCTGCACGACGCGGTCAACAGCACGAGGATCGCGGTCATTCTTCTCATCGGCGCCTCCCGATACCATGAGACGCGGTGCGCCGTCCGGGTCGGGGAATCCGCGCCGCGCCCTCGCAGGAGCGCGTCGGAGTAGAGGCTGACGCGCGTTCCACCATGGCCACATCCACCAAGTTGGCCCGGGGGTCCGCGTCCAGCACGCCGTACCTGATCGAGCAGGCGCGTTACCTGCTCAACGTCGTGCGCAACGACCCCACCGTCGCCGAGAACGTCGGCCAGCGAGACCTGGAGCAGCTCGCCTCCGCCGTCACCAGGCTCGAAACGTCCCAGGCCGCGTTCCTCGACGGCCGCAAGGACGCCAAGGCCCTCACCATCGAGGAACGGCGCCTTGCCCGGGATGCGAGCCACTGGCTCGTGGATCTCCACGACGCCTGCAGGATCGCAGCCCTCAAGGGCGCCGTGCTCCCGCCCCCCGGCCCCAGAGCGCCCGGCGAGAAGACGCCCGTCCCGAAGCTCCTCATCGAGCTCGAGTCCGGCCTCGTCTACTGCCGCGACAACGCCGCCGCCCTCGCCTCCGCGAAGTGGCGCGCCGCCGACGTCGACAAGGGCAAGCGCATCGCCGCCGCCCTCCTGGAGACCAGCGGCAGGCAGGAGCACGCGTACGGGCACGCCCTCCGCGAAGTCATGAAGGGGATCCGCGAACTCAAGCGGTCCATCTTCGCCGACCTCCGCGTGATCGTGCACATCGGCCGGAAGATCCACCGCAGCGATCCTCCGAGCCGCAAGTACTACGCCCTCCGCTTCCTCAACCGCGGCCGCCTCGGGCGCCCCACCCCCGCCCCCGACCCTCCGAAGACCGTCGCCCGCTTCCAGGGCGAGGTCCAGCTCCCCGGCCAGATCTCCCACCCCAACATCTGCCCCGTCCTCGACTCCGGCTCCGATTGCGGCGAGGGAGCGAGGCGCTCACTCCCCCGCCCGGCGGATCGCCTCCAGCACCGGCTCGATCAGCTTTTTCTGGAACGGGTTGAGCCGGATCGCGCGCTCCAGGTCGGCGCGAGCCTTCGCGAACTCCCCCTTGCGCGCGTAGACGAGCCCCCGGACGGTGCAGGCGTCGGCGGCGAACGGGTCGAGCTCCAGCGCGCGGCCCGCGTCGGCGAGCGCGTCGTCGAACCGCATCTGGATCATGCGCAGCATCGCCCGCGCGGCGTAGGCGCCCGGATAGCGCGGGTTGAGCTCGAGGGCGCGCGCGGCCGCCGCCTCCGACTCGGCCAGCTTGCCGGCCGCGGTCAGCACCGCCGAGAGCGTCACGTGCGCCGCCGGCTGGCGCTCGCACAGGCGCGCCCCCTCCCGCGCCTCCTCCACCGCCTCCGCATGGCGCCCGAGCAGCGTCAGCAGGAGCGCCCGCTGGCTCTGCGTCCGCCCCGGCAGGGCGCCGGACTTCTGCACGCGCTCGATGTCCTCCAGCCCGCGCGCCGCCTGGCCCGCGTAGCTCTGCGCCATCGCGCGCGTCAGGAGCGTCGGCGCGTGCTCCGGATGGAGCCGCAGGTACTCGTCCATCACGCGCAGCGACTCGTCGAACTGCGCCGTCATGAAGAGGCACGAGTACTCGCAGGCGATGGCGCCCGGCATGTTCGCCTGCTTCTCGCGCGCGGTCCGCGCGTCCGAGAGCGCCGCGTCGTAGTCGCGCCGGAACAGCCGCAGCCGCGATCGCATGACCAGGAACTCCTCGGCGTCATAGGCCTCCCAGCCCGCCCCGCACATCTCCACCGCGCGGTCGAACTCGCCCCGCGATACGGCCAGCGCGATCTCCGCCGCATGCTGGTCGCGGGGAGTCCCGGCGCGCTCTCTCAGCGCGGCGCCGAGCTCGGCGGCGGCGGTGTCGCACAGCGCGCGCCGCTCGGGAGGCGGATTCGCCAGATCCTCCCCCGCGAAGAACGCCACGATCAGCTCGTCGGCCACGCGCTCGGCGTACAGCAGCCCGCGCCCCAGCCGCGCCAGGGCGAAGTCGGCGCGCCGCGCCAGCGCCGCGCGGAACGCCGCGTCGGCCGCCGCGAACTCCGCGTCGTCGGACAGCTCGCCGTAGAGCATGGCGTGCGCGCGCCCGACGTGGTAGTGCGCCTCCGGCACGAGCGGCGCCGCCTTCTCGAACAGCGCGATCGCCTCCTGGATCTTCGCGTGCCGGTCGCGCAGGTCGGAGCCGCGGCGGTAGAGCGCCAGGCGCGCGGCATCGAGGCGCTCGCGCCCGAGCTCCACGTGCTTCACCGCCTCGTCGCGCCGCGCCTTCTCCTCCCTCTGGCGCCGCGCCTGCTCGTCCGCCTCCCGCGAGCGCTCCACGTAGGCGAGGACCGCGGCGAGGGCGACGAACACCGCCGCCCCCACGACGATCGCGGCGCGGTGGCGGCGCGCCTGCACGACGACCCGGCGGATCGTCGACGCGGGCCGCGCGGTGATCGGCCGGCCGGAGAGCCAGCACCCCAGATCTTCCGCCAGCGTCTGGGCGCTCGCGTAGCGCCGCTCCGGCTCGCGCTCCATCGCCTTGAGGCAGACGGTCTTCAATTCCTGCGGCGTGCCGGGCCGCATCGGGCGCGGATCGTCCGTCAGGATGCTCCCGTAGACCGCCGCGACGCTCGCTCCGGAGAACGGCACGGCGTCGCAGATCAGCTCGTAGAGCATCACGCCGAGCGAGTAGACGTCGGTGTGCGGCCCCACCGCCTGCGTCTGGCCGCGCACCTGCTCCGGCGCCATGTAGTGCGGCGTGCCGACCGCCGCGCCCTCGCGCGTCAGGCGCGTCGTGCGGTCGACGGCGCGCGCGAGGCCGAAGTCGGTGATGACGGGCCGCCCGTCGCTCTCCAGCATCACGTTGCCCGGCTTGAGGTCGCGGTGGATGATGCCGTTCTCGTGCGCCGCGTGGACGGCGCGGGCGACCTGCTCCAGGACGGCGATCCGGTCGCGCTGGGGCAGGCGACGCCGCGACATTGCGTCCTGCAGGGAGCCGCCGCGGATCAGGTCCATCGTGAAGAAGTGGTGGCCGTCCTCGACGGCGATCTCATGGACCGCGACGATGCCGGGGTGGCGGAGGCGCGCCATCGAGCGGGCCTCGTTTTCGAAGCGCAGCACCATGTCGGGCCCGGGGTCTCGCAGCAGCTTGAGGGCGCGCTCGACGTTCAGATCGAGGTGCCGGGCGCGGTACACGATGCCCATGCTTCCCCGCCCCAGCTCATCGAGGATCTCGTAGCGGCCGAGGCGCGCGCCCGGCCGGGCGGCGGGGAGCGGCGGGGGTGCCGGGACCGTTTTGCTGGGGTCGAGAGGGGCATCCGGGGGGTTTTTGTTGTCCGGCCAAGTCACAAAGCTATAATACCGCCCGTCTTTGAATCAGCATCAGATGGAACTCCACGCCCTCATCCTCCAGCAGGCCGCGGAGGCTCCCCCCGGGGGCACCGAAGGCGAGGCGCAGCCGGGCGGGGGCGGGTTCCTCTTCCAGATGCTGCCGTTCGTCGTCATCTTCATCCTCTTCTACTTCCTGCTGATCCGCCCGCAGAAGCGCCAGCAGAAGGACCGCGAGGCGCTGCTCTCCCAGATCAAGAAGAACGACCACGTCGCGACGTCGGGCGGCATCCTCGGCATCGTCGACAAGGTGAAAGACAGCGAAGTCGTCTTGAAAATAGACGACAAGAGCGATGTCCGCATCCGGGTCCGCCGGGCCGCCATCGTGGACATCGTGAAGGTCTCGGGGGGCGACGGCGAGCCCGAAAAGACGGAAGCCCCCGAGCCGTCGGACAAGAAGCAGTAGCCCACCGGACCCGCACCTGACGGAAAGAATCGCATGGAAGACTCACGCGGCCGTTTCATCGGAATCGTCATCGTCACGCTCGCGCTCGCCTACATCGCGGTCGGGTCGCTCGGCGTCGTCAAGAACTGGCCGATGCCCGGACTGCTCAAGGGCGCGAAGATCCAGCCCGGCATCGACCTGGCCGGCGGCGCGGAGCTGACGTACCGGCTCCTCCACGACCCGAGCAAGCCGAAGAGCAAGTCGGAGGTCGGCCAGCAGGTCGTGAGCGTCCTGCAGCAGCGCATCAACACGAAGGGCCTCAAGGAGCCCCGCATCACCACGCAGGGGGACGAGTACGTCGTCATCCAGCTCGCGGGCGTCGACCAGTACGTGCTCCAGGACTACAAGGACCTGATCGGACAGGTCGGCAACCTCGAGCTGAAGAAAGTCGCGACCAAGGAAGTGCACGACAAGTTCAACTCCGACGGCATCGTGCCGGACGGCTACGAGAAGCACCCCGCGCCGACCGAGTCCGACAAGACCGTCTATCCGTGGATCAAGGACTCCATCCTGCTGGAGAAGGCGGCGGTCATCACGGGACAGGACGTCGAGAACGCCTACCACGAGGTGGACATACGCGGCGGGAAGGGCCGGTTCAAGATCAACTTCCAGCTGAAGTCGGAGGGCGCCAAGAAGTTCGACTTCGCGGCGCAGGAGCTCTTCAACCGCGATCCGAACGGCCAGATCGCGATCGTGATCGACAACATCCTCAAGTCGGCGCCGGTCGTACAGGCGGAGGAGTTCGGCGGGCGCGGCGAGATCACGGGCAACTTCGACGAGCGCGAGGCGAAGGACCTGGCGATCGTGCTGCGCAGCGGCAGCCTGCCGGTGCCGATCGGCCGGCTCGACGGGGACAAGCCGGTGCCGAAGTTCCCCGAGGCGGAGAACTTCGTCGGGCCGTCGCTCGGCCAGGACGCGATCAAGCGCGGCCTGATCGCGAGCATCGCGACGCTGGTGGGCGTCGCGCTCTTCATGCTGGTGTACTACCGCGCGGGCGGGTTCGTGGCCGTGATCACGATCGCCCTCAACATGACGTACCTCATGGCGATCATGGCGTTCTTCAACGCCACGCTCACGCTCCCGGGCATCGCGGGCATCGCGCTCACGATCGGCATGGCGGTCGACGCGAACATCCTGATCTACGAGCGCATGCGCGAGGAGCTGGCCAAGGGCAAGACGCTCATGCAGGCCTTCGAGGCGGGCCACGACCGCGCGTTCGTGACGATCATGGACGCGAACCTCACGACGCTGCTGGCGGCGCTGGTGCTCTACTACTTCGGGACCGGCGCGGTGCAGGGCTTCGCCGTGACGCTCTCGATCGGCATCATCACGACGCTCGTGAGCGTGCTCTTCGCGGGCAAGACGATCCTGCACATGCTGATCTCGCGCGGGTCGATCACCGAGATGCGGATGATGAAGGTGATGGCGAACCCGAACTACCAGTTCGTGAAGTACCTGAAGCCGGCGATCATCGGCTCGTTCCTGCTCATCGTCGCGTCGATGGCGGTCTTCTTCGTGCGCGGCGAGAAGAACTTCGGGCCGGACTTCCGCGGCGGCAGCATGCTGAACTTCGCCTTCAAGGACCCGAAGGACATCGAGTGGGTGCGCGGCCGGGTGCACTCGATCGAGGACCCGACGACGAAGCAGAAGCGCTACCCGGACGCGCAGATCCAGACGATCGCCGAGCCCGGCACGTTCACCGTCGGCATCACGGGCGGGCTGTCGAGGCAGTTCGCGGTGCGCGACGGGACGCAGGACATCGACGGGATGCGCGGCAGCGTCCAGGAGGTCTTCAAGGAGGACCTCTCGCACGAGCCGTTCCAGCCGGTGCCGGCGGCCGACCTCCCGGAGAACCCGAAGTTCTTCGAGTCCGGGCCGGCGGGCGCGGGCCTCTACGTCTTCCTGCTGGACGACGGGAAGTTCAAGCTCGACGACGCGAAGAAGCAGATGCGCGAAGCGCTGAAGGGCGTTCTCGACCTGGCGCCGGACGGGCTGCCGGAGCTCGAGGTCGAGCAGAAGATGGAAGGGGTGCCCAAAGGGCTCCTGAAGCTCAAGGTCATCATCTCGGCCCGGGACCATGCCAAGGAGGGGGGCGACCGCATCCGGAAGATGCGCGACACGATCAAGACGCTGGGCGCGAACAAGGCGCTCGCGCTGAGCCCCGACCCGTTCGTCGCGTCAGGGAAGATCGGTCCGACGGTGGCGGCGGAGCTGAAGGATTCGAGCATCATCGCGATGATCATCTCGTGGGTGCTGATGATCGGCTACATCGCGGTGCGGTTCTCGTCGTGGCGCTTCGGCGTGGCGGCGGTGATCGCGCTGGTGCACGACGCGCTCATCTCGATCGGCGTCGTGGCGGTGCTCGGGGCGGTCGTGCCGAAGGCCTGGGGGCTGTCGTTCGACATGAACATGACGTTCGTGGCGGCGATCCTGACGGTCATCGGCTTCTCGGTCAACGACACGATCGTGATCTTCGACCGCATCCGCGAGAACCTCGGGCTGATGAAGAAGGAGTCGTTCGCGGAGATCATCAACGTGAGCGTGAACCAGACGCTGTCGCGGACGATCCTGACGGCGCTGACGGTGTGGATCACGGTGATCGTGCTCTACGTGGCGACGATGACGTCGGGCGGCGGGATCGCGGAGTTCTCGCTGCCGCTGATCATCGGCGTGCTCGCGGGGTCGTACTCGACGGTGTACATCGCGAGCCCGATCGTGCTCTGGTGGTACAAGGGGACGAAGCCGCAGCTGACGTAGGACCCGAATCACGAATTACCCTCCTTCGCCGTCTTCCCGGCTACTGCACGAGTTGGGAAGGCTTCGGAGGGCAGGCGAATCTCGAATCTCGGCGGGCGCGCCGTGATTCGTGATTCGACCCCCGAGCCCCGTTCGAGATTCGCTCAAGAGATGGATCGGCGCCAGCCGATACATCTCACGGTAGAAGGCAGAGGGGGAAGCCATGTCGACGCGCATCAAGATCGCGATCGCGGCCGCCATCGTCGCCGCGCTCGTGGGACTCATCATCCTGGACCAGCGCCCCACCGGAACGGTCGCGCAGCAGCCGGCCGAAGCGCCCGCGGGCGGAGTGACCGTGCACAACGACCTGCCGGCGCCCATCGGCGAGCAGGTCCGGCAGGCCGGCCGCGAGATCGAGCGGAGCGTCCAGCAGGCGGTCAACGCCACGCCCCCCGCCCCGCCGGCGACACCGCAGGCTCCGGCGCCCGCCGCGCCGCCGCCGACCGCGGAGACGTACGAGGTGCAGGGCGGCGACTCGCTCTACACGATCGCGGAGCGGGCGTACGGCGACGGCAACAAGTGGAAGCTGATCGCGGACGCCAACCCGCGGGTCAACGCGCACACGCTGCGCGTGGGCTTCAAGCTGACGATCCCGCCGAAGCCGGGCGCCCAGCAGGCGGCCGCGCCCGCGCAGCCCGCGACGGAGGGCAGCGTCCGGACGTACGTCATCCAGGCGGGCGACTCGCTCGAGAAGCTCGCGGCGCGCTTCTACCGCAACGGGCGGTGGGCGGCGAAGCTGTACGAGGCGAACAGGGACACGATCGCCAGCGCCGACTGCCTCGCGGTCGGAACGAAGATCGTCCTGCCGGAGTTCGCGGCCGAGGCGCAGGCGCCGGTCGTGACGCCCGGGGACGCGGCCCCGGCCGCCGCGGCGGGCCGCCGGACATACCGGGTGAAGTCGGGCGACAGCCTGTGGAAGATCGCCAAGACGGTCGCCCCGGGAAAGCCGATCACGGAGACGATGGAGAAGATCCGGACGGCCAACACGGACAAGCTCGAATCGACCGGGACGCCGCTGCAGGTCGACTGGGTGATCGTGATTCCGGAGTAACCGCTCAACCGTTCGACCGTTCAGCCGTTCGACCGTTGGCGCCGTTTCCGTTGCCGCCGGCGGGCTTGAGGGCGGCCTGGGCCTGGCGCCTGACCGCCTCCTCCCGCGCCTGCTCGATCCGCCTGTTGAGCGTCTCGATCTCGCAGCAGACGCGGTAGATGCGCTCGTTGAGCGCGTCGGCCTCGTCCTGGAGCCCGAGGTAGTGCCTGATGCGCGACTCCTTCTCGCGCTCCAGCTCCTTCACCCTGGCTTCCGCCTTGGCCTCTGCCGTGTCCATCAGCACCAAGATACCACAGCCCGGACGGCGGTCCAACGCGAATCGACCCCGGACGCCAAGTCGCAAGGCAAACGGCATGCCAGAAACGCGGTAGAATGACGGGGATGGCCGACGCGCTGGAGGCGGAGGAGCAGTTCGCCCGGATGGTCGTGGACCAGGGGCTGGCCCGCCCTGAGCACGTCCGCGAGTGCATGGAGGAGGTGCGGCGCAGCGGGGGCGCCACGAGGCTCGGGGACCTGCTTCGCCAGAAGGGCTATCTCGGCGGCGCGGCGTCGGGCGACCGCGTGGGCGGCTACGTCAAGGAGCGCAAGCTGGGCGAAGGCGGGATGGGCGAGGTGTGGCGCGCGCAGGACACGAAGCTCAATCGCTGGGTGGCGCTGAAGTTCATCAAGGGGCGCGACGAGGGGGAGCGCGCCCGCTTCCGCCGGGAGGCGCAGACCGCCGCGCGGCTCGTTCACCCGCACATCGCCGCCATCTACGAGGCGGGCGAGGACTACATCGCGATGCAGCTCGTGGAGGGCCAGACGCTCGCGACGTATCCGCGGCACGACCCGCGCGTGCTGGCGGGCATCGTCCGCGACGCGGCGCTGGCCGTCCACTTCGCGAACGAGCAGGGGATCGTGCACCGCGACCTCAAGCCGGCGAACCTGATGGTGACCGACTCGGGCGCGCGCACGCCCGCCACGCGCCCCGCGTCCCCGTCCGGCGCGCCGTCGATCCCGCACGTCTACGTGATGGACTTCGGGCTCGCCAAGCCGACCGACGCGAAGAGCTCGCTCTCGGCGAGCGGCGCGCTCCTCGGCACGCCGAGCTACATGAGCCCGGAGCAGGCGATGGGGCGGTCCGACATCGACCGGCGCGCGGACGTCTACTCGCTCGGCGCGACGCTCTACGAGCTGCTCTCCGGGCGTCCTCCGTTCTCGGGCGAGTCGCTGATCGAGGTGCTCGCGGCGGTCGCCTCCGACGAGCCGCGTCCCGTGCGCCTGCTCAATCCGCGCGTGCCGGCGGACCTCGAGACGATCGTGCTGAAGTGCCTCGAGAAGGACCGGGCGGCGCGGTACGCGACGGCGGCGGCGCTGGCGGAGGACCTCGACCGGTACCTCGCGGGCGAGCCGATCCAGGCGCGCCCGCTGCCGGCGGCCGCCCGCGCGTGGCGGCGCGTCGTGAAGCACCGGGCGATCGTCCTGCCGACCGCGGCCGCCCTGCTCCTCGGCGCCGGCTTCGGGACGTGGCAGCTGCTCCGCGCCTCGCAGGCGGAGCGGACGCTCGACCAGGCCGGGCACGCCTCCGCAGTCCTGCGGCGGTGGTGGTCGCTCGACGGCCCGCTGCGCGAGATCGAGCGCCATGCGTACGACGACGGACTCGACGGGGCGGAGCGGGCGCGGCGCATCGCGGAGCCGTGGGCCGCCGTGGAGGCGTTCAGGCGCGCGACGCCCGGCGACGCGGCCTCGCAGGCGACGATGAAGGCGCTGGTGGGGTCCGCGACCGCCCTGGCGCGGCAGGGTCCGGAGGGGCTCGAGCTGATCCGCGAGGCGCAGCGGATGGAGCCGGATCTTCCGTACGGGCATCTGATGGAGGCGTTCTGCCGCTTCGCGTGGTACATCAACACCGTCCGGCAGGTCGACATGGAAGGCCGGGAGGACGGGGAGACTCCCGAGATGCAGGAGCAGCGCCGGGGCGTCGAGCAGCTCATCGAGCGGGCGCGCCGGGCGAAGTTCTGGGGCCCCGAGGGAGCGGCCAGCTTCTCGGCCGCGATGGACAGCCTGCGGGCGATCCAGCAGGGCCGCCCCGCCGACGCGGAGGAGGCGCTCGGGCGGGCGATGCGGGCGCCGGAGATGCGGGCGCTCGAGGGATCGTTCACGCTCGCGCGGGCGCGCGTGCGCGTCCGCCTCGGAAAGTACGACGATGCGCTCCGCGACTTCGACACGGTGCTCGCCCTGCGGCCCGGCCAGCGGCACGTCCACCTGCACCGCGGCGACTGCCTGCTCCAGGCGGGGCGGTTCGACCAGGCCATCGAGGCGTACGGGCGCGATCTCGACGCGTCGCACGTCTGCGGCCCCGCGCTGGTCAACTGCGGCGTGGCGTACGCGCTCCGCGGCCAGGCCGAAGCGGCCGGGGCGGGCGATCCGCGGGGCTCGTACGAGAAGGCCGTGGCGCTCTTCGACCGGGCCCTCGAGCACACGCCGCGCGACGCGTCGGCGCTCGACAATCGCGGCGCCGCCCGCACGACCCTTGCGGACGCGGCGGCGCTCCGCGGCGCGGACCCGCGCCCGATGTACGAGGCGGCGATCGGCGACTTCGACGCCGCGATGGAGGCGCGCGCCGCGCGGCCCGGCACGCTCACGCACCGGGGCATCGCCCACCGCCGGCTCGCGGAGGCGCAGGCGGCGCGCGGGATCGATCCCCGGCCGCAGGTCGAGCGCGCCCTCGCCGACTTCGACGCGGCGCTTGCGCTCCAGCCCGGCGCCGCGGACGCCCTGGCCGGCCGCGGCATGGCGCGCCTGAGCCTGGCCGAGCTGGACGAGGCGCTCGGGCGCGATCCGCGGCCGTCGCTCGACCGGGCGATCGGCGACCTCGAGGCGGCGGCCGCGGGGGAGCCGCGGCGCGTGGAGTCGCGCGTGCATCTGGCGCTGGCGCACACCCATCGCGGGGACTCCGAGGGCGCGCGCGGCGGCGACCCGCGGGCGTCCTACGACAGCGCGATCGCCGCCTGCACGGAGGCGCTCGCCCTGAATGCGGACTGGCTGGCCGCCTACAACACGCGAGGAAGCGCCTATCTGGCCCGGGCGGAGCGCGAGCCGGACCCGGGGGACACGCTGCGGCTCGCGGTGGAGGACTTTTCGCAGGCGATCCGCCGGAATCGCGAGTACGGGAAGGCGTACAACAACCGCGGCCGCGCGTGGTCCGCGCTCGCGGAGCGCCAGACCGCGGACCCGGCGAAGTTCACCGATCTGATGCAGAAGGCGGTCGACGACTTCACCGAGGCGCTCAGGCTGAACCCGGAGTCGATCAGCGCGTACATCAACCGGGGCAGCGCGTTCCTTTCGGCGGGCCACGTGGCGGCCGGGCGCGGCCAGGATCCGCAGGTGATGTACGGCCAGGCGGTGGCGGACTTCGACGAGGTGCTGAAGCGCAATCCGGGCGACGCGCGCGCGCTCAACAATCGCGCGAACGCCCACAGCGCGATGGGGGACGCGCTGAAGGGGGACGCGGCGCGGGCGGCGCACGAGAAGGGGCTGGCGGACTACGACGCGGGGCTGGCGCAGAGCCCCGGGCTCTGGCAGCTGCACTCGAACCGGGGCAACCTCCTGGGCAAGCTGGGGCGGTGGCGCGAGGCGGCGGCGGCCTACGAGAGGGCGCTGTCGCTCAACCCGAAGGCGCCGGGGGTGCGGGCCCTGCTGGACGACGCGCGCAAGCGGTAGACCGTTCGACCGTTGAGCGTTCCACCGTTTGCCACGCGATGCGCTCAAGCGGGCTCCGCATGACGTCGAACGGTCAACGGTCAACGGTCGAACGGCTGAGCGGTCCTCAGGCCGGCGTCTGGACGTCCTCCTCCTTCTGCTTCTCGCCGTCGAACGAGAACATCTTCGGCTGGTCCTCGACGGTCGTCTGGAGGTTGACCGGGCGCTTCCACACGGCATGGAGGTTCTTGAGGGTGTCGCGCGCCTCCTCCAGGTCGAGGTCCATCCCCTCGTGGACGTGCCGCAGCAGGAGCTCGCCGCGGTTGCGGTAGTTGCCGTCCAGCACCTGGATGATCGGGTGGCCCATGTTCGTCAGCCGGATGAGGAGGTTCCGCTTGATCGCCTCGAAATCGCGGTCGCTGATCTCGTAGTGGTCGGATTGCGCGTTGTACTTGTAGACGAAGAGCTTGTGCTCGCGGCAGAACTCCTTCGTCAGGAACTCGTCGATGAACGTGATGTCGTTGTAGATCCGCCGCACCTCGAAGATCTTCTCGCGCCCGAGTCCGAGCTTCAGGTCCCAGTCGCGCCGCTTCTCCAGGTCGTCGCAGTCGTCGTAGTCGCGCCCGAAGCGGCCGCGGTTCCAGCGGTCCTCGATGTCGCGCCAGAGCTCCACGCCGAGCTTGTACGGGTTGATGGAGCCCGGCCGCATCCCGAGCGTGGCCGAGTGGTGGTCGGCGAAGTCGATCACCTCGCCGTCCTTGAGCGCCTGCTCGGTCATGATGCGCGCGTGCCAGTACGTCGCCCATCCCTCGTTCATGATCTTCGTCAGCGCCTGCGGCGCGAAGTAGTACGCCTCCTCGCGCACGATGGAGATGACGTCGCGCTGCCAGGTGTCGAGCGGGGCGTACTCGATGAGGAATTCGAGGATGTCCTTCGTCGGCTCCTCGGGGAACTTCTTCTTCCGCTGCATCTGCTCCTCGATCTTCCTCCGCTGGCTCTCGAGGAATTCGGGCGGGTTGATGTAGCGGTCCATGTACTCCTTCGCCGCGTGCAGGCGCCGCACCTCGGTGGGGTTCTCCTCCTCGGCGAAGTCGTACCGCGAGCGGCGCCGGTGGGGCGAGTAGACGGAGTGGTAGTCGATCAGGTTCTCCAGCGACAGCGACGCGTCGAGGAACTCCTCGACGGCGCGCTCGCCGTGGCGCTCGACGTAGCGGCGGATGCGCGTCCCGTGGTTCGCCATCTCGTCGATCATCCGGCGGTTCGTCTGCGAGAACCACATGTTGTTCCGGAAGAAGTCGCTGTGCCCGTACACGTGGGCGATGACCATCTTCTGGTCGACGAGCGAGTTCGACTTCATGAGGTAGGCGTAGCACGGCTCGTTGTTGATGACGAGCTCGTAGATCTTCTGGAGCCCGTAGGAGTAGCCCTTGTGCAGCTCCTCGTACTCCATGCCGTGGCGCCAGTGGGGGTAGCGCGTGGGGAAGCCGCCGTACGCGGCGACCTCGTTCATCTCGTCGTGGTCGATGAGCTCGAAGACGGTGCGGATCGGATCGAGCCCGTAGTCGCGCGCGTAGACGAGGATCTCCTCCTGGGCCTCCCGGATCTCCTCCACCTGCGTCCGGGGGCGCCGCGCCAGGCGCTTCACCATGGGCGGGACCTCCCCGGAGCGGAATCAAACCCCCACCGGGTGCCCGGAGGATTCACCACGGAAGCCACGGAACAGCCCATGAGACGGCGGTCTCTCCACGGCGCATGAAAACGCAGGCGAAGCCCTGACACCACCGGGTTCCCGAAGAACACCACGGAGGACACGGG
>Ga0187892_10006872_pt1 | contig 16592 bp, 13 predicted proteins | sample MA1701073metaG_FD_139345 | JGI IMG/M metagenome (GOLD analysis project Ga0187892, IMG submission 139345) | Bio-ooze microbial communities from a basaltic lava cave in the Kipuka Kanohina Cave System on the Island of Hawaii, USA - MA170107-3 metaG ... | reverse complement strand
GGTCTCCTGCGTGCTCGCCCTTCTCGCGGGCCGGTCCCCGGCTGGGGAGGGGGCGGCGGTCCGCGTGGCTCGCGAGGTCCGCGCTGCGGCGCGCGCCGGCGACCTCGGCGCGCTCGAACGGCTCGTTCCCGCCGCCGACCCGTTCCTGGTCCTGTACGAACTGTCCAGAGGCCTCGCGCCCACGACCCCTGAGGGGGAGGAGGCCTGGACCGCGGCGATCGCCTGGGTTGAGAGCTCGAGGAACGCCTCAGGGTGCACCTCCCTCGCAAGCCTGCTCACGAGTTGGAGAGCGCTCACTCCCGAGCAGGCCGCCGCCGAGACGGCTCTGGAAGAGAGCGCCCGGCGACTCTCGGAGCGCCCGGGCGCGGAGGCCTGCGCGATCGTCGAATCGGCGCGCGACCTCCGTCCCGGCGTCGCCACCGTCCACGCCCTCCGGGCGGCCGCCGGCGCGTTCGAGAAGGGCGGCCGGGACCGCGAGGCGGACGAGGCCTGGGACCTCGGCGCCGCCCACGCGGCGGCGATCGGCTGGACGCGGGGCGTAGCGGAGGTCTGGTCGGACCGGGGGGCTTTCCGGATCTACCGCGGGGATGGCCGCGGCGCCCAGGCGCTCATCGAGCAGGAGCTGGCGATCTGGAACCATCTCGGGGACGTCGAGCGGTCGCGGCTCGCCCGGGTCCGGCTCGCGGAGGCCTACCGGGGCCCGGGTGATCTGGAACGGGCCCGTCGCCTCCTCGAGGAAGTGCTCCGCGAGCACGATGCCGGCGGGGAGCCCCGTCCGGGCGCGCACCGGGTGCTCCTGATCCTCGGCTCCATCCATCGGGAGATGGCCCGCTACCCGGAGGCGCTCCGTCTCCTCGAGCGCGCCCGGCGTGAGATCGAGGAGCGCGGGGAGACGGGCGACCTCGCCCGGGTCCGCCTGGAGCTGGGGGCGGTCTATCTCTCCCTCCGTCGCATGGACCGGGCGCAGCCCGAGTTCGAGCGCGCCCTCGAAGGAGCGCGGGCGCAGGGTGACCGGCAGCTTGCGTCCTGGGCCCGGCAGGCGCTCTGCCGCGTCCACGCGACCAGCGGACGCTTCGATCGGGCGCGCGAGCTGCTCGACGAGGCGCTGGAGGACAGCCGCGCGGCGGGAGACCGGCGGGGAGCGGCGCGGGTACTCGGCCTCCTGGGGCACCTCCACCTCTCGAAGAAGGAGGACGCGCGCGCGATCGAGTTCCTGAACCGCGCGCTCGATCAGGCGCGCGCGATGGGGGACCGGTCCCACGTCGCGGAGTGGCTCAGCCTTCTCGCCCACGCCTACCAGAAAGAGATGCGCTACCGCGAGGCGCTCAAGATGGAGCGCGAGGCGCTTCACGAGTTCCAGGCCATGGGCCAGCTCGGCCGGGCGGCGTCGTGCTCGTTCGGGATCACGCACATCCTCCTGGGGATGGGTCACTGGAGGAGAGCGGTGGAGGAGGCGCACCGGTGCCTCGAGATGCTCCTCCAGGTGGGTCGGGGCCTGGGGGAGACCGACTCGCTGGAGCTGCGCGGCGGGATGGAGATCGGGCCGGCCTCGAACCACGCCCTGATCGCGGCCTGGGGCCTGCAGGCTCTCTCGGCCGCGGATCGCGCGACCACGCAGCGCGAGGCCTTCTTCGCGATGGAGGCCGGCCGCGCCGTGCTGCTCGCCGAGGGGCTCCTGAACCGGCGGAGCTTCCTCGAGGCCCACGCGCCCCCCGCGCTGTGCGCGGCGCGCGCCGGCGCGCACGCGCGCCTGATGGCCGAGGAGCGGCGCCTCCAGGTCCTCGGGGAGCGCCGGGATGCGGAGCCCGGCGCGGTCGAGGGGGCGCTCCGGGCCCGCGACGCCGCCTACCGTGAGCTGGAGGACGCGACCGCGCGGATCGAGCGCGAGGCGCGGCGCGTGGCCGAGGTGGTCTATCCGCGGCCGGTGGACGTCCAGACCCTCCAGGAGGAGCTGCCTCCGCGGACCGCGTTCCTCTCCTACCATCTCTCGGATGCCATCCACCTCGCGCTGGTCGTGAAGCGGGACTCGATGAAGCTGGTCCGGCTGACGCTCGAGGACCCGCGGCTCGTGGTGGAGCGCTACCTGGACCTGGCTTCATCCGGCGCGGAGGAGGAGGCCTGCGCGGCCCGGCTCTATGACCTGCTGCTGCGTCCGATCGAGTCCTCGCTCGCGGACGTGGACCGCCTCCTCCTGTCCCCGGACGCGAACGTGCTCGCTTTCTGTCCTCTGCAGGTCCTCGTGAGGGTGGACGGCGATCGGCGGGAGCGGGCGATCGAGCGGTGGGAGATGACCTACGTCCCCTCGGGGACGGTCCACGTCCTCCTCCGGCGCGACCCCGCCGCGCGTGAGACCGGGACCGGACTCCTCGCGCTCGGCGATCCGGTCTATCCCGGCGAGGAAGGGACCGACGCGGGCGTGGTGAGCGACGCCCGGCTCCGGGGCTTTGGTCCGCTGGAGCGGCTGCTCCACACGAACGAGGAGGTGCGGGCGATCGGAGAGCTGTTCCCGTCGGGCGACCGGACGGTCCTCCTCAGGGAGAATGCGACGGTCGCGGGCTTCCAGCGCGCGCTCGCGGCGGCGCCCGGGAGGCTCCGGGCCGTGCACCTCGCCTGCCACGGCCGGCTCCACAGCGAGCGGCACCGTCTCACCGGTCTCGCGTTGACCCGAGGCGAGCTGCTCACGCTCGAGGATATCTACGGCCTGCAGGTCCGTTCCGGGCTGGCCGTGCTTTCCGCCTGCGAGACCGCGCGGGGCCGCGTGTTCAAGAGCGAGGGAGTGCTCGGCCTCGTGCGGGGTCTCTTCTTCGCGGGCTGCCCGCGCGTGTTGGTCTCGAACTGGAAGATCGCGGACCTGAGCACCCGCGACCTCATGGTGGACTTCTATCGGCGGATGATCCACGACGGGCTCGGCCCGTCGGCGGCGCTCCGGGCGGCCCAGCTCCGGCTCCTGCGCGCCGGCGGGCGCCAGGCGCATCCGCTCCACTGGGGCGGCTTCGTGCTGTGGGGCTTGCCGGACTAGACTAGTGTCCTGTCACAGAGATTCGTCGCAGAAGAGAACGCTGGACCGGCGCGGACTCATCGCGCTGACGAGCAGAGGAATCAGGAGGTGAGTGGGGGAGCTTCGCTCCCCCAAGTCCGCGTCCGGAGCCAGCCTGCGGCCGGCTCGTCCGCGGCCCCCACCGGCGCGCCTCGCGCGCCGCGGCCGCCTGCGGCGTCCGGTGTCCTGGCCCGGACATATGCTGCGAATCTCTGATACGGGACACTAGGGCCACATCTTCCCGAACGGGTGCACGGTCACCTCCGGCCGTGACTTGCCGGCCTCGCCGGCGAGCCGCTTGAGGTCCGCCCATTCGCCGCGCACGACGCCGTCGAAGAAGGCGCGCACCCAGGCGCGCGTGTCGGCGATCGTCGCGAGCTTTCCGGCGCGGGCCTCGGGCGTCATCGCCGCGTTCCAGAACGGCTCGTCGGAGAAATCGATGTGCTCGATCCCCGGCCGGTCGAGGTACACGCGCATCGCGCCGCCGCTCACCTTGCCCAGACGCCGGTGCCAGCCCGCGATGAGCTGCTCGAGGTCCGTGTCGTAGTCCGCGCGCGTCTTGCCGGCCCGCTTGAGCTGCTCCTCGTCCGGCGGAGGATCGAGCGTTTTCTGGATCCAGAGGAACGGCTGCGCGCCGCTCACGTCCTCGCCCTTCACCGGGAGGAAGAAGTACTCGCGCACCACGCCGTCGAGGTTGACGCCGCCGCGCACGCGCTCGTCGAGGAGGCGCACGGTTCCGGCCGCCTGGCCGCCGCGCGAGTGGCCGGCGACGCCGACGCCGCGCCGGACGTCCAGGCGCCGCGCGAACGGCCCGTCCCCGCCGTCGAGCGCCGCGAGCCGGTCGATCACGAAGCTCACGTCGCGCGACCAGTGGACGATGCGCTCCTGATAGAAGCGGAGGTATTCCTCCTGGTTCCGCGGCGCGGGCCATCCGCGCTCGGCCGGTGAGAGGTTCCCGAGCACGCGCCCGTCGGGGAAGCGGACGCGCCGGGCGTTGTACGGCGGGTCGATCGCGGCCACGACCCAGCCGTGGCTTGCGAGGTCCTCACAGAGCGTGTGATAGGTCAGCCCCTTCATCCCGCCGCCGGGCGCGAAGACGACCACGGGATACCGCGTGTCTCCGCCCGGCAGCGCGGCGTTCTCGCGGCTGAACGCGCGCATCGACGAGACCTGGGCGACCTGCGCGGCGTTCCACACGCCGCGCATCGCGTCGGCGTCCGGCAGGTACGCCGCCCGCGGGCCCTTGGCGTCCGCGTCGGCCGGGTGGAACACGTGCACCATCAGCTCGCGCTTGTCGTCGGGCGCTTTCGTGTCCAGCTCGTCGCGCGTCGCGTCCTTCCAGTGGAAGCTCACCCTCCCGGTCGGGTGCGGGCCGGTCGGGGCAGGCAGGGGCTCCTTCTCCGCCTGGGGCGCCGGCAAGCCCATCAGGGCGGCGAAGAGCACCTGGAGCGTCAGCATCGGAGCACTCCGGCGTCAGCGGCCCGGGCCGCCCGGCGCGGCGGGCTTGGAGGCGGGCGTCCCCTCGAGCCGCTCGATTCTCATCGTGACCACGTTCTTCGCCGTCATCGCCGCCCCGCCCATCGGATTGGGCATGATGGTGTCGTAGGCCATCTCGCAGGTCTCGCGGAGCGGCAGTCCGTCCTGGCGCGAGACCTGGAGGGTCCCCTTCATCATCCCGTTCTTCACGTCCATCTTCTCGACCGCGGTCGCCATCGCGTCCCCTTCCTCTTCGCCCTCCTTGGGCTTCGCGGCGGGACGCGTCTTCCACGGCGCCGGCTTCACCTCCGGGCTTCCGCGGAACTCGATCTCGGCCGCCTTCGGATCGGCCTTCGCGAGCGTGTGCGTCAGCTCCGTCACCAACGCGCGGCCCGAGAGCGGCATCGCCTCCCGCGAGGTCCAGCTCGAGCCGACCGCGACCGGCGCCTTCGGGAGGTGGGACAGGAAGGACTCGGCCGTGTGGCGGATCCCCTCCTCCGAGAACTGGTCTCCCATCATCCGCTTGACCATGTCGGCGCCCGGCAGGTCGCCCAGCGAGTCGTCCATCAGCTTCTCGATCCCCTGGACCTCCAGGACCTCTCCGGCCGAAGACGCCTTGATCCGGTAGCCGCGGCCCGAGAGGCGGGTCAGCGCTTTCGTCAGGAGCTGGGCCAGCGGGTTCTCCCCCTCCTCCTGGTCCTTCCGGCTCGAGTCGAACTCGACGTCGCCCATCACGGGCATCTTCATCCGGCCCCGGACGGTGCCGGTCTGGAACCCGAGGAGGTGCGAGCCGTCGGGGTTCACCTCGAGCACCCGGACGGTCATGTCGTGGGTCGATTCGAGCCTCGTCCCCAGGTCCATCTCGCCCAGCTTCATGCTCGTGTCCATGGTCAGCGTGAACTGATAGCGGAACGAGGCGTCCTTCGGCGCGTTCAGGCGGAGCGGGACCTTCCCGGCGGAGGGCTCCTGGGCGACGCCGCCGAGAGCGAGGAACGGCACGAGGAGGAGGAGGACCGGGCCCGGTCGCGCCTTCATGGAGGTGTCCTTTCGAGTGAGGGAACGGATAGGCTCTTGCCGCCCGCTGACACCACTCTCGGGCCCGGGCCTTCGACTTTCAACCCTGGTTTTTTTCGCCGGCCCCGTAAGACCGCCGGGAGGTCCCCGTAGGCATGCGTCACTTGGATCAGCCCGAAGAGCCCATGACCACAGGGGGTTCCTTGAGCGAAGCCGCCCTCATCGAGAAGGCACGAGCCGGCGACCGCGACTCGTTCTCCCAACTGGTGGAGCGGAACGGCCGGGGCGTCTACGGCGCGATCTACCACCTGCTCCGCAACCCGGAGGACTCGCAGGACGTCTTCCAGGAGGCCTGCCTGAAGGCCTTCGGCGCCATCACCCGGTTCAAGAGCGGGCTCCCGTTCTACCCCTGGCTGCTCCGGATCGGGGTCAACTCCGCCTACAGCCGGCTCGAACGGGGGAACGTGGAACGGAGGGTCCGCAAGGAGGCGGCCCAGGCGATCCGCGAGGAGGGGCGCCATCAGGCGCACGGGGAGGAAGGGCTCCAGGCCCTGATCGGCCGGGAGCGCAAGGAGGCGCTCGTGCGGGCGCTCGGACAGCTCCCGGAGCGGGCCCGCGCGATCCTGTATCTCCGCTATTTCGAGGACATGCGCGTGAAGGACATCGCCCAGACGCTCGACCTCAACGAGGGCCTGGTCAGCGTGACCATCTTCCGCGCCAAGGAATACCTCAGGAACCTGCTGGAGCACCGGCTGGGCGACGAGGAATCGAGGTGATCGTGTGAAGTGCGAGACGTTCCGCGACGGGCTCGAGCGGTTCCGCGACGGCGACCAGCCTCCCGGAGAGGCCGACGAGTTCCGGCGTCATCTGCAGACCTGTCCGGCGTGCCAGGACCTGGACGGATCGGACCGCGAGCTGACCACGCTCCTCCGGGAGGTCTACCGGGACGAGGGCGCGGCGGCCGAGGGGTTCGCGGCGGCGCTGGAGGCCTCCTGCCGCCGCTTCCGCGGGCCCCGCGGGCGGCTGGCCCTCTTCCGCGGTCTCGCCTGGGGCAGCGCGGCGGCCGCGCTGATCCTGGCCGCGGTGCTGCTTCTCTTCTCCGGGCCCCGGTTCCGCGTCCGGATCCATCAGACGAGCGGCCCGGTGAGCCTCACCGGCGGGAGCACGGGTGGGATGGCGGCCCACGCCTCGCTTGACTCCGGCAGCGGGCTCGCCACCGAAGGCGGCGCCGAGGCCCTCGTCACGGTGGGTGGCGGGGCGGCGGTCCGCCTGCGCGAGCGATCGGATCTCCGCGTGGTGGCCGATGGACGGCTGCGCCTCGACCGGGGCGCGGCGCTGGTGAGCGTCGAGCAGGGACCCCTCACGATCGAGACGCCGGACCTGGAGCTCCGCTCGGAGAGCGGGACCTTCCTGGTCCGGGTGGACGGGAAAGGAGCGAGCATGACCAGACCGGCATCATTCGCGACGGCCGCGACCGTGGTGGCGGTGGCGTCGGGCGCCGTCTATTACGTGGTGCAGAACCAGAACCGCCAGGTGCGCGCCGCGGAGCTGGCGCGCGCGGTGCAGGGCGAGCAGGTCCAGGTGAGCCGTCTCGAGGAGCTGGAGCAGCAGAACCGCAAGCTCCAGTCGGACCTCCAGGCGCTCCGCGCGGAGCTGATCGCGCTCAAGGCGGCGCAGGGCAAGGCCAAGGAGGCGCCGGTCCGGGAGCCCGAGAAGAAGGCTGAACCCGAGGAAGCGCGCGGCGGCGTCGAACCCGAGAAGAAGGGGGAGCCGGGCGCGAAGCCGGCGAGCCTGGACGAGCTCAAGGGCCGGTTCACCAAGGTGGCGAAGAAGGGCATCGATTTCCTCATGAACCGCGGCGAGTTCGAGGAGCTGGCGAAGGCCTTCACGGAGCTGGGAGCCGAAGGGCTCCACTATCTCGGCGACATGCTGCTCAAGGCGGAGAGCCTCCAGGAGAAGTACCTCGCGGCGCACCTCATGGAGGCGATGGAGGACCCTGCGGCGCTGGCCTATATCGAGCAGTCGTTGGACCGGGAGACCGATCCGTTCCTCCGGAGGTTCAACAGCCACGCGGCCGCGATGCTCGCGCGCGAGCAGGATGCGCCGCTCCTCGAGCGGATCGTGAACGACCGGCAGATGGACCACGGCGCGCGGATCAACGCCGCCTACGGGCTGGCGCGGCTCGGCCGCGAGGCGGGGTTCGACTACCTGATCGAGGCCGCGCGCGGCGGCGACCCGATGATGCGGATGGCGAGCCTGGGCGCGGTCCTCACGCTGGACAGCCCGCGGATCGCGCCGCTCGCCCGCGAACAGCTCACCACGGAGGGGGTGGACCTGGGGATGCGCCTGCTCGCGATCCAGGCGCTCGGGCGCATCCGCGACCAGGCCGCGCTCCCGCTCCTCGAGCGGATCGTCTCGGGCAGCTACCCCGAGTCCCTCAAGGAGGAGGCGCGGGCGGCCATCCAGCGGATCCTCGGACGGTAAGGCACGGGGTCAGGACCCGCCGCGGGTCCTGACCCCCTTTCCCGCCGGCCCCGCGCCGCCGAGAATCGCCGTCCATGCCGGTTCTCTGCTATCGCTCCGAGTACTCGTTCGACTGGCCGGGCCACGTCTTCCCGGTCCGGAAGTTCCGGCTCCTCCACGACCGGCTCCTCGCCGAGGGAGGCTTCACGCCCGAGGACGTCGCGGCGCCCGAGCCCGCCTCCGACGCCGACCTCCAGCTCGCGCACGAGGTCGGCTACCTCCGGCGGCTGCGCGAGCTGGCGGGGCAGGGATACGACTGGGTCCCCGAGTTCGAGGCGCCGCTCAACGAGGCGATCCTGGACGCGGTCCTCCTCCACACGGGCGGCTCGATCCTCGCCGCGCGCTTCGCCGTCGAGCAGGGGCTCGGCGTCAACCTGGGCGGCGGCTTCCATCACGCGTTCGCCTCCCATGGCGAGGGCTTCTGCTACGTCAACGACATCGCGGTGGCGGTGCGCTGGCTGCGGCGGGAGGGGCTGGCGCGGCGGGCCTTCGTGATGGACTGCGACGTCCACCAGGGGAACGGAACCGCGGTGATCTTCCAGGCGGAGCCGGAGGTCTTCACCTACTCGATCCATCAGGAGAACAACTACCCGGTCAAGGAGCGGAGCAGCCTGGACGTCGGGCTCCCGGACGACGCGGAGGACGACGAGTACCTCGAGGCGCTGGAGCGCTCGGTGCCGGCTGCGCTGGACCGGCACCGGCCGGACCTCCTGGTCTACGTGGCCGGCGCGGACCCCTACCGGCTGGATCTCCTCGGCGGGCTGGCGCTTACGAAGGAGGGTTTCGACCGGCGCGACCGTTTCACGCTGGAACAGTGCCGCGCGCGCGGCCTGCCCCTCCTGTTGCTTCTCGCGGGGGGCTACGCTCAGGACCTGAACGACGTCGTGGACATCCACTTCCGGGCCATCACCCGGACCCGGGACGCCTTTCAGCTCCCGGCCCGGAAGAGCCGATAGGTCATGCGGAGGATCGCATGAGGAAACCCTGGCTTGCCGGCCTCCTCCTCGTGCTGGCGGTGCCCGCGACCGCCGCCGAAGAGGACAGCCTGCGTATCGCGATCACGCTGACCAACGGCTTCAAGATGGAGGGGCTCGCCCTCAAGGGCGCGCTCTACGAGAAGCAGGCCGGCATGCGTTGGGTCGCCGCCAAGGGACCCGAGGAGCTCGGCGTGGGCGTCCGGGTCTGGCACCTGGACGCGACCGGCGGCTTCCTCTTCCTCCGCTACCGCGACATCAAGACGCTGCGCGTGGTGCGGAAGGTCTCGCCCGCCGAAGTGGCCGAGATCATGGAGCGCGCCCGCCAGGCCCGTGAAGAGGCCGATCGGCGCCGGCGCGCCGCCGAAGAGGCGGCCGCGGCCGAGGCGGCGGGCGAGGGTGCGGTCCCCGCGCCGGCCGAGGGCACGCCACCGGGCGGGAAGCCGGCGGCCGAAGGCGCCCTCCCGGCGGTGGCGCCGCCCGAGGCCAAGGCGGAGCCGGCACCGGGCGAGGCCGACAAGGCCGCTCCGGCGCCCGAGGAGGCCGGCGGGAAGAAGCCCGAGGCTGCGCCGGCGCCGGCCGGCGAGAAGCCGGCGGCCGAGGCCGCGCCGGCTGGAGAAAAGAAGCCCGCAGACGCGAAGCCGGGCGAGAAGAAGGCCGAAGGCGCGAAGCCGGGAGACCCGAAGGCCGCCGCGAAGAAGCCGGGCGAGGCGGATGACGACGCCGATGCGCCGCCCAAGAAGCCGGTCCCGGGGCTCGACCAGCTCCCCGAGGCCAAGCGGGCGCTGCTCGAGAAGTTCCCGCCCACCGAGGGCTGGGTCCCCAACCGCGTGAAGCTGATCGAGTGGAGGAAGTGGTCGCTGGACCTCTTCCCCAACGCGCAGGAGAAGGAGTTCCTCAAGGTCTACTCCGACTGGAAGACCGCCTACGACGAGTGGAAGGAAGCCAACCCGGAGGCGGCGGCCGAGGCGGAGAAGGCCTTGGAAAGATTCGACGAGAAGGATAAGGAGAAGCCCAAGGGGAAGTCGGGGAAAGAGGAGCTTCCCTCATCCCAGGGCCAGGAGCCGGGCGGAAAGGATTCCTGAGGGCGGTCCGGGGCGACCCCGGCCTGCTCCCCTCCCTCCTTCGCGGCGTCCTCACGCCACTCTCGATCCCCTACGCCCTGACGCTGCGCGCGCGCGCGGGGCTCTACCGGTCGGGCCTGCTGCGCTCCCACGAGGCCCCGCTCCCGGTCGTCTCCGTCGGCAACCTCACGCTCGGCGGCACCGGCAAGACCCCGTTCGTCGAGCTGCTCGCCCGGACGCTCCTTGGGCGGGGCGAGCGCCCGGCGATCCTCATGCGCGGCTACGGCGACGACGAGCCGGCGGCGCTTCGCGAGGCGCTCCCGGGCGTGCCGGTCTTCGCGGACCCCGACCGCGTGCGGAGCGCGGGCGCGGCGGCCGCGGCGGGCGCGACCGTCGCGCTGCTCGACGACGGCTTCCAGCACCTCCGCCTCCGCCGGTGCCTCGACCTGCTCCTCGTGGACGCGACCTGTCCGTTCGGCCACGGGCACGTGCTGCCGCGGGGCCTGCTCCGCGAGCCGCTCTCCGCCGCGCGCCGCGCCGACGTCCTCGTGCTCACGCGGTGCGATCTCGCCCCGGACCTCGAGCGGACCGCGGAGGCGCTGCGCCTTCTGCACGCCTCCGCGCCGCAGGTGCGCACGGTCCACGTCCCCGACCGCCTCCTCTCCGCCGTCGGCCCGCCGGAGCCGGCCGCGGCGCTGCGCGGCCGGCGGGTCCACCTCCTCTCCGGGATCGGGAACCCCGCGTCCTTCCGCGCGCTGGCCGAACGCGAGGGCGCCGAGGTGCGGGCCGTGACCGCGCTCGGGGATCACCATCGGTACACGCGCGGCGACGTCGAGGTGGCTCTCGAACGGACCGCCGCCGTGGGCGCCGAGTGGCTCGTGACGACGACCAAGGACCTCGTGAAGCTGCGCCCTCTGCTCCGCCCGCGGGAGGAGGTCCGGACGCTCACGGTCCGCGTCGAGGTGATCGCCGGACGCGAGAAGCTGGAGGCGCTCCTGGACGGGGTCCGGACCCGCCGCGGGTCCTGACCCCCTTTCGTGGTAGTCTCCCGTCCCGGGGGGACCCGCAAGGAGGACACCATGAACCGGCATCCGACCGTCCGCCTCCCGGGGCTCGCGCTCGTCGCCCTCGCGCTGCTGGCCCGGCCCGCCGCCGCGACCTGGTCGATCATCGTCATCGACCTCCGCACGAAGGAGATCGCGATCGGCTCGGCCACCTGCGTTCCCTACTACGACCTCCGGCAGCTCGCCTCGGTCGTGGTGGTCGGCGTGGGCGCGGCCGCGGCACAGTCCTACGTGGACAACTCGGGCCAGAACCGCCTGCTGATCCGCGACCAGCTCCGGCTCGGGACGTCCCCGGACCAGATCCTCGTGCAGCTCGCGGCGCGCGACCCGGGGCATCAGACGCGGCAATACGGGATCGTGGACACGCAGGGACGCGCCCTCGGCTTCACCGGGACCTCCTGCGGGGCGTATGCGAACCACGTCGTCGGGCGGGCCGGGGACCTCGTCTGGGCGATCCAGGGGAACGTGATCACCGGGTTGCCGGTGCTCCAGGCCGCCGAATACGCGGTCGCGAACGTGCAGGGCGACCTCGCGACGAAGCTCATGGCCGCGATGCAGGCGGCGCGCTATTTCGGCGGGGACGGGCGTTGCTCGTGCCCGCAGAGCACGCCCCCCGGCTGCGGGTCCCCGCCGCCCAGCTTCACGATCACGGCCAACATCGGCTACATGATCGTGGCGCGGCAGGGGGACACGGACGGCGGATGCGACGCGGGGAACGGCTGCGCGACCGGGGTCTACTACATGCGGCTCGACGTGGCGAACCAGCCGCCCACGGCGCCGGACGCCGTCGTACAGCTCCAGCAGCTCTACGACCAGTGGCGGGCGACGCTGAACGGGCGGACCGACCACCATCTCTCGACGGTGACGCTCGGGGCGCCCTCGCTGCCGGCCGACGGGATGGCGCGCACGACCGCGACCGTGACGCTCCGCGACTGGCGCGGGCAGCAGCTCGCGGCCGGCGGCGCGACCGTGCAGGTGAGCCTGGAGGCGGGGGGGCCGCCGGTCACCGTCGGGCCGGTGACCGACGCCGGCAACGGCACCTACACCTTCCCGGTGACGGCGGGGACGGCGCCCGGGACGGCGCTCCTCCGCATCCAGGTGAACGACGGGCAGCGGACGATCCTGCTCTCGCCGCGCACACCGGTGAAGCTCGACTCGTTCTGGGCGTCGCGGGCGACGCTCCCGGGGGGCGCCGGTGGGACGGTGGACTTCACGCTCAACGCGGGCGCCGGCTTCGCCGGGCGCGGCTACCTCGCGCTGGCTTCGGCGTCCGGCTCGGTCCCGGGCATCCCGGGTCCTGGGTTCACGGTCCCGCTCAACCCCGACGCGCTCTTCTTCGTGAGCTACGCGATCCGGAACAGCGCGATCCTCCAGATGACCGAGGGCACGCTCGACGGGAGCGGGCGCGCGGCCGCGCGCCTCGTCGCGCCGGCGGGGCTGCTCCTGCCCTTCGCGAACCAGACGCTGACGTTCGCGTTCGCGGCCCTGAACCCGCTCGGCTTCGCGAGCAACCCGGTGGCGATGGGGGTGACGCCCTGAACGGGTCCTGACCCCTTTGCTCAGTCCGCGTTCTCGGCGCGCGTGCGCGCCGCGCGCCGGGCGATCGCGCTCCGTTCGCGGGCGGTCCGGCGGCGGGCCTGGCGGGAGAGGGCGTCCCGGGACGCGGCCCGATGCCCCTCCCGTTGCAACCTCCGGAGGACCGCCCGGGACCTCCTGGGGTTGGGCGCCGCGGAGCGCCCGGCCCGGCCCGCCCGGTACGCGCGCGCGGCGCTCCGCCGGGTCCTCTCCGACGTGGTCCCTTTCTTCGGCGGCGGGAGCCTCACGCCGGCGCGGCGGGCCTTGGAGAGCCCGATCGCGATCGCCTGCTTCGCGGAGCGCGCGCCGTGCTTCCCCTCGCGGACGTGCTCGATCTCCTCGCGCACGAACTCGCCGGCCTGCGTGCTCGGCGCCTTGCCCTGGCGCTTCGCCTGACGGGCGCGTTCCAGCGTCTGTTTCTCGGGCATGGACTCACCCTCCTGTGCGACGGATCAGGGAATGTCGGTCCGGCGGGCCCACGTGCTCCGGGGATGCTCCCGCGCCAGCTCCTCCCAGCTCGCCTTGAGCTGCTTCGGGTCCTTCGACTCCTTGTAGCGGCTGACGCCGAGCCAGTAGAGCGCCTCGGCTGCCTCGTCGGTGCCCCGGTGGCGCTGGCTCACCTCGAGGAAGCGCTCGCCGGCCTCGCTGGGCTGGCCGTGGTTCAGCCGGTAGCGGCCGATGCCGAGCGACAGGCGGGCGGTGAAGTCCTCGGGCGGGAGATACCCGATCACGCGGTAGTGGACCTTCCCCTGGCCGTCGATGAAGACGACGTTGGGCGTCCAGGTCGCGAGGAAGTCGCTCACGAGCTGCGGGTGCTCCTTCACGGGGAGTTTCACGGGGACGCAATGCCGCTGGATGAACTGGGCGACGGTCGGATGTGGATACGTCACGGTATCCATGACGACGCAGGCCCTTCAGGTGGGCGCGGCGCTGAAGTCGATGAGGACGACCTTGTCGAGCTGGCGGGCGGTTTCCTGCGCGTGCTGCAGCGAGACCTCCCAGGGGATCGTTTCCTTCTGAGTCGGCATGTTCGGCTCCTCTGCTCCGGGCGGACGATGGGGGCACTGGAAGTGGGGCTGCAAGCCATGTGCCCCGGGACGCGCGGGCAGTAAGGTCGCGTCGGGCGTGGGGAAGCGTTGGTGGGGCGGTCGTCTCACGGAGCGCAGGTCCGTCCCGTTTCGAGAACGCCGGGACCTGGCGTGCGGCTCGCGCGTTCTTGCGAGGGCGCGGCGGGGCCCGTACCCTGAGGCCGGCGTCATGAGCGGAACGGTGAAGGTCTTCCTGGAGCCCGAGAAGCTCCTCCCGATCATCGAGGAGCGGAAGGCGCGCGGGGAGACCATCGTGTTCGCGAACGGCTGCTTCGAGCTCTTGCACGTCGGGCACGTGCGCTACCTGAGGTCGGCGCGGGCGCTCGGGGACTGCCTGATCCTGGCGGTGAACACGGACGCGTCGATCGCGCGCATCAAGCCGGAACGGCGGCCGGTGAACCCGGACCACGAGCGTTTCGAGATCCTGGCGGCGCTGGGCGCCGTGGACTACGTGGTGCCGCTCCGCGACGACACGCCGGTGCCGCTGCTGCTCATGTTCCGCCCGCACATCCACACCAAGGGGACCGACTACCGGCTCGAGCAGATCCCCGAGCGGGGCGTGGTCGAGGGCTACGGCGGCAGAGTGATGTGCGTCGGCGACCCCAAGGAGCACTCGACCACCGAGATGCTGCGCACGATCCGGCGCGGCTGAGGCGCCGGGCGTCGCCGGAGGATCGAAGCGAGGTGACGGCTTGGACTCCTCGAACCCTTCGATGACGTCCGCGCGACGGACCGCCCGGCTCCTCGCCGCCGCGCAGGCCGGCGATCGCGAGGCGCTGGAAGCCCTGTGCGTCTTCTACTACCCCCGCGTGCTCCGGATCGCGGAGGTCCGCCTCGGACGACACCTTCGTCGCGTGTACGAGCCGACCGACATCGCGCAGAGCGTCTTCGGAAGGGCCTATCGGGCGCTGCCCCGCTTCATCGACCGCGGCCCCGGGAGCTTCGGCGCCTGGCTCGAGGAGATCGTCGGGAAGACGATCCTCGAGAAGGCGCGCTGGCTCGGCGCGGCCCGGCGGAGGGAGGGGCCTCCGGAGTCCGTCGCGCGCCCCGAAGCCGGGTCCGGCCGGACCCCGAGCCAGCTCGTCGCGATGAAGGAGGACGTCGAGAGGCTCCACGAGGCGATGCGACAGCTCGACCGGCGGGACCAGCGGGCGGTGGAGCTGCGCCAGTTCCTCGGGCTGCCCTGGTCGGAGGTGGGAGGTGCGCTGGGGACCACGGAGGAAGCCGCGCGAAAGATCTGCGGGCGGGCGCTGGAGAGGATCGGCCGGGCCCTCTCGGAGTCGTGAGCATGGAGAGCGGGCGCGAGCCGGGGGCCGATCCCGGTCGGGAGGATCTCGAGGAGGCGGTCCGCGAGTACACGCGGCGGCTCGACGCGGGGGAAAGCGCCGATCCCGAGGCCTACCTCGCCGCCCTGCCCCCGATCGCCGGGAGGATCCGGGAGCGGATCCTGCACCTCCATGCCGCCCATGCGGCGCTCGCGAAGTTCGTGGGGGTGACCTCGATGGAGCCCTCGGGGCCGGCGCGCCCGGCGCCGCCGCCTCCCGAGCTCGAGCGCGGGCTGCCCTTCGAACGCCTCGGCGAGTTCCGCCTCCTCCGCCGCCTCGGCGAAGGCGGGATGGGGATCGTCTACCTGGCGGAGCAGGAGTCCCTGGGCCGGCTCGTGGCCGTGAAGGTCGTGCGGCCGGAGTGGGCCGGCCTGCCGTCCGTGGCGGGCCGCTTCGCCCGTGAGGCCCAGGCGGTCGCGCGGCTCAGACATCCGAACCTCGTGACGGTCTTCGCGGCCGGGGAGGATCGGGGAGTCCGCTACCTCGCGATGGAGCTCGTTCCCGGCCGGGGACTGGACGAGGTGCTTCGCGATGCGGCGCCGGGCGGACGGGGGGTCGCGGTCGCGCAGGCGCTCCGGTGGATCGCCGCGATCGCGCGCGCGCTGGAGTGCGCGCATGCGAACGGGATCGTCCATCGGGACGTCAAGCCGTCCAACATCCGGATCACGCCCGAAGGACGACCGCTGCTCCTCGACTTCGGTCTGGCCCGCGAGGAGGGGACCGCGGGGCTCACGATCCCGGGAGACTTCGGAGGCACGCCGCTCTACGCGTCGCCCGAGCAGATCGATCCGCGGGGAAAGGTGGTCGATGGCCGGGCCGACGTCTACGCGCTGGGGGTGACGCTCTACGAGTGCGTGACCGGCCGGGTGCCGTTCGAAGGCGAGACGGCGGCGAAGGTCTTCGCGCAGGTGCTGGAAGGCACGCCGCCCTCTCCGCGCCGCCGGAACCCGTCGATCTCGCGCGACCTGGAGACCGTCCTCCTCGCGGCGATCGAGAAGGACCGCGAGCGCCGCTACCCCACGGCCCAGGCCTTCGCGGAAGACCTCGAGGCGCTCCTCGAGCTCCGAGCCGTCCGCGCGCGCCCGGCCGGCGTCGTGACGCGGGCGATCCGATGGACGCGCCGCCGCCGCGGCGCGGCCGCCGCCGTCGGGATCGGCCTCGCCGGCGCGGCGGCGGTCCTGGCCGTGCTCGTCGGACAGGAGCGGTCGACCCGGAGCGCGTTCCGCCGCGAGGTCGCCGCCGGCGAGCTCGCGTACTCACGCGGAGACTTCGAAGGCGCGATCGCGGCCTACGACCGCGCGCTGGGACGGCGGCCGGACGATGCCGGCGCGCTCCGGCGGCGGGAGGAGCTCGTCGCCGGGCGCGGGCGCGCACTGGCCCGGACCGCGATCGAGGAGGCCCGCGCGCACCTCGACGAGTACCGCCGCCTCAAGTCCTCCCTCGGCCCGATGC
>Ga0187892_10006871_pt1 | contig 16593 bp, 18 predicted proteins | sample MA1701073metaG_FD_139345 | JGI IMG/M metagenome (GOLD analysis project Ga0187892, IMG submission 139345) | Bio-ooze microbial communities from a basaltic lava cave in the Kipuka Kanohina Cave System on the Island of Hawaii, USA - MA170107-3 metaG ... | reverse complement strand
TAGGGAGGTGGTGCTTCTGCCGGCAGCATCTCGCTGAGAGAATTGTGAGGGTGGTGCGCTTTTACACCACTTGACGGGACGTGACCCAGAAGTTATATGGTGAGACTTTCGGTGGGGTCATCTACCAATACCAATCAGGGTACAGCCACTCTGGTTTTGTCAGCGTCCTCCAAGTTAGGGACAATGCTGACTTTTCGCAACAAAGGGCAATGGCAGAGCCTACGTTGGCGATGGCTGCCGTCTGTATGAGCAAGCTCATACTCCGCTATCTCAAGCTGTGGCCGCACCTTGAATTAGTCGCAAACCTTTACCCAACAAATCAAGAGCTTGTTGACATGTACTCTAGCTTTAAAGACACTTACGTGGAGTGACAATGACAGAATCAGCTGAGTTTAAATCCGCCAGCGCCACCGTCGTCGCCGTTTGTCTGAGCACTGAGGGCGGCGTGCCCAAGCACGCCCAGACGCAGGTGACCGTAGGCCCCAATGGTATAGAGGGCGACTACCACGCCGGGCGACCTCAGCGCCAGGTCAGCGTCGTCGCCCGGGAAACCATCGACGAAGTCAATCGCGAGCTTGGCATCGATGTCCCGCCTGGCGGTTTCAGCGAGAACATCCTCATCCAGGGCCTGGGCTACCTTGGCGACCTTAAGGCCGGCGATCTTCTGCGTTTCTCTTCCGGCGTCGTCCTCGAGATTACCGGCCAGAACGATCCTTGCAAGAACCTCATGGTCTGGCACAACCTGGTGCCCAAGCACACATACGGCAAGAGGGGTATCGTTGCCGTGGTGCGGGCGCCGGGTCCGTTGCGCCCCGGCGATACGGTGGAAGTGGTCAAGGGATGACCGCTGCTATCGTCGCACCGGGAAAGCGAACCCTTACAGGTTAACGCTTACTCGCATCCCCTGACGGTAGACCAGCTCACCGCCGAAGTAGTTCCCCACGATGATGCCCAGCGTGCCCAGGCCGGCCAACACCAGGGCTGCCAACCCCGTCTGTTCCGCATCCAGGTCTCCCACCCTCAGGCTTAGACTAACGGCGAACAGAACCATGGCTGGCGCCTGGGCTAGCAGGTGGTAAGTGCCTAATTTCTTCTTGTGCGAGCCGCCGATCATGGGCAGATAGTCCACCAGTCCGGTGATTATGGCCCCGACAGCCATCGCTAACCCGAAGGCTATGTTATAGAGGGCAGCCCTCGTAAAAGTGAGATCGGGCTCGATGCGGGAAACGATGTCGAAGATGAAGGCCGCAGGCAGCAGGGCGCTGGGAAAATGGACGAACAGAGGGTGGCTTGGGTGACGGATGGGCTTGCCTTGGATGGTTTCTTTAAGGGTCCAGCGCCCGGCGACAATAGGCCTAGCGTCCCACAGCTGCTGAATCTTCATCGCTTCTCCTCATCGCGCCCAGGTCAACGCCCATGGCCGCCCTCTACCACTACTTAGTGCCGTAGCGCTTGAAGCCCTCCTCTATGTTCTTGCGCAACTGTTCCATGTCCACCTCAGCCGCCTTAGCAGCGTCCTTAAACTGTTGCAATGTGATGTGCTTGGGGTTTCCATGGTTGTCTTCCGGCTCGTCACAACCGCAGCTAATACACATGGCACGACCTCCTTGCTTATACGGGGCTATCTAACGTTGCATACTATGTTCGCAGGTCTCGTCTTTGGGCGAAGCACCTCCCTCTGTGCCGACCGGCTGGCTTCTTCCTTCCACTAATTGTAGCACCTCACCGAGGCTGCTCCTGAACTAGCGAGAGCTTGCCACCTCAGTCTCTGATGACATCGGCCTCTATCGCTGTTACTATTCGCCCTACCAGGCTGTCTAAGTATGGGGTAGTGAGCGTGAGCGAGGAACGCCCTCTTCGCGTCGAGGCGTACGCCGGCAGCCGTTACCCTGAGCGGCCGTTGCGCGTCGAATGGCAGGAGCAAATGCGAGAAGTGCTCAAAATTCACCGTGAATGGCGGGAACCCGATCGCAACTATTTCGTTCTTACAATTGAAGGTGACATTCATCTTCGTATTTGTTACCATTCGCGACAAGACTTTTGGTCGGGCCAGGTAGGCTAGGAGGCTCCGGATTGTCCGAAGGCGTCTATACCGAGCGCGAAATTATATCCGAAAAGGTCCGCGCCATCCCCTCATCGGGCATCCGGCGTTTCTTCGAGCTAATCGCCAACGTGGACGGCGTCATATCGCTGGGCGTCGGCGAGCCTGACTTCGTCACTCCTGATAGATTCAGCCAGGCCGCCTTCAACGCCGTCGGCCAGGGACAGACCCATTACACCTCCAACTACGGCCTTCCCGAGTTGCGACAAACCCTGTCTCAACATTTGGAGCGCCTCTACGGCGTCCGTTACGATCCCGAAAGAGAGATCATTATCACTATCGGCGTCTCCGAGAGCCTCTTACTTGCCACCTTGGCTCTCCTAGACCCCGGCGACGAACTCCTCTCAACAGACCCGTACTACGTGGCCTATTTGCCCTGCACCGTCCTCGCCGGTGGCACCTTCGTGCCCGTGCCTACCACCATGGAGCAGGAATTCCGCGTCGCCGCCGAAGACATCGAAGCCCGCATCACTCCTTGCAGCAAAGCCCTGCTCTTGGGCTACCCTTCCAACCCCACGGGGGCCCAGATGACTCGCGCCGATCTCCAGGCCATCGCCGACGTCGCTGCCCGTCACGACCTGATTGTCATCTCGGATGAAATATATGACCGCCTCTCTTACGGCATCCCTCATACCTGCTTCCCGTCGTTGCCCGGCATGCAGGAGCGCACGGTACTTTTGGGTGGCTTTTCTAAAGCCTACGCCATGACCGGCTGGCGCGTGGGCTGGGCCTGCGCCCCCGCCGATCTGCTGGAAGCGATGATGAAGGTGCACCAGTACATCATCATGTCGGCGCCCACGCCATCGCAGTACGCGGCCTTGGAAGCCCTCCGCCACGGCGAAGAGGAGACACAACGTATGGTGGCCGAATTCGATGCCCGCCGTCGCCTAATCGTCCAGGGCCTGAACGATATGGGGCTGACTTGCTTCGAGCCCAAAGGCGCTTTCTATGCCTTCCCTTCCGTCCGCTCCACCGGCCTGGACGACGTCCAGTTCGCCGAGCGCTTGTTGCTGGAGGAGAAGGTGGTGGTTATCCCCGGCTCCGCCTTTGGCGAGGGCGGCCGCGGCCATATCCGCATTTGCTACGCTGCGCCCATACCCCTCCTGGAGGAGGCGCTGGAGCGCATGCGCCGATTCGTACGCACGCTCTAGCGCGCACAGCTCCACCCCGGCTAACACGCTTCCTAAGCTTGACTTCTTTTACCTCTGACATAGAATGGATACATACCGCTCCTGAGTTCGAAAAGGAGGTGCGCACATGTCCGCCGCTACTGCTCGCCCGTTTTACCATTCCCCTCAAGAAGCTATGCAAGCCCCGCCCGAGGAGATCGTCTACGTAGCTAGCCTGTACGCGGGCACCGGCATCAACGAGCCCGACTTCCTGGCCGTCGTCGACGTGAACCCAAGTTCCGATACTTACGGGCAGATCGTCCACCGCACATCCATGCCCAACGTCGGCGACGAGCTTCACCACTACGGCTGGCAAGTATGCAGCTCGGCCTGTCATACCACGCAGTTGGAACGAAGCCATATGATCGTCCCTGGCTTCGCCTCCTCCCGTATCCACATTGTCGATGTCAGTGATCCGCGGCAGCCGCGGATCGCCAAGGTCATCGAGCCTGAGGAGGTGAAGCGCAAGACAGGCTACTCGGCCCCCCACACCGTCCACTGCATGCCCGGCGACATCATCGCCATCGCCATGTTGGGCAGCGCCGAAGGCGGCCTGCCCGGCGGCTTCGCCGTGCTGGACGCCAAAAGCTTCGATCTCCTCGGCCGCTGGGAGAACGAGAAAAATGGCCAGGAGTTCATGTATGACTTCTGGTACCAGCCCCGCCATAACGTCCTCGTTTCCAGCGAATGGGCGGCGCCCAACACCTTTCGCCCCGGCTTCAACCCCGCCGATGTAGCCGCCGGCAAGTACGGCCGCCGCATCCATTTCTGGGACCTAGAGAAGCGCTCCGTCATCCAGACCGTCGATCTCGGCGATACTGGCATGATCCCCCTGGAGATAAGGTGGCTACACAACCCGAACTCCGACAATGGCTTCGTCGCTGCCGCCCTCTCCAGCTCCATCTGGCGCTGGTACCGGGCGAACGGCCAGTGGAAAGTCGAAAAGGCCATCGAGATACCTCCGCAGGAGCTCGAGGGCTGGCCTATGCCGGTCCCGCCCCTCATTACCGACCAAGTGATCTCAATGGACGACCGTTTCCTTTACTGCTCTTGCTGGCTGCACGGTGATCTCCGCCAGTACGACATTAGCGACCCGGCCCAACCCAAGCTCACTGGTCAGGTCTGGTGCGGCGGTCTGTTTAAGAAAGTCAGCCATAAGGGCCAGCAGCTAAACGGCGGCCCTCAAATGCTCCAGCTCAGCATGGACGGCCGGCGACTGTACGTCACCAATTCCCTGTACAGCACTTGGGACAACCAGTTCTACCCCGACCTGCGCTCCTGGATGCTGAAGGTAAACATCAACCCCCAAGGCGGCATGGAACTAGACCCGGACTTCTACGTGGACTTCTTTCCCGCCCGAGGGCACGAGATCCACCTGCCCGGCGGTGATCCGACCACGGAGATCTTTACCTAGGCCAGGGATGGCTCGCGGCTTTTCAGCCGCCTCTTTAATCGCCCGCTGGCGTGGTTGCTAACGTTGGCTGTTCGCTTGGCGCACCAGCTGAAAATCGGCCCTGGTCCAGCGCCTTTAGTAACGCCTCCACGCAACGAGGATCGAGCTGGGAGCCTGCCACGCGTAACAACTCCTCCTTGGCGTCAGCAAGCGTCATCGCTGGCCGATAGGGCCGCTCCGACGTCACGGCGTCGAAGGTGTCGGCTGCAGAGATAATGCGCGATTCTAGCGGTATCTGCTCGCCCTTTAGACCATCGGGGTAGCCGCTGCCATCGAACCGTTCATGGTGGTGGCGGATCAGCTCGCCCAGCTCTCGCAGCGCCTTCACCTGCTGGGCGATCTCCCAACCTTTCACGGTGTGTTGCTTCACCTGCTCGAACTCAGCCTCCGTCAGCTTGCCGGGCTTCTTAAGGATGTACAGTGGCAGGCCTATCTTGCCGATGTCATGCATTTGGGCGCCCAGGGTCAGTCGCCGTAGGGAAGCCGGCGGCAGTCCCATCTCGTAGCCGATAGCGAAGGTGTATGCGGCCACCCGGTCCACGTGGCGGAACGTCGCTAGGTCGTGACTCTCGATCTCGTCTGCTAACTTCAACAACGATGAATGGCGACCGCGGCTGAGCTGGCCCAGGGCATCTCTCATGACTAACGCCTCCGCGATGGCCTTGACGCTTTTAGCGCGGCTCCACTCCCATATCCACCCGCCCAGCACCACAGCGAAGGCGACCCAAAACAGGCCATGATATGCCCACCAGGACAAGTGCCAAACCCGACCGAAGTCCAGAGCCAGCTGGGCTTCCGCCAAAACAAGCAAGCCCAACACAATTGACAGCTGTGAGGTTAACCGCGCCAGCAGATATGACTGGTAATAGCGCCAAGCAGCGAAGATGAACAGCCCAACCACAAGGCCCGTCAAGGTGTGCTGAAACGCCTCGTTCTGCGTCGGCAAAAAGTCTAACCAATTAGGAACGGCCAGACTTATGCCAACGAATGCCGCCAGCGCTAGGCTCACACAGAGAAAGACTGCCCTCGCCAGATACCGCCCACGGCTATTTTCCATGCTGCCTATTGTCACTACGCTAAGGGCAGCAAACACGCTAGCCGCCATCGTGCTGACCCACGGGCTTGCCGCGAGCACAGAATAGAACTCGTGGTACAGGTGCCCAGGAGTCATCAGCCCGTGAATAGAAAAGATAGCACCCAAGGCCATGAAGCAAAGGGCCAAGAACAGTATTCGCGTTTCGCGGATAGAGCGAGCGGAAAGCACCAGGACACCGGAAATGAAAGCCGCCATCAAAGAAGCCACCGATACAATGTAGAAGTGAAAGGTGGGTACCATCCATAACTTATCGGCCTCGGGAGACGCCACTAGAACCGCGAGGATAACCGCTGGAACAACTACAACTATAGGAAAGAATGGTCCCATTCAGTATTCCTAGAGCCTTGATTAGATTTGTCTATTTAGTTGTTGAGACGCCAATCAGGAGGAAGCTGTTACGGCGCTCGGCGCGGGGAGCAATTACTGATTGCGGTGGGCTTATTCCCGCCAGGGCTTTCCCTTAGCTATTTGCAGGAACTCCCTCACCACCTTCGGCGAGCCGGCTACCACTCCCTCGCTGTGCAGGCCAACAGGCCCGCCGTCACGGTCGACGATGGCACCTCCGCCCTCCCGAAGAAGTACGATCCCAGCCGCCAGGTCCCAGGGGTACAACTTATGATGGACGAATAAGTCGTAACGAGCACAGGCAGCATAGGCCAACCCCAGGGCGGCACTACCTACTATTCGTACGCCCTGAACCCCAGGCCACAATTGACGTAAGACAGCTATCAAATAGGCTGCCCGCCGGTCGTCATAGCCCATATCCAGCCCCAGGACCGATGCCTTCAGACTGGCTGCCTGGGAAGCGCGGGCGGGCTTACCGTTAACGGTCAGCCCGCCGCCGGCGATGGCGAGGAATTCTTCCTGTCGTAAGGGCTCGAAGGTCAAGCCCAGAAGAGGTTCAGCGCCATGGCAAAGGGAGATATTAATACAGAAGAAAGGTACGCCCCGCGAGAAGTTATGGGTGCCGTCCAGGGGATCCACCACCCACAACCAACTCTCGCTGCTGGCCTCGGCCCGCGTTTCTTCCGATAATACCGCATGATCGGGGTATTCGGCCCGGAGTACCTCCAAGATAGCGGCTTCCGCCTCAAGGTCGGTGTCGGTGAGGAAATTGCCCCGGCCCTTGGCCTTCACCGGCTGAGCCGGCCCGAAGCGGCTCATTGCTATGCGCCCAGCCTCACGCGCGCAAAGGCGGGCTACTTCGACGGCCGACTTGCCGCTGCGAGATAAAGGGAACTCTGCAGGCATCCGGGCGCGGACTAGGGGCGAGAAAGCCCGCTTTTCGGCAAGGCGGACAGGAGGTGCATCTTTTCCTTCACCTCCTGTATGGTCTCCTGGGCACTAGCGCGCGCCCTAGCGGCACCTTCGGCCAGCACCTCGTAAATGTAACCGGGCTTGGCCTCGATCTCCTTACGGCGCTCTCGGAACGGGGCCAGGGCGCGGTTAATGCCATCGGCGAGCTGCTGCTTACACTCCACGCAGCCGCGACGGGCAGTGCTGCACTCGTCATAGATCACCTGATGCTGGTCAGGGTTGAACTGCTTGTGGAGGCTGTAGACGTTGCAGACCCAGGGCCGACCGGGGATATGGCGATGGGTCCGCTGAGGATCAGTCACGGCAGTCATGACCCGGCGGGCCGTCTCTTGAGGGGTAAGGGCAAGCTCGATGTGGTTGTCCAGGCTCTTGCTCATCTTATTCTGGCCGTCTAGGCCCAGGATGAGGGGCGACTCGGTTAGCAGGGGCTGCGGCTCGGGAAAGGTATCGCCGAAGAGATGGTTGAAACGGCGAACGATCTCGCGGGCCAGCTCCAGATGCGGTATCTGGTCTTCGCCCACGGGGACAACTTCGGCCTTGTAGAGGATGATGTCGGCCGTCATTAGCACTGGGTAGCCCACCAAGCCATAGTTCACATTGTGCGGCTGCTGGCGCACCTTCTCTTTGTAGGTGGTGACGCGGGTCAACCAACCCAAGGGGGTGATCATACCCAGGAGCGTCGCCAGTTCCATAACCTCCGGCACATGCGACTGCACATAGAGGGTGCTCCGCTCAGGATCAATGCCAGCGGCCAGGAAGTCGATGACCATCTCTCGTATGTTCTCCTGGAGGCTATCGACATCGTCTAGTGTGGTAAGGGCGTGCAGATCGACAGCGCAGAAGATGCAGTCGTATTCGTCCTGAAGGGCGACCCAGTTCTTAAGGGCCCCCAAGTAGTTGCCGATATGCAAGCGGCCGGTGGGCCGCATGCCGGAAAAGACGCGCTTCCTCTGAGCCTTGCTCCGTGGCGGCGTAATCGGCATCGCGAGGGCATGGTAGCATAGGGGCCAGACAGGGGGCAACGAAGAAGGCGGCGCCCATGGTATTGACCGTCTGACCAAGCCGCGCTTATCCTTCTCTTGTTTCGCGCGAAGTTATGTCAAAGGAGGTCTTTATGGCTGCTCCAAAGTGGAAGGTCGCCGGTGACTATTTCGAGGCCTGCAACTGCAATGCCTCCTGCCCCTGCATCTTCTTGTCGCCACCCACCGAGGGCTATTGCGACGGCGAGGCTGCCTGGCACATTGAGAAGGGTAGCTTCGGCGAAGTGGAGCTGGACGGCTTCAACGTGATGATGGCGTTCCACGCGCCAGGCACCATGATTGACGGCGGTTGGAAAGTAGCCCTCTACATCGACGACCGGGGCAACACCCAGCAGCAGGAGGCCCTGGCGCAGATCTTTTCCGGCCAGGCCGGAGGCCAGCCTGCGGCCCTTGCGTCCTTGGTCAAGGAGGTGTTGGGCGTTGGCCCCGCCACCATCGACTATAAGATCAATGGCAAGAAGCGCAGCCTTAAGGTGGCCGGCATCTCGGAAGCGGAGGTGGAGGAGGTGGAGGGAGCCGGGGGCAAACGGATCGAAATTCACAACGCGCCAATGGCTTTGGCCAACCCGGAAATACAGGCCAAGTCGGTGCGCGCCCGCCTCAGCGATAAGGGTCTCAGCTTTGACCTAGCAGGGAAGAATTCATTTATCGCGCCCTTCACTTACGAGGGACCTTAGCGAAAGCAAGAAGCAAACCCAGTGCTTATTCCAGTACCTCGCCAGCACGAGCGCCTGGCTGTAGTGGGCGTACTTATACTGCTATCCCTCATGGCCTGGGCCAGCCTCATCTACGCCTCGCTGGGCTCTTCCTGGGCCGACGGCCTTGACCACCACTCGCTTTTGGGCGAGCACGAACAGCCACTCCTTGTCAGCCTTGCCCTGTTTGTGCCGGCGTGGCTAGCCATGATGGCCGCTATGATGCTGCCCACCAGCCTGCCAATATTCGCCGGGTATGCAAAGCTGACGCAGGGGCACCGCCTCTTGGACGTGCTTCCTTTGACCTGGCTGCTCGCTGGTGGCTATCTGCTGGCCTGGACAGTCTTTGGGCTGACGGCGTTTACCGCTGACTTGTGGCTGCACTATATCGTTGAGAGGGTAGCGGTCCTGGAAGAGAACAGTACCTTTATCGCCGCCACAATCCTACTGATGGCGGGAGTCTATCAGTTCACGCCGTTAAAAAAGGCCTGCCTCTCTCAATGCCGCTCGCCGCTGAGTTTCTTGATCAATAACTGGCGAGAGGGCGGCCTGGGAGCTCTTCAGTTAGGCGCCCGCCACGGCGCCTTTTGCGTCGGCTGCTGCTGGGCGCTCATGCTGCTGATGTTCGCGGTGGGAGTGGCCAACCTGTTTTGGATGGCGGCGCTGGCGCTGGTGATGTTCGCCGAAAAAGTAACTCGCTGGGTGGGGCCTATCGGGACAGCGACGGGGGCCATCCTGATTGCGCTAGGCCTTATCGGCCTGCTGCGACCGGAAGCGCTAGGGCCGCTCTTCTAGCTCACCTACGTTGTGACCCCAGCAAGCGTCTGATAAGATTAAATCGAGGTTACCCGCCCTCCGCTGGCTTAGCCAGCGCACGCGAATTAATGTCGAAGGAGGTCCCAATGGCTGCTAAACCGATCCCTGAAGGCTATCACAGCATCACCCCTTACCTCGTTGTTGACGGGGCATCAAGGCTCATCGACTTCCTGAAGCAGGCGTTCGGAGCGGAAGAGACCTTCCGCATGCCCATGCCAGACGGCAAAATCGGGCACGCCGAGGTCAAGATTGGTGACTCGGTCGTCATGATGGGCGATGCTGGGGCTCAGATGCCGCCGATGCCCGCGATGCTCTACTTATACGTGAACGATGCAGATACCACTTACAAGCGAGCGCTCCAAGCGGGCGCCACTTCATTGAATGAGCCAATGGACCAGTTTTATGGGGATCGCAGCGGGGCCGTGAAGGACCCGGTCGGTAACCACTGGTGGATCGCCACCCACAAGGAAGACGTACCGCCCGAAGAGCTGGCAAGGCGTGCTGAAGCCGCCATGCAGCAACAGCATCAAGGCTGAACTCCTTCATCTCGGGCAGTAAGCTGTATTCTCTGCTTCGGAGCCTTGCCCGAGGCCATACGAGTTAGTGTTGAAGGGAGGTCCCAATGGCTGTTAACCCAATCCCCGAGGGCTATCATACCGTCACCCCATACATCGTTGTTGAGGGGGCGGCGAAGCTAATCGATTTTCTCAAACAGGCGTTCGGAGCGGAGGAGACCTTCCGCATGCCCATGCCAGACGGCAAAATCGGGCATGCCGAGCTCAGGATCGGCGACTCCATCATCATGATGGGCGACGCTGGGCCTGAGCACCCGCCAATGCCCACAATGCTTCACCTATACGTGAAGGACGCAGATGCCGTTTACAAGCGCGCGCTCCAAGCGGGCGCCACTTCCCTGCGGGAGCCGGCAGACCAATTTTATGGGGACCGCAGCGGGGGAGTGAAGGATCCTGTCGGCAACCAATGGTGGATCGCCACTCACAAGGAGGACGTACCGCCCGAAGAGCTGGCAAGGCGGGCACAAGCCGCCATGCAACAGCAGCAGCAGCAAGGCTAAATTCTCTAGCAGTCGCTATCTTCTCCGTTTCGCCGGTTTGCCCAGCGCCACTAAAAACATGACGCTCTTTCCCTCGGCGTGGGGCGAGAAGAAATCGGTCACGTCGTCATCGTAGAAGGTGAGGCCGCTGGCACCAATGCGTTGTGCGTACGCCGCCAGGTAGAGCTTGCCCCCCATTATGCTGGCCTCTAGCTGGCTAGCCCGGTAGCCGCGGTTGCCATACCGCTCGAGGACGGGCCTAAGGTCTGCCAAAAAGAAGACGGCCACGCTGGCATCGGCGGCTAAATCCTGCTCCAAAGCAAGATAGCCGGCTTCCGCCCTGAAATCACCCTCCTCAAGAAGCTCCAAAGTTTCTCGCTCCCCATGGTAAACGTAGGCCCCACTGGGAAGGCCATCCACGGCGTGGACGATCAGGTACGGCTGATTGATAGCTGCGCCGGGTGGGTCCAAGAAATCGGCCGGTATTCCTTTGGTAGCCACCCGGAGCATAGCGGAAAGCTGGGCGAAGGTAATCGCCTCGCGGGCGAAGCGGCGAGTAGAGCCGCGGCGCAAAATGACCTGCTCGATGGTATCACGAGGCCCTTCTTCTTCTTCTTCTTCGGACAGGGGCTGAAGTGGAAACAAAGACCTCGAGGGCTCCGGGCTTATCCTTGCGGGTATGCTTCCGCGCCAGGCTATCACCTCTTCTGCTCTGGCCAGAGAGGAAGCCGCGTGTATAGCGCGAATCTCTGGATAATCGATCATAGCCTGCGATAATGGCACCGTCTCCAAGCCCAGCGGGTCGACCGCAGGCGCTGGCCCACTCGGCGAGCCTGGGCTATATCCTAGCGGCACGAGGGTTAAGGTCACTTCGCGCTCCGTGTCGAGATCAAGTAGACGGTTCATGGAATCATCCACGAAGCCGGCAACCACCCGCGCCGGGACTTGGCCGGCAGCAGCCATGGCCAGTAGGTTGGCCAGGATAGTACCGCTGTCCCAAAAGCAGTGCCGGTAGGTGCGGGCTTGATATTTCCAAGAGTTGCGCCAGTAAGTGCTGGTGCCGGCTATTATGGCCGGCGCCGCCGCTACCGCCGGCTCGCCGCTTGCGGCCTCCACAACCACACCGCGGAAGTCGCCTTGCCGCAATCGCCGCAAGGCGAAGTCATGCACGCCGAAATGGTATACTCCCGCCTCGAGGCCAGGCAGCTGACCACAAACAACATATAGGTCGATGTGGTAAAGCGCCCCCGTGCAGGACGCCGCTCGGAAGAACATCCCCCCGCCAGGAGTATTTAAACGCTTGGTGATGCCGGCCGAGAAATAGAGGAGCCGCGCCAGCGTTTCCAGATCAGGCAGGCAATCGCCCTGTTGGGGGACGCCAGTAGAGCCGACAGCTTCTTGTGCCGCCACCGCCAAAGGCGAGAATGTGTGCGGCAGCGGGATCGGCTCCAGGGCAGGATAAACTTTGAAGGGTAGCGGCCGGTTCGCCCAGTCTAGATAATGGGGGTTGGAGCGGATGCTAGAGTAAGAATGTTTGGTCCCGTCGTGATAAGCCCAAGTCGTCTCAAGATCACCATTGTTCACGACGGCGCCCTAAGCGATGTTGCTTTCGCCACTGCCAGACCCTTCCCTTTCGGGCTGTTGCAACAGTTGAAGTAGATTGCCATCCGGATCGCGAAGCGTGGCCACCCAGCCTCCCCAATGCTCTTGCTCCGGCGGCCTGATGAACTCCACACCCCTTGCCGTTAGTTGGCGGTAACTATCGTGGATATCATGGACAGCGAGATTAACCATTATCCGATAAGGGTCTCGCGCCTTCCCTGATACTTCCGAATGTAAGCCTACACTCAGACGCACCTCGCCAAAGCGAAAGGCCACAAAGTCCGGCTGCACAGAGTGGGGCTCCAAGTTCAGCTTATCGCGATAAAATTCAACCAAGCGTCCCAAATCTTCCGTCCAAATGATTACCCCCGCAACGCCTTCGATCATCTCAGAGACCACTCCCTCGGCTTACTTCCTAACTTCACGCGCGATTAATATTGCAGGCCTTCTTCGTTCAGATTATACCGCTTCCCCTTTTCCTCTACCTTCGTTGCCATTACCATAAGTCAATGGCGGTCGCCGTGAACGAGACAATCAAACGCGAATATCTCCAGGCTTATGAGGCCTGGCAAGCCCAACTCCAGGCCCTCCATAAAGCCTTACTCGAAGGCCAAAGGCCGGACCCTCCCAAGCTCAAAGGCCTCCTTAATCGAGAAGTGCGTGCGAAAGAGCGCTACGAACGTGCCCGCCGCCTTCTCTTGGGCCTGCCAGAAGAGGAGTGATGCCCACCCCCTGCTGCGCTCCCCGTATCCAAGACAAAGCCCGCACGTTAACTAAATGGTTGTGCGGGTATGACGGTTATAGCTTTGACAGGTTCAATCGATAGACCGGAAAAGGCAGCTGCCACCCAGGCTGCTCGTCAGAGTGCTTTGTCCCTTCAAGAATGGGACATGCTCCAACGCGCCCAACAACTCGATGTATCTGCTCTGACTTGGCTCTATCAGACCTACTACCCAAAGGTCTACAACTACGCGTTGATCCATCTGGGGGACGTGCCAACGGCAGAAGACCTGGCCTCTGACGTCATGGTCAAGGTTCTTGAGTCTCTGAAAGAGTACCAGTTTCGTGGCATCCCTTTCGCCGCTTGGGTCTTTCGCATCGCCCGCAACCGAATCATCGATATCCACCGCCGGCGCAAACGTCGGGGCGAGGTCGAGCTAAACGAAAACATCGTCGCTGGCCGCGAAGATCCATCGGCCTTGGCCGAACGGGCGCTCGATCGTAGCCAACTCCAAGCGGCGCTGCTCCTGCTCACAGAAGAGCAACGACAGGCAGTCGTCCTAAAGCTCGTCCAAGGCTTCGATAACGCTTCCGTGGCTGAAATCCTCGGCCGCAGCGAAGGTGCTGTTAAATCCCTCCAACACCGCGCCCTTGCCTCTTTAAGACGCATCCTCAAGGAGGGCAAGCCTGGGGATGAATAAACCTAACTTCGATTCTATTCTGGACGAGTGCCTCCAGGCCATGGCCAGCGGCGAAAGCCTTGAGTCCTGTCTAGCCCGTTATCCCCAGAGCGCGGAAGAACTGCGGCCGCTCCTCTCTCTGGCCCAGGACGTCCGCCGAATACCCACGGCCGAACCCAGCCCCGAGGCGCGGACTGCCGCTTGGCAGCGCTTCTACCGCCGCGCTTCAGAATTGCAAATAGCCCGTCAACGCGGCGGCTTCGGCTGGTTGAGGCCGGTCGCAATCACAGCCGCCGTCCTTTTGGCCTTCGTTGCTGCTGGTGGTGGCACCATCTACGCAGCTTCTAAGAGCCTGCCCGACAGCCCTCTTTACCGGGTAAAGCTGTTCACTGAGGAGGCCCAACTCTGGTTCGTCTTCGATGAACAAGAGGAAGCCGATATCTTGCTGAGCCAAGCCGAAACCCGCATCGATGAGATAACCGCCTTAGTTCAGGAGGACAAGCCTATACCAGAAAACGTCCTCTCAGCCCTGCGCCAACGCACCGCAAAGGCCGTTAGGATCACGAACGAGAACCCTGAAGACGCTCGCCTCATCGCGCGGGCCCGTGAGCTGGCTAGCCGTCACGAGGACCTTCTGGTAGCCGTTTGGGAGAACGTCCAGCCCGACGCCCAAAGACCCTACGCCGGCACCTTGGCCACCCTGCACAACGCCCAACTCGTTATCGGAAAAGAAGGAGAAGACGTCCCCACCTTCAATCCCCAAGAGCTGGAGGCCGGGGTATTGGAAGTATCCGGCTCCGCCCAGCCCTCGTCAGCCGACCCAGGCACCTGGAGCATCGGCGGCGTCGAGGTGCTGGTGGATTCGCGCACCCTTGGCCAGGAAGGCATCAACCCTAACCATCTGACCAAGGCTGTCGTCGCCCGCGGCTCCGACGGCCGCCTCCGTTGCCTGAAGTTGACTGTAGAGCCACAGGCAGAATCGGAGGGAAATATCGTCATCTCCGGCGTCGTCGAAGCGGTTAGCAACGACCAGGTGCGGGTAGCTGGCCAGGACCTCGCCCTTACTCAAGAGACACTAGCCCGCTTGCGGCTCCGCTCCGGCCAGCGTGTGCAAGTGACCGTTAGGACTGTCAGCGGCCGCGCCGTGGCCATCGAGGTCAAACCTTTGCCGGAGGAAGAAACGGAGCAGTACGACCTTTTTACCTATGAGGGGACAGTTGAAGGTGGAGCCTCACTTCAGCAAGAGCTCAATTATTGGCCCATCGGCGGTCAAGCCTTCATCGTACCTCAGAACGTGGCGCTGGATGCCCTGGCCGGCGAAGCCGCTCCGGGCGCTCGCGTCCGCGTCGAGGCCGTCCGCCAGAATGGTGATATCGTCGCCAACCGTATCGTCGTCCTGGCTAGCGAGGGGACTCCTAGCGATCAGCTCGATCTTGAAGGCGTCTTGGAGGAAGTCACCAACGAGGGCCGCTGGCAATTAAGCGGCCTGCTCGTGGAGGTGCCAGAAAAGCAACCAGCACCGCCACTGGGCAGCATCATTAAGATCGAGGGCCAGCGCAGCGGTCAGGAGATTAAAGCACAACGTGTTCTCGTCCTCCAACGTCCTGATTCCCAGGACGGCTTAATCAAGATGAACGGCCTGATCTTACAGGTCAACGAAGACCGCTTGCGCCTAGGCATCGTCGTCGTGGAGCTGGACGATGACACAGAAATCAGCGGCGAGCCTATTGTAGGGGCCCGCGCCCTGGTCTGGGGGCGCCCCAGCGGCCGCGGCGCCCTGGAAGCTGTCTACGTCGATGTGTTGGACAGCAAACCCGTTATTCCCTTCCGCGGCGGCTACCAAGAGGACGACTCGGGGACCCCAGGAGACGATGCATCGCAGCCTACAGGCGATTCCGACTGACCACTGGCCACCCGAGGGACATGTGAACCCGCCCATCAGCCCACAAAGCAAATTTGCCCCCTCGTACAGTTTCGCCTAGAATGACCTAGGATGCCCCCGTCGTCTAGTCGGCCCAGGACGCCACCCTTTCAAGGTGGAAATCGCGGGTTCGAATCCCGCCGGGGGCACCAATCTCCCCTTTCACCTCCTGATTAGCGCGAAGAGTCATGGGCATTTTGGAAGGCAAAGTGGCCATTGTCACGGCGGCGGCTGGGGCCGGCATCGGCCAGGCTACCGCTCGCCGTTTCGCCCAGGAAGGGGCCCAGCTTATCGTTAGCGATGCCCACGCCCGGCGCGCCAAAGAGGTAGCGGAAGCAATATCCCAAGAATGCGGCCGCCCGGTCATCAGTCTGGAAGTGGACGTGACCCAGCGAGATAAAGTTGAGGCTATGGTGCAGACGGCCATCGACCGCTTCGGCCGCATCGATATCCTCTTCAACAACGCCGGCATCAACAAACTGCAGCCGCTCTGGGAGATGGAGGACGATAACTGGAACCTCATCATCGCCGTCAATCTCACCGGCACCTTCTACTGCACCCGCGCCGTCTTGCCAACCATGATTGAACAGAGAGCTGGCTCCATAATCAGTATGGCCTCCATAGCCGGCTGGATGGGCTCGAACGAAGGAGAGGCTCACTACAGCGCCGCCAAAGCGGGCGTGATGGGTTTCACCCGCGCCGCCGCCGCCGAAGTGGCCCAATATGGCATACGGGTGAACGCTATAGCTCCGGGCGTCATTTATAATCCTTTTCTTGAGCGCATCTACCCTAAGGAATTCTTCGAGGAGTTCGCGCGGCGCGTCCCCTTAGGCCGGCTTGGCAAGCCCGCCGACATCGCTGACCTAGCCCTCTTTTTGGCCAGCGACCAGTCCAGCTATATAACCGGCGAAGTCATCGGCATCAGCGGC
>Ga0187892_10006870_pt1 | contig 16595 bp, 17 predicted proteins | sample MA1701073metaG_FD_139345 | JGI IMG/M metagenome (GOLD analysis project Ga0187892, IMG submission 139345) | Bio-ooze microbial communities from a basaltic lava cave in the Kipuka Kanohina Cave System on the Island of Hawaii, USA - MA170107-3 metaG ... | reverse complement strand
GACAGGACCCGCACCCGGATCGTCAGCCGGAGCCGCTCCGGGCGCTCGTGGGGCTCTACCCGTATTGCGGCGACTTCCAGGGGTTCACGGGCTCGGTGCCGACGCTCCTGCTCCTCGGGGCCAAGGACGACTGGACGCCCGCCGAGCCCTGCCAGTGGGTGGCGGACCGGGCCAAGGAGCAGGGCCACGCCGTCATGGCCGTCACGTACCCCGACGCGGGCCACGGCTTCGACGTGGCCCAGAACCGCGGCAAGGTGCTGATCGCCGACGCCCGCGGGGGCCGGGGCGCCACCGTGGAGTACAACCCCCAGGCCCACGCGGACTCCGAGCGCCGGGTGCGCGCGTTCCTCGCGGAGCACCTCAAGCGGTGAGCACCCCGCACCGAGCGGTGGGTCCATCACGACGGGCGGGAACGCCCGCGGTCCACTGGCCACGTGCTGAGCTCGGTGCGCCAGCCCGCAAAGCCTGCACGGGCGGGCCCTGCCGCGGCTCCGCCGGCCCGCGAGCCGCGACCCGCCGGGGGCGGGCGCTCGTCGCCATCGCGGCGCTGGCCGCGACCCTGCTGCTCCCCGCGGGCGGACAGCGCTCCGCCGCGGCGAGCGACCGCTGGGAATCGCTGCGCGCCCTCCCGCGGGTGGCGCTGGAGGTGGTGGTGTCCCCTCACCACCCCGACCTGACGGATGGGGAAGCGCGCGCGCGGGTGACGGAGGCGCTGCGCCGCGCCCAGCCCGCGCCGGCGCTGGACCCGGCGAGCCCGGAGCGGCTCCGGCTGACGATCCGGGTGCGGGTCCTGTCCAGCGACGACCTGCGCGGCTACCCCCTGCCCTTCTCCCAGCAGTACGGCATCGGCCCCGTCCGGCTTGCGCTGGAGCGGCCGGCCACCGTCGACGGGCTCGCGACGCCCGTGGCCGCCACCGTCTGGCAGAGCGAGCGGCTGGCCACGGGCCCGATGGGCCGCTCGGCCACCGAGATCCTCGGGCTGGTGGACGAGATCGTCGGCGTGTTCCTCGCCGACTACCGGCGGGCCATCGGCCAGTGAGCCCGACCTCCGCCCGGAGGCCTGCCCGCAGGCGTGGCCCCTCGCCGCCGGCCGACACCGCCACCGACCAATCGCCTGCTCGACCGGTGAGTCGAGGCCCGCGGCCGATGCCGAGCCCGGCTCCGGCGGCGCGCTCGTGAATCCCCGGGAATGACCCGGAGCCTCGGCCGGTGACGCACGACCCCGGGGCATGAGCCGGAGCCTCGGCGCCCAGCTCCCGCCCGCGCTCCTGGACGCGCTCTCCCAGCGGGACCTGCCCGCCCGGCTCGGGCGGGGGCTGCCGCTGGTGACGGTGGACGCCGAGGGCCGGCCGCATCCGATGCTGTGCACCTACCTCGAGCTCCTGGCGGTCGACGCCGCCACGCTCCGCCTGGTGATCGGCGCTGGCAGCCGGAGCGCGCGGAACCTCGAGGCGGGCCGCGGGGCGACCCTCCTCGCCATCGAGCCCGAGCGGACGATCTACCTGAAGCTGCGGAGCCTCGCGCCGCCGCTCGCCGCCCCGCCGCTGGTCCGCTTCACCCTCCGGGTGGAGGATGTGCTGGAGGACCTGCCCGCCGAGTGGGAGGGCGGCGTCCGGATCACGAGCGGCATCACCTACGCGCCGCCCCCGCGGCTGGACGCCCCGGAGACGCGGGCCATCCTGGACCTCCTGCGGCGCGACGGATGACCGATCTCTCGTGGCCGGCGCTGCTGGCCCTCGGGGCCGGGGCGGCGCTGGTCGTGGGCTTCCTGCGGGCGAGCGTGGGCGGAGGGATCGGGCTCACCCTCACCCCGGTGCTGAGCCTGTTCCTGCCGGTCTCGTTCGTCCTCGGCCTGCTCGCCGCGCTCCTGTTCCTCTCCGATCCCATCACCATGTACTACTTCTGGCGCCAGTGGGACCGGCGCCTCGTGCGCGTGCTGCTGCCGCCGATGCTGGCCGGCATCGTGCTGGGAGGCTGGGTGCTCTCGGGGCTCGACGAGCAGGGGCTCCGCCGCACCATCGGGGGCGTCGCGCTGCTCTTCGCGGCGGCGCAGCTCGTGACGCTGCTCGCCCGGTCGACCCCGGCGGCCGTGCAGCGCCACTGGGCCGTGGGCGCGGCGGTCGGCCTCGCCTCCGGCGTGGCCTCGTCGGTGGCCCACTCCTCCGGGGTGATCCTGACGCCCTACCTGGCCGCGCTCGGGATGACCAACGCGGCGGTGGTGGCCACGGGCACGATCGTGGTGGCCGTCTCCAACGTCTTGAAGCTCGCGACCTACTGGGTGATCGGCTTCCTCACCGGGACCATCGTGATCGTCGGCCTGGTGGGCACGCCCCTCATCTACGCGGGGAACTGGATCGGCTACCGCGTGAACCGCTGGATCCCGCGGCGCTGGTTCGCGGCGCTGCTGCTCGCTATCGCCATCGTGGGCTCGGTGCGGCTCCTGACGAGCTGACGCCCCGCACCGCGGGCGCGGGAGCGCGGCGGGATCGGGGTCGCCCGGAGCCGCGCCCGCTACCGCGGCGAGGGCGCGGGGGCGCGACGCGCGGGACGCGACGCCTGCTGGTAGGCGCCCACGGTGACCGTCAGCTCGGTCGCCTGGCCGTCGCGCACGACCGACAGCTTCACCGCGCGGCCGACAGGCGTGCTCGAGATGATCCGCTGGAGGTCCCGCGGCTCGTCCACCCGGGCGCCGTCCACCCCGAGCACGACGTCGTCGGCCCTGACGCCGCCCTGGTCGGCCGGCTGGCCGGTGATGACCTGCCGCACCCAGACGCCGCGGGGCTCCTTCAGCTTGAGCTTGAGCATCTCCTCCTCGCCCACCTCGGCGATGGAGACGCCGAGCCAGCCCCATTCCACCTTGCCCTTGCTGGCGAGCTGGGGCAGCAGCGCCTTGACCAGGTTCACGGGGATGGCGAACCCGATGGTGCCGTTGCGCGCGGCCATGCTGTTGACGCCCACCACCTCGCCCGCCAGGTTCACCAGGGGGCCACCCGAGTTGCCCGGGTTGACGGCGGCGTCGGTCTGGATGAAGTCGAAGCCGGGAGCGGCCACCTGGAGCGGCGCGCCCTTCCGGCTGACGATGCCGAAGGACACGGTCTGCTCGAGGCCGAAGGGATGGCCGAGGGCCAGGACGAACTCCCCCACCCGCAGCCGGTTGGAGTCGCCGAGCGCGGCCGTCGGCAGCCCGGTGGCCTCGATCTTGATCAGCGCCAGGTCCACGCGCTCGTCCAGCCCGACCAGGCGCGCCTCGAAGCGGCGGCCGTCCGACAGCTTCACCTGGATGCGCTCGGCCCCGCTGACCACGTGCTCGTTGGTCACGATGTAGCCGTCCTGCCGGATGACGAAGCCGGATCCCGAGCTGCGCCGCTCCTCGGGCGTGCCGGGCTGGGGCTCCTGCTCCGACGTCGCGTCCACCGGGCGCCGCGTGCGCAGCTGGACCAGCGCGGGCTTGAGCCTCTCCGCCGTGCCGTGGATGAAGTCGCTCAGCCGGGCGATCTCGGGCGGCAGGGCGGAGTTCTGGCTCTCCGTCCACAGGGCCTCGGACGCCCCGGCGGGCGCGGCCGCGAGCCCGGAGAGGACCAGGGCGAGGGAGAGAGCCAGCGGGCGAAGCAGCGAGGGGGACGCGGGCATCTGGGGCCTCCTTGAGCAGGGCGACGCGCGCGCCCCGCCGTCGATCCAGGCCAACAGTATACCCCTCGCGACCAGTTCCCTATTCCTGGGAGGAGGCATCCTCGCCCTCTCGAGCTCGGTGCCACCCGGAAACGGCGGCCCCCGGGACGGACACCGACGCCGACGCGCTGACCCCCTCCGGGACCTCCTCGGAGATGGCGCGCCGGACGCGCCAGGAGCCGGGGGGGCGGGGAACCGATAGGGGCACACCCGTGTCGGGAGGGACGGCCTGGCCAGGAGGGCGACCCCCGGAGCCGCCTCCGCCCCCCCCCGAGCACCCGGGCGTCCAGCGCCCATCGTGGCGGCCGAACCCCTTGACCGGGAGCAAGACCGGGCGACAGTGGCTCAGGCTGCCGAGGCCGCTCCAGCCCGTCCAGCTTCCGGCCCGGGCGCCCGGCTCGGGCGACCGCCCCCTACCGCCCGATCTCGCGCATCAGATGGCCGAGCTCGGGCAGGATCAGCTTCTCCAGCGCCAGGCGGCAGGCGTTGGGGGAGCCCGGCAGCGAGAAGAGCGCCCGCCGGTCGACCACCCCCGCCTGGGCGCGGGAGAGCATGGCCGCGGCGCCGATCTCCTGGTACGAGAGCATGCGGAACAGCTCGCCGAACCCGGTGAGACGCTTGTCGAGCAGCGCCTGCACGGCCTCGAAGGTCGAGTCCCGGGAGGTGACGCCGGTGCCGCCCGTGAGGATGAACGCCTGCACGTCCGCCTGGCCGCAGCCCCGGCGGATGACGCCCGTCACCTCCACCGGCTCGTCCTTCACGATGGCCTGGCCGACCACCCGGTGGCCGGCGCCGGCGACCAGCTCCCGGATCAACGCGCCGCTGGTGTCGGTCTCCGGCGTCTTCGAGTCCGAGATGGTCAGGACGAAGCAGCCGATGGAGGCGGGCGCGGTGGCGCGGTGCTCGCGCGGCGTGGCGTCCCGCGGCGCCGAGCCCCCGGCGCTCACGATCCCTCCTCCTCCACGTAGACGGCGCCGCCCTCCACGAGGACCTCGAAGCGCGGCACGCGCTCGCCGGGCACCGTCATGCAGACGCCCGTGCGCACGTCGAACTCCCAGCCGTGGAGCGGGCAGGTGGCGATCTCGCCCTCGACCCACCCGTCGCAGAGCGCGCCGCCCTGATGCGGGCACTCGTTGCCGAGGGCGAACACCTCCCGGCCCTTGCGATAGAGGAACACCTCCTGGCGGCCCACGGTCACGAGCGTGGGCTGCCGATCGGGCACGCTCGCGAGGTCGATGACCTTCACCCGCCCCATGGCTCAGCCTCGCCCGCCCGCCCCGCCGTAGGCCTGGTCCAGGACGTCGACCAGGTGCACCACCTCGACGGGCGCGCCCGCCCCGCGCAGGCCATGGGCGATCTGGATGATGCAGCCGGGGTTGGCCGTGACCACGCACTCGGCGCCGGTCGCCCGGATGTGGCGCACCTTGCGCTCGAGGAGCCGCGTGGCCATCTCGGGCTGGGTGAGGTTGTAGGTCCCGGCCGAGCCGCAGCACCAGTCGGACTCCCGGAGCTCGACCACCCGCAGGCCGGGCACCTGGCCCAGCAGCGCCCGCGGCTCCTTCCTGATCTTCTGGCCGTGGACGACGTGGCAGGGGTCGTGGTAGGTGACCGTGCGCGCCACGGGCCGGAGCGGGCCGCGCAGGGGCGCCTCGGCCAGGAACTCGGCGACGTCGCGCACCCGCGCGGCGAAGCGGCGGGCGCGCTCGGCCCAGCGCGGGTCGTCGGCCAGGAGCGCGCCGTACCCCTTCATGTGGGCGCCGCACCCCGAGGTGTTCACGATGACCACGTCGACGCCGGCCGCCTCGAAGAGGCCGATGGTCTGGCGCGCGAGGTCGAGCGCGGTCTCGTGCTCGCCGCCGTGGGCGTGGAGGGCGCCGCAGCAGCCCTGCTCGCGCGGGGCGACCACCTCGGCGCCGTTCAGGGCCAGGACACGGGCGGTGGCGCGGTTCTGGGGCCCGAAGGCCGCCTGCTGGATGCACCCGGTGAGGAGCCCCGCGATGGCCCGCCGGGGCGGGACGGGGGGCGTCCGCTCCGGCAGGGGCGCGCGATCCTTCGCCGGGGGCACCTCGGGCAGGAGCGGCTCCCAGTCGCCGAGCGGGCCGGGCAGGAGGCGGGTCAGCCCGACGCCCCGGGCCAGGCGCTGGAGGCCGGAGACCTGGTAGGCGCGCAGCGCCGAGGCGGCCAGCCGGAGCAGCCGCGGGCGCGGCAGCAGCAGGGAGAAGTTCGCCCAGCGGAAGAGCCGGCGCGCCCAGTGGCCGGGCCGCTGGCGCTCGATCTCGGCGCGCGCGGCCTCGATGAGCTGGCCGTAGGGCACGCCCGACGGGCACGCCGTCTCGCAGGCCCGGCAGCCGAGGCACAGGTCGAGGTGCGAGACCACGGAGTCGGTGAGGGCGACGCGCCCCTCGGCCAGCGACTTGATGAGGACGATGCGGCCGCGCGGGGAGTCCATCTCGGTGCCGAGCTCGGAGAAGGTCGGACAGTAGGGGAGGCAGAGGCCGCAGTGCACGCAGCGGTTCACGCCCTCCACGCTGTGGCCGGACAGGGCGAGCGGGGCGGCGGCGGCGCCCGGCGGCGCGGTGGGGGTCCTGTGGGCCATCGGCTCAGATCTCTCCCACGAAGCGCCCCGGGTTCATGATGCCGTGGGGGTCCAGCCGGTCCTTGATGGCCTTCATCAGCCGGTAGGCCGGGCCGGGCTCGCCCCAGACGGCGACGCGCTCCTTCACGGCCAGCGGCGCCCACTCGAGCGCGGCGTGGCCGCCCGCGCCCTGAGCGAGGGCGCGCCACTCGCCGAGCACGTCCGCCACGCGCCCCGCGTCGCCGCCGCCCGCGAGCACGGCGCGGAGCACCCCCACGCCGGCGTGCGCCGTGATCGCGGCGCGGAGCGCGTGGCGCCCGGCGATGGCGGATGCCTCCGCGGCCAGCTCGGCCACCTGGGCCGGCAGCGCCGCCCAGCGCATGACGCCGGCCACCTCGCCGAACGCGCGCCGGGGCAGCTCGGCCAGCGCCCGCCAGGCGCCGTCTCGCCCCTCGCCGTCCAGCACCCGGCACTCGCGCGCGCCGAGCGGGCGCAGGATGCGCTCCACCTCGGCGCACTGCCACTCGACCTGGGACCGGATGCCGTCCACGCCGAGCCACACCTGCGGGCCGGGACCGGAGCCCGCCGCCGCCGCCCCGGCCGTCGACCCCTGGCCCACCGTCGCCCCGCCCCCCCGGCCGAGCGCCGCCGCGGCGCCCGCGTCGAGCAGCTCGAGCGCCGAGGGCACGAGATCCGAGGCCATGAGCGCGCGCACCGCCTCCCCGCAGTCCTTCAGGCGATCGAAGCGCGCGATCGCCAGGCGGTCCTCGTCGGGCCGCGGGCGCAGCTTGACGGTGGCCTCCACGACGACGCCGAGGGTGCCGAAGGAGCCCACGAACAGCTTGGGCAGGTCGTAGCCGGCCACGTTCTTGACGACCTTGCCGCCGCCGCGGACCACCAGGCCCTCGCCGGTGACGACGCGCACGCCGAGCAGCAGGTCGCGCATGGTGCCGTAGAGGTGGCGGCGAGGGCCGGAGGCGTTGCTCGCCACGACGCCGCCGACCGTGGAGCGTCCCGGGTCAGGCGGATCGAGGGAGAGCCACTGGCCGCGCCGGCCCAGCTCGGCCTGGAGCGCGCTCATGGTGATGCCGGCCTCCACGGTGGCGGTGAGGTCGCCGGGCTCGTGCTCCACCACCCGCGAGAGGCGGGCCAGGCCCACCACGATGCCGACCTGCTGGGGCGCCGCGCCCATCCCCATCCGCGTGCCCCCGCCCCACGGCGTGATCGGCACGCCGGCCTCGGCGGCGAGCGTCACCACCGCGGCCACCTCGTCCTGGCTGCCCGGGAGGACGACGGCCTCGGGCACGCGGCCGTCGAGCGCGTACGGCGAGCAGTCCACGCCCGTCAGCACGCGCGGCGCGCCGACGAGGCTCCGCAGCTTGTCGAGCACGGCGGGGGTCACGACGTCAAGGGCCCCGCTCAGAACCGCTGGGCGAGGCCCTTCTCTTCGATGGGGTGCGGGCGGTAGGCGGGCCCGCTCTCCCCGCACGCCTTGCGGCTGGGGAAGATCTTGCCGGGGTTGCACCGCCCCGCCGGGTTCCACGCCTCCTTGATGCGGTGCATGCACGCGAGGTCGTCGGGGGAGAAGATGAGCGGCATGAAGTCCATCTTCTCGAGCCCGATGCCGTGCTCGCCCGAGATCGACCCGCCCACCTCGGCGCACAGCCGGAGGATCTCGCCCCCCGCCTCGACCACGCGCGCCTCCTCGCCGGGCTTGCGCGGGTCGTAGAGGATGTTGGGGTGCAGGTTGCCGTCCCCGGCGTGGAAGACGTTGCCGACCCGGAGGCCGTGGGCGGCCACGATCTCGTTCACCCGCCTCAGCACCTCGGGCAGCCGCGTCCGGGGGATCACGCCGTCCATCACCATGTAGGCGGGCGAGACGCGCCCGTAGGCGCCGAAGGCCGACTTCCGCCCCTTCCAGAGGAGCTGGCGCTCGGCCTCGTCCCGGGCCACGCGCACCTCCCGCGCCCCCGCCTCGCGGCAGGCCTCGGCCACGCGCTCCGCCTGCTCGTCCATCCCGGCCGCCAGCCCGTCCAGCTCGATCAGGAGCGCGGCGGCGGCGTCCCGCGGGTAGCCGCAGCCGAAGGCGTCCTCCACCGCCTGGATCGTGATCTGATCGATCATCTCCATGGCGGCCGGCACGAGACCCCGCGCGATGATGGCGGACACGGCCTCGGAGGCCCCGTCCACCCGGTCGAACACGGCCAGCACGGTCTTGACGGCCTGGGGCTTCTTCAGGATGCGGACGGCGATCTTGGTGGCGATGCCGAAGGTGCCCTCGGAGCCGACGAAGAGCCCGACGAGGTCGTAGCCGTGGGCCTCCCGCGTCTTGCCGCCGAGCCACAGCAGCTCGCCGTCGGGCAGCACCACCTCCAGCCCCAGCACGTGGTTCGTCGTGACGCCGTACTTCAGCGTGTGAGGGCCGCCCGAGTTGTTGGCGATGTTGCCGCCGATGGTGCAGGCCTGCTGGCTCGAGGGGTCGGGGGCGTAGTAGAAGCCGCGCCCCTCGACGGCCCACGACAGGTGGAGGTTCACCAGGCCCGGCTCCACGATCGCCACCTGGTTGTCGTAGTCCACCTCGACCACGCGGTTCATCCGCATCAGCGAGATGACGAGCCCGCCCTCGGCCGGCAGGCACCCGCCCGAGAGCCCGGTGCCGGCGCCGCGCGCCACGAAGGGCAGCCCCTCGCGGTTGGCCCACTTGACAAGGCCCGAGACCTGCTCGGCGGTGGAGGGGAAGACGACGAAGTCGGCCAGCGCGCGGAACAGCGTAAGGCCGTCGGACTCGTAGACCAGGAGCTCCTCCGGGTCGGAGAGGACGCCGCCCGGGCCGAGCATCCCCTCGAGCTCCCTTCGCAGGGTCTTCTTCCGGGCGTCCGCCAGGGTGGGCACGGCCGGATTATACCCTTATCCCCGGACGTCGGCTGAGCGCGGCACCCGGCGCGCGGGGCCGCAGACGGGCCAGAGCCCCACGGCCCCTCGTTGCCAGCCCGCCCGTTCCGCGAGATGATCCGAACCGAGGGACGCCCCCGGACCGCGGGGGCATCGAGAGGGGGACGGTATGCTCTACGCCTTCGTGCTCGCGCTCGTCCTCCTCCTGGGCGGACCCGCCCGGGCCGACGTCCGGATCAGCATCGGGATCAACCTCCACGGCCCGCCGCCGCTGGTGGTGGTGCCCGGGATCCCCACCGTCCAGTACGCGCCGAGCGTGCCGGCCAACGTCTTCGTGTACGGGAGCCAGTACTGGGCCTTCACCGACGGCGGCTGGTACGTCAGCTCCGGCTACGCCGGCCCCTGGATCCTCGTCGGACCGCACGTCGTTCCGCGGCCGCTCCTGCTGGTTCCGGTGCGATACTACCGGGTGCCGCCGCCCCACTGGAAGCCGTGGCACGTCCACCACCCGCCCCGGTGGCACGACGAGTGGGGAGGGGAGTGGGCGGCCAAGCGCCACTGGAAGGCGCACCACGACGACGACCACGGCAAGCGGCGCGACCACGACCGCCGCGACCGGCGGCGCGACGACGACGGCCGGCGCCACGGCAAGGGGCACGACAAGGGCCGCGGGGACTAGCCGCGGCGCGGCGGGCCGACCGCACGCGCCACGGTCCCGGAGGGGAGAGGAGACGGCATGGCACGCACGCTGCTCGACAAGGTCTGGGACGCCCACACGGTCCGGACGCTGCCGTCCGGCCAGACGCAGCTCCTGATCGGCCTGCACCTGATCCACGAGGTCACCACGCCGCAGGCCTTCCAGATGCTGAAGGAGCTGGGCCTCAAGGTGCGCATGCCCGACCGCACCTTCGGCACGCTCGACCACATCATCCCGACGCTCTCCCAGGCGCGCCCCTACGCCGACCCCATGGCGGAGGAGATGGCGGCCCAGATGATCAAGAACTCGAAGGACTTCGGCGTGCTGCTATTCGACCTGGAGAGCGGCCGCCAGGGCATCGTCCACGTCATCGGCCCCGAGCTCGGCCTCTCCCAGCCCGGCATGACCATCGCCTGCGGGGACAGCCACACCTCGACCCACGGCGCGGTGGGCGCGATCGCCTTCGGCATCGGCACGAGCCAGGTGCGCGACGTGCTGGCCACCCAGTGCCTGGCCATGGCCCGGCCCAAGCTCCGCCAGGTGCGCGTGGACGGCGCGCTCGGCCGCGGCGTCTACGCCAAGGACGTGATCCTCACGATCATCCAGAAGCTGGGCGTCAAGGGCGGCGTCGGCTACGCCTACGAGTACGCGGGCTCGGCCATCGAGCGGATGACGATGGAGGAGCGGCTCACCCTCTGCAACATGTCCATCGAGGGCGGCGCCCGCTTCGGCTACGTCAACCCCGACGCGACCACGTACGAGTATCTCCGCGGGCGGCCCTACGCGCCCCAGGGGGCCGCCTTCGACCGCGCCGTCGCCTGGTGGCAGGGCATCGCCACCGAGCCCGGCGCCCCCTTCGACGACGTCGCGCGGCTCGACGGGCCGGCCATCGAGCCCGTGGTGACCTGGGGGATCAACCCGGAGCAGTCCGTGGGGGTGAGCCAGCGCATCCCGAGCCCCGAGGCGGCGCCGGAGGCGGAGCGCCCCACCTACCGCCAGGCCCTGGCCTTCATGGGGTTCGAGGCCGGCCAGCCCATCAAGGGGGCCCGGATCGACGTGGCCTTCGTCGGCTCGTGCACCAACGGGCGGCTGTCGGACCTCAGAGCGGCGGCCGAGATCGCCCGGAAGGGCACGGTCGCCAAGGGCGTCCGCGCGCTCATCGTCCCCGGCTCCCAGGAGGTGGCCAAGGCGGCGGAGGCCGAGGGCCTCCACGAGGTCTTCCAGGCGGCGGGCTTTCAGTGGCGCAAGGCCGGGTGCTCCATGTGCCTCGGCATGAACGACGACAAGCTCCAGGGCCGCGAGATGAGCGCCTCCTCGAGCAACCGCAACTTCATCGGCCGGCAGGGGAGCCCGACCGGCCGGACGCTCCTGATGAGCCCGGCCATGGTGGCGGCCGCCGCCATCACCGGCGTCGTCAGCGACGTGAGGGAGATGCTCTGATGGCCTCCGATCCCGTCCGCCGGCAGGTCGTGGGCCGGGGCATCCCGGTCCCCGGCAACGACATCGACACCGACCGCATCATCCCCGCCCGCTTCCTGAAGGCCGTCACCTTCGAGGGCCTGGGCGAGCACGCCTTCGAGGACGCCCGGAAGCAGGAGCCCGAGCACCCGTTCAACCAGGCGGCCTACCAGGGGGCCGGCGTGCTCGTCGTGGGGCAGAACTTCGGCTGCGGCTCCTCGCGCGAGCACGCGCCCCAGGCGTTGATGCGCTGGGGCATCCGCGCCATCGTGGGGGGCTCCTTCGGCGAGATCTTCTTCGGCAACTGCACCACGCTCGGCCTCCCGTGCCTCGTCGCCTCCCTGGACGACATCGCGTGGCTCCAGCGCGCGATCGGCCGCGCGCCGGGCGAGCCGGTGACGGTGGACGTGGAGCGGCAGGAGGTGCGCCTCGGCGACCGGGTGATCCCGGCCAGAATCCCGGACGGCCCGCGGCACCAGCTGGTGGGCGGCACGTGGGACTCGACGGCGGTGCTGCTCGAGGCCGGCTCGGCCATCGAGGCCACCGCGCAGCGGCTCGCCTACGTCAAGGGTTTCTGACGGAGGATGAGCGCGAGGACGCCCGTCTCGTAGATCTCCTCAACCAGCCAGAGCCCGGCGAACACGAGCAGCCACACCTGCTCGAAGAGCACGCCGGCGGCCGTGGCCGCCCCGCAGACGGCAAAGATGATGCCGCGGAGGCCGCGGACCACGTGGAGCGGCGCCTCCGGCTCCTCCGCGTCCCGAAAGGCCTCGGGCGAGCAGCCGGACCCCCCGCGCCCCGGCCCACGCGCCGCCGAGCGCGGCCAGGAGAGCGAAGCCGAGCGCCATCTCCCGCATCGCCTGCCTCCCTCGTATCCGCCGGATCGGCTCCGCGCGGACCTCGAGCATCATGCTGGCGTCGCGGGGGCGGACTGGCAATTACCCGGGAGGTAGGGCGCTCGCTCGAACGGCCGGGGGAAGCCCGCCGCGTCCAGGCGGGCGGAGGGGGCCGGCTTCCGTGCGCGCCCCGCCGCGCTCAGCGGCCGAGCCAGATCTCCTGGCGGACGCCTCGCATGTCCATCTCGTACTCGAGGCCCTGGATCGGCGGGCGGCTCAGGTGCCAGGTGACGCCGTGGATCGCGGCGGGGCCGACCCGCTCGAGGATGCCCGAGGCCAGGAACCCGTGGATCGGGAGCGCCGTGTAGACGTCCACGGCCGTCACCTGGGCCCAGGTCCCGCCGAGCGCGGCCAGACGCGACGCCTGGGTGGCCATCACGTGGGCCGCCTTCTCGGCCATGGCCGCGGGCGAGGTGTCGCCCCGGCGGACGATGCCCTCCGGCCCGCGCGCGCCCTCCCGTAGCTCGCCCGAGCCTGCCACCACGAACGTCGGCGCGCCCTCCGCCGTGCTCGAGACGGTGTAGGAGAAGGCGTACAGCGACGGCTCGGGCGGCGGGCCCACCACCGGGGCGACGTTGGTGCGGGCGACGGGGTTGACGCCGTCCACGGGGATCTTCCAGTCCTCGAGGATCGCGCGGTAGCCACGGTTGAACTCGGCGAACCCCTCGAAGGTGAAGGGGGCCGGGCTCCGGAGCTCGATGGCGCAGAGCGCCTGGCGCGGCCGGCCCCGCTCGGCCAGGTGGCGCTCGATGAGGGCGAAGCCGTCGCGGTAGGGCACGGGCGCCTGGAGCGTCGCGTGGACGATCTCGTGGCCCGGCTCGGCGACGACGCCCGCGGAGAAGGCCTCGACGCCGGCGAGGAACCGGTACCGACCGGCGGGGTGAGCGGTCAGAGGCGGCACGGGTGGGGGGCGGGTGCGGTGGAGCAGGTGTCGGCCGCCGGGGCGAGGGTGGCTCCCCGAGCAGGACTCGAACCTGCAACCCTCCGGTTAACAGCCGGATGCTCTACCATTGAGCTATCGGGGAGTGACGGGACCGTGGCTCGCCTCGAGCCACTCTCTTGTACCACGCCGCGCCGTTCCCCGCCAAGCGCGCCCGGGCCCGCCCCGGCGCTACTTGAAGAGCACCGAGGGCAGCCAGAGGGCGGTCTGCGGGAACAGGAACACGATGGCCAGCCCGATCACCTGCAGGATCATGAAGTCCACCATCCCCCGGTAGATGCTGGACAGCTCCCACCGCGGCGCCACCGCCTTGAGGTAGTAGGCGGCCATGGCCACGGGCGGGGAGAGGAAGGCCGTCTGCAGGTTCACGGCGACCAGCGTGCAGAACCACACCATGTCCACCTTGAGGGTCTGCACGACGGGGATGAAGATCGGCAGGAAGATGAAGATGATGGCCGGCCACTCGAGCGGCCACCCGAGCAGGAAGATCACCAGCATGAGGATCAGCAGCATCACCTCCGCCGACACCGGCAGCGCCAGGAGGCCGTCGGCGATCATGGTGCTGGTGCCGAGCCGCGTGAACACCGAGCCGTAGATGTTGGACGCCACGCCCAGGAACAGCACCAGGCTCGAGGTGCGGAGCGTGCTGTAGGCGGCGTCCCGCAGCACCGCGTAGCTGAGCCGCCCGTAGCACGCCGTCAGCACCGCGGCGCCGAAGGCGCCCATGGCCGCCGCCTCCGTCGGCGTCGCCAGCCCGAAGATGATGCTGCCGAGGGCGGCGAAGATGATGCCGGCCAGCGGCACGATGCCGGCCAGGAACTCCCGCACGATCTGCCCGTAGGAGCTGGCGCGCTGGTCGGCCGGCAGGGGCGGGCCCAGCGCGGGGTTGATGAAGCTCCGCACCAGCACGTAGCCGATGTAGAGCCCCGACAGGATCAGCCCCGGCACCACGGCGGCCGCGAAGAGCTGGATCACCGACACGCCGGCCACCGGCCCCATCACCACCAGCATCACGCTGGGCGGGATCAGGATGCCGAGGCATCCGCCGGCGGCGATGGTCCCCGCCGAGAGCTTGGGGTCGTAGCCGGCCCGCATCATGGCGGGGGCGGCCATGAGCCCCATCACGGTCACGGAGGCGCCGATGATGCCGGTGGCGGTGGCGAAGATGGTGGCGGTGAGGAGCACGCCCAGGTAGAGCGAGCCGCGCACGGGGGCCAGGATGTACTGGAAGGACCGGAACAGGCGCTCCATGAGCCCGGCCTGCTCCAGGATGTGCCCCATGAAGATGAACAGCGGGACCGCCGCCAGCGTGGTCTCCGTCATGATCCCGAAGGTCTGGAACACCATCAGGTAGAAGACCTTGCCGCCGAACCCGATGTAGCCGAAGACCACCGACAGGATGATGAGGGTGAAGGCGATGGGGAAGCCGACGAAGATCCCGGTGAGGAGCGCGCCGAGCAGGATGAAGCCGAGGATCTCCGGGCTCACAGCGGCTGTCCCGTGCGGGCCAGCCACAGGCTCTTCAGGAACTCCGAGACCCCCTGCACGAGCAGAAGCAGGAGGCCCAGCGGCAGCACGGTCTTGAACGGGTAGAGCGGCGGGCGCCACGGGCTCGCCGAGGAGGCCTCCAGGATCCGCCAGGAGTGCAGGGCCTCCTGCATGCCCATCCAGAAGAAGAAGATCATCCCGGGGAAGAAGAGCACGAGGTACAGGCTGGCGTCGACGAGCCCGCGCGTCCGCGGCGACCAGCCCTGATAGAAGATGTCGGTGCGGATGTGGGCGCCGTACAGCAGCGCGTAGGCCGCCCCCAGCATGAAGTGCGACCCGTAGAGCATGTAGGTGACGTCGAAGGCCCAGAGCGTGGGCGCGGCGAAGACGTAGCGCGCCACGACCTCGTAGACGAGGGCGAGGGTGAGCGCGACGACCAGCCAGGCCACGATCCGGGCCGGCCACTCGCCGACGACGGTGTCGATGACGCGGACGGTGACGACCATGGCCCTGGGCGGCGACGGCATGGGACTCGTCCCCCGGGGACTACGGGTTCGCTGGGGCGCGCCGCCGCCACGGGCCACGGCCGCGCCGGGCCGCGGAGGGCGAGCCGGGCGGCCCCCTCCCCGCGGCCGCCACCGCCGCGCCTATCGCTTCTCGAAGAAGCGGTCGATCTCGTTCTTCCAGTAGTAGTTGGCCAGGAAGCGGTACTCGGGCCAGGTCGCGCTGCGGTACGGCACCACCTGCGCCGCGTACTTGCGCTGCGAGTCCAGCACCTTCTTGAAGAACGGGTCCTCCTTGGACCACTTCTCGTAGAGCTTGTCGGCCGTCTTGAGGAAGGTGAGCAGGATGTCATCGGGGGTGCGCTGCACGTTGACCTTGTGCTTCTCGATGAACTCCTTGTAGGCGTCGGCGTTCTGGCGATGCCACCGCACCCACCACCGCCAGAAGGTCTCGGTGACCGCGGACCGGACGATCTCCTGCTCCTGGGGGGTGAGCCCGTTCCATACGTCCTTGTTGATGAGCAGGTCGCCCACCGTCACCTGCTCGTGCATGCCCGGCGTCAGGTGGTACTTCCAGACGTTGTGGAAGCCGAACCGCAGGTCCTCGATGCCGCCCACCCACTCCGCGGCGTCGATGACCCCGCGCTCGCCGGCGGGCAGGATCTCGCCGCCGGGCAGGAGCACGACGGCGACCCCGGCCTCCTTGAAGACCTCGTTGCCGAGGCCGTAGATGCGGTACTTCAGCCCCTTGAAGTCCGCCCAGCTCTTGATGGGCTTCTTGAACCACCCGAGCGCCTGGGGCCCGCCGGGGCCGATGGGGAACGAGACGACGTTGGCCTTCAGCACGTCCTTGTACCACTCGTTCAAGAGATCGATGCCGCCGCCCTCGTGGTACCAGCCGAAGAAGTCGATGTAGTCCATGCCGAACAGCGGGCCGTGGGACAGGGGGATGGCGGCGCGGCTGCGGCCGATCCAGTAGGCGGGCGCGGTGTGGGCGCCGTCCACGACGCCGCGCGAGCTGGCGTCCAGCACCTGGAAGGCCGGCACCACCGCGCCGTCGGGCAAGGGCTCGATCTTCAGCCGGCCGCCGGACAGCTTCTCCACGCGCTCGGCAAAGAGCTTGAGGTTCTCGTAGATGGTCTGCCCGGCCGGCCAGCTCGCGTGGATCTTGAGGGTCTTGGGCGCTTGCGCGCTGGCGGGGATCGGTGCGAGCCGGGTCCCGGCCAGGAAGGCGAGGAGGACGACGACGGCTACGAGGGGCCCTGCGACCCGAAGGGGGACTCGTCGTGCCATGGGAGCACCTCCCGTCCGAACGGGTTTGGACCGGTGGCGCTGCCCGAACGGGACGGTACGGCCTGGCGACGCCACCTCACGAGGACCAGAGGATGGACGATCTCGCCTCCCGCTGCCCGGAGATCGAAGGCGCCGCGGAGTCTAGCATCGGGCTCGCGAGAGTGTCAAGGCAGCGGCCGGGGCG
>Ga0187892_10006868_pt1 | contig 16600 bp, 17 predicted proteins | sample MA1701073metaG_FD_139345 | JGI IMG/M metagenome (GOLD analysis project Ga0187892, IMG submission 139345) | Bio-ooze microbial communities from a basaltic lava cave in the Kipuka Kanohina Cave System on the Island of Hawaii, USA - MA170107-3 metaG ... | reverse complement strand
CCCAAGATCACCACCTGCCAGATCCCAGCCACCGCTCTGTAGTGCAGACCTAGCAGTACCCCAGTGAGTATTATCAATCACTTAACTCGTCTGCACCCCCCGAATCGGCTAAGTCGGGCTAGGACCGCTATCCGTCGAGAGGGTCGCCTTCGAGTAGGCATACGGCATGGGCGGCGATGCCCTCCTCGCGCCCGGCGAAGCCCATGCCCTCGGTCGTCGTTCCCTTGACGTTGACCCGCTCGATCGCGACCTTGAGATCGGCGGCAAGGTGTTCCCGCATGGCCGGAAAGTAAGGTGCGAGCTTCGGGCGTTGGGCTACCACCGTGGCATCGACGTTGGCGATACGGAATCCTTTCCGCGCGAGCATCGCTACCATCTCGCGCAGCAGCACGCGGCTGTCCACCCCTTTCCATTCTGGCTGGGTGTCCGGGAAAAACTTACCGATATCGCCGAGGGCCGCCGCTCCCAATAGTGCGTCGCAAATAGCGTGAATCAGTACATCCCCGTCGGAGTGGGCGAGCAGGCCGCGGTCGTGCGGAATGCTCACCCCGCCCAGGATAAGCACGCGCCCGCTGACGAGACGATGCGCGTCGTAGCCGTGACCTATTCGCATAGCGCTTCTTGCCGAAAACCGCGCAGGAAAGACTCGGCCAACGCGAGGTCTTCGGAGCGGGTGACTTTGATGTTATCGGGATGGCCTTCCACCAGACAGGGCGTATGGCCCATGAGCTCCATGGCCTCGGCCTCATCGGTGACGATCCGTCCCTCACGCAGGGCTTCGGTGAGCGCCTGGTGGAGCGCGCCGAGACGAAACATCTGCGGTGTCAAGGCATGCCAAAGGCGCGCGCGTGATACGGTCTCAACGACCTCCTGAGCGTCATCCGCGCGCTTCATGGTGTCGCGTACCGGCAAGGCCAAAAGCCCGCCCGTCTCATGCCGCGAGCAGCGCTCAATGAGACGGCCGATGTCTTCGGCCCGAACACAGGGACGCGCGGCGTCGTGTACCAATACCCAGTCTCCGGGACTGGCTCGCCGTAACAGGCTTTCGAGGGCCGCCAGTACCGAATGACAGCGTTCGGCGCCGCCCGCAACGGTGGAGACTTTGCTTCGATTGCTGATAGATATCGAATCCCAATAACGGTCGTCGGCCGCGATAGCAACCACGATCCCATCGATGGCCGGTAGCTCGAGAAATCGCTCCAAGGTATGCGCAATGATCGGTTTCCCGAGAAGGGAAAGGTACTGCTTCGGCAGATCGGAGTCGATCCGAGCGCCTTTCCCCGCCGCGGGGATCGCCGCCCAATACCGCTCAGCGGATCGGGTCGGTCGATTTACGCGGTCGGGTATCGATGATCTGATAGAACACCTCGTCGGTCTTGATCATTCCCATCTCGCTGCGCGCCCGCTCTTCGATGGCTTCCAGCCCATCTTTGAGGTCTGCAACCTCGGCCTCTAAACTGCTGTTGCGCTCTTTGAGTCTCCGGTTTTCAAGGATCTGGTTGTGTCTCTGCTCGCGCAGCGCCCACCACTCCACGAGACCTCCCTGGCCGTTCCAAAGCTTGAACTGCAATCCGACCAGAAGCAGGAGAAGGATAAGCACGAGAAAAGTCATGGGGTTGAGATTACGCATGTTACCGGGCAATCACCTCCCCGGTAGGTTGTAGAATGCCGCCCGCCCAGGATAAACCGCCTGAGTCCCCAACTCTTCCTCGATCACGATGAGCCGGTTGTACTTCGCGACCCGATCGGAGCGCGATAACGATCCGGTTTTGATCTGACCACAGGAAGTGGCCACGGCCAGATCGGCGATCGTCGCATCCTCGGTCTCACCCGAACGGTGCGATACGACGGCCGTGTAACCCGCTTTCTTCGCCATGGCGATGGCCGCGAGCGTCTCGCTCAAGGTGCCGATTTGGTTGACTTTGATCAAGATCGAGTTGGCGATGCCTTGCGCGATCCCCTGCGACAGGATGGCGGTATTGGTGACGAAGAGATCGTCGCCCACAAGCTGCACCTGGTTCCCCAAGCGCTTGGTTAATGCGCTCCAACCCTCCCAGTCGTTCTCGCCCATGCCGTCCTCGATGGTGATGATGGGATATTTATCCACCCAACGGGCGAGCAAGTCGACGAGCTCCATTGCCGTGAGCGTGCGGTTTTCGGAGGCCAGCGCGTACTGTCCATCCTTGCAAAACGCGGAGCTCGCGACATCTAGGCCGAGCACTATGTCTTCGCCGGCGCGATAGCCGGCACGGTCGATGGCCTTGAGGATGGCTTCGACCGCGGACTCGTTCGAAGGGAGGTTGGGGGCGAACCCGCCTTCATCCCCGACGGCGGTGTTCAAACCTCCAGCCTGCAGGACCTCTTTCAGGGCATGGAAAATCTCGGCCCCGTAGCGGACAGCTTCGCGCAAGCTCGGCGCCCCGACCGGCAGGATCATGAACTCCTGGAAATCCACGTTGTTGTCGGCATGCGCGCCGCCGTTGATGATATTCATCATCGGCACCGGCATCGTCAGCGGCCCCTGGCCGCCGAGATAGCGATAGAGGGGCACGCCGGCATCAAGGGCGGCCGCGCGCGCCGTAGCCATCGAGATGCCGAGAATGGCGTTAGCGCCCAGGCGCGCCTTGGTGGGCGTGCCGTCGAGATCACACATGATCTTGTCGATCTCGGTTTGCGCGGAAACTTCGCGGCCGAGGAGCGCTTGGCGCAACTCCCCGTTGACGTGCGCGACGGCGCGCCTCACGCCCTTACCTCGATAGCGCTTCGGATCGCCGTCGCGCAGCTCGATCGCCTCCCGCTCTCCGGTCGAGGCGCCCGAAGGCACCGCGGCGGTGCCGCTATGCCCTGATGCCGTGATGACGTCGACCTGTACGGTCGGGTTTCCCCGTGAATCCAGGATCTCCCGGCCGCGAATTTCTTTGATCCCTGACATTCAACCCTCTCCCTTCTTGAAACGGTTTTTTGCGACGTCGTCCAACGCTTTCAGTCTCTCGAGCAGAGCGGGTAGCTCCGCCAGCGGCCAGCTATTGGGTCCGTCACTGAGCGCCTCGTCCGGTCTCGGATGCGTTTCCATGAAGAGGCCCGCGATCCCGGCCGCGATCGCGGCTCGCGCCAAGAGCGGTACGAATTCTCGTTGACCCCCCGAGCGTGTCCCGAGGCCGCCCGGCATCTGCACCGAATGGGTGGCGTCAAATACCACGGGGCATCCCGTTTGGCCCAGGACCGCCAGTGCTCGCATGTCGGAGATCAGGTAGTTGTAACCAAATGCGGTCCCGCGCTCGCACACCATGATGTGCTCGTTACCCGTGGCTTTGGCCTTATCGACCACGGGCTGCATGTCCCAAGGCGCCAGGAACTGCGCCTTCTTGATGTTGACCGGCCGGCCTTGGCGGGCCACGTTTTGAATGAAGTTGGTTTGCCGGCATAGAAAGGCCGGCGTCTGTAGGACGTCCACCACCTCCGCGATCTCGGCGAGCGGTGAGTCTTCGTGGACATCGGTTAAAACCGGTACGCCGATCTCGCGTTTTACCTTTGCAAGAATGGCCAGGCCGCGTTCGACCCCGAGACCGCGAAAGCTTTGGTGCGACGTCCGGTTGGCCTTGTCGAAAGACGATTTATAGATGAACGGGATCCCGAGTCGTGCAGTCATCTCCTTTAGGGTGGCGGCGGTCTCCAACGCCAACTCCTCGCTTTCGATGACGCAGGGACCGGCGATTAGAAAAAACGGCCGATCGGGTCCCGCCTCAAAATTACATAACTGCATCACGGATCTTGGGGTGCTGGCCGATGCGATAGGCGAGGGCGGCCTGAATATAACTCGTGAAGAGCGGATGCCCATCGCGCGGCGTCGAAGTGAATTCGGGGTGAAACTGGCAGCCGATGAACCACGGGTGGTCGCGCAGCTCGATGATCTCGACTAGCTGGCCATCCATCGAGCGGCCGGCAATGTGCAACCCGGCATGGACCAAGATCTCCGTGTAGCGATTGTTGAATTCGTAGCGGTGGCGATGCCGTTCCAGGATCATGTCCTTGCCATAGATCGAATGTACCAGGCTGTCCGGGGTCAAGCGGCATTCTTGACCGCCCAAGCGCATGCTGCCACCGAGATCGGAGGATTCATCGCGGTGTTCGACGGAGCCATCGGCCGCGGTCCATTCCGTAATGAGCGCGATGACCGGATACGGTGTCTCGCGGTGAAATTCGGTGCTATGGGCGCCCGTGAGCCCGGCGACATAGCGCGCGAACTCGATGACGGCGACTTGCATTCCTAGACAAATGCCGAGATAGGGTACGCGGCGCTCGCGCGCGAAGCGCACCGCTTCGATCTTCCCTTCGATCCCGCGCTGGCCGAATCCTCCGGGGACGAGCACGGCGTCCATGCCCTCCAAACAGGCGCTGCCCTGCCGTTCGATCTGCTCGGAGTCGAAATAGCGGATGGCGACGCGCGCGCGGCTGTGGAGCCCGCCGTGGGCCAAAGCCTCGGAGAGGGATTTATAGGATTCGGTCAGCTCGACGTACTTCCCTACCATTGCCACGTTGACCTCGGCGAGCGGATGTTCCATCGCCTCGACGACGCCCTCCCACTCGCGTAGATCGGCGTTCGGGACCTCGAGCGCCAGCCGATCGACGACGATGGCATCGAGGCCCTGCTCATGAAAGATGAGCGGGATCCTGTAAATGTTGTCTACGTCGATCGCCGAGATGACGGCGCGCTCCTCGACGTTGGTAAAGAGCGCGATCTTCTTGCGCTCGCCGGGCGGAAGCGGCCGGTCCACGCGGCAGAGCAGAATATCGGGTTGGATACCGATAGAGCGCAATTCCTTGACGGAATGCTGTGTCGGCTTGGTCTTGATCTCGCCCGCCGAGGCGATGTAGGGAACCAAGGTCAGATGAATGTATAAGGTTTGCTTCGGCCCGATCTCGATGCGAAATTGGCGGATGGCCTCGAGGAAGGGTAGGGATTCGATGTCGCCCACCGTACCTCCGATTTCCACCATGGCGACGTCCGCGTCCCCGGTGGCGCTGCGGATACAGTCCTTGATCTCGTCGGTGATATGCGGGATGACCTGAACGGTGCCCCCGAGATAATCGCCGCGGCGTTCCTTGCGAATGACGTTCCAGTAGATACGGCCGGTGGTGTAGTTGTTGCGCTTGCCCATGCGCGTGCGCACGAAGCGCTCGTAATGGCCGAGATCGAGGTCGGTTTCCGTGCCGTCTTCGGTCACGTACACCTCGCCGTGCTGAAACGGGCTCATGGTGCCGGGATCGACGTTGATGTACGGGTCGAGTTTGATGAGCGTGACCTTGAGCCCGCGCGCTTCGAGCAGCGCCCCTAGCGAAGCTGATGCGATCCCCTTGCCGAGCGACGACACCACACCACCGGTGACGAAGATATAGCGGGTCATGACCTAGGCAGCCTGAGACGGCCGAATAAGGTGCATTGAGCGCGCATGCAGCACGATGCTACCAGATCAGAGGTCATTTGGTAACTTTGGACGACGCTGTTTCCGATGTTGCCTACGTCAACGCTCGAGAGCGGCCTGAGCCGTGCTTTAGCGCCGGGAATTTCGTGCCTGCGCCCGGGCCTGGGATAGAATCAATATACTTCGCGGGCGGGTATGAACCCCGCCCTTGACCAAAGGGGAGAGTTGCACTACTCCCCTTTGGAAACCCCAATGCTAAAGTGCCCGCCGGGTATCATCGAATGAACGCGCGTTCTTATTGAGAAGCAGAGCTGGGATGGTTATGCACACTATGACCCGTGGCGCCCTTTGTGCCGTTGGCGCCTCGCTAATGATGGCGCTCATGAGTACGGCGATCCGAATCGCCTCCGACGAGCTCGAGAACGAGATGGTGGTATTTCTGCGCAATGGCTTCGGCTTGGTGGCGCTGCTGCCTTGGATCCGCGCCTACGGCGGCGTGTCGAGCCTCGCAACGGCGCAATTCCCCCAGCACTTGCTGCGATCGTTCGCGGGGCTAGCCGCCATGTATTGCTTCTTCTATGCACTCGCGCACTTGAATCTCGGCGAGGCCGTGCTGCTCAACTTCAGCGCGCCGCTCTACATCGCGCCCATCGCGTTGCTGTGGCTGGGGGAGACGATGTCGTGGCGGGTGGGTTGGGCGGCAGTGGTCGGGTTTCTGGGGGTGGCCTTGATCCTGAACCCCGGACACGGGCTCTTCACTTTCGCCGCAATGATCGGAGCCCTATCGGGCTTGCTGGCCGCGGTCGCGATGGTATCGGTGCGTGGAATGGCCGCGACCGAGCCCACGGTGCGCACCGTTTTTTACTTTAGCGCCGTCAGCACGGTCGTTTCCGCCGTGCCCTTGCTCTGGACCTGGCAAACACCCACCGTGCCGGCGCTTGCGCTCATGGCGCTCGCGGGTTTTTTTGCGACCAAGGGGCAATTATTGCTCACCCGTGGCTATGCGCTCGCCCCGGCGGCGCGCGTGGGGCCTTATACCTACACGACCGTGATCTTCGCGAGCGCCATCGGCTGGATCCTCTGGAGTGAGGTCCCGGACCGCATGACGATCGCGGGCGCGGTTTTGATTGGCGTGTCAGGGGTCTTGGCCATGGCAGGTTCGGAAACCCCGGTGTCCAGCACCGAAGAGATGGCGGCTGGGGTCGTAGGCGCTTCGGAGAAAGATTAATTGGTGTAAAGCGCCTCGTGTCTTGAGTCGAGGTGTGCCGGCATCCATCCACGGCGGGCCTTTGCCAACATCGCCCACGGCTGCAATTCGGTCATCGCCACCAAGACGGCGCTCAAGCTCTCCGATTATGTGGAGACCGCCGGCAGGAATGGCGCCGCCGGTATCGCGTTGAGAAAACGCGCGCGGACGAGTTCAAGGATCTCCTTTTCGACCGCCTTGCTTCGACCGATTGCGGCCAGAGCATCGATCTCTTGCACGCTGTCCAGGGCGTAATCGCCCGGACGCGTTTCGCAGTCGACCCGCAGAAAACGCTGGCGGCCCACCAGGAGCATCGCCTGTTTCCATGCCCCCTCGCCCTGGCCATTCATCAGAAGACTCACGATCCGCGTGCCCCAGCCGGCGAATCCGGACCCCGCCAGATCGCGCACCGAATCGGGCGCATAGGTGGTCCCGATGCTCAGAACATCGAGGCGGTCCAATGGGACTTCGAGAAAATGCACGGCTTCCACCACGGCGGCGAGCGCGGGGCAATTGGCCCAGACGCCGCCGTCCACGTAACCGGCATCGGCATGTTGGCGGATGCGCGCGGCCTGGAAATAGGTGGGCGCGGCGGCGGTGGCCAGCGCAACGTCCGCCGCCGGGATGTCGAGGTCGTAGCGGAAGCGCTCGTGGTGGCCCGTCTTGAACAGAAAGATCCGGCCCCGGATCGTGTCGTAAGCCGGAACGAGCAGCCGGCAGCGCGACTCGCCGAACAGCCGCTCACGGCCGTCCGCCGTGCGGAACGCCGCGGCCAGGACTTCGCGGAGCACGTCTTGGGAGAACTTGGGGCGGAAGAGCTGTTTCAAGCCGTGGGCCAGGCGCCGCGTGAAGCGGGTGACGGGAAAGATGCGCGGCCCCTGTCCGCGGTAGAACCGCAGCAGGTCCTCCGCCGGCAAGCCCAGCCCCAGCCCAATGGTGAGGATCCCTCCGGTCGACGTACCCGCGATGAGGTCGAAGTGGTCGGCGACGCGCAATCCCATGTCCTGCTCCCATTCCGCGAGGACGGCGGCAGTAAAGGTGCCCTTGATGCCGCCGCCGTCGAGGGCGAGGATGCGGAAGGGGTGGACGGTGGCACCGCACATGGGGTGGCTTAGTCGGTCATTACCCGGAAACCCGGGACCGGCAGCGCGTCAGCTCAGCCTCGACCATGGCTCTATCCTCCGCCCACTGAACGATCCCCGGCGCCCATTCCGACAAGGCCGCAAAGATGCGAGAGGCCTCGACGTAGAGCGGCAACGCGGCGCTGTGTCGCTCGGCCTTGGCCTCGAGCCGCGCGACGCGAAGGCAGGCGAGCGCCAGCCCCCGCTGCCACCCGGCGTTGCTCGGGTCCTGCTCCGCCAGCCGCCGGCTGATTCTCAGGTATTCCCCGAACGCCGCCTGCGCCCCGTCTAGGTCACCCTGGGTTTGCCGGACTTCACCCAATAGGCACTGGGCATCGGCTACCGCCGGCCGGTCTTCCGCAGCCCCTGCGAGCCGCAGCGCCTCGGCGGCGGTGTCGCCGAGTTGTGTAGTTTCCCCTCGGTCAACGCGGGTCCAGGCGATAACGAGAAGAATCCAGGCACGTGCCCGGCCCGCGACCAGCCCGGTTTCTTCGAGCTCCTGCAGTGCCGCGGCCAGCGCATAGCACTCCTCGGGGCGTGCGCGGCCGGACCAATCGCGATTCAGCCTTTCCAGTTCCGTCGCACCGCGGTCCGGGTTCGCCGCATAGCAGGTGGTAGATCCACTCGATTCGGCCCGCTGCCGTGGGATCATCGGCGAACGCCCCCGCCGCCCGCAGGGACAAGCCGCGGAAACGCCCCGGCATCTCGTCTGCCAATTTCTTTCGCCAGCCGAGCCGGGTGGCCTCATGGATGTTGCGGAGGTCCGTGTCGCGCATGCGGTAGCGCTCGACGAAGGGAAGGGATGTCAACGCTTCGATGCGCGTTGGGGCGTCCTCGGGAACGTCCAGCAGGTTGCCCAAGAGACTAACATCGAACCAGCGCAACACCGCCGCGGCATCCAACGCGGCGCGGAGCGGCTGGCGCTCCGATTCCGGGCGCGCCAACAGCATCGACTCGGCGGCGATAGTGGCCTGAAGGAGCGTGTCGCTTTTAGCCGCATCGAGGCGCCGCAGCAGTTCTTCGATGGAGAACACGGTCCGTTTAGCTCCTCTTGACGATGGTCTCGCAGAGGGTGGAGATGAGCGCGGGGTTGCCGTTGGCAGCCATCACGACGGTCGCCAGATGGACGCCCTTGTCCCGGAAATCGGGGTAGCGGCGCTCGACCCAAGGCTCCCAGTGCTCGATTTCGGTGATGGGCTCCAGGGGCAGATGCCGGGCCAGGTCGCGCCAGCCGGCGTTGGCGTAATCCGGCACCTTCTGACCCGCGACGATCACGGTAAGGCCGAGAGCGGTCTCGACTTCCGCCAGGAGCTGCTGGTTGAGCCAGTCGGCGACAGGCTTGTTGTCGTGGGCCGCCTCGTAGCCGTCGAAGATGATCAGGACAGGCTCCCGCAAAGCGCGCAGGTCCTTGCGCAGGAGATTCGTTTTGGTGCCGCCATCGCCGGTGAAATTCGGTTAATGGGCGCGCAGGTCGAGGTCGAATCGTCCGAGGACGTGCACGAGGTTCAGTCCACCGCCCTTGAAGTCCACCCAAACCACCGGAATTCCGAGTCGCTCCGCATAGGCCGAAGCCTGACGGAGAAGCTCGGATTTTCCGAGACCACTTCCGCCTCCAAAAAACAGGATACGTTCGTGCGAACGCCCTGCGAGCAGGTCCACCACCGCGGGCCACTCCTTCTTGGTGCGGTCCGCGAGGTCCGGTTTGAACTCGGCAGGGTCCGCCCAACGGAACCTGGGCGGTTCGATGCCCTCGAGACCGAGGCGTTCTGCCACCCAGCGAAACAATTGGTCCCGCTGCTCATTGCCCTCGAAGGGACGGAATTGTTGCCAGTCTCTCAGGCGCCGTGGGACCTTTTCGGCGGCGACATCGTGCAGGAAGACGAGGCGGATACGCGGGTTGACGCCCTTCTCGTCGTAGAGGATTTGGCGGACCAGATCGGCTTCGATTGCCGCACCCAGACCCACGCCGGCCGGGGCGCCGCCTTTGTCGTAGGCGGCAAACCAGCCCTCGGACGCGATGATCAACACGCAGACGGATTGGTTCGCACAATCCTCGCACCATTTCGGCCAACCCACATCGGGCCCGCCGGGGTGTTCGTCGAGATGGAACTGATCGAGCGCGATGGGGAGGCCGGCCTGGCGCAGCAGTTCGCCCAACCGGCCGACGGCCCGGGCGTGTTCCGGGCTTTCGTGCCGGTAGCTGATGAAGACCTGGTTCAGCATGGCGGCAGGAGTTTCAAGGGCAACGCCGTTGCCTTAGCCCGTCTCTGTAGCGTGCGCCATGCGTACGGTAACGCCGGGTCCGTTCGTGCGCACAGCGCACGCTACGCAGGCGCGAAAGCCTTGAATCGACGGCTTTGGGTTTCATGGGCGGGTCAGGGATTGGCCTTGGTTCCTTGCACCGAGGGGCCAGTCGTCGTCCGTAGCCTGAGGATACCAGTGATGGCCAGGCTCAATGCGCGCTGGACATCACCCGTAGTCAGAAGCTGAAGATATTCCTCCTCGGTGAGCCCCGACTGTCGGCTGAGTGTAGCCATAGGGACGGCCTGGAAGACCCCCAGTGCACTCCATCCACTGGGGAGTAGCGATGCCGCCGCCTCTCGGCTTCATCCAACCACCCACGGATCTCCGCCGGATCCTCAGACCACTTCTTGATAATGGCGTAGTCGTTTTGGATCGAGTCGTGTAACCGCAGCGGTACGTTCTCGGGATCGTATTAGGGCCGGGAAAAATCCTCGTGGGACGGCAGGATCACACCGACAAGAGCCGCGCCGGGAGCATCCTCGCGAGATTCGGTGCTCTGCTCAATCTCGCGGTCCACCCAACGACTGAATCGCGTCTGCGGCCCGACGAGAACTATGGTGTGGGTCGCCGTGCCGATGGATTCCCGCAACTGCGCCTCGAAATCCTCCCCGGATTTCATCCAAGACCAAGAGTTGCAGATCGCGACTCCGGACCCCGATAGAAGCGAAGAAAACCGCTCCGCCCAAGATTGATCCGCGAGCAGGCAGCTTAGAAAAATGCACGGTTCTTTCATACGAGAGCCAGATTCCACGGCACCCTACTCAGGGGCACCCGGAAAGAGGGTGCATCCGCCGCAGGGCCCTGTCAAGCAAACTTGATACTGCCGCGGGCCAGGGCGGTAGGATGGGCACAGGCAGCAGCCGGAACCCATGCCACGTCATTCGAAACGATGGGTTACACCGCTTTTCTCGGCTCATCCCTCTTATACGAGATCGACACCAACTGGCGTTGTCGTGAGTAAAAGGTTTAGCGCCACACATTCTCAAAGACCGATGCGATCGGGAGGCTCAATCCGACCGAGCGGAATTCGATACGATCGCCCGCGGCGTAGCTTTCGATCTCCCAGCCCTGAGATATCCGGCGGTAGACTTGCACTTCGGCTTTGTCCTGTCGCACCAGCGCATATTCTTCAAGGCTTTCGAGGGATTGGTAGGCCACGCGTTTTTCGAGCGTATCCCGAGCCTCGGTACTGGCAGAGAGGACCTCGATAATCAAGCGCGGTTGAATTTTATAATAAAGGTGATTGTCGGTCGGGTCGCAGGTAACGAACAGATCGGGATAATAAAAGTTGTCGGCCACTCTCACTTTCAGGTCGGAAGCGAACACCCGGCACGGGCCGCCGCGTAAATGCTGGTGGAGAGCTACGAGCAAATTACTGACGATAAGGCTATGCGGCTCGCTGACACCCACCATTGCATTTAGTTGACCGGCGACGTATTCATGCTTGACATTGCTCCATTTCTCGCCTTCGAGGTATTCCTCGACGGAAATCGTGACGTTCTTGCGTAGGGTTGACATAGGATTTAGCCCTCGAATCAATGCCGCATATTGTCCTCGCTAGTCGGCGCAGCGCCAAGCCTGAGGTGTTTGCGTTTCCCCAAAGGGGCGAGAGGATGTTAAATTGCCCAGGTAACAGATCGCTGTAGCACAAAAAAAGGCCGCGCTAGCTAGCTGCGGCCATAATCATCGGAGGACTGGCATGGCTTCTGACATCGAAATCGCCCAAGCGGCAAGACTCAAGCGCATCATCGATATCGCCCGCGATCGTCTCGGGATCGCGGATGAACACCTCGAACCCTACGGCCATTTTAAAGCGAAGCTATCATTAGACTACATCGATAGTCTGGCTAGCCGTCCAGACGGGAAGCTGATCCTGGTCACGGCCATGACGCCGACCCCGGCCGGCGAAGGTAAGACCACGACCACGGTCGGGCTCGGGGATGCGCTGAATCGCCTCGGAAAGAAAGCCTGCATTTGTCTGCGCGAGCCCTCGCTCGGACCGGTCTTCGGGATGAAAGGCGGGGCGGCGGGCGGCGGCTATGCCCAGGTGGTGCCGATGGAGGACATCAACCTGCACTTTACCGGCGATTTCAACGCTATCGGTCTCGCCAACAACCTCTTGGCGGCGCTGCTGGACAACCACATCCATCACGGCAATGCGCTCGGGGTGGATGTGCGCCGGATCGCCTGGCGGCGGGTGGTGGACATGAACGACCGGGCCCTGCGCGATATCACCGCCGCGCTCGGCGGTCCCGCTAATGGCTTCCCGCGGCAGGACGGTTTCGACATCGTCGTGGCCTCGGAGGTGATGGCGATCTTCTGTCTCGCGAATTCCGTCGAGGATCTCAAACAACGACTGGGTAATATCGTGGTCGGTTACACCCGCGAGCAGCAACCGGTGCGGGCGCGCGAGCTCAAAGCCCACGGCGCCATGACGGTGCTGCTGAAGGACGCACTGAAACCGAATCTGGCCCAGACCCTCGAGAACAATCCGGCCTTCATCCACGGCGGACCCTTTGCTAATATCGCCCACGGCTGCAATTCGGTCATCGCCACCAAGGCGGCGCTGAAGCTCTCCGATTATGTGGTGACCGAGGCCGGGTTCGGCGCCGATCTCGGCGCGGAAAAATTCATCGACATCAAGTGTCGGAAATCCGGTTTGCGGCCCGACGCCGTGGTCATCGTGGCCACCATCCGCGCTCTCAAATACCACGGAGGCGTAGACTTAAAATCCCTCAACATCGAGAACCTCGGTGCGCTCGAGAAAGGACTCACGAATCTCGAGCGGCATGTCTCCAACATAGGCACGCAGTTCGGGTTGCCCTGTATCGTGGCGCTCAATCACTTCACCCAGGACACCCAAGCCGAGGTGGAATCGGTCAAGACCAAAATGTCCGGGCACGGCGCGCCGGTCGTGCTTGCGCGGCATTGGGCCGAGGGCGGCAAGGGCGCCGAGGAGCTGGCGCACACGGTGGTAGACATGATCGCCAAGGGCCAAAGCAATTTCCGCTTCTTGTACGAGGACTCGGCCCCCTTGTGGGACAAGATGCATGCGATCGCGACCAAGACCTATGGCGCGCAGGGAATCGCGGCGGACGTCAAGGTGAAGGCCCAGATCCAGAAGCTGCAAGACGACGGCTACGGGCACTATCCGGTGTGCGTGGCCAAGACCCAGTACTCATTCTCGACCGACATTGCGGCGCGGGGCGCTCCCGCCGGTCACGTGATCAACATCCGTGAGGTCAGGCTCTCGGCCGGCGCCGAATTTATCGTCATGATCTGCGGCGACATCATGACCATGCCCGGTCTGCCAAAAGTCCCGGCCGCGGAGAAGATCGATATCGACGATAAGGGGAAGGTCATCGGTTTGTTCTGAGAGTTTGTGAAAAAACCTACTGCGCTCGGGACGGTTTCTTTCACAAACTCTGAGTGTTGTTTAGTGATTCAGGTCGCGTGAACCTTTCGCTGATGCTCCTCAAGCGCGGATGATCAACATTCGTGAGGTTCGGCTCTCGGCCGGCGCCGAATTCATGGTCATGCTCTGCGGCGACATTATGACCATGCCCGGTCTGCCGAAAGTCCCGGCCGCCGAAAAGATTGATATCGACGATGAGGAGAAGGTTGTCAGTTTGTTCTAAGCGTTGTTTAGTGATCGGGAGTCTCCTCCGGATCGCGGTTGAGTTTTGCAAGTAGCGCTGAGTAACTTTCCATCAACTGAGCGAGGTTGGGATGGTCCGACGGCAGGGCTTTTTTCAGGATCTGTAGCGCGCGTTCATACAGCGGCTTGGCCTTCCCGTACTGGCCTTGGGCGCGGTAGAGCTCCGCCAGGTTGTTGAGGCTCGTGGCCACATGGGGATGTTCGGGGCCTACGGCTTTCTCCAAGATGGCGAGTGAGCGTTGATAGAGCGGCTTGGCCTTGCCGTACTGACCTAGGACTTTGTAGAGCGCCGCCAGGTTGTTGAGGCTCAGAGCTACGTCGGGATGCTCTGGGCCTAGGGCTTTCTCCAAGATGGCGAGTGAGCGTTGATAGAGCGGCTCGGCTTTCTCGTACCGGCCTTGGGCATCGTAGAGCAACCCTAGGTTGTTGAGGCTTTGGACCACATCGGGATGCTCGGGGCCGAAGGCCTTCTCTCGTATAGCGAGTGAGCGCTGATAGAGCGGCTCGGCCTTGCCGTACAGGCCTTGGACGCGGTAGAGCTCCGCCAGGTTGTTGAGCATCGTGGCCACATGGGGATGTTCGGGGCCGAGGGCTTTCTCAACGATGGCGAGTGAGCGTTGGTAGAGCGGCTCGGCTTTCTCGTACCGGCCTTGGTTATCGTAGAGGGACGCCAGGTTGTTGAGGCTCAGAGCTACGTCGGGATGCTCTGGGCCTAGGGCTTTCTCCGAGATGGCGAGTGAGCGTTGATAGAGCGGCTCGGCCTTCCCGTACTGGCCTTGGTCATCGTAGAGGGACGCCAGGTTGCTGAGGCTACTCGCCACATCTGGATGATCGGGGCCGAGGGCCTTCTCGCGGATGGCGAGCGAGCGTTGAAAGAGCGGCTCGGCCTTCCCGTACCGGCCTTGGGCATTGTAGAGCGACGCCAGGTTGTTGAGGCTACTCGCCACATCTGGATGATCGGGGCCGAGGGCCTTCTCGCGGATGGCGAGCGAGCGTTGATAGAGCGGCTCGGCCTTCTTGTACTGGCCTTGGTCATCGTAGAGCAGCGCCAGGTTGTTGAGGCTCGTGGCCACATCGGGATGCTCGGGACCGAGGGCTTTCTCCGAGACGGCGAGCGAACGTTGATAGAGCGGCTCGGCCCTCCCGTACTGGCCTTTGGCGCGGTAGAGCTCCGCCAGGTTGTTGAGGCTACGAGCCACATCTGGATGATCGGGGCCGAGCGCCTTCTCGCGGATGGCGAGCGAGCGTTGATAGAGCGGCTCGGCCTTCTTGTACTGGCCTTGGTCATTATAGAGCCCCGCCAGGTTGTTGAGGCTCGTGGCCACAAGGGGATGTTCGGGGCCGAGGGTCTTCTCCGAGATGGCGAGCGCGTCTTCTAGGAAGTGCTGTTGCTCGGCGTATCGTCCGACCTCAAGGGCAAGCTTACCCGCCATATTGAGATACGTCGGATTGTCCGGCTCGAGCTCGGCGGCCTCCTGGTAATAAGCATAGGCTTTCTTGTAGTCGATATGTTCGTTGGCAAGCTGACCCAATTGGTATGCCGCTTCCGCGGCCTTTTCGTTGCTGGCGGTGGCTTGCGCTTTACCCTGCTCAAGCGCTTTGCCGAGGAGCGCTTCCGCGGCGGCTGGGACGCCTTCGGCCAGCGCTTCTTTTGCTTGTTGCAACTGGTCCTCAGGCAGCTCTCCCTTGAACTTCGCTAGGGCCTGGCTGGCTTCGGCCAGCGTTGCCTTAAAGTCAGCCAACGATGCTTCTGGGTTTTCTCGCTTTGCGGTGGCCGCGGTCAACTCTTTCTCCAAGAGCGCAAGTCTGTCCTTCTCGGCGGGGCTGGTCTTGGCGAACGCCTCGCGTAGCTCTTGTTCCCGGCGTTTGAGGCTTTCTTCGTGTTCCTTGAGCGTGACGCCGATGTTGATGGTGGTATTATTGGCCCCGGTGTTGGTGATCGCCACGATGAAAACGCCGATGACACCCAGCGTGCGCTGATGATTCGGATCGCTGATCCAGCGCCACCGAGATGAGGTTGCGGTTGCTTGACGTTCCCCCGCGATTCCTCTTGCCAATCTTTCCATATCGTGCTCGAAGCGCTCGGCGCTGATCTCGATCGCATTGCGTTCCGCCAGTAGGGTGATCTCGGTCGGCAAATCTTTGGCGTCCGGCATGCGGGCGCCTTCGACCAGGGTGGGGATAACGAGCTTGTTCCGGGAGAGCGCTTCGGCGATTTCCGTCCGGACGAAATCACGGGGACTATGGAGTCTGGGCTTGCCCTCCGCATCTCTTGCTTCAAGCCAGTCATTGCCGATAATTGCGATCAGGGCATGGCACTTTGCGATCTCTTCCCCGATCACGCTCGCGAACTCCGCCCCGGGCGCGATGGTGTCGAGGTCTCGGAAGACATTCTCCGGCCCGAAGTGAACACGCAAACTATCGAAGATCCGCCCGGCGATGCCTGCGCTATCCTCGCGGCGGTAATTGAGAAAAACGCGCGGCATGTGCAGTTGAATACGTGGGATGGTATGGAAAGTATATTTGCGACTCGTTTCAAGACGCCCCGCGCGCGAGACGCTCCAGAGCCGCGCCGCTTGTCAACACGCCATGCACCTCCTCAAAAGCGTTACTCACGGAGGCGTGACGGCCGATGTGCTATAAGCACAAGCTGCCGGCGAAGGCCAATGCGTCCCGCATGGGCCCTGGTTTACCGTCCAGCGTCTCCATTCCTCGCTCGGCCGCGGCGCGTGCAAGGGGTGTCGAATCCGTGGCCGTGGGCTCCGACGCCGTTGGCGCGGCGTGAGGCGGTTGCATGGCCCGCTCGGTTAGGCGGGGTCCCAACCTCGCCAGGTCTACTTCGACCGAT
>Ga0187892_10006867_pt1 | contig 16604 bp, 13 predicted proteins | sample MA1701073metaG_FD_139345 | JGI IMG/M metagenome (GOLD analysis project Ga0187892, IMG submission 139345) | Bio-ooze microbial communities from a basaltic lava cave in the Kipuka Kanohina Cave System on the Island of Hawaii, USA - MA170107-3 metaG ... | reverse complement strand
GGTCGCACGCCGCACATTCACTTCGCCATTAAAATCAAAGGACAGGAGAAGTTCACCACGCAGTGTTACGTGAAAGGTGAATCCAGGAATGATAGCGATGGCATCTACAAAGCGATCAAGGATCCAAAGGCAAAGCAGGCGATAACCATCCCATTCCTTCCCCTGAAGGGGGGCGTGTGGGCGAACTGGCAGCGCGTTTCGATATCGTCTTAGGAACGACCCCCGAGGTGTGACCTGGAAGCGGTTTCCCAACAGACCGGTCTGTTCGCCAATACACTTCCACCGAGCAGCTCTGCCCAATCAACCCGACAATCCGCAATGTAGCGAGCCTGCGTACGAGCTAAAAGCAGCGGCCCTGTGTGCATTGAAGGAGCGTGAACGCAGACAGGCCCACCTCTGTTCGGGCGTCAGCGTGCCATGCATGATTCAGCCTTCGGCCAAAGTGGCTTTACCTTGTCTCTCTAGGTCCATGTTCCTTGGCCGTCGATTTTCATGTAGCCTAAAGCTATTCTGAAGCGTCTCTACTCTGACGATCTGGCATAAGTGCCGGGATATTGACCTGATTATGTCGTAGTCACGGGGGGATCTTGGCCAAACGGAAGAAACTGATCGGTGTCGCGTTACTGGCCGCAGTGGCTGTCTTTGCAGCCATGCGTGTCCACACCGCGTATCAAAAGCAGCAGGCGGCAGCCGCGGGTGGTCGGCGAGGGTCTGCTGAACGAATCGTTTCCGTAGGAATCGCCCAGGCTCGGCAGGGTCTGGTGCGAGAGGAGATCCTGCTGACGGGTTCTCTGCGGCCCAAAGAGCAAGTTGAGGTGATAGCCAAAGCCACGGGACGGGTGGTCAAGCTCGCGTTTGAGCTGGGTGATCCCGTCAGAAAAGGGGAATTGATCGCTGAACTGGAAAGCGATGAGCTTGAGCAGCAGGTAAACCGAGCCAGCGCAGCAATGGCAGTGGCTCGGGCTTTCTCCCAGCAGCGACGGGCCCAGCTCGAGAATTCCAAGGCGGACCTCGATCGGGCGAATTTGTTGCTGAAAGAAGGATTGATCCCGAGGCAGGAATACGATTCGCGAAGGACTGCTTATGAGGTGGTTGAAGCGCAGCTGTTGTTGGCACAGGCTCAGGAGCTTGAGGCACAAGCGCAATTGAGCGAACTGAAAATCCGACTTTCCCAGAGCAAGATCTATGCTCCCATGGCGGGCCACGTGGCACGCCGGCATGTGGATGTGGGTGCCCTTGTCAGTCCGTCGACCCCCATAATCACCCTTGTCAATCTCGCCACACTGGTCACGATGGCTAACGTGCCGGAGCGCGAGGTTGGCAAACTACGTGTCGGGAATAAGGCCACGATTGAGGTAGATGCTTTCGGCGACAAAGAGTTTGCGGGACACGTGGCACGGATTGCTCCGGTACTGGATGTTTCAACTCGCAGCGCCACTGTGGAAGTGGAGATTTCCAATCCCGATGGAAGGCTTAGAGCCGAGATGTTCGCGCGAGTCGTGCTCGACCTGGGAACGACCCGGCCGGCGGTGCTCATTCCCCGTGAAGCCTTGGTCTATCGTGGACAGCAGGCTGGTGTTTACCTGAGCCAATCGGGATCACCTGTTTTCACGCCCGTCGACACAGGACTCGGTGTCGACAATGAGATCGAGGTATTACCCTTGAAGGCTGGGACAACTGTCATCGCACGCGGCGCAACCATGCTGCGCGAAGGCGACAAGGTTCGCATTGTTGAAGGCAAGGAAGCCGAACGAATCCCGCAGGAAGCCTCTGTTTCTAGCCCTGGCACGCCACCGGCGCGCTAGGGTTCACAAATCAATCCGCCGGTTGAGCGCAGTGCATTATTCCGATCGAAGGCAGGCGTTAACCCTTACCGATCCGCTCAGGCAGACTCAATCGAGGAACCACTGACCATGAGCCTCTCTGAATTTTCCATCAATCGGCCAGTCACAATCCTGATGGCCGTTCTCATTCTCATTCTCCTGGGCGGCATAGCCTTTGTGCGCTTGCCTGTGGACCTCATGCCCGACATCGTTTACCCCACCATTAGTATTCGTGCGGAGTATCCAGGCGTTGCCCCTGAGGAGATGGAAAACCTCGTGGCGCGTCCTTTGGAAGATGCCTTCAGCTCGGCGCCAGGGGTTGAGGAAATTACATCCAGTTCGACGGAAGGGTCCACTTCGGTTCGTGTCTCCTTCAACTATGGAACCGACCTCGATGAAGCGGCCAACGAGCTGCGGACGCGGTTGGACCGCCGGCGGAGCGCCTTGCCGGATGACATGGACCCGCCCATCATGTTCAAGTTCGATCTTTCTCAATTTCCTATCATGTTCCTGACGGTGTCAGCGAACAACATGGATTCCAGGACGCTGCGGCACTTCGTGGAAAGGCAGCTGCAGTACCGGCTGGAGCGCGTGGCTGGCGTGGCGCAGATCAGCGTGCGCGGCGGTCTTCGTCGTGAAATCCATGTGGACCTGAACCTCGATAAGCTGAGGGCGCTGAATCTTTCGGTGGCCCAAGTCGTTCGCATCGTCCGACAGGAGAACCTGAACCGGCCCGTGGGCCCAGTGGAAGAGGGACGCTTCGAAGTGTTGCTGCGCACGCAGGGAGAATTTCAAAACCTTGACCAGATCCGAAGCCTCGTAGTGACCACGCGAGGCGGAGTGCCGGTTTACCTGCGCGATGTTGCCATTGTCGAAGACTCCCATGAGGAGGTCCGGCAGCTGGTGAGCGTCAATGGCTCGCCGGCCGTGCGGTTGTTCGTGAACAAACAATCGGGCGCCAACACAGTGGAAGTGTCAAATGCCGTCTGGAAGGAAGTAGAGCTGATTCACAGGGATTATCCGGAAATCAAAATCGGCTCGACAGGAGATTCGGCGGACTACATCAGGTCGGCCATTGGCAACCTCAAGAGTGCGACGGTGCAGGGTGGAGCGCTGGCTGTCCTGATTCTCCTCCTGTTTTTGCGCAGCTTTTCCAGCGTGCTCATCATAGGCGTGGCGATTCCTATCTCTGTCATTTCTACGTTCGCCCTCATGCACCTGGCAGGCTTTACGCTGAACACAGTTTCCTTCGGAGGCCTGGCCCTCGGAGTGGGCATGCTGGTCGACAACGCCATTGTGGTGCTTGAGAATATCTTTCGCTTGCGCGAGCAGGGTTTGAGCCGGAAGGAAGCTGCCTTGGCCGGAAGCAAGGAAGTCGGCTTGGCCGTCATGGCCTCGACCTTGACGACCGTGGTCGTGTTCGTTCCTGTGCTATTCATGCGCGGCAGCTCAGCGGTTACGTTTCAGCAGCTCGCCTATGTGGTTGCGTTCTCCCTGATGTGCTCACTAGCGGTGGCACTCACCTTCGTGCCCATGTTGTGCGCGCGCTATCTGAGGGGAACTCGCAGCTCAGAGAGAAAATCGGGATTCTTCGGCGCAATTTTCAACTGGGCTGGCGATATTCAGGAGCGGATGGCTGAGGGCTACGGAGCGGTCCTCCACTGGGCCTTGCGACATAGGGCCGTGGTGTTGACAGCCTGTGTGTTTCTCTTTGCTGGTTCACTCCAACTGGTCCCGCTGATTGGCGTGGAACTCTCGCCCGAGACAGATGAAGGGGAAGTGCGCGTCGACGTCGAAATGGAGCCAGGAACCCGCGTGGAAGTGACGGACGCGCATATGCAGCAGCTGGTCGGTATTGTGCGTGACAACGTGCCGGAGGCTGGCAACATCATGGTGGAGTCTGGGGCCGGCGGATTCAGCCGATCTTCGGGCCAACACGTCGGAGAGCTGCGCATTCGACTTGTGGATATGACCCAGCGGAAGAAGAGTGCCCAGACGATTGCGAGCCAGCTCCGCCCTCTGCTGGCCAAAACGCCCGGCGTTATTGTCCGCACACGCGTTTCTGGCGGCATGGCCAGGCGGGGCAGCCGGTCGGGTAGCGGAGGCGGCGAGCGCCTTCAAGTAGAAATTCGCGGCCACGAATTCGAAGTCCTCCAGGAACTGGCAGAGAAAGTCAGGGCTGCCATGTCCGGTATTGCTGGGGTTCCAGAGGTGCAGGTAAGCCGCCAGCCCGGCATGCCTGAAATGCTGGTCTCGGTGGATCGCATTAAAGCAGCCACGATGGGGTTGAACGTCTCTGACATTGCCGATGCGATGGAAACTGCCGTGGGCGGCCGGCGAACCTCAATGTACCGCCAGCAGGGCGACGAGTTCAACATCCTGGTCCGGCTGCAGGAACGGGACCGCCTCGAGCTGTCCCAAGTCGGAAAGATTCCCTTGACGACAAGCACGGGGCAGACCATTTCTGCCGAAAGCGTCGTTCGCATGCGCCGGCAGGAAGGTCCCGTGTCGATCGACCGGGCCGATCAGGAACGCATCATCACGGTTTCTGGAACCCTGGCAGACCGCGACCTGGGCAGCATTATGCGTGACCTCGATTCGACGCTGCAGCGTATCCCGCGTCCGGCCGGCTACGAGTTCAAATATGGGGGTGAGTACGAAGAGCAGGAAGAAAACTTCCAGGAACTGACCTTTGCCGCCATTCTGGCGCTGATTCTGGTCTATATGGTGATGGCTTCTCAGTTTGAGTCGCTGCGGGATCCATTCATCATCCTCTTTTCGATTCCTTTGGCCGCGATTGGTGTGACTGCCATTCTGGTTCTCACTCACACGACCTTTAACATGCAGGGATTCCTTGGAATCATTGTGCTGGTTGGTATCGTGGTGAACAACGCCATCATTCTCATCGACTACGCGAATCAGCTTTGGCGCGAGAAACACTATGAGCTTAAGGAGGCAGTGGTCACTGCCTGCAAGCGCCGGCTGCGTCCGATTCTGATGACCACAATAACTACGGCATTGGGATTGATCCCAATGGCTCTGGGCGTCGGAGAAGGCGCGGAACTGCAAGCGCCGCTCGCGCGGGTGGTTGTGGGAGGATTGCTGACTTCAACGCTGATAACGCTGGTTGTGATCCCTGTCATCTATTTGCTTTTGGAGGAGCGCGCGGAACGGTCGCGTGCCCGCCAAGGCCACTCCATGGCGGAAGCGGCGCCCGTGGCCGCTCAACAGTGAAAAATGGAACCCGTCGCACAGTGTCTTGAACATAAAGGAGAGCTTGTATGATTCGAATGATGACTGCTTTAGCCACACTGCTTTTCGTTGCAAATCCCTGTTTCGCTGAGCCGACTACCTGGGAAATCGATCCGGTGCACTCTGGCGCGCACTTTAGCATCCGCCATTTGATGATCGCAACCGTGCGCGGCGAGTTTCGCAAGGTCACAGGTGTCGTGACCCTTGACGAAAAAGACATCACGAAGTCCAGCGTGGAGGCCGTCATTGATGCCACCACGATAGACACTCACGAAGAGCGACGGGACAATCATCTGAAGAGCCCTGACTTTTTTGATGTTGCCAAGTTCCCGACGATCACATTCAAGTCCAAATCAGTGGCAAAGGCTGGCGAAGGGAAGCTGAAGGTCTTCGGTGACCTGACGCTTCACGGCGTAACCAAAGAAGCGACGCTGGACGTGGAAGGCCTGAACTCACAGATCAAGGACCAGCGCGGCAGCCTGAAAATGGGTGCCACAGCGACGACCAAGATCAACCGCAGTGACTTCGGATTGACCTGGAATCGAGCATTGGAAGCGGGTGGGGTCACGGTTGGAGACGAGGTGGCGATCACGATTGATGTCGAATTGATCAAGAAGACAGCTCAGGCAACTGGTTCTGGAACGAACTAAGAATGGAGACAATCGAAAATGAAACTCTTCCGTTGGGCGGCTCTGTTACTGCTCCCCACTGTTTTACTTGCAGCTGACGAGGACTGGCCACGCTGGCGCGGGCCAAACAATGATGGCATGGCCCGTGGCGACGCGCCGCTCGAGTGGAGCGACACCAAGAATGTCGCCTGGCGTGTCTCCGTGCCTGGCCGCGGATTTTCTTCGCCGGTCGTCTGGGGCAGCAAGCTGTTTCTCACCACAGCTGTGCCCGCCAGCGAGGCGCCCAAGGCCGCAGAACCGGTCCGCTCCGGACGTGGTGCTTCCGGTGGCACGGGAGCCGGTGTGGAGCACAAGTTCGTCGTGCTTTGCCTAGACCGCCACTCCGGGAAAGTCTTGTGGGAACGAGTTGCCAAGGTGGCCAGTCCACATGAAGGCTACCATCAACGTTACGGGAGCTTTGCTTCGAACAGTCCCGTCACAGATGGCAAATTCCTCTACGCGTTTTTCGGTTCAAGAGGACTGTTTTGTTACGACCTGGACGGGAAGCTGCTCTGGCAGAAAGATTATCCGCCGATGCGCATGCGCCTGCAGTTTGGAGAAGGGGCGGCCTGCGTTCTGGACGGCGACACGCTTTATTTGAAGTTCGACCAGGAAGAAAACTCATACATGCTCGCCCTCGACAAGCGCAGCGGAAAGGAGCTTTGGCGCGTTACCCGCGACGAAGTCAGCTCGTGGTCTCCGCCGCTGGTCATCACTCACAATGGACGCAAGCAAGTGGTGGTGAGCGCTTCCACCAAAGTGCGGTCGTACGATCCTGCTTCGGGGAAAGCGCTCTGGGAATGTGCAGGCCTCGGCAGCAACGTCATACCAGCGCCCGTGATTGCGGGCGGCACGGTTTACGTGATGAGCGGCCATCGCAGTCCGAATATGCTTGCCATCCGCCTCGGACGCGAGGGCGATCTGACCGGGACTGACGCCGTTGTTTGGACCAATGATCGGGGCAATCCGTATACTGCCTCGCCTGTGCTCCACGACAACAAGCTCTACTTTGTCACCGACAGCGGCATGCTCAGTTGCCTGAATGCCCAGACAGGCGAGGCCTACTACCGCCAACAGCGTCTGCCCAAACCTTATAACTTCAAGGCGTCTCCGGTCGGCGCCAACGGCAAGCTTTACCTGTCCACGGAAGAAGGTGATGTGGTTGTTGTGAAGATGGGCGAACAATACGAGGTGCTCGCGACCAACACAATGCCCGACCAGTTCTTTGTCGCCTCACCTGCTATCGTGGGCGGCAGCCTATACTTGCGCAGCCAGGACACACTGTATTGCATCCGTGATCAAAGTCGCGGCGGACAGTGAACCTTGTTGGCTTGCCAAGCGTTGCGTGGCCGTCAAGACCTGCCAAAAGCGCCGGCCAGCGGGCAGTTTGCTTGGTACTCTGAGGAATCACGCAGAGTCCCCAGAACTGTGAGTGTAATGAAAGGGCCACGTGTAGCTTCAGCCCGCTGGCCAGTCTTTCAGAAAGGCGCAACTCCTGTCGCTGCAGCAATCGCTTGATGCTTGGGACCGCAACCCACTATCTGCCATTGGACCCGGGTTGATTAACTCTGCCCCCGTCCTCAAACACCACAAGCCATCTGTCTGGGTACGGCAGACTCATCGCCGTCGGCACTGCTGCACGTCTTAAGCCTTCAGCTGACCAAAACCCGATATTCTCTGCGTTTCGCAACAAGCTGAGCGCGGCAAATGAATTTTCCTGGAACCCAGTACTTGGTATTAGCGTATACTGGGTATCATGAGGTACCAAGAGGAGGGTAAGGAGAGAAGGATTACCCAACTACGCAAAGGGATTCTGGAGTTGGCCGTCATGGCGGCACTCTACGCCGAAAAGCACTATGGATACTCGCTCGTACGGGTGCTCACGGCTGATGGGTCGGTTTCCTTGAAGGAGGGCACCATCTACCCTATTCTTGCGCGCCTCCACAGGGATGGATTGGTTCAGTCGGAATGGGTAGAGTCAGTGCAGGGCCCGCCGAGGAAATACTATCTGCTGACGCGTTTGGGACGACAACTGTTTGATGAACTATCAGAAGAGTTCGATTTGCTGGTGTCTCTGGTGAAGCAGGATCGTCAGAAGAACCGCGCTAACTCGGCTGATGAACTTGGCGAACGAATCCTTGTTCGAAGGGAGAAGAACCATGCATGAATATCCGGAGCCAGTTGGAAAAATTGTCCTGGATTATCTAGATCGGTTGAAGGCCCAGCTGAGTTCGGTACCTGGCCGAGATCAAGAGGAGTTCCTGCGTGAAATTGCCTCTCATGTCTTTGAGGCTTACCACCGCGAGGACTGCGGAGACGCAGTGGAACGGATACTGGTTGTTCTCAAGAAGCTTGGAGAGCCTTCGGAGGTTGTGTCTGAGAGGCTCCCTGAGGCGATGGTGAATACGGGCAGGAAGCGGCAATTGCCGCTTTATGTCCTCGGAGGCATTCTGATTGCGTTGTTCGGCCTTCCGTTGGGATTCGGCGGTGTCGCGGTGCTGATAGGGGCTCTTGGCGCAGTGCTGGCGGCCGTACTGGCGATTTTTGCTACCGGGGCGAGCCTGATTTTTGTCGGTTTGCTTCTAATGGGCCTGGGATTCTTGCGGACTTTTGAGCCGCAGTTCTGGGACAGACTTGTCGAGAGCGGCTTTATCCACATTGAGGGGCGAGCCGCCGAGTTCCTGGATCTAATCTCGCCCTCAGGTCAAGGTGCCCTTCTCCTGCTTCTTGCTGCGGCGCTGGCGGCGGCCGGCTTGGCGATGCTGTGGCTCGGGAAATACCTGCTGCGGGGACTGCGCTTCCTTGGTGGCTTGGTAATGCTTTGGGTCCAGCGGGCAGCCCGGCGCGTGCGTGGATTGTCCCAATCGGCTGAGAGTTCGCTGCCTCATTTCGGAAGGTTCTCCATGAGACGAAGCTGAGTGGTTTCAGACCGTTGCTTCCGGTGCGTTGGGAACGGACAAGCCAGGCATCGGTGTTCGGAAGAGTGGCCTGCCAGACTGAGTGCCTGGCTGTAGGTACTTGTGACTCGTCCTAGGCTTGATCCAGCCCTGCGGGCAAAGCGGCCGAGGGAGGGTGGACAACAGCAATCGAAGTAAGCGAGGAAGGGTCATTAGGATTTGCGAGGAATAGCTCAGTTCGACTCACGGGCGGCTGTAAAGCGAGTCGTGCCACCCTGGTGCTGCATGATGAACTCAATGATGTCATGCCGAATAGTTCCTTCGAATCGAATCTCAGCCTCTGCATCCATGAATTGCGGAACGTGCCGCGTTACGAAGTAGACCTTGCCGTCTTTCACCTCACCGTTCTCGATCCTTCCGTCGCCAGTCGGATAGGAGACCGTGCCAAGCAGCTTGCCTCCTGCAGATTCAAACCGAAAACTGATGGAGTAGGGAACCTGTCCTGAAGGGTGGGGTTGTCCGCGCCATCGGCCGTCGAGTGTTTCAAAATGCGGTTTCTGGTACCACCACAGGCCGGTGGTGGCAGCAACTGCCAAGAGCAGTGCCATTAGCAACTTCACAATTCTAGAAGTCTTGGTCCGGCGCTTGAAGACCTCTTTCTCCAAAACCTGGATCAACCAGGCCACGTCATGATCAAACTCTGCGTGATTCAGCTCTAGAGCCTGGTGCTGGATCAACCTCGAGAGTTCAGGAGGAAGCTCCTCCGCCTGGGGCAACGTGGTCCCTTCGATCAGGACGGGAATTACCCGGGCACCTTGCTCAAGTGCAGCGCCAATTTCGATTCGCACAAAATCGTTCGGGTCGTCTAAACGGTTGCCTCCTTTCCCGTCGATGGAGCTCTTCCAGCCCGGGCCGATCAGCGCGATGAGGGCGTCGCAACTGCTGATGCGCCCGCGAATCACTCGGGCGAAGTCGTCTCCCAAGTGAATGGCATCGGTGTCCAGAAAAATCTGATCTTTGCCGAACCGTGCACTCAAGCGGTCGTACAAGCGACCCGCATGGCCCGCACAATCGTCTCTTCGATAACTAATGAAAACTCCAGACATCGCTCAAATAAGCACTCGGCTTGCACTCGTGACAGGGCCACTCCAGAACATCGGGTTCGTCCAAGTATGATCCGCGGGATGTTCAAAAGTTCCGCGACAGGGTTCCAAGGAACATGATCGAAAGGTCATTTCTTAAGGCGCTGGCGCTTGCGGCTTCGCCTCCGGGGCCTTGGCGTCTGGGGGCTTGGGCGGTTCGGCTGGTTTTTGCTGCTGTTGGTCCTGCTGTGGGCGGCGCCGGGGTTGCCTGGGTACTGGCTTGGCGCTGGCAATTTCTATGAACGTCTGGATGATGCGTTCCTTCTGTTCCGGGTTAACAAGCAGATACCGATGCTTCCCTTCCGCGGAAGGACTGAATTGAGTGCTACCGTCGTCCAGCACGCTGATGGTCCCTGGCGCAGATAGTTTGAAGTAGCCCCCCTCGGGACGACACGCATAGAGCACAGCGGTCATGTCCCACGTTGGGGCATCGTACGGCATTGGCTTGTAGGCGCGATAGGCATCCACAACGGGATGAGTGGGCGACCAGGCAAAATCCTTCTCGATACTCGCAGCCGGGAAGAGCAGCGCTGCACCCACTTCATGTCCTGAAGCAACAATCGGCGCAGGCCACTCGGCAAACAACTTCTTGGCTGCCGCAATGTCCGTTTTGATGTTGAATTCTGGCGGACCACTCGGAAACGTCCCGCCCACGACGCAGAGGAGACGGACTTTGCGTGCGATAAGTTCCTTGACGCCGGGCAAGTCAAGCAGCTTCACAAAATTCGTGGCCGGCCCAGCCAACACGACGATCGCGTTCTGGTCGTGTTGAGCGGTGAAGGCATTTCGGATCAACGCAGCAGGCTCAGCCGTGTCTTTCAAATCGCGAATGCCGTGGTCATAGACCGGCGTTCCGTCGGCATTCTTCGTCGACAGCGGCTCTACCAGCATGGGCGTATCTTCCTGAAGCTTGCCCGCCGTGGACAGACCGACTGGGAGTGTCCTCCCGAAAGCGGAAAACGCACCGCTTACTGTGCCTGCATAGAAGCGACCGATGGCTTCACAAAAGGCTGCCGCCTTAAGATTGGATTTGCTGACACTCACCGAAACGACGCGAACTTCTCTCTTGCCATCGAAACCATAGAGAAGCGCCAGGGCCAGCGCATCGTCAATGCTGCTTCCCATGTCGGAATCAAAGATAATCCCGACGGGAGGTTGTCCTTGTCCCGGGAACTGCATGGTCTATTCTCCCGCGAACCCCAGGTTCTCAGCACCTTCGTGACATCGCCTGCTATCGTTGGCACGAGGTTCGAAGTCTTTGCGCGACTATAATGCTCCAAATCACTATTCACTCATAAATAGTCCGTGAGCTTCTTGTTCCCGATAACGGTATCAACTGTTCTGACCGAGGGCGAGCACAAAGTACTGTGCTGGGCTGGTCCCTGAGTTGCGCCAGCCGTGTTCCTCATTAGATGCAACGTAGGCGACCGAACCCGCTCCCAGCGTTGTGCTTCGTCCGGCGATGGTTACTTCAAGAGTTCCCTCGCGAATCATGATCATCTCCTCATGAACATGATGATGCGGCTCGTGCGGTGCTTGCCCTGGCGCGAGTTCCGTGATGTGCAATTCGATAGGGAAGCCCTTGTGTGTTGCCCCTTCCAGAACGGATCGCCTCTTGTTGGGCCCCGTTCGAGCCGATTGGCAGATCCTCAAAAGGATAGGTCTTCGATGGCAGGACCGATTTCTCCGCCGCTGCGAGACTGCGCACTGTCAAAAAGGGGAGAATCACGCTGAAATTTCTTCGTGAGCAACTCATGAGTTTTCTCCTGATCAGACCATTCGGAATCGGTTCTCGGCAGTCTCTCTATTTCAGCTGACTGCTAACGATCTTAAGGCTCCCGGAGCCGTTCGGCTGAGAGCATTCAAACCATGCCAACCTGCGTGCCATGAGATTTTACAGTTCGGTTCCATCTTACCGCACATTGTTCCACTTGACAGCAGTCTAGAACCTCGAAACCCCTGTCGCCGACACCGCCACTGAAACACTTCGGAAGCGCTTTCTGCGGACAGCAATGCGACCGGAGTGAACGGAGACGGAATTACTTTCAAACACAACTGCCATGCGCTTGCAATCTGCTCCCATCCGTCGATATGATTGCGCCAATTTGAAACCTCGAAAGGAGACTCTTGGTGATGCGAAGGCGAGGGTTCCTCGGCCGGTTCATGACAACCGGAATGGCACTCAGCGGTACTGCTGCCTTGCCCACCCCTTTGACCGCCCAGGAGGCCCAGGCGCAACGTGCGAACCTGCCGACAAGGTTCACGCCGGCAGCCTATGCCAACCCGCCGTCGAAGTTCAATCCGTTTGCGACGCCGGATTACTACACTTACGCGGATGACCTCGCCATCGAGCGCAACCAGCCTGGTAAGCCGCACCAGGGTAAGGTGCTGGCCGCCATCCAGGCACATTCCGACGACATCCCACTGTTTGCTGGCGGACTGGTGGCCAAGCTCGTCGATGAAGGCTATACCGGCTACCTGATTCGTATCTCCAATGACGAGTCCGCAGGCCGGACACTCGGCCATGGAGTCGTCCAGAACGAGATCGACAATCAGGAAGTAGCCCGAGCGTTGGGCTGCAAAAAGGCATTCTCGTTCTACTACCGGAACCATCGCATGGACGATTGCGCGGAAATCGAGATCCGCGCCCGCCTCATCTTCCTCTTCCGTGTTCTGCAGGTGACCACCATCGTCGCCATGGACCCTTATAACCACTACGACGAAAACCCTGACCATTTGGTCGCCGGCCGGGCCGCCGAAGCTGCCTGCTGGATGGCCGGTGGCCCCAAGGATTATCCGGAACATTACAAGGCTGGGCTCAAGCCTGCGCGTATCCGCGAGAAGTATTACCATGCCCGCTCACCGCAGGGCCACAACCTGGTCAACCGTATCGTTGACATCAGTTCTTACATTGACCACAAGACCCGCGGCAACGTCGCCAACCAGGGCAAAGGCCCGGCCGGCAGCTCCGGTTCGCGGCTTCGTGACGAGCTGTCCAAACGAGGCAAAAGGCTACCCCTGCTCGGCAACGACCACGACACTGCCGACTTCCAGTACGTCAAGCACTTCCTCATGGACGACTGGCGGATTCTGGGTGAGAAATTCGGCCTCGGTTATGGAGAAGCTTTCCGCTACATCGGCCCCGCTCCGGATTACCGCGGAAACATTAGCCGGTATGTTGACCAGCATTCCGTCCCCCTCTAGCAAGGAGCGCCAGGCATGAACCGCACTGAGAATTTTCGCAGTCCGTTGCTCGGCACCGCCATGGCCCGCGCCGATATGGGCGACACCGTGGTCGAAACGGATCGGCCGGGACAACCCCACCGCGGCAAGGTCTTTGCCGCGGTCCACGCTCACCTGGACGACGTCCCCCGCTACGCTGCCGGCCTTTGTGCCAAGCTCATCCGCGAAGGCTACACCGGCTACCTCATTCGTACCACCAACGATGAAAAATGCGGGGGTCAATCGACCGCGCAAAACATCCTCAGGAACGAGCAGGAGCACTTCAAAGTAGCAGCCGCCATCGGCTGCAAGGATGTCTTCGAACTCTACTACCAGAACCATGAGATGGACGCCGTCTCCTCGCTCGATATCCGCGGCCGGCTGATTTTCCTCTTCCGTTTCCTCAAGGTTGATACCGTCATCTCGTTCAGCCCCTGGGGCCCTGGCGAGGAGAATCCCGACCATTGGGTGACGGGACGCGTCGTTGAGGAGGCGGCCTGGATGAGCGGTATGCCGAACGACTTCCCTGAGCATATGGAGGCGGAAATCCAGGTGCACTCGGTTGGCGAACGCTATTACTTCCACGCCCAGCCCGGGCAGGCTTTCAATCGCGTCATCGACATCGGCTCCCACATCGAAAAGAAAATCGCTTCTCTGGTTGAATGCCGGTCGCAGGGGGGCGGAAACCTCGGCTCCTTGCTTCGTGCCCGTCTCGCCAATGAAGGGAAGCGTCTTCCCCTCCTCGGCAACGACGATCGCACTGCCGACCGCGAGTACGTTCGCCAGTTCCTGCTCGACGACGAACGCGAATATGCCCAAGCCCACAACCTCGCCTTCGCCGAGCGATTCTATTACATCGATCAGCGGCAGCTGGCGAAGTCGAAAGTCGACGAGTACGTCGAAAAGAACGTCGTACCGTTGTAGAGAGCCGGAGCATGCGAATGCACAATGCCCCCCTGACGCGTCGCAACTTTCTGCTTGCGAGCGGTGCCGCCATCCTCGGAGGTGCCGCGCTGCCTGACGCCATGCGCGCCGCTATGGACAACACCGAGGCGTTGAAGATTACCCGGGTCGAGGCTGTGACCTTCCGCAAGGACCTTAAGATCGGCGGCGGCTCAGGCGGCTCGGACGGCGCTGAGTTCTGCTGGGTGCGGCTCCACACCGACAAGGGCATCACAGGAATTGGGGAAACCTACCCCTTCCACCAGGGCGAAATCGGTGCCCTCCGCGATTACGCCCCCACCCTCCTCCGTCGCGATCCGCGCGATATCGACGGCATCTGGCGTGCCTTCTACCACCGCATGGCCATGCGCAACGCCGGCGGCGCCGACATGCGCATCCTCAGCGCCGTCAACATGGCGCAACTCGATATCCTAGGTAAGACCTCTGGACTGCCGCTCTACCGTCTGCTCGGCGGCCGCACACGGTCGCGTATTCGTGTCTACAATACCACCACCGATTATTGGGCGATCAATGAGATGAAGATGGGGTCAGATACCTTGAAAATTACCCGCTTTCTTCTCGACCGGGGCATCACTGCAATGAAGATCTATCCGTTCCGCGCCAACGACAACTACATCTCCAACCAAGCCCTCGAGCAGGGCATGCGCTGGATTCGCGACATCCGCGACAGTGTCGGCACCGACATGGACATTTGCGTGGACTGCTGGGGAGTCTTCGATTTCCCCAGCGCCCAACGAATTGCCAAGGCTCTAGAACCCTATAACATCATGTACCTCGAGGATGCCATGCTCATGAACAACGCCAGGGCTTACGCCCAGCTTGCTGCTGAAACCAGTGTCCCCATCTGCATGAGCGAAACCTTCGCCACGCGTTATGAATACCGCGAGTTTCTTGAATCCAGAGCCTGTGACGTTGTCATGTACGACCTCACGTGGTGTGGTGGGCCCTCCGAGGCAAAAAAGATCTCTGACATGGCCGATAGTTACTTAATTCCCACTTCACCACATACCTGCGGTGGGCCGTTGCTTTACTTCTGCTCGGTGCATCTCTGTGCGGCGCTGCCCAACTTTCTCATCATGGAGAGTAACTACTGGAAGTACGCACATCAGTACCCTTACTTTGTCAACAATGTCCCGGTGCCTGAAAAGGGGCATGTGAGCCCGCCCGAACTGCCTGGCATTGGCGCCGAAATCAAGCCGGAGATTTTCCGCACTGGCGACGCCATCGTCGAGACCGTGGCAGCGGCGTAATCTATGCCAGCGCAACCATTCAGCCGCAGGGAGTTTCTTACAGCGACGGCAGCCGTACCCATGGCCGTCGCACGGGCCGCCGCGGCGGTTGGCCCCATGAAGATCACTAAAGTTGAGGCCGTCCGCTTCCGCCGCAATCTCCTGATTCAGGGACTCGCTCCGAACTGGACCTGGGTGCGCCTGCACACCGACACCGGCCTCATCGGTATCGGTGAATCCTATCCTACGCAGGAAGCCCACATCGGTGCGCTCCGGGAGATCGCACCGCTGCTGCTCGGCAAGGACCCCACCGGTATCGACCGTCTTTGGCAAGACATCTTCTATCGGATCTCTTACCAGCCGTGGGGTGGCGCGGAGTTCCGCATGCTCACTGCGATCAACATCGCCCAGTGGGATATCCTCGGCAAGGCTTCTGGTCTGCCCGTTTATAAGCTGCTTGGCGGCAAATCCCAGGAGAAGCTGCTCGTCTACAACACCATGAACGGCTGGCCCATAAACGGAATGCGCGAGCATGACTACCCGGAGAAAATTGCTGAGTTCCTCCTCAAGCGCGGTATCAAGGCTATCAAGCTCTACCCGTACGACCGCGGTCCGGTCAACGCCTTCGCCCGCCACGGTGGCACCTTTATCACGCAGGCGGAGCTGAAGGAGTCGCTCGATCCCATTCAGCGCATACGCAAGGCGGCCGGCAACGAGATGGAAATCGCACTCGATCTCAGCAGCAAGTGGAACTTGCCCTGCTCACTTCAGATCGCGAAGTCGCTCGAGCCCTACAACATCATGTGCCTCGAGGATCCCATGCTGCCGGACAACCTCGAAGCCTACGCCACGCTCGCCCGCGAAACCTCCATCCCGGTCTGTCTCAGCGAGCGGCTGGCCACGCGCTTTCGCTTCCGCGAGATGTTCGAGTCGCGGGCCGTCGACGTTGTCATGTACGACGTGACCTGGTGCGGCGGTATCTCGGAAGCCAAGAAGATTTCCGACATGGCCGACACCTACAAGATCCCGACTTCCCCACACACGGGCGGTGGACCCGTCCTCTGGTACGCCTCTATCCACACGGCCACTGCCCTCACCAACTTCTACATAATGGAAAGCGTCTACCACCTCTACAACGACCTGTATCCGCACTTCCTTCAAAATGTTCCCGTGCCGGTTAACGGTCATGTGACCGCACCAGAAACGCCTGGCCTCGGCCTGGAGCTTCGCGAAGAGCCCTTCCGCAACGGCGACGCCACCATCGAGAGCATCGCCGAACTCTAACGCTAGACCTTAAACAAGCGGGTTCGGAGCTCACGAGAGATCTGTCCATGGGATGGCACATGGAGGTGAGCCTGATTTGCCGGTCCCGGTGACTGCAGTCCGAAATGGAGACAGTGCTCCCTTC
>Ga0187892_10006866_pt1 | contig 16604 bp, 16 predicted proteins | sample MA1701073metaG_FD_139345 | JGI IMG/M metagenome (GOLD analysis project Ga0187892, IMG submission 139345) | Bio-ooze microbial communities from a basaltic lava cave in the Kipuka Kanohina Cave System on the Island of Hawaii, USA - MA170107-3 metaG ... | reverse complement strand
CTCAGCACAGGCGTGATCGAGGGAAGGCGCGCCTCGTCGCACGCGAACACATCATCGGAGAGCACCACGAGATCGGCCCACCGGCCCGGCTCGAGCGAACCGATCTCCGTCTCGCGGCCGATCGAGCGCGCGGTCCAGATCGTGAACGCGCGGACGGCCTCACCGCGCGTCAGGCGCTGCTCGGGCTGCCAGCCCGGGTCGCCGCCCTCGAGAGGCCAGCGCGTCACCGCAGCGTGGATCCCGTGGAACGGGTTGGCGTCCTCCACCGGGAAATCCGAGCCCCCGGCCAGCGTGGCGCCCGCGTCCAGGACGGAGCGCCAGGCGTAGGCGCCGGCCAGGCGCTCGGGTCCGAGGCGCTCCGGCGCCCAAATCGTCAGACCCATGGGGTACGATGTGCCGCATGCCCAGAGCCGGCGGCGATAGCCGGACCTCCGACCCACGGATGCGGCTCTCGCGCCGATCGTTGCTGACCGGCCTGACGTCCGCGGCGCTGCTGGGCCGCGCGCCGCGGCTGGGCGCGTCCGAAGCGTGCGCCACCCTGCTCCCGGCGGCCATATCCAACGCGCCGGTGACGTTCACGCCGTCCAGCGTGGCGCCGCTCGCCGCCGCGCTCTCCGGGCGCCCGCGACGGCCGTCGCTCGCTCCGACGCACCTCGGCGAGGGCCTCGAGCAGTACCTGCAGACGCAGCGACGACTGGCGCGCGGCGAGATCACGGTCCCGCCCCGGCTGGCCGGGACGCGGCCGCAGGTCGAGGCCGCGCCGCGTCTCCGGCCCCTCGCGTTCGTCCCGATCATCGCGTCCGGCGCCGCCTACGACGCGTCCTTCGCGGTCGGCCGCGACCACGTGATGGTCGCCGTCAACTTCACGTGCGCGATCTACGCCAAGAGCGGAGGCGCCCCGGTGGTGCCGCCGCGCGCGCTTCGCGAGTGGTTCCCCAACACCCCTGTCCCCGCCACCACCACCGGCATGGTCTTCGACCCGCGCGTGCTCTACGACGTTCGCGCCGAGCGCTGGATCCTGGTCGCGCTCGCGTGGAACAAGCGCACGCACGAGCCGCCGCCCGACTCCACGCTCCTGCTCTCGGTGTCGGCCTCGGCGGATCCGACCGGGCTCTGGTGGAGCTGGGTGCTGGACGCCGGCACGACGGCCGGCACCTACGCGGACTACCCGATGCTGGCCGTCAACGATGGCGCCGTGTGCATCTCGTGGAACGTGTACCGGCAGCCGCTGCCGGCGAGGGTGCGCGTCATTCCGAAAGCGGCGCTCTATGCCGGCGGCAAGATCCCGTTCCGGGACTTCGTCGACGTGAGGACCCCCGGCGCAGGCCCGCGCGCGCTCGCCGTCCAGCCCTGCCAGAGCCTCGGCCCGGCCTCGCGCATGCACCTGGTCAACACCCTGGGGGCGGCGCACGACTCGCTCACGCTATGGACGATGGAGTGGCGGGCCGACACGCCGGCGCTCACGTGCGAGAACGTCAAGATCGACTCGTACCTCCGGCCGGAGTGGGCGCCGCAGCGAGACGGCGCCAAGCTGCTGGCGACCGGCGACACGCGCATCCGGAGCGCGGTCGTGAGTGGCGAGACGGTGCTGTTCGCGTTCACGTCGCGATATCGAAGCGGCGGCCGGGGGAGCTTCAACGCCGCCCGCTGGTACCGCGTCGCCACCACCCCCGCCCGGGTGATCGATCGGGACGAGCTGGCCGAGGACGGCTCGTTCCACGGCTATCCCGCGGTCACGGCCGATGCCGGCGGGGGCGTTCACATGATCGCCGGCCGCACCTCGGCTCGCGAGTTTCCGTCTCTGGTCTCCGGCGCCTGGCCGAGGGAGGGCATCGCGTCGCGCGCTCTGTTGGCCGCCGGCACGGGTCCGCACCTGGCCTGCCGGGGAGACAAGGTCTGCACGCCGGACGAGACGACCGAGAATGGCTGGGGAGACTACAACGGCATCTCGACCGACCCGGTCGACCACACGACGGTCTGGCTCTGCGGCGCGACCTCGATCAAGGATGCCCCGAAGACCTGGACGACCTGGATCGGCGCGGTGCGCTGACCCTAGAGAATCGGAGGGGGCCGTCTGATCAAAACGGGGCTTCGCCCCGTGGGGCCCCCTCCGAGACAGATTAGTCGGACAGACTCCTTAGCTCAGGCTCCAGCGGGACGGCGCGCCGCTCACGACCTCCTCGGTGACCCGGCTCTCCTTCTTGAGCTTTTTCAGGTGCGCGTGCACGGACATCCCGGCGGCGGCGTGCAGGGCGGTCGGCACCTCGGCGTAGATCACCGTGACCATCGCGAGGATCGTCTCGGCGCCGTTGCCGAGCGCGTCCAGGATCTGGCGCTCCCGGAGCGCGCGATGGTCGAGGTACTCCTGGATCTTGGCCGGCGCATCCTCGATCACCGGCCCGTGCGCGGGGTAGATCCGGCGCACGTCGAGCCGCTGAATGCGACGGAGCGACTCCAGGTATTGGGTCAGGTCACCGTCGTCGTCGGGGATCACGGTGGTGGAGCCGCCCAGGATCACATCGCCGGTGAAGAGCGCGCGCTCCTCGGGCAGATAGAAGCAGAGGTGATCCGAGGCGTGCCCCGGCGTGTGCACCGGGACCAGCGTCACGTCGTCCCCCGCGATGGGCTGCCCGTCCTGGAGCGTGTCGATCGATTCGGGCAGCCCGCTGTCGCGGTGAATCAGCTTCGACACGCGGACGCCGGGGTAGCGCTCGCGGAGGTGCTCCACTCCACCGATGTGGTCGCGATGGCGGTGCGTCAGGATGATGCGCTCGGGGCGCGCCCAGCCGCGGGACGACAGGTACTCACCGAACGCCTGCATGTAGGCGGGCACGCCCGCGCCGGTGTCGATCAGGATCGGCTGCCGCCGTCCCACGAGGTACGTGTTCGTCCCGGGCCCCGTCATCAGGCCGGGATTCAGCCCGAGCACGCGACCGACGAGGTCGCTCGGGGTGGCGGTGACCGGGAAGCTGGGATCGATCCAGCTCATGACTGGCTAGTGTAAACTCACCCGCCTCGCGCCCTAGGCCGGAAGCTCGGTGACCGGCGTGGCCTCGGGCTGCACGTGACCGCACTGCCGGCAGGTCCGCAGCTGCGGGCTGGCGTCGAACGCCTCGATCGCCGCGCGGAGATCACGCTCGACGTCCATCGCGCTCATCGTCACGCGGTGGAGGTCGGCGTCACAATGCTCGCAGAACCAGAGCAGCGATTCCTGGTCCGCCGCCCCGCGCTTGATCTCGATGACGAGGCCCCAGGTCTCGGGCGGACGATGGGGCGAATGCGGCGTGTGGGCGGGGACCAGCAGCATCTCGCCCTCCCGGATGATGGCATGCCGGCGGCGGCCGCTCTCGATGTACTCGAGGCTCATCGCGCCTCTGAGCATGTAGAAGATCTCGTCGGAGGGATCGTCGTGGAAGTCGCGCCGGCGGTTCGGCCCGCGCACCACCATCGCCGTGAACTGTGAGTCCTCCCAGATCACCTTGTTGCCGACCGGCGGCTCGAAGCTCGCGCGGTGCTCCTCGATCCACTGCCACAACCCCGTGCTGATCAGCGGCCGCATGGTCCGTCAGGCGCGTCACGCCTGCATGAACTCGTTCAGCTCCGGCGTGGTGAGGGACCGGTCGACGTAGCCGAACGTGCCCTTGTCCTTCACCTCGCGCGCGGCCTCGAGCAGGCCACCCATCGCCGCGCGATACAGGGAGGTGGCCAGGCTGATGCGTCTCACGCCCGCCGACTCGAGGTCGGCCACGGTGAAGGACTTGCCCTTGATCCCGACCATGAAATTGACCGGCTTCGATACGGCCGCGCAGACGGCCCGGACCGCTGCCAGGTCGGGCAGGCCGGGCGCGAACAGCACGTCGGCGCCCGCCTTCTCGAACGCCTGCAGCCGCCGGATGGTGTCCTCCAGGCTCGGGTTCCCGCGCAGGAAGTTCTCCGCCCGCGCGGTCAGGGTGAACGCGAACGGCAGCGCACGCGCCGCCTCCACGGCCGCCGCCACGCGCTCGGTCGCTTGGCCCAGGTCGTAGAGTGGCTTGTCCTTGTCGCCGGTGGCATCCTCGATCGAGCCGCCCACCAGCCCCACGCCGGCGGCCAACCGGATGGTCTCGGCGGCCACCGCCGGCGCATCGCCGAAGCCCTTCTCCAGATCGGCTGACACGGGGAGATCGGTGGCCTCCACGATGGCACGGCAGTGCGCCAGCGCCTCGTCGCGCGCCACCCTGCCATCCCGGCGGCCGAGGATCCCGGCCTGAGCGCCGCTGGACGAGGCCAGCGCCTGGAAGCCGAGCCGGGCGAGCATTCGCGCCGAGCCGGCGTCCCACGGATTCGGAATCACGAACGCACCCGGGCCCTCGTGCAGCGCGCGGAACCGGGCGGCCTTGTCGGTCTGGCTCGTGGACATCAAGAGTCCTCCCTCTGAGGCGATCGTGTACGTTCGGGGAATGCGGAAGGAGTCGCTTCAGCTCGGCGAACTCGTACGCTGACGCGAACGGCGTTGCTGTCACCTCATTGTCCGCGGCAACTGGAAAGAGTACCTGGCGCAAGTCCCTCCACCGGCAAGGGAATCACGCTGGGCTCTCGCGTGTCAAGCGCGCCGCGCAGAGCGGGACCTGAGTGGTGAGCCCCAGTTCTCTCGGTGGGCGTCCTCAGACACCGAGGTATCGGTGTTGGAGATCCTCTCGCCGGCGGAGGTCGTCGGACGTGCCGGACCAAACGATGCGACCCTTCTCGAGGATGTAGTGCGTGTCGGCCAGGCGAGTGAGCGCGCGCACGTTCTTGTCGATGAGCAGGATCGACTGCCCCGCCGCCTTCACGCGCTCCAGGCAGCGCCAGATCTCGGCGCGCACGAGCGGGGCGAGACCCTCGGTCGCCTCGTCCAGGATCAGCAGTCGCGGATTGGTCATGAGGGCGCGGCCGATGGCGAGCATCTGCTGCTCGCCTCCCGACAGCGTGCTGCCGAGAGCCCGCTGGCGGGCGGCCAACGGGGGAAACAGCTCGAAGATCTTCTCGGCCGTCCATCGGTCAGGCGTCGCCGCTCGGTTGGCGGCAGTGGCCACGAGGTTCTCCCACACCGTGAGGTTGGGGAAGACCTGACGGCCCTCCGGGACGAGCCCGAGACCCGCCTGAGCCACGCGGTAGGGCGGCAGGCCGTGGATCGGCTGGCCGTCGAAGAGCACCTCTCCCGCCTTGGGCGGCAGGATGCCCATGATGGCGCGGATCGTGGTCGTCTTGCCCATGCCGTTCCGCCCGAGCAGCGTCACCACCTTACCGTGCTTGACCTCGAGGTGCACGCCGAAGAGCACCTGGCTCACCCCGTAGGCCGCCTCGAGCGCGCGCACCGCGAGCATCAGTCGGTCGTCTCCTCGCCGAGATAGGCCTCGCGGACCTCGGGGTTCGCGCGGACCTCCTTCGGAGCGCCGGTGGCGATGATGCGCCCGTATACCATGACCGAGATTCGGTCGGCCAGCGCGAAGACCGCGTCCATGTCGTGCTCGACCAACACGATGGTGTGCCGGCCCTTGAGCCCGCCGAGGAAGCGGATCATGCGCTGGGATTCCTCGGACCCCATGCCGGCCATCGGCTCGTCCAGCAGCAAGCAGTGCGGCCGGGTGACGAGCACCATGGCGATCTCGAGCTGGCGCTGCTCGCCGTGGGCCAGGTTGGCCGCCAGCACATGGGCCCGCTCCCCGAGGCCGACCGAGTCCAGGATCGCGCGCGCCGGCTCGCGCAACGCCAGGTCGCGTCGGGCCGGCCGCCAGAAACGAAAGCTGTGCCCGGCGTGCGCCTGCACGGCCAGCGCGGCGTTGTCGAGCGCCGTGAAGTCGCGGAACACGCTGGTGATCTGAAAGGATCGCGCGAGCCCCAGCAACGAGCGGGCGGGCGCCGCGAGGTGCGTGATGTTGCGCCCCGCGAAGTGGATCGCGCCCGCGTCCGGCCGAAGGTCGCCGGCCAACTGGTTGATGAGCGTGGTCTTGCCGGCGCCGTTGGGGCCAATGATCGCGTGGGTCTCGCCCTCCGGCACCTCGAGGTTCACCTCGTTCGTCGCGATGAGCCCGCCGAAGCGCTTGGTGAGCCCGCGTATCTCCAGCAACGCCTCACTCACCCGGCGACGCCTCCGCGCCGAGGAGCCCGATCAGTCCCCGCTTGGCGAACAGCACGGCGATCACCAGGAAGGGACCCAGGATGATCTGCCAGTGCGTGGTCCAGGCCGACAGCACGTCCTCCAGCAGCAGCAGGACCACGGCGCCGACCACGGGACCCACCAGCGTGCCCATTCCGCCCAGGATCACCATGAACATGATCTCCCCCGAGCGGGTCCAGTGCATGAACTCCGGCGTGAGGTACTCGGTATGGTTCACGAGCAGCGCGCCCGCCAGCCCGCACATGGCTCCCGCGATGATGAAGGCCGCGAGCCGGTACCGGTACGGGGAGAACCCGATGGCGCGCGCGCGCGCCACGTTCGACCGGGCGGCCCGGATGAGCATGCCGAAGCGCGCATTGACGAACCGGTGACCGAGATAGAGGAAGGCGACGAGGATCGCCAGCACGAGGTAGTAGAAGGCGGTCGAGCTCTGGAGGTCGATGAGTCCCGGGAACTGGCTGCGCACGGCCAGGCGCATCCCATCGTCGCCCCCGTACTCCTCGATGCTGATGCCGAGGTAATAGAGCATCTGGGTGAAGGCGAGCGTGATCATGATGAAGTACACGCCGCTGGTCCGGACCGAGATGGCCCCGATCAGGAGCGCCACGAGCGCCGAGGCCACGATGGCCAGCGTCCACTGGAGATAGCCGTTCTGGACACCGTGGTGCATCAGGACGCCAACGGCGTAGGCCCCGATGCCGAGGTAGGCGGCGTGGCCGAAGGAGACCATGCCTCCGTAGCCGAGGATGAGGTCCAGCGAGAGCGCGGCGATGGCGAAGATCATGATGCGGCGGAAGAGGTCCACGTAGAAGGGCTGGTTGAGGAGGCCGGCCGCGACCGGCACGAGGGCCAGCGCCAGGAGCCCCACCGCCGCTGCGACCGGGCGCCGGGAGGGTACCCTCACACGCGGCCCTGAGCGGGGAAGAGGCCTTGCGGACGGACGGCCAGCACGGCGGCCATCAGAAGGTAGATCAGCATCGAGGCGATCGCGGGACCCGCCGTGTCGGCGGCCGAGGGCGAGAGGATCGTGGCGAGCATGGGCTTGAGAAAGGCTCGCCCGAGGGTGTCCACCATTCCCACGACGATGGCCCCCAACAGGGCCCCGCGCATGGAGCCGATGCCGCCGATGACGATGACCACGAAGACCTGGATCAAGATCTGCTCGCCCATGCCGAGCTGGACCGCGTAGATGGGGCCGGCCATGAGCCCGGCGAGACCTGCCAGCGCCGCGCCGAAGCCGAACACCACCGTGTACAGCAGGCGGATGTTCACGCCCAGCGCCGCCACCATGGTCCGGTTGCTGGCGCCCGCGCGGATCAGCATGCCGAGCCGGGTCCGCGCCACGAGCACCCAGAGCAGTCCGGCCACCACCAGCCCCACCAGGATCACGAGCGCGCGGTACACCGGGTAACGCACGCCCGGGAGCACCTGGACATGCCCCGAGAGCCAGCCCGGCAGAGTCGTATAGAGCGCGGCCCGGCCCCACACGATGGCGATCAGCTCGTTGAAGAAGAGGATGAGGCCGAACGTGGCCAGGACCTGATCGAGGTGATCCCGTTCGTAGAGTGTCCGCAACGCGACCACCTCCACGACGATGCCGACCCCGAGCGTGGCCACGAGCGCCAGGGCTGCCGCCAGAAGGAACGAGCCCGTCCACTGGTAGAAGGTCGTCGCGAGGTAGGCACCCACCATGTAGAGGGAGCCGTGGGCCAAGTTCACGAGGTTCATGATGCCGAAGACGAGCGTCAGCCCCGCGGCCATGAGGAACAGCATGACGCCGAGCTGCAACCCGTTCAGCACCTGCTCGAGGACCAGGAGCAGGGTCATGGCGCAAACAGAAGAGGCGCGGTGGTCCCGCGCCCCACGAGTTCCCTCCCGGACGGCCCTACCACTTCATCCCGCATTCCTGGTAGTAGGCGTCCTTGTGGTTCTCGAACACGGTCTTCTGAATCTGCATCTCGGGCTCCCCACCCGCGCCCTGGACCGCTTTGAGGAGGTAGAAATTCTGGATGGGGAACTGGTTGACGTTATAGGTGTACCGGCCGCGCGTGGACTTGTAGTCCGCCTTGCGCATGGCGGCGATCATGCCCTTCTTGTTCGAGAGATCACCCTTGACGGCGCGGACCGCCGAGTCGATCAGCATGATGCCGTCGTAACTCTGGGCCCCGTAGAACACCGGCATCTTGCCGAACTTCTTCTTGAAGTCACTCACGTACCGCTGGTTGGCTTCATTCTTGAGGTCCGGGCTCCAGTAGCGGGTCTCCCACTGCTCGATCGCCGCCTCCTTCACGACGGGCAGCGAGATCTCGTCGACCGTGTACACCGAGTAGAGCGGGATCTGACCGCGCAGACCCGCCTGCGCGTATTGCTTGAGGAACTGGATCCCCATGTCCCCGGGGTAGAACACGAAGACGGCCTTGGGGTTCTTGGCCCGGATCTGGCTGATCTCCGCCTGATAGTCCTGCTGGCCGAGCTTGGTATAGACCTCGTCCACGATCCGGCCTTTGAAGTAGCGCTTGAAGCCCGTGATCATGTCCTTGCCGGCGGCGTAGTTCGGCGCCATCGCATAGACATCGGTGATGCTCTGGTCCTGCATGTACTTGCCCATCGCCTCGGGCGTCTGATCGTTCTGCCAGGACGTCGTGAAGAAGAGCTCGTGGCACATCTTGCCCGCCAGCTCGTGGGGCCCGGCGTTGGTGCCGATCATGAAAGTGCCCGCCTGGGTCACGGTCGGCGCCACGGCCAGCATGACGTTGGACCAGATGATGCCGCTCACGAAGTGAACCTTGTGCTTCTTGAGCATCTCGTCGGCGAGCTGCTTGCCCACGTCGGGCTTGCGCTGATCGTCGCCGTAGATGACCTCGACGTCGAGTCCCCCGACTTTGCGGCCCAGGTGATCCAGGGCCAGCTCGACGGAGTTCTTCATGTGCTCGCCGATGATCCCCGCGGGCCCGGACAGTGACGTGATGAACCCGATCTTGACCGGCTGGCTCTGCCCCTGCGCTGAGGCCGGAAGCGTAGCCAGCAGGCCAGCGACGAGAATGGCGAAGAGCGCTCGGTGTATTCGGTCCACGGTCCCCTCCCTTGGATGACGCGCCTGGTGAGACGCGCCCGGTTGAATCGGTCGGTTTGCGGCAGCCGGATTCTAGCAGACGACCCGGCGAGGGTCCACAAGCGGCGACGCCGCCACGGTCCGAGCGCCGGCCGGCCGTCGGCCTGGGCTCTCCCCTGGCCACCCGTTCAGTAGGGCTAACGGGGTCCGGGGACCTTTGGTTTCGCCTGCTCCGCACCCGCTCAGCCACACCCCCAGGGCTCTGGTCTTCTTGGGCGACTGCCGGATTGACGTGGCTGGCGTTGACGGCTTCAACCGCCGGCTCTGTCCACCCGATGCAGGGTTCGGGGGAAGCTCAGAAGGGAACGGAGCCCCTCCGATTGGCCAGCAGTCTGTCCGACTGTTCTGCGGCGCTGGTCAGTTTCGCCACAGGGGTTCGAGGTTTCGCCTCGAGCGCTGGCTTCGCGGCGCAGAGCCGTTCTGGGGAGGACTCGGAGGGAGCCGTCGAGGCCCCCTCCGAGTTCCCCCTAGCTAGGCGAGCAGCGAAATGACGTAGTTCCCGCTGCCCGACGATGGGCCGTAGGCGTGCACGGCGGGGGTGAAGCGCTGGCCGGACTCGATCACGGCGCCCAGCATCATCGCGAGGTGCCGGCCGCCCATCTCCGGCTCCGCGGCGCGCGCGTACTCGGGCAGCCACGCCCAGAGCTTGTCGTATTCGCCGCCGGCCAGGAGCTGGGCCAGGCGGTGGTCGAGCGCCTCGTCCTCCGGGCTCGGACCCCGTTCGGGCCCGCGGACCAGCTTGTGCGAGACGCTGCCGCTGGCCACGAATCCCACGCGCCGGGAGTCGTCACGCGCTACGTGGGCGATGTGCCGTCCCCAGGCGAAGGCCTCGTCCAGATCGGCGGCCAGGCAGACCGACACCGGCACCATGCGCAGGCGCTGGGCCGGGTCGAGATAGCACACCATCGGCATCACGGTCCCGTAGTCGAGCGGGTAGTGGACGTCGTTGGCCAGCACACACGGCAGCCCCGCGGCCTTGCTGCGCGCGATCAGCCGCGCGGCGAGCTCGTAGTCGCCGGGGTAGTCGTAGGCGACCCCGTGGATCAGCTCGGGCGCTTCCTGCGCCGTGAGCACCCCGCGGTGGCGTGGCGTACCGTCCACGACGGTCGGGAAGGTCGTGATGAGGTGGCAGGAGTTGATCAGCACCGTGTCCAGCTGCGCGCGCGCGACGTCCGCGCCCTGGGCCACGAGGCCGTCGCGCACCGGACGGAACACCTCGTTGGCGAGCTTGCCCTCGAATGCCGCCTCGAGCGTGCAGTAACGCGGCGTGTGCACGGTGAGGAACGCGGCCGCGAGCATGGCTAGGGCACCCAGGCGATCGCGTCGATCTCGACGTTGACGCCCTGCCGCGGCGGGGCCGCCTCCACGGTGGTGCGGGCCGGCTGCACGCCCTGGAAATACTCCTTGAACACGCGGTTGAACGTGGCGAAGTCCTGCATGTTGCGCAGATACACGCCGACCCGCACGACGTTGGCGATACTCGTACCGCCGGCTTCGAGCACGGCGCGCACGTTGTCCAGGGTCACGCGCGTCTGCTCGGCGATGTCGTTGGACACGACGGCCTTGGTCGTCGGATCGAGCGGCCCCTGGCCCGACACGAACAGGAACCCGCCACACTTGACACCCTGGGCGATCGGCGACTCGGTGCCCTCCGAAAATCCGGTCTTCGGCGCGCTGCTGGTGAACACGACCTCCGGCTTCATGGGCGCTGCTTCCCTTTCAACGTCATGGCGATCTCCTCGGGAATCGGCTTGGAACGGAGCGGAGCTCCGGGATGAGCGGGCACGCTCACCCACGCGCGGACCTCGAACCCCGTCGCGCAGCGCGTGGAGCCGACCGCGATCTCGTGCTCGATCCTGAACGTCCTGGTCTTGATGTCGGTGACCGTCGATCGCACCGTGACCTCGTCTCCGTAGCGCACCGGCGAGACGAACCGCGCGCCGGACTCGACGATCGGCACCCCGACGATGCGATGCTGCGGAAAGATGACCGGCCACGGCAGCCCCACCGCCTCGAACAGCGCCTCGGTGGCCAGATCGAACCACTCGAAGAACCGGGGGTAGAACACGATCCCCGCCGGATCCGCCTCGCTCCAGCGGACTTTCAACGCCAGCTGATGAGTGGTCACGCGCGCAGCCCTGCCTGGCGCACCGCGATCTCCTCCCGCAGGCGGTAACGCTGGAGCTTTCCGGTGGCGGTTCGTGGCAGCTCGGGCACGATGAGAATATCGCGCGGCCACTGATGCCGCGCCAGGCTTTGCTCGATGAGCGTTCTGACTTCGGCTCGTAGCGTCGTGGCCGCCGCCGAGTCGCGGGGGACCACGAAGACGAAGGGCTTGACCAGGCCGCGACCCTCCTCCGCCCCGACCACGCCGGTGTCCAGCACGGCGGGGTGGCGGCGCACCACGGCCTCGAGCTCCGCGGGCGCCACCCACTGGCCCGCGACCTTGAAGCGGTCGTCGTCGCGCCCGCAGTGGACGTACCAGCCGTCGGCCTCCCGCCGGTACAGGTCGCCGGTGCGGAACCACTCGCCGACGAACGTCCGCCGCGACTGATCGAGCCGGTTCCAGTATCCGGCGGCGACGGACGACGTCTTGATCCAGAGCACGCCCTGCTCATCTTCGGCCACGGGCCGGTCGTCGGCGTCGAGCAAGCGGACCTCAGTGCCGGGTACGGGCATTCCCGTCGTGCCCGCACGACTCTGCCCGGGCCGATTCGACAGCACCATGAAGATGGTCTCGGTGGCGCCCATGCCGTCGAGGATCTCGACGCCGAAGCGGCGCCGCCAGGCGTCGTAGATCTCGGCCGGGAGCCGCTCGCCCGCCGAGACACACGCGCGGACCGAGGCGAAGCTGTCAGCGGGAAGATCGGCGCGCAGCAGTGCCGCGTAGAACGTCGGCACGGAGAAGAAGAGCGTCGGACGGTATGCCCCGAGCACGGCGTTCAGGCGGCCGGGATCGGCCCAGTCCGGCGACAGGTATGCGCTCGCGCGGGCGAAGAGCGGGATCAGCAGGGCGTTGCCGAGCGCGTACGCGAAGAAGAGCTTGGAGGTGACGAAGATGCGGTCCGCGCTGTTCACGCCCAGCACGTCGACCGCGTAATGATGACAGGCGAGGAGGTTGCGATGGGGATGCACGACGGCCTTCGGCGATCCGGTGGTGCCCGATGTGTACAGCCAGAACGCCATGGCATCGAGGCCGACCGGGTCCGGGCGGAGCCCGGCCGGCGAGGCATCGGCGACGAGCGCCTCGAAGCTCGTCGTGGCCACGCCCAGCTCCGCGAACACCGAGCGCGCCGCGTCCAGGAGCGCCGGATCACCGACGAGAAGCTTCGCGCGGCAGTCCGCCAGCACCCGACGCAGCTCGTCCGGCGCCAGGCGTGTGCCGAGCGGCACCGCCACGGACCCGATCCTGAGCGCGCCGAAGAACGTCGCGGCGAAGCCAGGACCGTCGGCGAGGAGCAGCGCGACCCGCTGCTCGGGCTCCACGCCGCGAACGCGCAGCGCCTGCCCGGCCCGGTCGGCGAGCGCGCGAAGCTCGTGATACGTACAGCGGCCGGCCGGCGTCACGAATGCCTCACGGTCGCCGCCGCCCTCCGCGATCGGCTGGTCGAGGAAGACGACGCTCGCGTTCTCGAGGCTCACGAGCCCCGTCCAGCCGGAGGCGCGTCGATGTCGATCCCCGCGGCCTGGACGCGATCGAGGATGCCGTGGAACTTGGGCCGGCCGTCCACGCTCGCGGCCCACACGGCCTCGAGGTCGTCGAATTGCGCGAGGTAGGCGAGCCCACAGTCCGCCGGCTCCGCCATCGGCATGACCCCCTCGCGGAATCCGCGGTACCCATCCGCGGGGGCGATCCAGAATCCCTCCGAGGCTTCGCTGCCCAGAAGCCGCGAGCCCTGGCCCGCGGGCAGCGGGGCGAGGAAAAAGCGCGCCGTGTACCGGATCGGGTTGGCCGGGGGCGTGATGAAGTGCGAGAGATAGCGGAAGCGGCCGAGATCGAGCCACCATTTCTCCCGCTCGAGCAGCGCCTCGAACGGCTCGCCGCCGGCCGCCAGGGCCTCGCGTATGGTCTCCACTCGCGCGGCGACGGCCGGATCTCGCGTGGCGACGGGGTGCCCGTCGGCGTCGCATGCGAACAACACGCCGGTCTCCTCCAGCACCTCGCGCGCGGCGGAGACCCAGTAGGCCAGCGCCGGGGCACCGTCGTCGGACGGGATGAGGCGCTCGGCGTCCCGCGCCGAGATCCCTCGGCAGCGCGCGAAGATTCCGGCCGAGGCGTCGTGCTCGTCCACCTTGCCGCCCGGGAACGCGTAGTACCCGCCGAGGAAGCGCATGCTCCGCTGACGGCGGATCATGTACACCTCCAGCGGCGCGGCGGTGCCCGCGCGCACGAGCAGCACGGACGCCGCGGGTCGGGGGCGGACCGGTATCACGCCGACGACGGACGCAGGCGCCGGAGCTCGGCGAGCTGTTCCAGCAGCGACTCCGCGGACACGGGCTTGGCGATCACGCGGTCCACGAATTGACTCGACTCGTGCGCCGACACGCTCTCGCCCCAGCCCGTGAGGAGGAACACGCCGGTCTGGGTGGAGCGGGCCTTGATGCGCTCCGCGACTTCCCAGCCGTTCATCGACGGCATCCCGAGGTCCGTGATCACCACGTGGTGGGTCGTCGGATGGAAGATCCGGAGCGCCTCCTCGCCGCTGGTCGCGGTGGCCACGGCGTGACCTTCGCTGCGGAGCATGTCCGACAGGACCGCGAGCAGACGCGGGTCGTCGTCGACGATCAGGACGCCGACCGCGTGCTCGGGCGCCAGCATGCGCTCCGCCATGCTCGGTGAGGGGGGGATGATCTGGAACCGGCTCGCGTGAAGCCGGAGGCGCACCGCCGTCCCCTTGCCCGGCTCGCTCTCGATCTCGAGCGTGCCCGCGTGCCGTTCGATGGTATCCGCGACCACGGCCAGTCCGCGGCCCGGTCGCGCGCCGGGCACCAGGCTGCGCGCGCGTTCCGCGACGCGGCGGCGGACGTCCTCCGGAATGCCCAGGCCCGTGTCGCGCACCTCCACGACGACCCAGCCGGACTCTTCGCTCGCGGCGCGGATGGCCAGCGCTCCGCCGTCGGGCATGGCGGCGACGGAGTTGAGGATCAGCCGCATGATTGCGTCCCGGAGCTCGAAGGCGTTGCCTTCTACCGGCGGGAGCGCCTCCAGATCGCGCGTGATCGAAATCAGGATGCCACGGCGCTGCGCTTCGTCTCGCCACCGGGGCGCGGTCATCTCGAGCGCTTCCGCGATCACGGTGGGCAGAGGGACCGGCCCCAGGCCGACCTCCGGCCGACGGGAGACGAACTCCTGCAGGCGCCTGACGCTGGCCGAGGCTTCCAGCGCCACGTCTCGGATCACGGTCAGCCGGCGACGCGACGGCTCCGGCTGGGGCTCGCGGAGCATGAGCTCCGTGTAGGCCAGGATCGCGGCCAGCGAGTTGTTGAAGTTGTGGGCGAGCCCGCCGACGGTCTCGCCGAGCGTGCCGAGTCCGCCCTCGCGCTCGAGGCTCTCGGGTGATTCCGCCAGCCGGCGCCCGAGGTCCCGGGCCCAGCTGCGCAGCGTCAGCACCGATCGATCGAGCTCGACCTTGGTGCGCGCCATCTGGCGCGCGATGTCCTGGATCTCCTCGTGGTCGGTGTAGAGGAGCGAGGCGGGCGACGCCGCGGGCGGCTCCGGGCGGAACCAGTCGCCGACCTTCTGCCGGAGACCGTCCAGCATGTCGCTCCGCGCGGGCTAGGGAACTCGGAGGGGGGCTCCGCCCCCCTTCCGAACCTCCCCCCCGAAACAGGTTGCGCCGCCGAAGCCGGCGCTCGATCTTGGGAGGGGGCCTCGGTGGCCCCCTCCCATACCCACCCCCAAGGAATCGGTTGCGCCGGCAAAGCCGGCGCTCGAACACCGCGTTATCTCACGCCAGCTTCGTCGAGCATGATGAGCCGATTTCTTCACCGTCTCGAAGCCGGAACACCCGACGCACAGTCCTACGTCCGAACGGTCTACCATTCTCCGACGGCCTCCTCGACCGGAGTGCTCATGAGCGGGCTAGAGATTCACGAGCTGAGCGACGCGCTCACGATGGTACGTGGCGTCCCCGAACGTGAACTCCGAGCCCTTCGCCCGCTTGAAGTACAGGTGGAGATCGTGCTCCCAGGTGAAACCGATCCCGCCGTGGAGCTGGATACCGGCGGCCGCCACGCGACGGTAGGCATCCGACACGTAGGCCTTGGCCATGCTGACCGCCAGCGGACCCTCGGCCACGCCCTCGTCCATCGCCCAGGCGGCGTAGTACGTGATCGACTTGCTGTTTTCCACCTCGACGAGCATGTCGGCCGCCTTGTGTTTGACGCCCTGATACGAGCCGATCGGCCGGCCGAAGGCCTGGCGGATCTTCGCGTACTCCACGGTCATGTCCAGCACCTTCTGGGCGCCACCGCACATCTCGGCGCAGAGCGCGACGGTGGCGCGATCGAGGACCCGGCTCAGGGGCTTCCACCCTCCGCCCGACGCCCCCAGCACCGCCTCGCGGCCGAGCACGACGTCGGACAACGTCACCTCGCACAGCTTGCGCGTCTGGTCCATGGTCGGGAGCAGCTTTACCTCGAGCCCGCGCGCGTCCCTGGGCACCAGGAAGAGCGACACGCCCTCTTCTCCGGCGCCACCGGAGGCGGTGCGCGCGGCCAGCACGAGGCAGTCGGCCGTATGCGCGTCCTGCACGAACAGCTTCGTGCCGGAGAGCGTGAACTTCCCGCCCTTGTCCGACGCCGGCAGCGTCACGCCTTCGGCGCCGAGCATCGCGCTCGGCTCCATCCACGCCAGGGCCACGCGCGCCTCACCTGAGGAGAGGCGGGGCAGCCACGCTTTCTTCTGCTCCTCGCTGCCCGCCTCGGCGATCGCGGAACCGCCCAGCAGCACCGTGGAGAAGTACGGGCCCGGCACCACCGCGCGGCCCATCTCCTCCATCAGGACCACCAGGTCCACCAGGCCGAGCCCCATGCCGTCGTACGCCTCCGGGTAGATCAGACCGAGCCACCCCTGCTCCGCCAGCTTCGCCCAGAGCTCGGGCGTGACGGCCTCGGGCGTGTCCATCAGCCGGCGGACGACGTCGGAGGGGCACTCGTTCTCGAAAAACTTGCGGGCGGTACTCCGCAACAGCTCTTGCTCTTCGCTGAAGCCGAAGTTCATGTCGTTAACCCTTTGGCAGGCCGAGCACGCGCTCGCCGATTTGATCGGAGGGGGCCTCGGCGGCCCCCTCCGAACCTCCCCCAGCAATAGGTTGCGCCGGCCAAGCCGGCGCCCGAACCCCGCTCAATCTG
>Ga0187892_10006864_pt1 | contig 16607 bp, 8 predicted proteins | sample MA1701073metaG_FD_139345 | JGI IMG/M metagenome (GOLD analysis project Ga0187892, IMG submission 139345) | Bio-ooze microbial communities from a basaltic lava cave in the Kipuka Kanohina Cave System on the Island of Hawaii, USA - MA170107-3 metaG ... | reverse complement strand
CTTCGCTGCGTTTGATGAACGCTCCGTACCACGACAACATCGCGGTGGACGAGCTTCGCATCAGCGGCATCGCGCGGTCTGCGGAAGAAATCACGAATGCGTTCGCGCGCGGCTCGATGGCGCGCGACGAACACACGCTCCTGCTCGACCGGTTCGAATCGCTCGCGGAAAGCGAAACCGTCGCCGAACAGATCGCCGGTTACCACGGCGAGAAAGGCGGGAAGTGTTTGAACAAGTGCTACGAGCTAGTGGACGGCAAGTTCGGGAAAGCGATCCGACTCACGGCGGCGCCGAAGCCATGAGAGCTGCCGCAGCCTCCGAACTCTTATGAGTTTTGTTCGTAGCAGCGCAATGCATTGCGCGATTGGGCGACGAACCGCGCAATGAATTGCGCTACTACCTACCAACCTCCCCTGTATTTTCGCCTTGGGTGCATCCCAGTTTTGATCAGTTTGATTTCCCACGTCTTCAGTCTGGTGCGAGCTTGTACATGGTGGCGCGAGCGTCCCGCTTGTCACACTCCAATAGCCAGCCGGGCGCGACAAGCGGGACGCTCGCGCCACCATGCATTTCCCACCGCTCAAAGAGTGGAGGCACCCTTTTCGCTTGAGCCGTCACGCGGCACTTGCTTTTCTGTGACTCGTGCCATCGCTGTCGTCCGAGGAACCCGAACCCGAACCATCCCATGACGCTCTGATCAAGCGCCTGCTCGCGCTCGGTTGGCGGTATCGCTGGCGGTGCGTGACGGTGTTGGCGCTGCAAATCGTGCTGCTCGCCCTCGGTCTGGCGAGCTTGGGCTTGTCGGGGCTTGGCATCGACGTGATCCGCCACGCCGTGCAGCCGGACTCGAACCCGCCGCATTGGCCGCTCGGTTTCGCGCCACCCGCCGGATGGAGCACCCTAAGAGTGATCACCGTGATCGCCGCGGCGATCCTGGTGGCCGCCGTCGTGCGCTCGGCCGTGAACTACGTCTATTCGATCACGCTCGGCATCCTGATCCACCTCGAGATCGTCGTCGATCTGCGCGGCCAGGTGTACGACAAACTCCAGCGGCTGAGCTTTCGCTTCTTCGACGCCAACGCCAGCGGCAGCATCATCAACCGCGTCACCAGCGACGTGCAACTGGTCCGCTCGTTCGTGGACGGCGTGCTCATCCAGAGCGTCATCCTGGTGCTCTCGCTCGTGGTGTACCTCGTCTATATGCTCAGCATTCACCCGCTGCTCACGGTCGTCTGCCTGGCCACAACGCCGCTGTTGTGGTTCGTGTCGGTCTGGTTTTCCCGGCGGGTCCGTCCGCTGTACGCCGAAAACCGCGAATTGTTCGATCGCATGGTGCTGAAACTGTCCGAAAGCGTGCAAGGCATTCAGGTCGTCAAGAGCTTCGCCCGGGAACGCGAGGAGATCGCCCAGTTCAATCAAGCGAACGACGCCGTGCGCGACCAGCAACGAACGATCTTCCAGTGGCTCAGCTTTTACAGCCCGACGATCGGGTTGCTGTCGCAGATCAGCCTGGTCGTGCTGCTCGGATACGGCGGCTACCTCGTGATCCACGGGCAAATCCCGCTCGGCACCGGCCTCGTGGTCTTTGCCGGGTTGCTCCAGCAGTTTTCCGGTCAGGTCACGAACATCGCGACCATCGCCAACACCGTCGAGCAAAGTCTGACCGGCGCGCGGCGCGTGTTCGAGGTGCTCGACGCCCCGATCGAAGTCCAAAGCCCGGCGAGTCCGAAGCGGATCGCCAAAGCGCGCGGCGAGGTGCGCTTCGAGCACGTCTGGTTCGAGCACAAGGTGCAGCAACCGGTGTTGCAGGACATCGATTTCACGGTGCAACCCGGCCAATGCATCGCGCTGCTCGGGGCGACCGGCGCGGGCAAGAGCGTGCTCCTGAGTTTGCTGCCGCGGTTCTACGATCCGACGCGCGGACGGCTGTTGCTCGATGGGAACGACCTTCGCGAGTTGGACCTGGATGAATTGCGCCGCAACATCGGCATCGTGTTCCAGGAGAGTTTTTTGTTCAGCAACACCGTCGCCGCCAACATCGCGTTCGGACACCCCAACACCACCCCGGAACAAATCGAGCGGGCCGCGAGGATCGCGCAGGCGCACGAGTTCATCGTGAAGTTGCCCAAGGGCTACGAGACCGTGCTCGGCGAGGCGGGGTCCGATCTGTCCGGCGGCCAACGCCAGCGGCTTGCCATTGCCCGCGCGCTGCTGCTCGAACCATCGATCTTGATCCTCGACGATCCGACCGCCGCGATCGATCCCGAGACCGAGCATGAAATCCTGGAAGCGATGGGCCACGCGATGAAGGGCCGTACCACCTTCGTCGTGGCGCATCGCCTGAGCACGCTGCGCCGGGCAGACATGATCCTGGTGATGGACGACGGCCGCATCGTGCAACGCGGCACGCACGACGAGTTGATGAAGCTGAAGGGGCATTATCAGCAGGCGGCGACGATCCAATTTGCGCAAACGGACCGGGAACGACGAGAGGGAGGCGCAGGTTTGTGACGTACAAATCCAAGATCGCGCTCACGCACATCGCGCCCGACCCCGACCGTGAGGTCGAGACGAAATCGATCGATCTCGCTCTCTACCGGCGGCTTCTCGCCTACACCAACCCGTACAAAGCCAAACGGAATGCGTTGATCGTCCTGACCATCGTTCGTTCCCTGCAACTGCCCACGCTCGCCTGGACCATCGGTTGGGTGATCAACGGCCCGATCTCCGCCCACGATCCCGCGGGAACACTCCACGGCGCGCTTTGTTTTCTTGCGCTGGCGTTGTTCACGCAGGTCACGCTGCATTACCGGCAGCGGCTGGCGCTCGAACTTGGCGAGGCAGTCGTTCATGATCTGCGCGCGGACATTTTCCGCTACCTCCACCGGCTCCCGCTCAGTTTCTTTCATCGGATGAAAGTCGGGCGGATCATCAGCCGGGTCACCTCCGATGCCGAGGCGGTGCGAACGGGCGTGCAGGACGTCGTGTTCCCGGGGATCGTCATGGCCGGCCAGATGCTCGGCGCGGCGGCGTTCATGCTGTGGTGCGATTGGGTGATGTTCTCGGTCATGCTGGCGATGGGGCCGGTGATCTGGTTCCTGAACGCGCACTTCCGCAAGAAGGTGTTGCAAGCCAGCCGCGAGGCGCAGGAAAGCATGAGTCGGGTCACGGCGACCATTGCGGAGTCGGTCAGCGGCATCCGCGTCACCCAGGGGTTCGTCCGCCAGGAAGTCAACGCGGGGTTCTTCCGTCATCTCGTCGCGATCCACGGCAACTACAACATGGGCGTCACGCGCGCGACGGCGGTGTTCCTGCCGTTGCTGGAACTGAACAGCCAGTTTTTCATGGCGGCGCTGATCCTGTTCGGCGGCTACCGCGTGTTGAACCCGGAGATCAGCATGCCGGTCGGCGACCTGATCCAGTTCTTTTTCCTCGCCAACCTGTTCTTCGAGCCGATCCAGATGCTCGGCGCGATCTATCACCGTGCGCTCTCCGCCATGACCGGCGCGGAACGGGTGTTCCGCCTGCTCGACACCAAGCCGGACTGGTCCGACGCGCCCGATGCCATCGCGTTGCCGCCGATTCGCGGGCGCGTGGAGTTCCGCAACGTCACGTTCGGCTACAAGCCCGACCGGCCCGCGTTGCGCAACGTCGGTTTCGTCGCCGAGCCCGGCCAGACGGTGGCGTTGGTCGGACACACCGGCAGCGGCAAGAGTTCGATCATCAATCTGCTCTCGAAATTCTATCTCCCCAACGAAGGAGAGATCCTGATCGACGGCCACGAAATCCGCCGCGTCACGTCCGACTCGCTGCATCGCCAGATCAGCAGCGTGCTGCAGCAGAATTTCCTCTTCAGCGGCTCCGTGATGGACAACATCCGCATCGGCAAACCCGACGCGAGCGACGCCGAGGTGATCCATGCTGCGCGCAACCTCGCTGTGCTCGACCTGATCGAGGTGTTGCCGGAAGCGTTTCAGACGCAGGTGGGCGAGCGCGGCAACAACCTGTCGCTCGGACAACGCCAGATCGTCTGTTTCGCCCGGGCGATGCTGGCCGACCCGCGCATCCTGATTCTCGACGAGGCGACCAGTTCGGTCGATGCGATGACGGAAGCGCGGTTGCAGGCCGCGTTGACGAAGCTGCTGAAGGGACGCACCAGCTTCGTCGTTGCGCACCGGCTCAGCACCATTCGCCACGCCGACCTGGTGCTCGTGCTCGACCGCGGAGAGATCATCGAGCGCGGCACGCACGAGCAGTTGCTTACCCAAGCGGGCGTGTACGCAAACCTTTATCGGCAGTTCATTCGGGCGACGGAAGCGTGAATGGATGAATGTGGGAGGCGCCTCGGATGGTCACCGTTCCGGCGTCAGGACACATCGGAACCCGTAGAACTCGTACGCCGTCTCCGGCTCGACGTTCAGGCGGGCGGACACGGCGAGGTTGTCGGGACCCGAGACGCTCCACGCGCCGCCGCGAAGCACTTTCCAGTGCGAGTTCGGCATGAACGCGTCGAGGCACCATTCCCAGGCGTTGCCGCGCACGTCGTGCAGGCCGAACTGGTTCGGCTTGCGGCTGCCAACTTCGAGCGGGCCGAGCGGCTTGCCGTCCGCGAACCGACCGGTCACGGCGTCGTCCAGGTTGGCGTCGCCGACGAACTGGTCCCATTGCTTTTCCGTCGGCAGCGAATAAACGAATCCCGCGGGCAGCGTGCCGGCATCCTTCTCGCGCCTGGTCAACTCGCGGCAGAAAGCCATCGCATCGTGCCAGTTTACCCGCTCGACGGGGTTGCGCTCCGCCTTGAACTTGCTCGGGTTCTTCCCGGTGACCGCCTCGTACTCCTTCTGCGTCGCCTCGAATTTCCCGACCCAGTAACTGCCCGGCATCTGGACCATCACCATGCCGATGGTGTTCGTGAAGATTCCGTCCGGGCCCGATCTGTCTGCAGCGAGCGCGGCATTGGCGGACCATGCGATCAACACAAGAACGCCACCCGAAGCAAGCTGAAGCTTGAACTCCGAACGAAACCAAACTGAGGCTGGCGTTTGGAGTTCAAGCTTCAGCTTGTGTCTCAGCAAAGACGGTCGCATACTGGACAGGCAGTTTATCAATCGACACGCTCCAACACAATCCCGCGAATCGCGTACCTCGGCACGCGGCTGTGGGTGCGCGGCTGGCGCCACTCGATTTGGATGTAGCCGTCGGTTGCCTCTGCCTCGAACTCGAAAACCTCCTCGGCCACTTCTCGCTCGCGGCAGACTTGCTTGCCGTTGGCGAACAGATCGATGATCACGGTGTTGAGCGGCGCGTAGGTCGAGTGATACAGAACAACTCTGTACCGGCCATTGGCCACGTCCGCGCGGAAACCGCCCGCCTTCCATTTCATCGTCGTCGCGCTGTTGCCGTCGGCGTCCTCGTGATCGACGATCAGACCGTGCAAGGTCTCGGCGGACGCGCCGGGCAGGAGCCAGCCGTAGCGGATACCGGCAGGGACGGGCAAGGCAGACACGCCGTCGAGCTTGCGGACCCGAAGATTCTCCACGCGCGTGAAGTTTCCCTGCGGCGACCACCACGCGCCGTATTGCCCCGTGAAACCTCTTTCGGGAAATAAGCTGCCGGTCGCGTAGTTCTGGCCGGGAATCAAGTCGAGGGCGAGCGCGCCATTCTGTGTCGCGGCTAGAAAACGGATGGTCTCGCGCTGTTCGCCGGCCGCAAGACAGGTGTCAGCGAGAACCTGCCGTCCGTTGTTCTCGATCCGCAAGCGCGGGCATCCTTCGGGATCGCCGCTGACGGTGAATTCGACCTCATAGACGCCGTCGGCAAGAGGAACCGTGACACGGCACGGCGCGAACAGCTTCGTTCCTCCGTTCGGCACCTCACGGCGCTCTTTGACGTTGAACCAGCCGGGAAGGTCCGACCAGTGCGCCTGACATGTTTGGAAGGTGGTCTCAAATGGCGGACCGATGAATGTGGGAGGCGCCTCCGCGCGCCGACCGGCTTCTGAGTACGTGGATAGACCACCGATCGGCGCGCGGAGGCGCCTCCCACATTCATCGTCGCGCGCGTTCATGGCGTCGCCGTATTCCATCGTGACTGCCGCCAGCAACAATCCCCAATCCTCATCCGTCGATCGAAACGTCAGCGACTCCACCTCTGCGCCGTCGCGCAACGGCAGAACCATCTTGTTCAAATGCGATTGGTCGTCGGTCAGGTTCGCGTACACATGCAGCCAGTCGAAGTTGGCGACGTGTTCGACGCCGGTCGCGTAGGCGGGACCGAAGATCGAATCGAAGTGTACTCCGTTAATCAGTTCGACTCGTTCCAGGTCGCCGTTCGCATAGCGCAGTTCATACCACCCGACGGGCACTTGCGCGTACTGGCTGATGCGCCGGCTTTCCTTCCGACCGTGCACGTGACCGAGAAGGTGTAATCGCTCGCCGGTCTGTCGGATGGGGATCGTTACCGAATTGTTCGCACCGAGAACGATAATCGCACGCCCGTAGTTCGCGTCGGGATTGACGAACCGGCAGGGCACGCCGCCCCAGGTGATTTCACCGCCGTAGGGCAGGCCGGCCAGCCCGAATTGGTTCGGTGTCACCGTTGAAGCCGTCGAAGGATACATCTGGTGCGCGGAGACGGGCCGGTATCCGTCATGGATGAGTTGGTCACCCTTGTATGGCTGGAAGCCGATTTGGCCGGGCTTGAGATCGGGCAACAGCTTGGCGTCGTCGTCTTTCAGTGGACGCCCGAATGGGTTTTGTCGCGGGTCCTTGTTGGCGACGGCAGCGAGGTCGATGCATCGGTGGCCGATGAAATGGGTCCGAAACCACTTAAAGAAATTCGCTTCACTTGAAGCGTTTTTCTTTAAGTAAGGGTCCGTGAGTGGAACCGGTCCGGCATGATTGTTCGCCCCTCCCGGCGCGATCCGGTATCCCTTTCTGTGCGCCGACGGTTTCGATGCGAAGCGCCGGAATTCATTCCGCGCCTGGTACAACGCGGCGAGCACGTACGGCGTGCCGTAGAGATAATCGAGCCGGGCGTCGCCGTAGGAACCGGGTTGGTCGCCCTTCCCGTCCATCGGCGACGGCACTGACAGCGCTGCCGGCAGATTGCGGATCATGGGAATCAGATGGCGTGCGTCGCCGGTCTCCAAGTAGCGTTCGCCGAAGAACTGGCCCGCGTCACCCTGGATCGAGCCGGCAAAAACGTCGATCCGACGCGCCAGTTCAAGGGTCGAGGGCGTTGGACACAACGACGCCGCGTACTGCACGGCGGGCGCGAGGTAGCCGATGTATTGATAGCCGGCGTGACCGTGCCAGTTGTATTCGAGAATCTCCGGTAGCTTCTCCCACTTGCTGCCCGCGAACTCCTTCCGCAATCGCGCGAGACTTTCTTCGAGCGGAACCTCGGCGCCGTTCTCGTCAAACGAGCACAGGTAGGCCCGCGCGATGTCGTCAGCGGCCTCCCGGTAGCGCTCGTCGCCAGTGGCTTCGAACGTGCGGGCGAGAATGCGCAGGCAGTTGTTCGTTTCGCGGCTCGTGTCGGCGCGGTTGACGGCATAGGCGATGCCGTAGCGCAACGCGAACTCGGCGACCTCGACCGCGCATTCGAGCGCGCGGCGCATCCCGGTCAGGTAATACAGGTCGATCATGCCATCGTTCCACTGATGCCCGCCGTCGATCAGGCCGGTCCAATGCTCGGTCATGTGATGCCGGTGAATCCCGCCGACGAACTCGGGGTGTTCGTCTTCGAAGTGACACTGGTCGCAATCCATGCGGTGCCGGGCGATGGCCTCGGCGAAATCGAGATGACGACGATCACCCGTGCGGAGGAACTGGAGGAACGGCCCGTGATCGGTGTTCACCTCGCCGTTGTTCCAGCCGCGCATACCGTCGTCGTACTTCCACCATTCGCCGCGGCGCACGTCGTAGACGCCAAGGTAATCGCCGTAGTCCCAGAAATTGTCCCACGGCTGCCATTCGTGTTGGTGACGATAAAGCCAACCCAGATGCGTCTCAATGGCGCGCTCGATCTCTGGAAAGTTCGCATCGTCGCGCGGATGGAAGCGGCCCATCGCAGCGGTGTGCGCATACCAGGACGGCGGGCAGATGGCGAAGAGCGGCTTGTCGAAGGGGCGCAACGTATCCGCGGCCTCGGTCGTGAGGAAAAGATCGTGCGTTCGTGCGACCCCCTTGCCGGTGCGCGCGCGCCAATCGCCCATTGCGGTGCAAGGTTTCTTGCCCGTGAAAAAATCGAGCGCGTCCTGCGGCGTCATCGGCCCGCCTTCGAGCCGCTCGAACATATCCGGGTATTTCGCCTTCCACGCCTGAAAGTCGGATGGTTGCCTCACAAGCACGGAGCGCAGGTCCATTTCCTCGCCGTGAAGTGGCCACACGTAGATGCCAAGTGTGTCGAGCGCCGGATCGTAGCTGAATTCTTTCGGCAAGAGCCTTTCTCGGTCTCGCACCAAAACAGCGAACGTCCCACTCTCCAATTGAACGCACGCGATCCCAGAGCGTTCGTAGTAGCGCGATTCATCGCGCAGGTGGGCGGGTTGAATCGTACCCCGTCGTTCCGCGCGATGAATCGCGCGACTACGAACATCGGGAATCTCCCAACCGATCCCTCGCCAGAACGTCGCCAGCGGATCGTCGCTGATGATGAACGTGTGTTGCACGCCGAGCACGGGCACACCCGCCCATGCAGTGAAGCGGACGATCCACGGCATGCTCTTGCGACCATCTTCCCGGTAATGCCAGCCGGCCACGCGCACCGCCGCACGCAATGGACCCGATTCCTCCACGCGAATGTCCTCGGCTTTGCCGACGTAACGGCCATCGCGCACACCGTCCGTGCTGCGAGCCGTGAAGACAGGGCAGAGACCGAAAGGAAGTTCAGGATGGGAGATTTGAACTTTGAGATTCCCGGAGTGTACCTCGATACCTGCTTTGCTTTCTCGAATCGACACAGGCGATGAGTGACGCACAGACGTGGAAGTGCCCGGCCCGAACTCCAGCGTCAGCGTCAGCGACTCGTTCGGCTTCAAATCCACCTGAAAATCCAGCAACAACCATTTCACACTCCCGTCGGGCCATCTTGCCAGCGCTTGTGCTTGTAACGGGAGCTCACGCCCATGCTCATCGAGCACACGCGCCGAATGCACGTCCTTCAGCGCGCCTTCGGGAAGCGGCACGCCGCTGGTGATGGGATGCGACTTCCTCTCCAGTCCCGATGGTTCGTGCACTCGAAGCGGGATGCGATAGCGCCCGCGCGCGTCGGGGTCGAGAAACGGCTCGCGCGGCTGTTCCACCCAGTTCGCCGGCAGTTTCCAGGTGTTCACCGTGACACGAGGATACTCAGTGGAACGTCGGGGAACAAGAGAGCGAGTCGGGATCGCTCACCACCACGAGGAAGTGTTGTTGGCGAACTTGACGAGATCCTGCGCTTCGACGTGGCCATCGACAAAGGCAACGCAAACGCCCGTGGGATGACGCGGGCGCGGCCAGTCGTTCCCGTTGCCGTCGTAGTTGTTCGGGCCGTTGCCCGGCATGCCGGGGATGTAGCTTCCCCAAGAATTGTAGCAGGTCTGGAGGGCCTCGCATTGATAGGCGTAGTACACGCCGCTGTCGAAGATCGCGTAGCGCGCGGCTGGGTTGCCGATGGAAGCGTGTTTCACCGGCTTGTAGGTCGGACTGAACGTCGGGTTATACTGGAACACGCTCGGTGTGTTGGCGCCGTAATGGCCGAACGCGGCGTTGCTGCCCATGGTATCCTTGTCGCCCGTCGGACAAAAGAACGCCGCGGACGATTTCGAATACACCCAGATGAACCGCAGCCAGCAAATGTCCCACGACGGCGAGCCGGCCGGCATGTTGTACGTCTCCATGCGGCTGTGTGGGAAGTAATCTTCGTTTTCGTCCAGGTACAGAAGGGTCATCGTCATCAGTTGCTTCAGATTGCTGACGCACGTGGCCTGTTTGGCCATCTGCTTCGATCGTTGCAGCGCGGGCAGCAGCATGGCCGCGAGGATCGCGATGATCGAGATGACGACGAGCAGTTCGATCAACGTAAACGCCCGTCGAGCTTGCATGACAGAGGTACTTTCTACTTCCGAAGTCGCCACAACGCGAGCAAGGCGCCGAGCACAAGCAACGCCCCTGACGGCTCGGGAATGATGACGGCAAAGTCATGGTTGAAATCCGACACGTTCCACTTTTCGCCGTTGAGGATGAAGATGTCGTCCAACGTGCCCCGGGCGCCTTCCGTGTTGACGTCGTAACGCCCGCTGACGCGCAGCGGGGTGGAATTGAAGCCGAAGAGTCCCGACCAATTCGTGGAAGTTCCGAACGAGAGAGTCGAAACGTTTGGCAGCGCTCCATTGGTCAGCGCGCGCACGTACAGGAGACTGCCCGACGCATCGAGGCTCGCGCCGAGGTAGTACCAGGTGTTCGCGTCCCACGAGAACCCGGAGAGGACGTTGTCTTTGAAGACCGTGTTGATTGTCACGCGAAAGGCCGGGAAGCCGGCGTCGGAATGGGCCAGGAAAATGCCGTCGCCAAAGCCGAGGCCGCCGATGCCGAGGAAGTTCGCGCGGAACGCCGTCGGGTTGCCGGAGAAGTCGGGTTTGAACAACATGCGGAAGGTGTTCGAGCCGACGGTGGCAATGCCGAAGTCCGGCACGTACGTGCCCGAACTGGCGTAGTTGACCCAACTGGTGTTGCCGCTGAAATGCGCCGCGTTGCCGGCCACGCCGCGCACGGCGAAGCCGGGCACGATGGTGATCAAGCCATCGCTGCTCGACGGCACCGGCGAGGCGCCGATGTCGAGGTTCAGGTTGTTGTTGTAGGACGCGTAGAAATTGGTGACGGCTGAGGCTTGCTGTCCGAGGGCGATCCAGCCGGTCATGGCAAGCAGCGAAACGATCCTTCGTGTCTTCATGGTGATGTCTCCGTTCTAATTGAGGCCAGTTAAAGCCGTTCTTGCCCCGTCGCAATCTTCCCGTTAGTTTCCACGGAAAATGAAGGGCCACGCCACGGTCAGCATGCGGTGCATCGCGCAGAAGGCGGGCGTTTCCCACGTCACCGTTTCCCTGGCGCTACGCAACGATCCCCGGCTCCCGATCGAGACGCGCCGGCGCATCCAGTCCATCGCCCACGAACTCGGCTACCGACCCAATCCGCTTGTCCACGCGCTCATGGCCCAGGTGCGCATCGCCAAACCGGTGACGCGCACGACCACGCTGGCGTTCGTAACTGCGTTCCCCACGCGCGACGAATGGCGCAAGGTTTCGCACATCTTCCGGCAATACTACGAGGGCGCGGTCGAACGCGCTCAACAGACGGGCTATCGGATCGAAGAAGTCTGGGCGAAGGAGCCGGGCATGACGGGGCGCCGGTTGACACAGGTGTTGCGCGCCCGCAACATCCGCGGGTTGATCATTGGCCCGGTGCCGTTCGCCCGCGGGCATTTATCGCTCGATTGGTCTCAATTTGCGGCGGCGGCGCTGGGGTACTCGATGACGCGGCCCGATCTGCATCGCGCCGCGCCGAATCATTACCACGGGATCACGCTCGCGCTGCGCAAACTGAAGCGGCTCGGTTATTGCCGCATCGGGTTCGCCATCCCGGCCAGGTCCGAGGAGCGGGTGAACCGGGTCAACCTGGCGGGCGTTCTGATGCACCAACACTCGCAGCGTCCCGCCCACAGAGTTCCGCCGTTGTTGATGGATGGTTATTGGGATGAAAAGACGTTCCGGGCGTGGCTGTTCAAGCATCGTCCCGAGGCGGTCATTTCACACGCCGCCGTGGTGGCCATGGACATCCGCCGATTCGGTCTGCGCGTCCCGGAAGATGTGGCGGTGGTCACATTGCTCTGGACCGCTGAACGGGCGTACTGCGCGGGGGTGAATCAACATGCCGAGATGATCGGCGCCGCGGCGGTGGACCTGGTCAACGGCCAGCTCCAGCGAAATGAGTTCGGCATCCCGGCACATCCGAAGCTGGTCTTGATCAATGGCGAATGGGTGGACGGCGAGACGGTGCGGAAGCGGCAGTGACGGCATCAGCCGGGCCAGAACTCAGGTTCCGCCGGTCTGATCCAGCCCTTGTGCTGCGCGATGGCCAGCAGCACATGATAGCTGTGCGCGAGCGTGCCTTCGTAGCCGCTCGGCGTGCCATCCCAGGTGAAGCACTCGGTCCCGTTCAAACAGCCCTCGAAGACGCCGCCCTCGAAACTGTCGAGCAACTGATCGCAAATCGGGTTGGCGGTTTTTCGGAAGCCGAACTTCGAGAGCGCGCGAATGTAGAACCCCGCGAACACCGGCGTCAGACCTCCGTTGGTGAACACGCCAAAACTGTCCGCGCCGTCGCGGCGATAGGTCTTCCAGCGGACGGAGCAATCGGAGTGGTCTTCCACGGGCACGGGATCGAGTTGCGGCGCGACGCCGTAACGGAAATCCACGTGGCCGACCGCGACGCGCTTCGCCTCGATGCGTTTCAGGACTGCGCGCGCCTGCCTCGGCGTGAACATGTCGAAGCAGGCGGCCATCGCGTTGATGAAGCCGTAACAATGATCGTGCAGCTTGCCGTCGGCGCTCCGCCAGCCGGCGAGCCAGCCGGTGGCGGGATTCCACAGGTCTCGAATCATTGCGGCCCGGTGGCGTTCGGCGGCGCTCGCGCATTGCTTTGCCGACTTTTCATCGCCAAGATCGCGCGCGAGCACGGCGGCGTTGCGGAGTCCGCGATAGGCAAGCGTGCCCGAGTAGCCGTCGTGATGGCCGAAACAGAACGTGTCCCACGCGTTGCAGCTCCGGTCGCCCGTGCCGGAGTTGCCGGAGCGAAAGCGACTGGTGTAGATGCCTTGCCGGTCGAGGTTGTCGAGAATCCAGCGCACGGCCTTTTGCAGATCGGGCCAGATGTCCTCCAGCCAACGATCGTCGCGGGCGAACTGATGCAAACGGCCCGCCGTGATCAGCAGCGAAGGCGCGGTGTCCATGGCCTGTTGCATCTGCGTCGCGTACCCGGGACCGCCGCGCAGGGCGAGTGTCAGCGTGTAACGGACCAGTTCCAACATGCTCGGCACGGGCGGACGTGTTGCGGTGAACGCGGCCAGATCGGCCACGTAGAACAGGCAGTTGGCGCAGTTGATCCCGTAGCTGTTGTTCGAAAAACCTCCGCCTTCGGGTCGGAACGCGAATGGCGATCCCCACGCGCGGCGGAGTCCCGGGTGGGTTTTCGCGCGCAGACGCCGGTCGGGTTCGATCTTCGTGACCGCGAGCCGAATCTCCGTTTCGTGCGTTCCCGCCAGCAGGGTCACCGGTCCGAACGGCTCGGGACGCGCGCCGACTTGCATTCCCGAGTAGAGCCGCCTTCGGCCATAGAAACCCGACGTGTCTGTCTGGAGCGCGGTGGCCGGGTTCGACGACTCGAAGCTCAACGTGCCACGATTGGTGGCGTGCCATCCGCCGCGGAGCGCGGTGCGTCCGTTTCTCTGGCAACCGCGCGCCGGCATCGCGAGCGTGCCAAGCGAGTAAACCTGGGTGCCGTCCCAAACAAACCGCCACGCCTCCGCTTCGAGGAACGTGGTCGCGCGCGCGCATTGCTGTCGGAGGCGCAATACCATGCCGCGCGGCTCGATTTCAAATTCGGCATCCAGCGTCAAGCCATCGACCGAACGCAGATCGCTGTACTGCACGCGATTCTTCGCGACCTCGACCGTGCCCGTCCAAAGAAACGGCGGCACCGGCGCCCACACCGTGCGCAGCCACGGACCGCTGGCCTGCGAGGGGAGAAATTCGACCAGGAAGTTCTTCGACAGCGGTCGCGTGCCCAGTGTGTCCCAACTCAGGTGGTGGACGCGCGGTCGTTCGAGGCAGAAAGCAACCTTGAACCAACGGCTCTCGAAGTGGGCGAACAAGCCGTCGCTCCAAGCTTCGAGTTGGCGGAGGCCGCGCGGCTCGATTCTTCCACGCCGCAGCGCAGGATGGACGGGTGGTTCGGGAATCGCGAGTCGCGTCGGTTTGCCGAACCATTCTGTTTTCTCGAAAATGTTGAACGGAACGGTCCACCGCACGGAATGAAACTCATGAAAGCTGACGTGGACGTTGCTTTTCCAATGACAACGTTGTGAGACAGCGAGCGCGGGCGTTGGTGGAAACTCCAATCGGCACTTGTCGCCGCGCCAATGGAGCGCGCCATCGTGCAAGACCTTCCCGCGCGGCTCGGGGCCGTCGAACGCCTCGATGGTCACCTGCTCGGGGCGTCCGCCGGTCGCGTCCGCCTTGCGCGTGATTTCCATCGCGGTCAGGAGCGCGGGTCGGTGAAAGCGATAGATGCGATTCGAGCCGAGGCCGGGACGCGGGCAGCCCGTCTCCGGGTCGGTCGCCTCGGTCCAATACGCGTACGGAATCAGTTCGCAGACGAGCGGCTGTGGCTTGTTCATGGCACGGTTAGCAACGCTGCCAGCCCGGGAGCTTGAGGCAGGTGTGAATTTCAAGCCGGGGCAGGACGACTTCGAGGACGCCGTGCTTCCATCTCGTGCGCGCCGGTTTGGCGCCGGGCTCCCACGTGGCGCGGCCCGGCTTCCTGGCGCTGCGAATCCAAAACCGGTACGGGCCGACAACCGGGATTTCGTCCACCCAAAGGTCGCTGGTGCCCACGTGCGAGAGATCGCGCCCGGGGTTGCCGTTGATGAAATGGACGAACAACGTGTCGTCGCGCTGGCGCAACGCGACCTCGACCCACGACGGCGCGTCGGTGCGGAAGAGCGGGCGCGGTTGAAGGAATTCGAGAATTTCCCCGAGCCATGCCTTGATGTCGAGAAATCCATCGCGCCAATAGACGCTGAAGGCGTTCGCCGGGATGTGGACGGCGAGGCCCTTGCCGAGCTTGCGCAGCGTCGCTGCGGGAAAGCCGGCTGGCTCGGGGTTGTCCTCGTCCACCTGGTTCGTGATCGCGATGTGGGGAAGGATTTTCTTCGCCTTGGGATTGCGGCTGTCCCACGAGAAATAGAGGGGATAAAGCACCCGGGCGCCGGCCAACGCGACCTTGTCCCACGCCGCGCCGACGCCGCAAGGGTCGGCGTTCTGGAGGAACACGTGGCAATCCTTCGCTGCGCCGCGCCGCACGACTTCGATCCCCAGCAACTTCTGCAGCTCAGGCGGGACGCGGTTCGTGCCGACGTTTAGCAACTTGCCGCCGCGCCGCACGAACCTCTCAAGTCCTGCCATGACTTCCGTCGAGACCTGGTCTGGCTCAGCCAGCACGATCAGGTCGTACGGCATGTCGTCCGCCAGCCCGGTCTCGTCCATCAAATCGGGCGAGCGATGCAGATGGATCAACGCTTTGGCGGCGCCCCAAACTCCGTCGCCCCACAGCCGGGCGTTGGGATCGAGATCGAGGATCGCGGTCCAACGAACGCTCTCTGTCCGTTGGCAGATGTTCTTCCGCTGTCGCGCAAACCTGGCCGCGATGGCCGCCCGGCGCATCCGCGACGGAACGAGCGCTCCGTCGCCGCGTGGAAAGGTCCAGTACGTCCAGAGCCCGCCGTTGGCGATCAATCCCGCGCCTTCCTGCAACATCCGCGCGACCGATTTCGTCCGCGCCCGCAAATGATGGAGCGCGTGCACCATCTGCGTGTCGCAGGTCTTGGCGTCGTACAGCAGGCCCGTCGTCGTGTACCGGCGCATGACGATGCTTTGTGCGATGCGATGATTATTCGGCGAGTACCAATCGCCCGAACACCAGTCGCGATCTTCGCGAAACTCCTGCCGCACGGTGATGTTGCCGAAGCTGCACCGGCAGGATGGTTTGAGCGAGCGGACGCGTTCGAGAAAGCGGCTGCGAAACTCGAACTGGACCTTCGCCCAATACCGGGTCCATTCGATCCCCTCGGGCAGCTTTCCTCGAAACCCGGTTTCCCTTCGATAACGTCCGACACAACGCCGGCAATAACACGGTCCCACCCACGTCCCATCCACCCAGATGCCGTCGGGATCGCCAAACTTCATCATCTCGCGCAAGTGCATGGCGACCCAATCATCAAGATACCGGCTTTGGGGACACATCGCGGAACAAGCCACGTCATCGGGAATGAACTCGGAGAAGAATTTGACCGGCTTCCCATTCTTGTCGCGCAGGCGCCAATCGGGATGCGCCGCCGCTGCCACGCCGTCTTCGAGTCCGGAGTAATAGAGGAAGAGCTTGGTTCCCATCTCCCGTGTCAGCTTGCGGAAGAAGCGAGGCAGGTTCTGGGCGAGCTTCGGATGCTCGCTCTTGAGTGCACTGGGGAAGCTGCTGTGCCCGCTTTCGCCCTTGGCGTACACGACCAGGAAGCCCGGCTTCAACCTGCGCAACACGGGAAGGTAGTTCTCCCGCGTGCAGCCCGAGCCGTAGGGCCGGCACAGGATGAAGCTCCAGTAGTCCACGAGCAAGTTGAAGAAACACCCTTCGAGCCAGTCCCCGGCCATGGCAGGTTCGCTGACGGATCGCGGTCGTTTCATTGGGTGAACTGGTTCCGGCGCACCCACGACGGAACTGCCCACGAGCTTATGTGCGGCCACACCGTAACCGCAAAGCTTTTCGCCGGGACACCGGCCACTGTTGCCAAAGCAT
>Ga0187892_10006863_pt1 | contig 16610 bp, 12 predicted proteins | sample MA1701073metaG_FD_139345 | JGI IMG/M metagenome (GOLD analysis project Ga0187892, IMG submission 139345) | Bio-ooze microbial communities from a basaltic lava cave in the Kipuka Kanohina Cave System on the Island of Hawaii, USA - MA170107-3 metaG ... | reverse complement strand
CAGCGCATCGAATCGGCGATCGAACAGTACGGCCAGCAGGCCGGCATGGCGATCGAGCTCGTGATCAACGAAGTGCGCTCCGACCTCGGCGCGGCGGCCGCCAACGAGCTCATTGACGAATTCGATCTGGAGCTGCAGTACAACATCGCGCCGCTGGAATCGGATATCTCGAACAGCTGACCGCACCGCGAGTGAGGGAAAAGGCTTCGTGGCGCCTTTTCCCTCACCCTTTCTCTCTCTCAGATGGTGGCGGACAAGCCCTTACCTGCACGCGTCCCACTCCATCGGTTCCGTTAAGGGGGGTAGCCTGATCGTCCTTTACTGCGCGCATCGAGCGACCACAGTTTCATCGTGGGGGCTCTGCGAGCACGAAGGACGGTCTGGCTGCCCCCATACCCTTCTGCCTTCTGAGCGTGCGGGTTGTGCGAGCGCGAAGGGCTGCCCGCCACCCCCTTCCCCCTCCGTTGACACCGCTTTCTCCCGTCTGTTAAATTGCAGGGTCCTTTTATCGCCTTTTCAAGCCCTTCCGATTCGGCGTCGAGTGGCTCGTTCGAAGTATTACTAAAGGGACAGGAGCAGAATTGGCGGTGAGCCACGGTCTCATTCCTCAAGACGTCATCAATCAAATCAAGGACCGAATTGATATCGCAGACGTGGTATCCGGCCACGTGACCCTGTCCAAGACGGGCCAGAATTTCAAAGGCCTCTGTCCCTTCCATCACGAAAAAACGCCTTCCTTTACCGTCAGCCCGTCGAAACAGATCTTTTACTGCTTCGGCTGCCATGAAGGGGGCAATGTGTTCGCCTTCCTGATGAAGAAAGAGGGGATGACGTTTCCAGAGGCGGTACGCGAGCTGGGCCGCCGGGCCGGCGTTGCGATTCCCGTGAGTCCGGATAACCGGTTGTCGCAGGAATCGGGCGTCCGGGAGCGCTTGGTGAAGCTGAATGAATCGGCCGCGGCCTGGTTTCACCGTAATCTGTTGGATTCCGAGTCGGGCAAAGAGGCTGTTGCGTACCTCACCGGGCGCGGGATCGGGCGCGAGATGATCGAAGCGTTCGGCTTGGGCCTCTCCCTCCCGGCGTGGGATGGACTGATCAGGACTCTCACGAAAGAGGGCTATACCCCTGAGGAACTGGCCTCGGCAGGGTTGGTCAAGAGGAAGGAACAGTCCAATTACCGCCAGCAAGATGCCGCAGGCTATTATGACCAGTTTCGCGACCGCGTCATGTTTCCGATCCGCGACCTCCGCAAGCAGGTCGTCGGGTTCGGGGGACGGGTGCTTGGGGATGGGACGCCGAAATACTTGAACTCTCCGGACACGCCGCTCTTCAGCAAAGGCCGGTTGTTGTATGGATTGGAACGGGCGCGCGAGGCGGCGGGCCGCATGGCGACGCTGATCATCGTAGAGGGGTATTTCGACGCCATCGCGCTGCATCAGGCGGGGATTCAGCACGTGGCGGCGACCCTGGGGACCGCCTTGACCCCCGACCATGTCGAGATGATTCGTCGGTTCGTCACGAATGTGGTGTTGCTGTTTGATCCGGACCCGGCCGGCGTGCGCGCCGCCTTGCGGACGCTGGATCTTTTCAGGGGCAGCGGGATCGGCGTCAGGGTCGTCTCGCTTCCCGAGGGTGACGATCCGGACACGTTTGTCAGGCAGCAGGGAGCCGAATCATTTTTGCAGCTCCAGGAGCGTGCCCCCAGCTTGCTTGACTTTGCCGTCGAGCAGAGTCTGCAGCGGGCTGGGTCGGGAACGATGGAGGATCGGATCCGGAGTGTGGACGAGATTCTGCGCATCCTGCAAAAGACGGAGCACCGAATTGAGAAAGAAGAATGCCTCAGGCGCGTCGCGGAACGACTCGGGATCAGCCAAAAGCGCCTGATCGAACGGTATCCCGAGCTGCTGCCTCAGGAGAGTCGCGAGGGCGCGCGAACGAAGCAAACGACTCGGACCGCGGTGGACAGCCGCTTCAAGGGGAGTCCTGAAGAGCGGGACCTGGTTCATCTCTTGCTGCAAGGTCAGCTTCGTGCGGGGGATCTTCGGGAGCTAGACATCGAGGCCTTCTTGATCCCGGTCTGCCGACGGATCGTGGAGATCGCCCATCGGCATGTCGGGCACGACGGCCTGGTGCTCCAGCGGGAACTGCTGGACGAGGCGCTGGGCGATCCGGAATGCGGCTCGGTGGCTGCCGAGCTCTCGATGGCTGAACGCCATTATGACGATGTTCCGGCCTATGTCCGGGGGTGCCTGCAGACGCTGGAGCGGAAACGGCGCGAGAGAGCCCTTGAGGAATTGATCGGTCAGCTCAAAGCGGCGGAGCGGGAAGGGCGGGCGGAAGACGCGCGGCGATTGAATGATCAGGTCAATGTCCTGCGTGTCACCAAAGCCGGTTCGCGCCTGTCCGACTGTCGAACCTCCTCTTCGTAAGGAGTCATGATGCCGAAAGACCAATTACTCGGCGAAGTCAAGAAACTCATCTCCCTGGGGAAGGAGAAGGGCTTCCTGACGTACGAAGAGCTGAACAGCACCTTGCCTGCCGAAATGGTGTCGTCCGAGCAGCTCGGGAACCTCATGGCCATGTTCGGCGAGATGGACATTGAGATCATCGACACGGCTGAGGGAGAGCGCTATCAAAAGGCGGCTGACGGTGAGGAGGCGGTCGAGGAAATCGAAGAGAGCGAGGCGCTGGAGGAGGGGGAAAAGGAAATCGATCTGACTCCCGGGGTGCTCAGCCGGACCGATGATCCCGTCCGGTTGTATCTGAAGGAGATGGGCAGCGTCGCTCTGCTGAGTCGGGAGGGCGAGATCGAGATCGCCAAGCGCATCGAGGAAGGGAAAAAGGACATCGCCTCTGCCGTCTACGGGATGCCGATGACCATTGAGTTTGTCCTCTCGCTGAGGGACAAGCTCAAAGCCGGCAAAATCGGCGTCCGCGAGATTGTGCCGGTCTCTGACGAGGAATTCGAGGAAGAGGAGGTCGAACACGACGACGAAGAGCTCCGCCAGCGGACCCTTGAGGCGCTGAGCGGCGTCCGCAAATTGGCCACGACCCTCGCGGGACTGCATGAGAAGAGCCGGCATATCAGCAGCGATCCTGCCAGACAGCGTCGCGCCAAGCATCAGCTCGAACAGATCCGGCAGTTGGTGGTTGAGAAAATCGAGACGGTCAACCTCCACGTGGTCTTGAAAGATCGGATGGTGAAACGGGTCAGAGACCTTGCCCAAGAGATCCGCACAGCGGAACGGGAACTCTCACACTGTCAACGGAAACTGGGAGTGCCGGGTGAAGCGGGCATGGACCTGTTGCGGCGGCTGTGCCGTAGTCGCCGCGATTTGCTCGCAGTGCGTCGTAAGACCGGCCTTTCCGAGGACACCCTTCACCAAGTCAAGAAGATGTTTCAGGCGGCCAGAAGCCGCATTCGGCAGCTCGAGACCGATGAGGCCAGAGCCTCCGCCGAGGAGATCAAAGAAGCAGTCCGCCACCTCGACCTGGCTGAAGAGAAGGTGAAGCGGGGCAAGGCGGAACTGGTCGAAGCCAACTTGCGGCTGGTCGTCAGCATCGCCAAAAAATACACCAACCGGGGGCTGCAGTTTCTGGACCTGATTCAAGAAGGTAACATCGGCCTCATGAAGGCGGTGGACAAGTTCGAATATAAACGGGGCTACAAGTTCAGCACCTATGCGACCTGGTGGATCAGGCAGGCCATCACCCGCGCGATTGCCGACCAGGCGAGAACGATCCGCATCCCGGTCCACATGATCGAAACGATCAACAAGCTGATCAGGACCTCGCGCCATCTGGTTCAGAAGCTTGGGCGGGAGCCGACTCCCGAAGAGATCGCCGAGCGCATGGATTTGCCGTTGGACAAGGTTCGCAAGATACTGAAAATCGCTCGAGAACCGATTTCGCTCGAGACCCCGATCGGAGAGGAAGAGGACAGCCATCTGGGCGACTTCATCGAGGACAAAAAAGCGATTTCTCCCCTCGAAGCGGCGATTCGGTACGATCTCCAACGCCAGATCAACAGCTCGTTGGAGACCCTTACGCCTCGCGAGGAGAAGGTGCTGAGGAAGCGGTTTGGGATCGGAGAGAGTACCGATCACACGTTGGAGGAAGTCGGCCAGGACTTCGAAGTGACTCGTGAGCGGATCAGGCAGATCGAAGCCAAGGCCCTGAGAAAGCTGCGCCATCCGAGCCGCAGTAAGAAACTCAGGAGTTTCGTCGAGAGCCTCTGAGTTGCTTGGTTCATGGCTGTGGCCTCCGCTCGTTTGACACTGGTTCGACGGTGGCCTAAAATCAACCGCTCCGAGCCCTGCTTCGGGGAAAAGGGGTGCGCGAGTCAAACCGGACTGGGCCCATAGCTCAGGTGGTCAGAGCGGCTGACTCATAATCAGTTGGTCCCAGGTTCGAGTCCTGGTGGGCCCACCAAACCTGTGGACAAGAAGGTCCAGTCAGAGGAGCCGCTTCAGTTGAACATGATACAGAGGCACGGTTGAACCCCCAGCTTTCACCGCTGATCGAGCTGCAGACGCTTGATCTCAGGATCATGGAGATCAAGGACCAGCAGCGGAAGACCCCCGATCTCATCCAGTCCGCAGAAGCCCCACTCAAAGACGCGCAGCAGGCCCTCAAGCAGGCGACCGGCTCGGTCGAGATACTGGTCAAGGATCGCCGCGACAAAGAGCGTGACCTCGAGACCCAGGAGGATCACATCAGCAAACTCAGAGGGCGCCTCACGGAGCTCAAGACGAACAAGGAATACCAGGCGCATCTCTTTGAGATCGAGATGGCGAACAAGAAAAAAGGGGAGATCGAGGAGCAGATCCTCCTGCTGATGGAACGGATCGAGAAGCACCAGCAGGAGGCCAAGCAGGCGCAGGCGAAGGCTACCGAGGCAGAGCGGATGTTTCAGCAGGAGAAGAGCCGGCTGGAAAAACTCCTGGCTGATCTCGGCGCGGAGCTGGTCCAGTTGGAGCAGAAACACCGAGAGATAGCGGCCGGGATAGACAAGGCCTTGCTGGAGCGTTACAGAAAGCTCAAGGTCATGCGCAAGGATCTGGGCGTCGTGCCGGTCCGAAACGGCATCTGCAGCGGATGCCGCCTGCAACTTCCACCGCAACTGGTGGCCGAAGTCAAACGGTCCGACCAGTTACTGACCTGTAGCTACTGCCACCGCATCCTTTACTGGGAAGGGGACCAGGCGGATCTCGCCAAGGTGAGCCCCGGCTCATTGGACGATGCGGAAAATGACCTGTAGAGGAGAGGGTCTAGCCCGGGTTATTCATGAAGATCGTCGCGAGACAGCTGAGACCGCAGCCCGCCGTGGCTGCTCACAAGCGAGGGCGATGCAGGCGTACTCCCGGCAGTACGTCGAGGAGACCGAGCGAGAACAGACGCGCCGGGCAAGAGAATCGGCTGTCGCAGTAGATGTTCATGAATAATCCGGGCTAAACTTCGGGAGGCGTGGCTAGGACTGCCAGGGTCGTCTTAAAGTGCATTTTCGCGATTGTGCTCAGTCGTTCCCGCCCATGTTTCTTCACCACCATCCGCGCGGCCAATTCGACTGACGGAGAGGCCCCTTTCGGCAGAGACGTGCCGACTTCATCGGACAGGCGCTTGAGCCTCGTCAGGAATTCGGCGCGGGCCAGGATCGACGCGGCGGCGACTGCCAGATCCTCTTCAGCTTTCGGCCTCTGAACGAGACGTATCCGTTTCCCTTTTTCCAATAAGGCATTCAGAATGAAGCGCTCATCGCCGAATTGGTCGGCGATGGCCAGCTCGCAGTTCACTTGTTCGAGCAGGTTCTCCAGCGCCCGCGCGTGCCCCCAGGCGAGCAGCCGGTTCAGGTTCCGGATCTTCTCGTACAGCTCATTGTACCGCTGCGGGCCGATGGCGACGATGCTGTGTTTGCAGACCTGCCGGAGATCGCGGGCCAGTTCCAGGACCCTGCCGTCGGAAATCTTTTTGCTGTCTCGCACCTCCATCAGCTTCAGATCCGGTTCGATCTCCGGTGTGATGAACGCGGCAGCGATGACCAAGGGGCCGAAGTAGTCGCCCTTCCCCGATTCATCACTGCCGATTCGGCCGCTGGCGACGCTGGACTCTTTGGTGGTCAAAGAGGAGCTCTCAGGGTGAGATGACTTCGCTGGTCGGAGGAGTAATCTAGCAAACGGACTGGACCTCGTCAATCTGCTTGAATCTCGACCATTTGGCGATTATACTGAGCGAGCGCGTGGGAGAAGACCGGGTGATCGCCCGCAGAGTTTCCACCAGCGGGAGGAAAGTCCGGACTCCAAGGGCGGGGCGCTGGGTAATACCCAGGCGGAGTGATCCGACACCGGCGCCACAGAAAACAAACCGCCGATGGCCGAGCATTACACCATTCGGCTCAGGCAAGGGTGAAACGGTGGGGTAAGAGCCCACCGCGTCTGTGGTGACATGGACGGCACGGCAAGCGTCGCCCGGAGCAAGACCAAATAGGAGGACGCGAGAAGCGGGCACCGGTGCCGCTTCTCATCGGCTGGCCCGGCCGAGGTCCTCGGGTAGGTCGCATGAAACTCGGGGCAACTCGAGTTCCAGAGAAATGATCATCTCCGCCGGAGTCCGCCGCCGCTATTGCTGAGGCGGACGAAGGCGGGACAGAATCCGGCTTATAGGTCTTCTCCAGCGCGCCCTTTTGATGGCTCGTCGCAACTCCCGCTCCGTGACCTTGCCTGAGAACGTCTCGACCTGATCGATGAAGACGACTGGGAGCCGCGCACTGTACAAGGCTGAGAGGTGCTCGTCACTGGCGATGTCCACATGACTCAAGCAAAAAGGGAACTCCGTCTGCAGGCGGCGGGCCACGCCGATCGCAACTTCGCACAGATGGCAATCATGTCGGGACAGGATCGTGACCTGGATCATGTCAACGCCCAACTGAGCGGACCTACTTGCCTCTCGTAATGGTGGTGCTGGCCCCCCTTGGGGTGGAAGGATACCACGATGCGGTGTTGCCTCGCATGTTGCGGGTTCCACCGTAATTTTTATTGACTTAAAAAAGTCATGAATGGTACCATGAGGCTTCCTTACCCATTGATTTTCCAGCGGGATTTTGGCGGCGCTCGGAAGAGCGAGGGACGGCATGCTCCAATGTTGCCGGTGACTTCTCAGGCACGCTGAGGCAACAGCCAATGCGACGTGAGGGTTAGGATGAAACTTACAGGGGCAGAAATTTTCGTCGAGTGTCTCAAACGAGAGGGAGTGAAAACGCTCTTTGCCTTGCCCGGGGGGGTCGTGCTCAAAATATTTGACATCCTCCACCAGCAGAAGGACATCGACGTGATCCTCACCCGCCATGAACAGGGCGCCGGCCACATGGCCGAAGGATACGCCAAGGCGACGGGGAAACCGGGCGTGGCGCTGGTGACGTCTGGGCCCGGCATGAGCAATATCGTGACAGCGTTGGTTGATGCCTCTATGGATTCGGTCCCCCTCGTCGTTTTTTCCGGCCAGGTGTCAACGAGCCTGATCGGGAACGATGCCTTTCAGGAAGCGGACAACATCGGCCTGAGCCGTCCTTGCACCAAATACAATTTCTTGGTGAAGGACGTGAATGATCTCGCTGTGACGATCAAAGAGGCTTTTTATGTCGCGACGACTGGCCGACCGGGACCGGTTCTGGTGGACATTCCCAAAGACGTGTCCATGAACAAGACGGACTTCAAATACCCTGGATCCGTGTCGATCAGAGGGTACAACCCGACGTACGACGGAAACAAATGGCAGATCAAGCAAGCGGCCGAGGCCATTGCCAAAGCCCGGAAACCGATCCTGTATGTCGGCGGAGGAGTTGTGTTCTCCGGGGCTTCCGAAGAGCTCATCGAGCTGGCCGAGATGATGAATATTCCCGTCGATATGACCCTCATGGCTCTCGGGGCGTTCCCGGGTGAGCACCCGCTTTCGATGGGCATGATGGGTATGCACGGCACCTACTGGGCCAATATGGCCGTACATTATTCCGACCTCGTGATCGCGGTTGGGGCTCGGTTCGACGACCGCGTGACCGGGAAAGTGTCCGAATTTTGTCCTCACGCCAAAGTCATCCACATTGACATTGACCCTACTTCCATCCGGAAGAACGTCAATGTGGATATTCCGATTGTGGGAGATTGCAAACGCGTGCTCCGGGAGTTGAACCAGGTTCTTCGGGCCACCGTGAACGGGGAGCAGAAGGAACTCAGGAAGCCTTGGTGGGACCAGATTCATGAGTGGCAGCAGGCGCACCCGCTCACCTATGAACAGGGTGCGAACGGCCCGATCAAACCGCAACACGTGATCAAGCGTCTGTATGAGCTGACCAAGGATCGTGATCCGATCGTCTCGACGGATGTCGGTCAGCATCAGATGTGGGCGGCCCAATACTTCAAGCTGGCGAAGCCGCGCCGGTGGCTGACCTCCGGGGGCTTGGGGACCATGGGATTCGGGTTCCCGGCCGCCATGGGCGCGCAAGCCGCGTTCCCAGGCAGACTTGTGCTCTGCGTTGCTGGCGATGGCAGTGTGCAGATGAACACGCAAGAGCTGGCTACAGCGGTGGTGAATAAGCTTCCGGTCAAGGTCGTCATCATCAATAACCGGTACCATGGCATGGTCCGTCAGTGGCAGGATCTGTTTTACGAAGGGCGCTACGCGTCCAGCTATCTGGACGTGGTACCGGACTTCGTCAAGCTTGCCGAAGCGTACGGAGCGGTCGGGCTCCGTGCAGCCAAGGTCTCAGAGATTGATGATGTCATCCAGGAAGCGCTGGCGGTGGATCGGCCGGTCTTCGTGGACGTGCCGGTCGATCAATATGAAAACTGTTATCCGATGATTCCGGCAGGCGGCTGCAACCACGAGATGATCCTGGCCGATCCGCCTGAGTTGAAGAAGAAGCAGGCAATGGGCACACCTGTGGTGGGAGAGGACAAGGACACGGTCTTAACGGCGTGAAACAAGAGCGTATGGCTAATGGCTCGGAGCATACAGCTACAGCCAGAGGGTTCTTGCCATATACTATCTGCTATACGCCATTAGCTCTTCGGTAGACTATGGAACATATCATTTCAGTCTTGGTTGAGAACAAGTTCGGAGTGCTGTCGAGGGTGGCCGGCCTGTTCAGCGGGCGAGGGTTCAACATCGAGAGCCTGTCGGTCGCGCCCTCGCTCGATCCCTCCATGTCCATGATGACGATCGTGACGAGGGGCGATGATCGGATCATCGAGCAGATTGTTAAGCAACTCAACAAACTGATTGATGTCATCAAGGTCGTGGACCTCAACGAAAACGAATTCGTCGAGCGCGAAACGGCCCTGATCAAGGTCCATACGAAGCCGGAAGATCGAGCCGAAGCGTTGAGGATCGCAGATATCTTCCGCGCGAATGTGATCGACTCCACCCCGACCTCCTATACGATTGAGGTCGCGGGGGATACCAAGAAGATCGAGGCGATCATTAACTTACTGCAACCGCTCGGAATCAAGGAACTGGTCAGAACCGGCCGGGTCGCGATCGCGCGCGAGCCAATTCGGCCCGCTGCGGCTCAACCAAAACGGGTTGTCCGAGAGTAGCGCATCGCTCTGTCCCAGCAATCAAGGCAGCTGATTGATCTAATATCAGAGACCATGTAGGGGTCACCCAGGAGTCAGCGATGAACATTTACTATGATCGGGATGCTGATCTTCAGCAGATCCGCAGTAAGAAAGTGGCGATCATCGGATACGGCAGCCAGGGACACGCCCATGCCCTGAATCTCAAAGACAGCGGCGTGAATGTGGTGGTCGGGCTCAGGGAGGGTGCATCCTGGCGAAAGGCCGAGATGAGCGGCCTCAAGGTCATGCCGACCGCAGACGCGGTCAAGGGCGCTGATGTTGTGATGCTGTTGGCGCCGGACGAGGCTCAGGCGGCGATCTATCGAAAGGACATTGCGCCCCATCTCAAGGATGGAGCCTGTCTGGCCTTTGGACATGGCTTTAACATCCACTTCGGCCAGATTGTGCCATCCTCCACGATCAATGTGTTTATGGTGGCGCCCAAAGGACCGGGGCATCTGGTCCGGTCTGAATATACGAAGGGCAGCGGAGTCCCGATGCTGCTCGCCATCCATCAAGACCCCAGCGGGACCACCCGTCAGGTCGGTCTGGCCTACGCGAGCGCGATCGGAGGCGGGCGGGCCGGTGTGATCGAAACGACATTCCGGGAAGAGACCGAGACCGATCTGTTCGGCGAGCAAGTGGTACTGTGCGGAGGCCTCACATCGCTCATTCAGGCCGGGTACGAAACGCTTATCAATGCCGGCTATTCTCCGGAGATGGCCTATTTTGAGTGTCTGCACGAAGTCAAGCTGATCGTGGACCTGATCTACGAAGGCGGGATCGCCAATATGCGTTACTCGATCAGCACCACGGCTAAATATGGTGATGTGACGCGGGGGCCGCGGATCATCACGGACGAGACCAAAAAAGAGATGCGGAACATTCTGGAGGAGATCCAAAGTGGACGATTTGCCCGGGAGTGGGTGCTGGAAAACCAGGCCAACCGGCCGGTGTACAACGCCCTGCTGGCGAAGGGTGAGGCCCACCCGATCGAAGAGGTTGGGGCGCGACTTCGGGCGATGATGCCGTGGCTCAAGAAGGACAAGCTCGTCGACAAGACGAAAAACTGAAAGGAAGCACACAGCGATCAGCTTTCAGCGGTCAGCTTCGGAAGAGCGGCTTGCTGACGGCTGATAGCTGAAAGCTAATGGCTTAGACATGGCAGACAGGGCAGTCGGCATTCCGATAGTCAGAGAAGGGCTCCCCTTTATCGCGGCCACGGGAGGACCGGCGGTGCTGGCCGGAGCGCTCGGTTGGGCCGTTCCCGCACTCGTGTTGGGTGCGGTCGCGTTGTTCACAGCCTGGTTTTTCCGGAACCCGAGACGACTCGTTCCGAACGGCGCACAGGTGGTGGTCGCGCCTGGTGACGGCCGCGTGATGGCGATTGAGCAAGAATATGAGCCCCGGTTTCTCAAGGAACAAGGGATCCGTTTGAGCATCTTCCTCAACATCTTCGATGTGCATGTCAATCGGATTCCCTGTGAGGGAAGGGTTGAAGACATTGTCTATCAGCCAGGGCGGTTTCTCGCTGCGAACATGCCGGAGGCCACCCTGCGCAATGAACAGAATGCGCTCATGATTCGTACCGCCTCCGGGGCTAAGGTACTGTGCGTCCAGGTGGCCGGGTTGCTGGCGCGTCGGATCGTGTGCTGGGCCTCCCCCGGCGAGACGGTGACGCGCGGCGAACGGTTCGGGTTGATCCGTTTCGGTTCGAGAGTGGACACATTCCTTCCGCTCGGCACCATCTTAGGGGTGGCAGTCGGGGATTGTGTCAAGGGAGGGGAAACCATCCTGGGAGAGTTGCCATGCGTGGAGCTCTGATGCGCGGAACGTTCATGAAGGACGCGAAACGGAAGCGGGGCGGGTACCTGATTCCCAACATTCTGACAAGTGGGAATCTGTTCAGCGGACTGTTCGCGATTCTCGCCGTCTTCAACGCGAATTACCTGGCTGCGGCCATCGCCATCCTGGTTGCGCTGGTCTTCGATGTGCTGGACGGCATGTCGGCCCGGCTCATGAGCGGCACCAGCCAGTTCGGAGTTGAGTATGATTCTCTCGCTGATCTCGTGTCGTTCGGGGTGGCGCCCGGCCTGCTGATTTACTCCTGGGCTCTGAGTGCGCACGGCATGCTGGGCTCGGCGGTCATGTTTGCGTTCGTCGCGTGCGGCGCGTTACGGCTCGCGCGGTACAATGTCATGGCCGCAAGCACTGAGAGCAAACATTTTATCGGTCTTCCGATTCCGGCCGCAGCCAGCGTGATCGCCACGCTGGTCGTGTTTGACCATCATATCGTCCGAATGGGGGCGGAGGTTAAGCCCCTGCTGATTCTGATCATGACTCTCACGCTGGCGTTCCTGATGGTCAGTACGATCAAATATCGGAGCTTCAAAGACCTGAAGTTCAGGGGTGGCAGCCACTTTAACTACCTGGTGTGGGCGATTCTCGGACTGATGCTAGTGGTGGCATGGCCTCAAGTAATGCTGTTCGTGTTGTTTGCGGGCTATGCTGTGTGGGGCATCGTTGAGAAAGGCGTGAGCCTCCTCGCAAAGGTCCTTGGGAAGCGGGGTGGCACCAAATCGGACCAACCAGTATTGGAGACGAAACAGTAGAGCGGCGAAGAAGAGGAATAGTACGCGGTTTCGACGGAATGGAGAGAGCTGGTGTCGTCCGCTTCGCAATCGGCGGACACGGTGCAAACCAGCCCGTCTATCGCGGAACTCGCCTCGGAGCCGGGCCTGTGAAGTTAGTAGTAGGCCCCGCCTGATCCCCGTGACGGGTCGAATGAAGGGTGTCCGAGCTTCACCGTAAGAAAGCCGGTCACTGAATCAGGGTGGTACCACGGAGCGCGATGAGCCTTCGTCCCTGAATGAGGGGGAGAAGGCTTTTTTGTTTTGCAGGCTGCTGAAAAAGTAGAGAGACGGGGTGCCAGGACTGGTCTCCTTGCTCGCGCAACGCGCACGTTAAGAAAGTGCCGGGTACCCGTTGCTTCTGAAGGTGTAACGGGTGATGACGCGCGCAGTAGAGACCAGCCCTGGTACCCCAGTAGCATGGGTGATACGCGGACTTTTTGAGCAGCCTGTAGTTAGGCACTCTGTGGCTCTATTTGGAGAGGAGTAGTGACATGGCGCGGATGATCAGGATCTTTGACACCACCTTGCGTGATGGGGAGCAATCACCAGGGGCCAGCATGAATGTCGAAGAAAAAGTGATGATTGCCAAACAACTGGCCCGGCTCAACGTGGATATCATCGAGGCCGGCTTTGCCTACAGCTCGCCTGGCGATTTCGAGGCAGTCAGACGGATTGCGCAGGAAGTGGAGGGACCGACCATCTGCAGCCTCGCCAGAGCCAGGCCGGAAGATATCGATCGGGCGTGGGAGGCACTCAAAGGGGCTCCCAAGGTCCGCATCCATACCTTTCTGTCCACCTCCGACATCCATCTGAAGTATCAGTTTCGCATCAGTCGAGAGGAGGCGCTGAAGCGGGCGGTCGAGATGGTGCAGCGCGCCCGCGGGTGCGTGGACGACGTCGAGTTCTCGCCGATGGACGCGAGCCGGTCGGACCCAAACTATCTGTACGAAGTGTTGGAGGCGGTCATTGAGGCAGGGGCCGGAACCATCAATATTCCGGACACGGTGGGATACGCTACGTCCCAGGAATTCGGTCTCCTGATCCACGGGATTCGCGAACGGGTGAAGAACAGCGCCAAAGCCGTGATCTCGGTCCACTGCCATAATGATTTGGGGCTGGCGGTGGCCAATTCGTTGGCAGCAGTGATGGAAGGGGCCGGGCAAGTGGAATGCACGATCAACGGGATCGGTGAGCGGGCCGGCAATGCCTCGCTGGAAGAAATCGTCATGGGGCTGCGGACTCGCAAGGATTTCTTCGATGCGGACACCGGCATCCGGACCGAGGAGATTTCCAAGACCAGTCGGCTGGTCAGCAAGATCACGGGCATGGTCGTCCAGCCGAACAAGGCCATCGTCGGAGCCAATGCCTTTGCGCACACCTCCGGGATTCACCAGGATGGGCTATTGAAGGAGAAGAGCACCTACGAAATCATGAAGCCGGAATCCATCGGCCTCGTCCAGAGCAAGCTGGTCATGGGTAAATTGTCCGGCCGTCATGCTTTCCGACAACGACTGGAGGAGTTGGGCTATCGGCTGTCCGAAGGGGAGCTCAACCATGCGTTCGACCGCTTTAAGCGGCTGGCAGACCAGAAGAAAGAGATGTACGAGGAGGATTTGGAGGTCATCATCTCCGAAGAGATTGCCAAAATTCCGGAGCGGTATGTACTCAAGAGTCTGCAGACGGAAAGCGGAACTCATCGAGTCCCAACCGCCACGGTGGAGTTGGAGATCGCCGGCTTTCTTGTGAAGCAGACCGGGACCGGCGATGGACCGGTGGATGCTGCCTATCGAACCATTGCCGCGATCGCGCAGACGAAGAGCCGCCTGCTCGCTTATGTGGTCAAGGCCATCACTGGTGGAACCGATGCACAAGGTGAGGTCTCGGTGCGGATGGAGGAGGGAGGCAGAACCGTCACTGGGCACGGAGCTGATACTGATATCATTGTAGCTTCGGCTCGAGCCTACCTGAACGCCCTCAACAAACTGGCTTATTGGGCCTCGAAACAGTCTGATCCGGCGCAGAAGGTCGGCTTGATTTGAGCGGCGGGGCAGCGGTAGAGTGGCGTCGGTCGGGCCGGGCCGGATGGGCTGGCCCTATGCTCCAGGAGCGCGCACGCCTCCAGTGTCACTCGTCATTCGTGAAGCGTGAAGCGTCTGAATTCCGGAGCGAGATACGCTTCACGAGGCACGCTTCACGGGACTGAATGGTGATGCGCGCAGTGAAGGACAGCCTGGCCGCTCCTTAACGAGCGAGCGACAAGACGGGACGGCCGCAGTAGGAATCCCCCAGTCGCCCCGCTTGAAGAAGGGGCTGCCCAACCGGCCCGCCTGGTTGCTGATCCCTCGCCTCGTTGGGGAAGAGGAAAAGGTGGGGGGAATCTTCGGTCATCGTGTTGATCACAAGGCTCAATGAGTGCCGAGAATTTCTCGCAGGGGATCACACCCTGTTGCGAGAGTTGTTACATCCTGAGAAAGCTCCTATCAAAGTCGGATACAGCCTTGCTCATGGCCGGCTTGAGCCGGGGAAGCGTTCGAAACGCCATAGTCTGGTTTCGACTGAGGTGTACTATTTTCTGTCGGGCTGTGGCTTGTTCCAGGTCGGAGATGAATCAGCGGCGGTGGGGCCAGGAGCATTGGCCTATGTACCGCCTGGGGCAGTCCAGTCGTTGGAGAATACAGGGACAAGTGTGATGGAGTTCTTGTGTCTGGTGGATCCAGCCTGGAAGCCGGAGGATGAGAAAGTACTGGAGTAGGGGCGTCCGAAATGCCTCTCGTGCTCGCGCATCGCGCAGAGTTACAGCGTTATTCGTCATTCGTGAAGTGTGAAGCGTCTGAGTTCCGGAACGAGATACGCTTCACGAGGCACGCTTCACGGGACTAAATGGTGATGCGCGCAGTGAAGGACACTTCGGACACCCCTGCAGCCTGTAAGAAGGATAACGAGTGAAAGCGGCCATTGCACTGCTGGCTGGTGATGGGATTGGACGCGAGGTCGTGCCCGAGGCTGTCAAACTGCTCAAAGCGGTGGGGAAACGATTTGGGCATGTCTTCGAATTCGTTTCTGGAGATGTCGGTGGGCAAGCCATCGACAAGATCGGCGTGCCCCTTCCCCAGGAGACCCTCACGCTGGCGAAGCAGAGTGCTGCTGTGCTGCTGGGAGCAGTCGGAGGGCCGAGATGGGAGGGATTGGAGTACAGCCTTCGCCCCGAACGTGCCTTGCTTGGGCTGCGGGAGCAGCTCGGTCTGTTCGCGAACCTCCGTCCTGCCAAGCTCTACCCCATGCTTGCCGAGGCATCTACGCTCAGGCGCGACGTCATCGAAGGGCTTGACCTGTTAGTTGTGAGGGAGTTGACCGGAGGAATCTATTTCGGCAAGCCGAAAGGGATCGAGAAGATCCTTGGCGGAGAGCGGGGCATCAACACAGAGGTCTACACGACCGAGGAGATCCGGCGCATTGCTAAGGTCGCGTTCGAAGCGGCTCGCAAACGGAAGCGACGGGTCACCTCCGTGGACAAAGCCAATGTCCTCGAGTCCTCGGAACTCTGGAGGCGGGTCGTCAACGAGGTCCATCGTGAGTATCCTGACGTGGAGCTGAGCCACATGTACGTTGACAACTGCGCTATGCAACTCGTCAGAAGCCCGAAACAGTTCGATGTGCTGGTCACGACCAACCTGTTCGGTGACATTCTGAGCGATGAGGCGGCGATGCTAACAGGGTCCATCGGGATGCTGCCATCAGCCAGCCTCGGCGCTCACGCTGCTCTCTATGAGCCGATTCATGGCAGTGCTCCTGATATCGCTGGGAAGAACCTGGCCAACCCGATCGCAACAATCGCGTCGGCGGCCATGATGTTAACGTACACGTTCCATCTGGAAAAGGAAGCAGAAGCGGTCGAGAGCGCGATCCTCAGGACGCTTGCCCAGGGATATCGGACAAAAGACATCCAGAGTTCTGGAACCAAGCTGGTCGGCACGGCTGAAATGGGGGATGCTGTCCTGAAGAACTTTAAGGAGGGATGAGAGAGCATGGTGTTGGTTTCCGCGAAGTCCGGTACGATCTGTACTATCGTTGGTACCGGAGAACCATCGCATGCCGGAGATGGAGGCCAGGCTATTAAGGCCTGCCTCAACGAGCCCAAGAGCCTCGCGCTGGATAGTAATGGACACCTGTACATTGCCGATTCAGAAAATCATGCCATCAGAAAGGTCGAACTCCGGACGGGAATCATTACCACGGTTGCGGGATGTCCAGGAGGTTCACTTAGTCCTACTGACAGGCAGTGCTCGCCGATGACGACGTCCGCCGATCTTACCGAAGAGGATCCACTGGGAGGTCCCAGCCAGGCAACCCAGGAGAAGTTTGCCCAACT
>Ga0187892_10006862_pt1 | contig 16610 bp, 17 predicted proteins | sample MA1701073metaG_FD_139345 | JGI IMG/M metagenome (GOLD analysis project Ga0187892, IMG submission 139345) | Bio-ooze microbial communities from a basaltic lava cave in the Kipuka Kanohina Cave System on the Island of Hawaii, USA - MA170107-3 metaG ... | reverse complement strand
GCGAGCGCGAGCGAGATCGCCGCCGCGATCGCGTCGCTCGCGGGCGCCGTCCCCTTTTCCGGGAGCTTCGCCGCGGAGAGCTCCGCGAAGACGGGTCTCCCGTCTTTCGAGCGAACGCGAACGGGTACGAGCCCGACGCCCTCCTCGAGGACGATCGTCGCCTCGTCGCCCGATGTCTTCACGAGCCCGAGGTCGGCGAGGAGGAACCCCGTGCCCACCGTCGGATGTCCGGCGAACGGCAGCTCTTTCGCCGGAGTGAAGATCCGCGCCCGCTTCGTTGCGCGCCCGTCGGTGGGAGGGGTGACGAAGACCGTCTCGGAGAGATTGAACTCGCGCGCGATCGGTTGCAGGAGTTTCTCGGGGATTCCGCTCGCGTCCGGGATGACCGCGAGCGGATTCCCGCCGAAGCGGCGGTCGGTGAAGACGTCGAGCACGTGGAAGGCGACTCGCATGGTGGCGAAGATGATGTCACCCGGATCCGCGCGCGTCAGCCTCCTTTCTTCTTCCCGCGCGAGGCCTCGACCGCCTTTCCCACGAACGCCATCACGTCGCCGTCGGGCGCGCCGGGGATCTTCTCCGAGATCGCGGGCTCGTTCCGGTACATCGTGGCGAGCGACTTCCGGATGCCCGGGTCTCCGCCGGTGAACTCCTCGATCAGCGACTGCCACCGCGCGGCGAGCGCCTGCATCCGCGGGGAGGCGGGGTCGGTGCCTTTCTTCATCTCCGCACGGACCTCGCCGATCAGCGCCGCCCACTCGCCTTGGACTTCCGCGATGCGCGCGGGCCCGATCTTCTCGCCGCGCTTCTTCAGCGCCTCGAGCTGCTCGGGCGTGTAGTACTTCTCGAACATGGTCGTCACCTCGATGGTCTTCAGGATGTCGTCGACGGGGACCGCTCGCCGCGAGCGGAGCTTCTCGAGAACGCTTTCGATGAGCCGCTTCAGTCGACGCGACTCGTCGATCCGCTCGCCGATCCTCTGCGCGTGTCGCTCGAGGACGCGGGCGAGCGAGAAGTCGCGCCGCTCGAGGATCGGCCCGATCTCGGCAAGAGGGAGGCCGAGCGCGCGGAGCGACACGATCCGCTGCAAGCGCAGGACGTCCTTCGCGCCGTAGAGCCGGTGGCCCGAGAGCGTCCGGTCGCTCGGGCGGAGGAGCCCGATCTCGTCGTAGTGGTGGAGCGTGCGGACGGTGATCCCGGTCCGCTTCGCGAGTTCGCCGATCCGAAAAGTCGCTTCCATGTCGCCGAGAAGCCTAATGCCTCACGTGACGTGAGGTTCAAGGCCCGAAATCGCGATCAGATCGAGAAAAACATGCCCGCCCGGCCGCCTTTCGCAGCTCAATGGCGCGCAAGGACTTGACGGGCTCGCGCATCTTCCCGCCAAATGGTCCGTACCCTGATCGAGTCGCTCCCTGGAAGAGGGGGATTTCGCAATGTCGTGCTCAGAGCGCCGTCGATCCCAGCACTCCTTCGTCATCTTTCCGGCTCTTTTCCTCGGTCTTGCCGTCATCGCCCCCGCGTGCAGCCGGAGCGGCGGCGGTGGAAACGACGGCACGATCAGCGCGGCCGGCCTTCGCGATCGCGTCGAATCGGTCGTCGGAGACCTCGAGAAGCTCCGCGTGCCGGCCGACGATGCGAGCCTTCCCCAGCCGGCGGGCCCGGACGGCCGACCCGATTCCCGCTTCGCCATCACCGAGGCGAAGCGCGTCCTGGGCCAGCAGCTCTTCTTCGACCCCGTGCGCGCGAACGCGATCCGGCCCGAGTTCGGCGGCGTCCTGTCCACCGCGCAGACCGCGTCGTGCGGCTCGTGCCATCTCGGCGAGGCGGCGGGGAAAGCGGGCCAGACGATGAACCTCGCGGTCGGCGCCGCCGGCCGCGGATACCGCGACTCGCTCGGCATCCTCCGCTTCGACCGCACGATCGTCGCGGGTCTCGTGGACACGATCCCGACGCCGATCGAGCGGATCGAGAACGACGAGGTCGTGATGAGCGGCCGCTTCGACGCGGTCGACGCGGTCGCGCGCCTCTCGCCGAGCATGATCGGCTTCGGCTTCAACAACCGGCTCCTTCTCGGCGGCAAGGCCGGGCAGCGCCCGGGCGAGGGCCCCGGCGCCGACAATCCGCGCGATCTCCCCGCCGCCGAAAACCTCGCCGAGATCGCGTTCGGCGCGCACCGCATGCTGGAGACGCAGGCGGACGCGCTTCAGGCGATCCCAGCGTACGTACGCCTCTTCTCGGAGGCCTTCCCCGCGGAAGCGGCCGAGGGGGACCTCGACACGCTCGTCAACGACCGGACGGCCGCTCGAGCGGTCGCCGCGTTTCTGCGCACGGTCGTGACCAGGAACACGCCGTGGGACCGGTTCCTCGCGGGCGACGACGAGGCGCTGACGAAGGCGCAGCGCCGCGGCGCGGAGCTCTTCGTGACCCCGGCCTCCGGCGGCGGCGCGGGCTGCATCTCGTGCCACAGCGGCCCGATGCTGAATAAGCAACTGGGCGACGAGGAAGGGCTTCTCGTCGAGGAGAACTTCCACAATCTCGGCGTGGGCGACCATCCGCTCCGCGAGCTGGCGCGACGGGCGCTCGGCGACCCTGATCATCACGACACCGGGCGCGGCGAGATCACGGGGCTTCCGGGCGATCAGTTCGAGTTCCGGACGCTGACGCTCCGCCAGTTGAAGGACGGGCGCCAGTTCATGCACGACGCGCTCTTCACCTCGGTGCGCCAGGTCGTCGAATACTTCAACGCGGGCGTCCCCGCCGACCCGGTCGCGGCCGCGGCCGGGAACGTCTCGGAGCGGTTCACGCATCCGCGGGGGCCGGGCAGCGCGCCCGGGCTCGGGCTTTCGGATTCCCAGGTCACGGACCTCGTCGACTTCCTCGAAAATGCGCTCTTCGACGGCGGGTTCGTCCTCGACACGCCCGGCACGCCCACGACGCGCACGTTCGAGCCGAACGCGCGCGACCTCGCGTACTCGGAGAATCGTCCCGACCTCGCCGCGCTCGGCGCGATCGACGGCTTCATGGCGAGCGGCCTCTCTGTTTCGAACGAGGACCCGATCACGCGGCTCGACCGGGGCGTCGAGGTGCGCGACGTGACGGCGCTCGTGAGCTTCGACCGCGGACGGACGTCGATCTCGCGCGGTCGTCAGGTCGACGAGGTCTTCGTCACGAACATCAGCGCGACCGACGCCCGCTCTCCGCTCGGCGTGGTGGTGGAGAACCTTCCGCCGGGCGCGCGGCTCGTGGGCAGCGACGGGACGACGATCGAGAATCCCGCTCCCGGGCTTCCCTACCGGCGCCTGCCGATGGACTCAGGCTGGTTCAAGAGCGGCGAGACGGCCCGCATCGTCCTCGAGATCGAGTCGGACGCCGTGCCGATCGCGTACGCGCTCCGCGTCTACTCGGGCGAGCGGCGGCCCTAGCTAGAAGACGAAGCGGTCGAGAAGTCCTGCGGCGGCGCTCGCGCCGACGACGGGGATCACTCCCCAGCGCCGCCGCCAGAGAACGTAGAAGCTCGCGGCCGCGACGACGATCGCGAACGGGTCGAGCGACGAGACCGCCGGCGAAGGGAGCGTGAGGCCGAGGAGCCGCGCTTCGCCGACCTCGCGGAAGAGCGTGTGGATCGAGAACCACACGGCGAGGCTCGCGATCACGCCGACGACCGCCGCCGTGATCCCGGAAAGGGCGGCGTCGAGGCGCGGCCGCCCGCGAAGCCGCTCGACGAAGGGCGCCCCGAGGAAAATCCAGAGGAAGCACGGCGCGAACGTCGCCCACGTCGCGACGAGGGCGCCGAGGATCCCAGCGGCGAGCGGCGGGAGGTCGTTGGCGTGGCGGTACGCGCCGATGAACCCCACGTACTCGGTCACCATGATGAGCGGACCGGGCGTCGACTCCGCGAGACCGAGCCCGTCCAACATCTCGCCCGGCTCGAGCCAGCGGTAGCGCTCGACCGCGGCCTGGTTCATGTACGCGAGCACGGCGTACGCGCCGCCGAACGTCACCATCGCGGCCTGGCTGAAGAAGACCGCCTCGCGCGAGAGCACGTCGTCCTTCCCCCGCCACGCGCGGACGCCCATGAGCGGGCCCCACCAGACCGCGAGGCCGATCAGGGCGACGAGGACCGCGCGCTTGACGCTCGGCCGCGCGGCGTCGGTCGCGGGCGTCGCGCTCCCGCCGCGGGCGCGATGGAGGAATCCGAGCGCCCCCGCGCCGATCACGATCGCCGGGAACGGCACCTTCAGAAGAAAGATCGCGACGAACGCGGTGACCGCGAGCGCCACGAGCGACTTCCGCTTCAGCGCCTTCGAGCCGATGCGGATCACGGCGGCCGCGACGATCGCGATCACCGCCGCGCGCACGCCGCCGAAGACACCCGCGACCCACGCGACGTCGCCGTGCGCGACGCGGAGCCACGACAAGGCCAGCATGAGCGCGAAGCCGGGGAGGATGAAGAAGATCCCCGCGACGAGGCCGCCGATCGTCCGGTGGAGGAGCCAGCCGACGTAGACCGCAAGCTGCTGCGCCTCCGGGCCCGGGAGGAGCATGCAGTAATTGAGCGCGTGGAGGAACCGCTCGTTACCGATCCAGCGGCGCCGCTCGACGAGTTCGTCGTGCATGATCGCGATCTGGCCCGTCGGCCCGCCGAAGTTGATGAAGCCGAGCTTCAGCCAGAAGAGGACCGCGTCGCGAAAGGGGACGGGGCGCTCCGGGTTTGCTTGCATCGTCGCGGGTCGATCGCATCCTGGGAGAGTCGAACGGGCGCCAGATTCTAGGTCAACCTGAAACGGGAGCCGACATGACGAAGAAACGAATTCTCTCGACGCTCGCGGCGGGCCTGGCGCTCGCGTGCGACGCGGGCGCCGCCGACCTCGACACCGCGGCGATCGAAAAGGCGATGGGGGCGAAGGGCACGGCGAACGAGGCTGAAGGCGTCTTCAAGGTCGCGTTTCCCCGGACGGACGTGGGCGTGAAGGTGGACGGCAACCCCTTCCCCCCGTTCATGGGGCTCACGAGCTGGGCGGCGTTCCAGAAAGGAACGAAATCGGAAGCGATGGTGATGGGCGACCTCGTGCTCTTCGAGGACGAGGTGAACCCGGTGATGTCGGCCGCGCTCGACGGCGGGCTCACGGTGACCGCGCTGCACAACCACTTCTTCTTCGACGAGCCCAAAGTCTACTTCATGCACATCGGCGGAGAGGGCGGGACGGAGGCTTTGGCGAACGGGGTGCGGGGCGCTTTTGACGTGGTGAAGCGCGTCCGCGCCGCGCGCGCCGAGCCCGCGACTGCGTTCGGGTCAGGTCCGGCCGTGCTCTCGGGCCCGAGCCGGGTCAGCGCCGAGCCGATCGAGAAGGCGTTCGGCGTCAAGGCCTCCGTCAAGGACGGAATGGTCAAGATCGTCCTCGGACGGACGGCGCGGGCGTCGTGCGGCTGCGACGTCGGGAAGGAGATGGGCGTCAACACGTGGGCCGCGTTCGCCGGGGACGACGAGCGGGCGATCGTGTGCGGCGATTTCGTCTGCTTCCCCGGGGAATTGCAGCCGGCGCTGAAGGCGCTCCGCGCGGGCGGCATCAACGTCGTGACGATCCACAACCACATGGAGGACGAATCGCCGCGGCTCATCTTCCTGCACTACTGGGCCACGGGAAAGCCGGCCGATCTCGCGAAGAAACTCAAGGCCGCGGCGGACGTCATGTGACGGAAGAGAGGACTGTCGCCGAAAGGCGCGGTACACCGGCGCGCGTGAGCCGACCCGACCCTTTGGACGAGCTGAAGCGCTCGATACCCACGGACGAGGAGTCCGCGTGGCGAGCCGTTCGGGTGACGGCCGCGCTCTCGCCCGCGGAACGCTGGCGCGTCTTCGCCGAAGTCCAGCGCGAGATGGAGTCTCTTCTCGGCACGCGTTCGCCGATCGTGGACGAGAGCGACGGGCCGTTCTGGCGCTACTGGGTGGACCCGGCGCATGGGCGGCCTCGCTGACGTCGCGTCGCTCACCGCGCGACTCTCGCGATCCCTGGCCGATCGAGACGTCCGACACGCGATTTCGGGCGACCCGGCCATGGCTGCCCACGGCCTCGTTCGGACGACGACGAGCGTCGAGATCCTGGTCGTCGCGCCGTCGCTACAGTGGGCGCGCGCATTCGAAGCGGTGCGCGAGCACGGTTTCTCCGGTGGCGATCGCGAGTTGATCGCGAGCCTCCGCGATCGATACGCGGCCGAGATGCGCTCCGGACCGTGGGCCGTGGAGATCTTCGTTCCCGTTCTCCCCTACCACGGAACGCTCGTCGACCGCGCCGTCCGGATCGACGTCAACGGCGTTGACGTCCCGTTCGTGTCGCTCGAGGACCTGATCGTCCTCAAGTTCCTCTGGCACCGGACGAAAGACGTGGCGGATGCGCACGCGCTGATCGCCGGCGGCGGGCTCCGGATCGACGCGGAATACGTGCGTGTGACTCTCGGCTCGATCCTGCCGGCCGACGACGCGCGGCACGAGGAGCTGCGCGGACTGCTCGAGCGGTTCGGCGGGTGACCCGGCGTCCGATCAAGCTCGCTTCGCGTTCGGCGCGAACGTTCAACGAGAGCGATCACGGGCCGATGCCGCCGGCGATGCGGTTGGACCGCGGCACGCCGCTCGTGGCGCGCTCGCGACACGGAGGGAGGGCGATCCGCGACGGTCGGCCTTGCTATTCGCCTTGCTCGGCCGCCATGACCGCAGCGATCGCGGCGACAAGGACGACGTCCTCGGCCGAGCAGCCGCGCGAGAGGTCGAGGTACGGCTTCGCGAGCCCCTGGATCAAGGGGCCATACGCCTCCGCGCCGCCGATCCGCTGCGTGATCTTGTACGCGATGTTGCCGGCGCCGAGGTCCGGGAAGACGAACACGTTCGCGCGGCCGGCGACCGCGCTCCCGGGCGCCTTCCGCGCGGCGACCTCGGGCACGAACGCCGCGTCGAACTGGAACTCGCCGTCGATCGCGAGCGCGGGGTCGAGCGCGCGGGCGCGCGCGAGCGCCCGGACGACCTTGTCCACGTCCGGGTGCGACGCGCTTCCCTTCGTGGAGAACGAGAGCATCGCCACGACGGGCGTCTCCCCCGTGAGGAGCCGGTGCGTCCGCGCGGACACGACCGCGATCTCCGCGAGCTGCGTCTCGTCCGGGTCGGGGACGACGCCGCAGTCGGCGTAGGTGAGCGCGCGGCCGTCCTCGAGCACCATGAGGAACGTGCTCGAGACGGTCGCGATGCCGGGTCCCGGCCCGATGGTCCAGAGCCCCGCGCGGATCGTGTCGGGCGTGGGGCACATCGAGCCCGCGACCGCGCCGTCCGCGTGGCCGCCCGCGACGAGGAGCCCCGCGTAGACGAGCGGGTCGCGCGCCGCGCTCGCGGCCTCGTCGGCGGTCATGCCCTTCGCCTTCCGGCGCTCGTGGAGACGCCGCGCGAGGTCGGGGAGGCGCGGGTCGGTCGCGGAATCGGCCCTCTCGCAGCCGCGCGGCACGCGCGTCCCGCCGCGATCGACGAGGACGGGCGCCGCGAGGCCGTCGGCCGCGAGCCGCTCGGCGGCTTCGACGACGCGCGGGTCGTGCGTCTCGGGGAGGACGATGCGCGCGCGCCGCCGGCGGGCGATGCCGAGGATCCGCTCGATGACGGCGGGGGGCCGCGTCATCTGGGCGGGGACGGCATCTCGAAGCCGTCGGGGACTTCGACCTCCATCGCGAGGATCCCGAGGCCGTGCGTCTTCCCCTGCGCGTCGGTCTTCAAGCTCTCCGAGCCTCCGCCGCCGAGCGAGTCGTGCAGGATGAAGTTCAGCGCCCGGAGGTTCGGCGCCTCGTAGCGCTCGACCTTCCCCTTCGCGATCTTCGCGAAGTGCTTCTTCACGCGCTCCGGCGTGAGCTCCGCCTTCAAGACGCGAAACGCCGCGTCCGAGAGCGCGACGACGCCCACGTTCGAGCCGTCGCCCTTGTCGCCCGAGCGCGAGTACGCGAGCTGTCCGACGGTCGCTTTCTTCATGGTGCGGGGCTCTTCACGCTTCCTCGACGGTGACCGTCGTCTCGATGAGATTCCGCGACACGAGCGCCGGCCAGTACGCGACGATCTCGGTCGCCTGCGGGCGCCCGCCCGCGAAGCCGGTGACGCCGGGCGGCCCGCTCGTGACGAGCGGCGCGATCTCGCGGCCGAAGCGGTCGACCTTCGCGCGGTCCGCGTCCTTGACGCCGATCCGGAGGACGACCTCGCTCGGATCCTTCGGCGGCGGCACGATGCCCTCGTGGCAGACGCCGGTGCCGACGATCTCGACGAGCCTCCCCTCCGGCGGGAACTCGACGCCGTCCATCTTCAGGCGTTCGAACACGACGTCCGCGCACAGGCGCGACTTCTCGATCGCGTCGGGCCCCGCGACGGTCAACTGCCCGGACGCTTTGTAGCCGTTGAGATAGCTCGCGGAGACCTTGAGCTTCGCCGGTCTCTCGGCGCCGCGGATGCCGGAGACGCGGACGCGGTCCTTTCCCTCCTGCTCGAGCCGGATCGACGTGAAGTCGGCGACGACGTCGGGCGTCAGGTACTTCGCCGGGTCGCCCATCTCGTAGACGAGCTGCGACGCCACGGTCTCGACCGTGCAGAGGCCGCCCGTCTTCGCGTGCTTCGTCACGTGGAACGTTCCGTCCGGGTGCGCCTCGACGATCGGGTAGCCGATGCGCGCGAGGTTGGGGACGCTCCGCCAGTACGTGTAGTTGCCACCGGTGCACTGCGGGCCGCACTCGACGATGTGGCCGGCGACGGTGCCGGCCGCGAGCTTGTTCCAGTCGTCCATCGACCAGTCGAATTCATGGATCATCGGCGCGAGGACGAGCGACGGGTCGGTGCAGCGGCCGGTGATGACGATCTGCGCGCCCTTGCGAAGCGCCTCGACGATCGGCCCCGCGCCGATGTACGCGTTGGCCGAGAGGAGCTTCTCCTTCACCTTCGAGAGCGGCTCGCCCGTGTCCATGCTCGCGAACGTCTCGCCCTTCGCGGTCATCTCCGGGATGCGCTCGAGGATGTCGTCGCCGGAGACGACGCCGACCTTGATGCCGCGGAGGCCCTTCTTCTGGATCGTCTCGAGGACGGCCTTCCGGCACGCTTCCGGGTTCACGCCGCCCGCGTTCGCGATGACCTTGATCCCCTTCGCGGCCACCTCGGGAAGGATGCGGTCGAGCATCGTCACGAAATCGGTTGCGTACCCCGCGCCCGGGTCGCGACGCTTGAGCTTCTGCATGATGCTCATCGTGACTTCGGCGAGGTAGTCGAGCGTGAGGTAATGGAGCGGGCCCTCGCGGACGAGGCGCACGGGACCCAGGATCGAGTCGCCCCAGAAGCCCTGGCCGTTCGCGATGAGGACCGGGTCACGGCTCATTTCGGGAGTCTCCGCGCGTCGTTTGCGTGCCGGAAGAAGTGGGAGCGGAGTATCCCCGCGCCCTTCCCGGTTTTCAAGCGATGGGCGAGGCGAGGACGACACACTCGATCGCGCCGTTCCGCACGCGGAGAGCGTGCTTCGGGTCGAATCCGAGCGCTGCGGCCTCGGGAGTGTCCGGCACGAGGAGACGCACGCGCCATCCCCGAAAGCGCTCGCGGAGAGCGTGGCCGATCCGCCGATGAAGATCCGCGTCGCGCGAAAGGCGCTCGCCGTAGGGGAGGTTCGCGACGAGGAGGCCGCGCTCGTATTTCGGCGAGAGGTCCTCGAAGCGCGCGATGGAGAAGCCGATGTGGTGGCCGACACGCGCGCGCTCGGCGCATTTCACGGCGCCCGCGATCGCGCGCTCGTCCGCGTCGCTCGCGAGGACGGGGCTCGGGGGCGCCGCGAGGCGCTCGCGGCGCGCGGCCTCCTGCTCGCGGCGGAAGATCGCGTTGTCGAAGCCGCGGTGCCACTCGAAGCCGAAATCGCCCTTCTTCCGATGAATGAGCGGGACTTTCCGGACGGCGATCGTCGCGGCCTCGATGGCGATCGTCCCGCTGCCGCAGAAGGGGTCGAGAAAAGGCTCGCTCCCGTCGTAGCCCGCGTGGAGGAGAAGCGCCGCGGCGAGCGTCGACTGGAGGGGGGAGACGTGCGCGGTCTCCGACCGATAGCCGCGTTTGTGCAGCGCCTTGCCGCTCGCGTCGAGGCCGATGGTCGTGCGGCCGCGGTGGCGATGAACCACGACGCGCGCGGCGTGCGGGTCGTCCTCGCGAAGCGCTGCGCGCGAGGCGAGCCTCTCCGCGACGACGCGGCGGAGGCGCGCGGCGAGGTCGCGCTGGCGCTCGATGGACTCGGCGGCGTCGATGACCTCGATCTCGACGCCGCGCTCGGGGCGGAGGAACTCGGCCCACGGGATTGCGGCGACCGCCGGATCGGGCTCGGCTTCGCCGCGAAAGAGGATCCGTTGCACGCGGCTCGCGGTGCGGAGGCGGAGGTTCGCGCGGTAGAGGTCCGCGAGAGAGGAGCCCTCGAAGAAGACGCCGCCCGCCGTGCGCTCGAGGACCGCGAGGCCGAGCCCCGCGACCTCGCGCTCGAGGATCCCCGCGAGCCCGGCCGCGCAAGTGGCGTAGAAAACGGTGCCAGGCACCGATTTACACTCCTCGCTGCGGAGCATACGGGAAACGGTACCTGGTACCGTTTCCTTTTCTACGACGACGCGGACGAATACGCGCGCAGGCCGCGGCGGAAGAACCAGACCATGAACGCGAACGCGAGCGCGGTCACGCCGAGGACGTGGGCGAGCCGCTCGAGCGAGAGGCCCTCGAACACGACGTGGGCGGGGACCGACGCGATGAGCGAGAAGGGCAGAGCGGTCACGAGGAGCGTCCGCGCGACCCCGCGGAAAATCTTGTCCGGGCGCCCGATCATCTGCCCCGCCGCCCAGAACGAGTCGAGGAGCCCGCGCGCCGAGTGGAGCCAGAAGACCGGGATGATGGCGCACATCTGCAGGACCCAGTAGAGCATCGTCCCGTTCACGAGGAGCGCGAGGTAGACGAGCACCGTGCCGAAGCCGAGTGGCTCCGGGTAGCGCGCGAGCGCCCACGCGAGGATCCCCGACGCGATGACGAGATTGAGGAAGGAGTTCGCGGCGAACTCGCGGAACCCGACGAAGAAGAGAGCCGACGCGGGCCGGACGAGGTAGTAGTCGAAGTCGCCGCGGTTCACGTAGATCGGGAACCACCACATGTTGTTCGAGAAGAGCGACATGTGGAGCCCGTCCACCACGAGGAATCCCGCCACGAAGACGAGAACCTGGTCGAAGTTCCACCCGGCAAGGAGAGCCGTGTGCCGGTAGAGCACCGCGAAGAACGCGAGCTGCACCGCGTAGAACGCGCAGTCCATGACGACGCGGAAGAAGAAGTCGAGCCGGAACTCGAGCGCTTTCGAGAACGAGAACCGGAGGCAGTTCGCGTAGAGGCGCAAGTACCGGAGCACGCGCGCCTCAGATCCCCACGCCAGAGTAGACGAGCTTCCCTCGCTGCCACACGGCGCTCGACACGAGCGCGAGGACTCCGCACCAGGCGAGCGCGATCCCCATCCCCTCCGCCCACGCGAGCGGCGAGAGGCGTCCCATCACGATCTCGACCGGAAAATGGAAGAGGTACGGGAACGGCAGAAACCGCGCTGCTTCCTCCGCGCCGCCGGGGAAGAGCGAGAGCGGCACGAGGAACCCGCCGAGGAGCATCGCGACGAGCCGCATCATGACGGCGAGGCTCCAAACGTTGTCCGCCCAGAACGCGACGAGCTGCACCGGGAGCATGAGGAGATAGTGCAGCGCGTTTCCGACGAGGAGGGCGGCAGCAGTTCCCGCGATCGCTCCGAAGCCGGGCGCAAAGCCGTCCGGGACCGCGAGCACGATCGGGCAGAGCGTCCCGAACAGCGCGAGCTGAACGAGCGCGGGGGCGAGGTTTCCGAGGTGCTGCGCGTACCGGAAGAGGAAGTAGTTCGTGGGGTAGACGAGGTAGCGCGAGAGCCCGCCCTCGTAGATGTCCTGCGAGACGTCGCTCGGGAACTCCGGGCCGCGGACGACCTTCCCGAAGAGCGAGACGAGGACGTAGTAGAGCACCATCGACTCGAAGTCGTAGCCGCCGACTCGCTCAGAGCCTGACGCGTCGAAGATCGCCCGCCAGAGGAAAAACGCGATCGCGACGTGGACCACGAAGCCGATGACGGCGCTCAGCCAGAAATCGACGCGGTAGCTCATGAGCTTCCGCGTCTCGATGCCGAACGTAGAGAGGAAGAGCCGGGGCGTCACGGGCGGGCGGCGCCTTTCTCACGGAAGATCCTCTCGACGACCGTGCCGATCTCCGTCTCCTCGATGGTGAGATCGGCGACCGGCAGCCGCTCGAGGAGCGACTGTGCCACCTCGGTCACGCGCTCGCGCGGGACCTCGACGCGGATCCGGTCGCGTCCGGCCTCGACGACGCGCCCCGGAAGCTCGGGACCGATCACGGGCAGCGGTTCGTCCGGCCCGACGTCGAGGTGGACGGTGACGACCTTGTCGGGCGCGTACTGGCGGACCACGCGATCGAGCGGCCCGTCGAAGACGAACTCGCCGTCCCGGATGACGATGATCCGCTTGCAGAGGCGCGCGATGTCCTCCATGTAGTGGCTCGTGAGAATCATGGCGGGACGGTGCTGCTCGCGGTAGTGGAGTATGAAGTCGCGGATCGCGTGCTGCGCGGTCACGTCGAGGCCGATCGTCGGCTCGTCGAGATAGACGACGCGCGGCCGGTGGAGGAGCGCGGCGACGAGCTCCATCTTCATCCGCTCGCCGAGCGAGAGCCGCCGGAGCGGGATGTCGAGAAGATGAGAGACCGCGAGCGTCTCGGTGAGGAGCGCGAGCGAGTCGCGGTAGTCCTTCTCGCCGATGCGATAGATGTCCTTCAGGAGGAGGAACGAGTCGCCCGCCGGGAGGTCCCACCAGAGCTGTGCCTTCTGGCCCATGATGAGCGCGACCTGGCGCCGGAGCCGGTTGTCGCGCTCCCACGGGCGGTAACCGAGGACGCGCGCGTCGCCGGACGTCGGATGGACGATGCCCGCCAGCATTTTGACGAGCGTCGTCTTGCCGGCGCCGTTCGGCCCGACGAGACCGACGATCTCGCCTTCGCCGATCCGGAACGAAACGCCGCGGACGGCCTCGCGCACGACCTTCTCGCGCCGAAAGAGCGAGCGGATCGAGCCCTTGAGGCCCGGCGCCTTCCGGTGCGTGAAGTACGTCTTCGAGAGCTTCTCGACCTCGATCATCGACCGGGGGCGCGGGCGTCGATTCCCGTCGTCGCGCTGGGCGGCGCGAAGACGTCGAGGACGCGCGAGTCGACGATCGCCTCGGCGGAATGCAGGACGTTCGACGGGAGCGTCAGCACCTCGCCGGCCGCGACGTCGACGACCGTCGCGTTCTCGCCGAAGCCGAAGCGCAGGCGGCCCTCGAGCACGACGCACATCTGCTCGTTCTCGTGCCGGTGCGCGGGCACGACGCACCCCTTCGCGAGGCGGACCTCGGAGATCATCACTTTCTCGCCGATCACGCGGCGGCGCTCGAGGAGATCCATCGGGCGGTCGGAGGGAAGCTCGGAGAAGCGATGACGAACGGGCTCGTTGGAGGGCGGCATCGGGGAATCCTCGCGACGGCGGAACGGCGCGGCGCACCGGCCGCGTAGCATAGCGCGGCGCGCGCGCGAGTTATGCTGGGCGCCCCCCGACGGCCACCGACCAGAGGAATCATGACCGAGGGCGCCCGCCCGGCGACGACCGCCTCCGACCCGACGGAGGACGAGTTCCTCGTCCTCACCGACGAGAGCGACGTCGTCGTCGGCTACGAGCGGAAGGGCCGCGTCCACGACGGCGAGGGCCTCCTCCATCGCGCGTTCTCGATCTTCCTCTTCGACGGGGAGGGCCGCATCCTCCTGCAGAAGCGGAGCGCCGCGAAAAGACTCTGGCCCGGGCATTGGTCGAACTCGTGCTGCGGCCACCCGCGGCGCGGCGAATCGCTCGATCTCGCGACCGCGCGGCGGCTCCGCGAGGAGCTCGGGCTCGAGGCCGCGCTCGAGCGCCTCTTCTCGGTCAACTACCGCTTTCGTTACGGCGACGCGGGCTCCGAGCACGAGGTCTGCTCGGTCCTGCGCGGGAAGCTCACGGGCGAGCCGAGGCCCGATCCGCGCGAGGTGGCGGAGTGGCGGCTCGCGACTCCCGAGGACGTGACGCGCTCCCTAAAGGAGAGCGCTGCCGAGCACACGCCGTGGTTCACGCTCGAGTGGAAGATCCTCCTCGAGCGGTATCCGAAGGGTTAGACGAGCGGCCTCGACTCGAGCGCGAGCCCGAGCGTCGACGTTTCGACGTTCGATCCCGTCAGAACGATAGCGACGCGCTTCCCGAGGTTCCGCTCGCGCTCTTTCACCGCGGCGACGAGGCCCGCCGCGCCCGAGGGCTCGACGAGGACGTGCGCCGACTCGATCAGCGTCCGGACGCCCGAGAGCATCTCGGCGTCGTTGGCGAGGAGGACGTCGTCGACGCGCGCGATGAGGGCGTCGAGGGCGAGCCGCGCGGGGACGCGGCAGACGAGGCCGTCGGCGATCGTCGCGATCGGCCGCTCGACGGGCTTTCGCGCGAAGAAACTCTCGGCCATGGCGGGCGAGCCCTTCGACGAGACCGCCACGACGCGCGCGTGCGGGAGCGCGGCCTTCACCGCCGTCGCGCACCCGGCGGCGAGCGAGCCGCTCCCCATCGGCACGTACACGACGTCGATCTCGCTCGCGCGCTCCGCGATCTCGAGGCCGACGGTGCCGCCCCCCTCCATGACGCCGAGTCCCTCTCCGTCGTCGACGAACGCGAGCCTCTCGCGGTCCGCCAGCTCCTTCGCCGCGTCCTTCGCCTCGTCGATGTCGCGGCCCGCGTCGTGAATCGTCGCGCCGAAGGCAGCGATCATCGCGCGCTTCGCGGGGTTCGCGCCGGCGGGGAGGAAGACGTGCGCCGGAACGCGCAGCGTCCGCGCGGCCCAGGCGACGCCCTGCCCGTGGTTTCCGGTCGAGGACGTCGCCGCGCCGCGGAGGGCCCCGCGGTCGCGGGCGCGGAGCAATTCGACGAGCGCGCCGCGGTGCTTGAACGAGGCGACGGGCGAGACGGTCTCGATCTTGAGGAGGATCTCGGCCCCGAGCGCGGCGGAGAGGATCTCGCTCCGGACGAGCGGCGTCGGGAGAACGACGTGCGGCTTTAGCCGCGCCGCCGCCTCGCGCACGCCGCCCGCGCTCGGAAGCGGAGACGACGCGGTCATTTTTCTGCGAGCATCGCGTCGAGCTTCGCCTTTTCGAAGCCGACCATGACCTTCCCGTCGACGACGATCGTCGGCGTGCTCTGCGACTTCAGGTCCTCGACGAGCTCGCGCATCGCCTCGTCGTCCTCGCGGATGTTCTTCTCGACGAACTTCACGCCCTTTCGCGATAGATACTCCATCGCCGTATGGCAGGGCGGTCAGCCGGGCTGGTGGTAGACGATCACGTTCTTCGGCATCTCGGGATCTCCGTACGGGGTCGGGGATGGGACAATGCTGCGCTTCGATGCGAGCCCGGCCGCACAGGATATCGCCGGGCCGGAGAGATTGCAGATGCCGAGCGCTCGGGGCGACGCCGAGATCCGGGAGCGGTTCGAATTGGTGGACAAGGACCGCGCGGGCCGGCGCCGGATCTTCTTCGACAGCGCCGCGGGGAGCCTCGTGCTGAAGGAGGCGCGCGCGGCCATCGCCGACGCGGCCCACGTGGCGAGCGTGGGCGGCGCGACGTTCGCCGACTCGGCCTTCGTCGACTCGACCGTCGAGCGGGCGCGCGACGCCGTCGACCGGCTCATCCGGACCGCGGTCGGGAGCGTCGTCGCCTCGGGCGAGTCGACGACCGCGCAGCTTCGCCGCCTCGCGGAGTGCCTCGCGCCCCGCTTCCCGCGCGGGAGCCGCGTCCTCGTCACCGCGTGCGACCACAACGCGAACGTCGACCCGTGGCGGGCGTCGGCGCGGGAGTCGGACGGCGCGTTCGAGGTGGCGCTCGTCCGCCACGGGCCCGACGGCCGCATCGACCTCGACGACCTCGCCGAGAAGGCGGCGCCGTCGACCGCGCTCCTCGCGGTGAGCCACGCGAGCAACGTCCTCGGCGTCGAGAACCCGATCGGGGAGATCGTCGCGTTCCTCAGGAGCCGCGCGCGAGAGGCGCTCGTCGTCGTCGACGGCGTGCACGCGATCCCGCACTTCCGGCCGGACCTCGAGGCGTGGGACGCGGACGCCTACGTCTTTTCCTGCTACAAGCTCTTCGCGCAACGCGGGCTCTCGTTTCTCGCGCTCGGGCCGCGCCTCCTCTCGATCGAGCCGTACCGGCTCGAGCCCGCGCCGCAGAAGCTGCCGAAGTCGTGGGAGACGGGCTCGCGGAACGCGGCCGACTTCGCCCCGGTCCTCGCGCTCGAGGCGTATCTCGCCTGGCTCGGCGAGCCGCACGGAAAGGCGGACCCCCGGCGCGACCCGTACACGGGCGCGTACGCGGCGATCGCAGCGCGCGAGGCGGTGCTGGCCACGGCGCTCCTCGAGGGCACGCACGGCGAGCCGGGGCTCGCCGAGATCCCGGGCGTCCGCGTGCACGGACCAGGACGCTACATCGG
>Ga0187892_10006861_pt1 | contig 16612 bp, 17 predicted proteins | sample MA1701073metaG_FD_139345 | JGI IMG/M metagenome (GOLD analysis project Ga0187892, IMG submission 139345) | Bio-ooze microbial communities from a basaltic lava cave in the Kipuka Kanohina Cave System on the Island of Hawaii, USA - MA170107-3 metaG ... | reverse complement strand
CGCGCGTCGGGACGCCGGCGGCGAGCCCGGGCGGGGCGGGTCGCCGTGGCTCGACGCTCTCGCCGAGGGGCTGTGGGCGCGCTGCCGCGACGCGCTCCTGGTGGCGGAGCGGCTCCGCGGCTTCGCGTGGGCGCCGGAGGCCGCGGGCGACGCGGAGGCCGGCCCGGCGCCCGCGGACCCGACCGCCGCCCCGGACCAGCTCGCCCGCGACCTCGTGCTGCGGGCGCTGGCCGCCGCCGTCGATCCCGTCAACGCGCGGATCCTCGCCGCGCTCGCGGCCGACGACGCGGTGCCGGTCGGCCGGCTCGCCGAGGTCCTCGCGCTCCCGCCGCTCTCGCTGACCGAGCGGGCGGGGGCGCTCGCCCAGGTGGGGCTCGTCGCCCGCGACCTCGAGCGCGACGCGCTCCGCCCGACCGGGGCGGGGCGGGCGGCGGGCGCCCTCGTCGAGGCGCTGACCGCGGCGCTCGCCGAGCGGCTGCGCGCCGAGCCCCCGGGCCGCGCCCGCGGCTGACGGCGCCGCCCCGCGCGCCCGTCCGCGCGATTTTCGCGTGTCTGGTGTCGCCGATCTTGGCCTATGATGCTCGGCAGCGCCGGCGCCGTCGGTCGTCGGCCTGAGCCCATGGCGACCGTCAACGACTGCCACCTGCCCGAGGAGCTGTACTACCTCGTGGACAAGCACGTGTGGCTCCGGCCCGCGGACGACGGGCTCGTGACGGTGGGCATCGACGACGTGGCGCAGCACCTGGCTGGCCCCATCGTGTCCTGCACCCTCAAGCGCCCGGGGCGCACGGTGCCGCGCGGCCAGAGTCTCTGCACCATCGAGTCCTCGAAGTGGGTCGGGCCCGTCCCGGCGCCGGTGACCGGGGAGATCGTGGAGGTCAACGAGGCGGTGCGGCGCGCCCCCGCCATCCTGAACCAGGATCCGTACGGCGAGGGGTGGCTCGTGCGGCTCCGGCCGGCGAGCTGGGAGGCGGAGCGCGGCGAGCTGGTCACGGGCGCGCCGGGGCTCGAGGCCTACCGGGCCGAGCTCGAGCGCCAGGGGATCCGCTGCCGGCCGGCGGCGGGCTGATCGCGCGGGGCATGCGGGCGAGAAAGGAGCGGGCATGAGGCAGCGAGTGACGCGTCGGCAGTTCCTCCGCACGGCGGGCGCCGGGATCTCGCTCGGGCTCGCGGGCGGGGCCGTCTCCGTCGGGCTCGGCGGCTGCGCGCCGGCCATGAAGGGCGACTTCATGCCCAAGGGCGGGCGCCGCGTGGTGGTGGTCGGCGGCGGCTGGGGCGGGGCCACCGCCGCCAAGTACGTGCGGCTCCTCGACCCCGGCATCGAGGTGGTCCTGCTGGAGCCCAACCGGGAGTTCGTGTCCTGCCCCTTCAGCAACCTGGTGCTGAGCGGGGTGCGCAAGCTGGACAGCATCACGTTCCGCTACGACGGCCTCCAGAAGCGCGGGGTGAAGATCCTGCACGAGGCCGCCGCCGCCATCGAGCCCGACCGCCGCCGGGTGCGCGTGGGGGAGGGCTACCTCGAGTACGACCGCCTCGTGGTCTCGCCCGGCATCGAGTTCCAGATGGAGCAGATCCAGGGGCTCGCCGAGAGCCAGGACAAGGTGCTGCACGCCTGGAAGGCCGGGCCCCAGACGGCGCAGCTCGCCGCCCAGCTCGAGTCCATGGCCGACGGCGGGGTCTTCGTGCTCACGGTGCCCCCGGTCGCCTACCGCTGCCCGCCCGGCCCCTACGAGCGCATCTGCCAGGTGGCCTGGTACCTCAAGACGAAGAAGCCGCGCGCCAAGCTGATCGTGCTCGACGCCAACCAGAACATCGTCTCCAAGACCGGGCTGTTCCGGGCGGCCTGGCGCGACTACCCCAACATCGACTACCGGCCGTCGAGCAAGGTGATCGCGGTGGACCCGTCCACCCGCGAGGTGCGCACCGAGTTCGACCGGGAGAAGTACGACGTGGTCAACGTCATCCCGCCCCAGCGGGCCGGCACCATCGCCGTGCAGGCGGACCTGGTGGGCGCCGACAAGCGGTGGTGCGAGGTGAACCACGTCACCTACGAGTCGGTCAAGGCCAAGAACGTCCACGTGATCGGCGACTCGACCACGGGGCTGCCGGTGCCCAAGTCGGGCAACATCGCCAACGCCATGGGCAAGGTGTGCGCCACCGCCATCGTCCACCTGCTCGGCGGCAAGCCGGCGCCCGAGCTCCCGCCGGGCAACACGTGCTACTCGTGGGTGAACGATCGCGAAGCCATCGCGGTGGTCAACGCCTATCGCATCGAGGGCGGCAAGGTGGTGCAGATCGAGCAGAAGCTCACGCCCGCCCAGAGCGCGCTGGTGGGTCACCGCGCGGTGGGGTGGGCCCAGAGCATCTGGCACGACATGCTGGCATGAGCCGGGGAGGACTGGAGATGATGGCGCGAGGAAGCGTGCTCGTCGTGGTCGTCGGCCTCCTGGTGGCGGGCGCGGTGGGTGGCGCCGGGGCGGCCGGGCCGCTGGACCATCCGGGGTTCGCCAAGGCGCTGACCTGCTCGGCCTGTCACGGCGTGGCCGGCAACAGCAAGTCCAGCGCCATGCCCATCCTGGCCGGGATGTCGGCCGCCTACTTCACGAGGCAGATCGAGGCCTACGCCAAGGGCGACCGCCCGTCGCCCGAGATGGAGCCCTACGCCAAGTACGTGCTCCAGGCCGGCGTGGCCGAGGTGGCCGGCTACTTCGCCGCCCAGAAGATGGAGCCGACGCCGATCCCGGCCAGCGCGGCGGCGGCGGCCCGCGGGAAGGTCGCGGCCGCCGCCTGCGCGATCTGCCACGGCCAGGACGGCAAGGGGGACGCGGCCAAGCTCATCCCGTCCCTGGCCGGGCAGGCGCCGGGCTACCTGCGCGAGCAGATGATCCTGTTCAAGCAGGACACCCGCAACCCGAAGGACGCCGCGCTCAAGGCCATGAAGGCCCTGATGCGCACCATCCCCGACCCGGGCATCGAGGACCTGGCGGCCTACTACTCGAGCCTGCGCTGAGTGGGCCGCGCCGGGAACGGGCGGTGGTGTACCGCGGCTGTGACGTGCCCGAGCACCTCTGGTACGACGTCGACCGGGACGTGTGGGCCCGGTGGGAGGACGATGGGAGCGTGACGCTCGGCATGACCGATCCCGCCCAGACGCGGTGCGGGCCGGTGGTCGGCGTCCGCTTCAAGGCGCCGGGGCGGCGCGTGGCGCGGGGGCAGAGCCTCTGCACCATCGAGAGCGCCAAGTGGGTGGGCCCCTTCCCGGCCGTCCTCTCCGGGGTCATCGTGGCCACCAACGCGGCGACCTTCGCCCGGGACCGGCTCGCCGCCAACCGCGATCCCTACGGCCTAGGGTGGCTGGTCCGGCTCGCGCCCGACCGGCTCGCCGCCGAGCGCGATGCGCTCCTGACGGGCGCCGAGGCGGCCGCCCGCTACCGGGACAAGATCGACCAGCACGCGCTGACCTGCCTGCGCTGCGCGGAGGGCGCGTGAGCCCCGGCGACCGGGCCCCGGCCTGATCCATGCCCGCCATCGACGGCTACGAGTTCCCCGATGGCCTCTGGTACGACCCGGAGGAGCACCTCTGGCTCGCCCCCGGGCCCGCCGGCTCCGGGGGGACGCCCACGGTGACGGTGGGGCTCGACGCGCTGGGCGCCGAGGCGCTCGGTGAGGTCGTGTACATCCAGCTCGTCGACCCCGGCGTGCCCCTTCAGCGGGGCCAGGCGCTCGGCTCCCTCGAGGCGGAGAAGATGGTGCGCCCGGTGCTGGCCCCGCTCTCGGGCCGCGTGGCCGAGGTCAACGCCCGGCTCCTGGAAGCGCCCCGGCTCCTCAACACCGATCCCTACGGAGGCGGCTGGCTGGTGCGGGTCACCGCCGAGCGGTGGGAGGCGGAGGCCCCGCGGCTCCTGACCGGCGCCGACGCCGTCGCGGCGTGGGCGCGGGCCGAGCTGGCCGCCCACCGGGAGCGCCCGTGAGCGCCGCCGCCCGCGAGATCCACTTCTACGCGCCCGGCCTCAAGCGCTACCGGACGAGCGAGTACGCCGGCCAGGACGCGGGGCGGTTCGTGTCGATCTCGGTGACGGGCGCCGAGTGCGCGCTCCGCTGCGAGCACTGTGACGCCCGCGTGCTGGAGGGGATGCTGCCGCTGCGGGGGGCGAGCCTCTACGACCTGTGCGCGGCCGTCCACGCGCGCGGGGCCCGCGGCGTGCTGGTCTCGGGGGGCTCCGACCGGCAGGGCCGGGTCCCGCTGCTCCGCCACGTGCCCGACCTCGTCCGCGCCCGGCGGGACCTCGGCCTCCTGATCCGCGTCCACCCCGGGCTCCCCGACGAGGAGACCGCCGCCGCCCTCGGCGAGGTCGGCGTGGACGGCGCCATGCTGGACGTGATCGGGGCGGAGGCGACGATCCGCGAGATCTACCACCTCGACCTCGGGGTGGAGGCGTACGAGGCCGTGCTGGCCCGGCTGGCCCGCCACGGCGTGCCCCTCGTGCCGCACATCATCCTGGGGCTGCACCGCGGGCGCATGCTGGGGGAGTGGACGGCGCTGGAGATGATCGCCCGCCATCCCGTGAAGGCGCTCGTGCTGGTGGTGCTCATGCCGCTCACCGGCACCCCGCTCCAGGACGTGGCCCCGCCGTCGGTGGACGACATCGGGAGCTTCTTCGCCACCGCGCGGGCGCGCGTGCCGGGGGCGCCGGTGCTCCTCGGCTGCGCCCGCCCCCTGGGACCCGTCAAGGCGGAGATCGACCGGCGGGCGGTGCTGGCCGGGCTCGACGGCATCGCGTTCCCCGCCGAGGGCATCGTGGCCTTCGCCCGCGACCGCGGGCGGACGCCGCGCTTTCACGACGCCTGCTGCGGCGTCGACTGGTAGGCGTGATGGAAGCCTCGGTGCCCTCCCGCCTGGTGGCCGGCCCCCGGAAGACGCGGCTCGAGATCGCCCACCACGCGGCCGAGACCCTCCCGAGCCCCGACCACGTGCGGATCAGCGTGGCCGCCGCCATGGCGCTCGGCCTCAAGCCCGGCCGCTTCTTCCGCGGGGCCGGGTGCGGCTGCGTCAACCTGCTCCTGAGCTACCCCGAGGGCTGCTACGCCAACTGCACCTACTGCGGGCTCGCCCGCGAGCGCCCGGGCCTGGCCCAGGACAACACGTTCATCCGGGTCGGCTGGCCGGTCTATCCGACGGACCAGGTGGCCGAGGCCGTCGCCGCCCACGAGGACGCGGTGGGCCGCGTGTGCATCGCCCAGGTGCAGGACCGGCGCGCCTACCCCGACCTGCTCGACGTGAGCCGCCGCGTCCGGCGCCGCTCGGCGGTGCCCATCTCGGCGCTGGTCTCGGCCACGCTCCTCGACGAGGACAAGCTCCTGGCCATCCGGGAGGCGGGCGCCGACATCGTGGGCGTCGGGCTGGACGCGGCCAGCGAGCGGGTGTTCGACGCCACCCGGGGCCGCGGCGCCCGCGGCCCCCACTCCTGGGCCCAGCACTGGGAGATCATCCGGCTCGCCCGCCGCCACTTCGGGCCCCTCCGGGTGAACTGCCACGTCATCGTGGGGCTCGGCGAGACCGACCGGGAGCTGGTGGAGCTGTTCGACCGCTGCCGCCAGGAGCAGATCGCGGCCTATCTCTTCTCCTTCAACCCGGAGCCGGGCACCGCGATGGCGGCGACGCCCCGCGCGCCCATCGTGCGGCTCCGGCGCATCCAGCTCGTCAAGCACCTGATGGAGGTGGAGGGGCTGCCGGCGAGCGCCGTGGACTTCGACGAGGCCGGCGCGATCGCCGCCGTCCGCGCCCCCCGCCCGCTCGTGGACGCCTCGGTCGCGTCCGGCGCGCCGTTCATGACCAACGGCTGCCCGGATCGCGCGGGGCGGGTGGCGTGCAACCGGCCCTTCGGCAGCTACCGTCCCGGGGAGGAGTTCCGCGACTATCCCTTCCCGCCCACCGCCGCCGACGTCGAGACCATCCGGGGACAGGCCGCGCTTCCGGCGATCCTGGCGCCGCCGGAGGCGGGCGAGGCGACGACCGGGGTGCGGTCGGGGCCGTCCGCCTGACGCATGCCCGAGGCCCCGGCGCCGCTCCGCCTGCTGGACGTCGGCGCCGTGCCCCCCCTCCGCTCCCAGGCCCTCTACCACGGCCTCGGCGCGAGCCTGGACGAGACGGCGCCGGACACGCTGGTGCTGTGCCGGCCGTCCGCGCCCTACCTCTCGGTGGGGTTCTCCCGCCGGCCGGCCGAGGAGCTGGACCTGCCGTGGTGCCGGGCGGCGGCCTTGCCCGTGATCCAGCGCGAGATCGGCGGCGGCAGCGTCTACCTGCACCCGAGCCAGCTCTTCTACCAGCTCGTCGTCCATCGCCGCCGGGCCCCCTTCGCGGTGGCCGCCATCTACCGCCGCTTCCTCGGTCCGGTGGTCGAGGCCCTCCAGGCGCTCGGGCTCCGCGCCGCGCTCGCCGGCGTCAACGAGATCGAGGTCGACGGCCGTCGCATCGCCGGCACCGGGGGGGGGCAGATCGGCGAGGCCATGGTGGTTGTGGGCAACGTGCTGCGCGATTTCCCCGTCGAGGTCATGGGCCGGGCGTGGCGGGTGCCGTCGGAGGCGTTTCGCCGCCTGGCCGTGGAGGGGCTCCGCCGGCACCTGGTCACCCTCGACGAGACCCTGGGCCCGGAGGCCCCGCAGCCGGAGGCGCTGGGGCGGCGCATCGCCCAGGCCTACGCCCGCGCGCTCGACCGCCCGCTGGTCGCCGGGGCGCTCACGCCGGCCGAGGAGGCCGCCGTGCGCCGCGAGGAGCGGCGCCTCGCCCGCCTCGCCCCGGACGGCCTCGCCGCGCCCGCCCGCCCCGCGCGACTCAAGCTGACGGGCCGGGCCTGGGTGGGGGAGTGGACCTGGCCCGGGGCCGGGGGCCCGGCGCGCGTGACGGCCCGGATCGCCGACGGCCGGATCGAAGCCCTCGAGGTGGCCGGCCCCCTGCCGCCCCACGAGGCCGCGCGGCGGGTCGCCGGCACGCTGGCCGAGCGCGACGGCCGATGACGCGGCGGGCGGGTCGCGGCGCGCCGCGCCCGGCGGGCCGCGGCCCGGTGGCGGGGCCGGGCCGACGCCCCGCCGCGCGCCGCCGCCGGGCTCGCGGAGGGGGCGCGTGGACCTCCTGATCGCCGTCCCGCTCGGGTTCGTCCTGGGCTTCCTGATCGGTCTCACGGGCGTCGGGGGCGGGGCGCTGGTGGCCCCGGCGCTCTACGTCATCCTCGGCCTGACGTACGGCGAGGCGGTGGGCCTGTCGCTGATCTACTCGTTCCTCACCAAGGTGACGAGCGCGGTGCAGCACGTGCGACAGGGCACCGTGCTCTGGCGCGTGACGCTCTGGTACGGGCTGGCCGGCGTCCCCGGGGCCCTGACGGGCTCCTACCTGGTCTACCTGGCGAGCCCCGACACGCGGCGGCTGTTCCCCCTGGTCATGGGCGGCGTGCTGCTCCTGGTGTCGGCGCTCTTGCTGGCCGAGACGATGCTGCGGGCGGCGGTGGCGCGCCAGAAGCCGTTCTCCCCGCACCACATCGGGCCGATGGAGGGCGCCCTCATCGTGGCCGTCCAGCTCGCGGTGGGCGTGCTCCTCGGCATGACCTCGGTGGGGGCGGGGAGCATCGTCATCCTGTCCATGCTGGCGCTGTTCCGGATGTCGGCCCGCGAGGTGGTGGGCTCGAACATCGTCATCGCCCTCATCATGGTCCTGCCGGCCGGGCTCACGCACTACCTCGCGGCGGGGGCGGACTGGCGCCTCCTGGTGGCGTTGCTCGTGGGCTCCCTCGGCGGCGGCGTCCTCGGCTCGCGCGCGACCCTGGTCGTGTCCGAGCGCACGCTGACCCTGGCCATCGTGGGCCTGATCGTGGCCGGCGCCGTCGCCACCATGGTCAAGGCCGGCTGAGGGCGGGCCTCGGCCGGGTCACTGCGCGCGACGGGCGGCCCGCTCCTCGATCTCGGTGGCGAAGAGCGCCAGGGTGAGCGGGCAGGGCGGCTCGTTGGCGTCGACGTACTGGCAGTCCGACTCGCTGCACTGCACGAAGAGCTTGGCGTCGCCCCGGAGCGACGGCCGCTGGCGCAACGTGATCGAGACCGTCTCGGAGATGACGTCACAGCGGAACGACTTGGATGGCCGGTGGGCCATGGGGGCTCCTTCACGGCTCGGGTGTCGATGGGCGAGCGTCGGGACGCGGCGGGGGCGCCAAGGCCCGCCTGCCTCTTCCGCGAAGAGGGCCCCAGTATACGCCTCGGGGGCCCGGCCGCCCGCAACGGATGCGCCGGCCCGCCATCAGGAATCTCTTATGGAAGGGCCGTAGATTATTTATTTGCTTTTCGTCCGGCCGGCTGCGATCGTTCCCGGGGGGCGCGACGGTCCGGAGCGGTCGAGGCGAGCACGATGAACCTGCATCACCTGCGCATCTTCTATGCCGTGGCCCGACGTCAGAGCGTCACCGCCGCCGCGGCCGAGCTCCTGCTGAGCCAGCCCGCCGTGAGCCTGCAGCTCAAGGCGCTCGAGCGGTCCCTCGGCCTGCCGCTGTTCCAGCGCGGCGGGGCGAAGCTCCGGCTCACGCAGGCGGGCGAGGTGCTGTACCGCGCGGCGGTCTCCATGCTGCACGCCAAGGACGAGGCGGAGCGCGCCATCGCCGAGCTCCGGGGCGGCTCCCGCGGCCGCCTCATCCTGGGCGCGGGGACCACGGGCGGGATGTACGTGCTGCCCCGCATCGTGCAGGCGTACCGGATGCTGTGGCCCGAGACGGAGATCCAGCTGCAGACGGGCACGACGGACCAGCTCCTCGAGAAGCTCCTGCAGAACGTCGTGGACATGGCGCTGGTGGGCGGGCCCATCGAGGACCGGCGCCTGGACGTGGACCCGATCTGCGGCGACGAGCTGACGCTGATCGCCGCGCCGAGCCACCCGGTGGCCTCGCTGGGGAAGGTGACGCTGCGGGACCTGGGCGGGGTGCCGTTCATCGTGCCCGAGACCGGGTCGCGGACGCGCCACCTGGTGGAGCGGCGGCTCCGCGAGGCCGGGGTGGCCCTGGTCATCGCCATGCAGATGGCGGGGACGGAGGGCGTCAAGCGCGCCGTGGAGGCGGGGCTCGGCGTCGGCATGGTGTCGCGCTACGCGGTCGAGCCCGAGGTGCTGGCGGGCGTGCTCCGGCGGATCCCCATCGAGGGCTTCGGGGTCACGCGCACGATGAACCTGGTCTGCCGGGCGCAGCAGTACTTCTCGCCCATGGGCGTCAAGTTCCGCGAGTTCGCGCGGAGCTACGGGGCCGAGCACCTGGGGCCGCTGCCGGCGGCGACGAGCGCGGCCGGCCGGCGACGGGCCCGGAAAGGAGGGCGGACGCCGACGGAGCATCGACGTACGACGTGAGCGGCGAGGGTTCGGCCGACCCCGGGTCGTCGGGGCCGCGATGCGCTCCCCCGGAGCGCGTCGGGAGGGTGAACGATGCCGGAGGACAAGGGCGGGTTGACCCTGTTCAAGACCGAGGACTGGCTGGCCGTATGGCTGGGTTTCCTGATCATCGTCCTGGTGCTGGCGGGCGTGCGGCCGCCGCTGCCGAGCTTCCGGTGGTCGACGGACGCCAGCTTCGCCGCCTCGGCGGCCGCGCAGGCGGGAGCGCTGGACAAGCTGACGGCCGACGCGGCGGCGCGGGGCGAGCCGGCGGTCGCCGCCGCCGCCCAGGGGCTCAAGGGCGCCGTCGAGTCGGGGGACCGCGGGCGGGCGGCCGCCGCCGCGAAGGCGCTCGCCGCGGCGGGGGCCAAGGCGCAGGACGCCGGGCTCAAGAAGCGCGGGGAGGACCTCGGCAAGAAGGTGGGCGACGCCGCCGCCGCCGGGCTCGGCCGCGTGTTCTCGCGGGAGAACCTGTGGCGGGCCGTGGTGATCGGCCTGGCGTACCTGGTGCTGGCCGCCGTCGGCATCGCGCTGATGGGCGGGGGCGTGGGGCGCTTCGTGGCGGGCTTCCCGGTCGTGTACGTGCTGGCGCTGCTGGCCCAGGTGCTGGCCGGCAACTCCGGCATGAACTACTGGGGGCTCGAGTACGTGATCTTCGCCCTGGTGCTGGGGCTGATCGTATCCAACGTGATCGGGGTGCCGAGCTGGCTCATAGAGGCGGTGCGGACCGAGTACTACATCAAGACGGGGCTCGTGCTCCTGGGCGCGGGCATCCTGTTCTACGAGATCCTCCAGGCCGGCGCCCTCGGCATCGTGCAGGCGCTCCTGGTGGTCACGGTGATCTGGTATGCGTGCTTCTGGCTGTCCAAGCGCCTCCGGGTGGACGACGAGTTCGCCGTGATGCTCTCGACGGCGGTCTCCATCTGCGGTGTCTCGGCGGCCATCGCGGCCTGCGGGGCGATCCAGGGCGACAAGAAGAAGCTCTCCTACGTCACCTCGCTGGTGCTCATCGTCGCGGTGCCGATGATGGTGCTCATGCCCTGGGCCGCCCGGGCCTTCGGCATCCCCGACGTGGTGGCCGGGGCGTGGCTGGGCGGCACCCTGGACACCTCGGGGTCCGTCGTGGCGGCGGGGGCGCTGATCAGCGAGCCGGCCCTCAAGGCCGGGGTCATCGTGAAGTTCTCGCAGAACGTGCTGATCGGGGTGGCCGCCTTCGTGCTGTCCATCTGGTGGACCATGCGGCAGGGCAGTCAGGCCGGCCAGCGGCCCGGCGCCGGCGTCATCTGGGAGCGGTTTCCCAAGTTCGTGCTCGGGTTCCTGGTGGCCTCGTTCGTGTTCAGCTTCGTCCTGGACGCGGCCACGGTGGGCGCCACCAAGAGCCTGCTCGGCGGGCTCCGGACGCTGTGGCTGGCGCTCGCCTTCGTGTGCATCGGGCTCGAGACCCGGTTCGGCGAGCTGGTCCGCATGGGGGGCGGCCGCCCGGCCGGCGCGTTCCTGCTGGCGCAGGGCGCCAACATCGTGTGGACGCTGATCCTGGCCTATCTCCTGTTCGGGGGCGTGCTGTTCCCGGCGCCGGTCCTCAAGTAGGCCGGCCGAGGGACATGGACGGGGCGAGGCCGGGCCGCGACGCGCTCCCCGCCCGGGCGGGCGAGGCGGCGGCCCGGCCGCTCGTGGTCGAGGCGTCGGTGGAGATCGGCGCCGCGCCCGAGCAGGCGTTCGCCCTGATGAGCGATCTGCGGGCCAAGGCGCGGCTCCACCCGGGCCTCCGGGTGATCCGGGTGGAGCTGGAGGGCGAGGAGCCGGTGCGGGAGGGATCGGTGTTCTACCATCGAGCCCAGCGGGGCCAGCGCCTGATCGAGTACCGGAGCCGGTGCGTGCGGCACGAGCCGCCGCGCCGCTACTGGAGCCGGAGCGAGACCGACCCGCCCTTCGAGGTGCGCGTGGCCGTCGAGCCGGTGGCCGGCGGGTGCCGCGTGACCCAGCAGGAGCGGCTCTGGGTGTCGGGGGAGCTGCTGGACGCGCTGGAGCCGCCGCCCGGCCCCCAGGGCTTCCGCGAGGCGCTCGCGTGGATGGCCCTGTTCCCGACCCTCGGGCCCCTCGGCGGCCACGTGCGGGACCTGCAGCGCCAGCGGATCGCCGCGCGCCTCGGCGCCGAGCTCGCGGGCTGGCTGGCCGCCATCAAGGCCCACCTCGAGACCGGCTCCGGGGAGCGCCCGGCATGAGCCTGGTGCCGCCTCACGGGGGGGAGGAGCGCCTCCGGCCCCTGCTCCTCGAGGGCGAGGCGGCGCGGGAGGCGCGGGCGCGCGCGGCCGGGCTGCCGCGGATCGGCCTCGGCTCGCGGGAGACCTCCGACCTCCTGATGCTCGGCATCGGCGCGTTCACCCCGCTCCACGGGTTCATGGGCCGCGACGACTGGCGGGGAGTCTGCGACGAGCTGCGCACGGCCGACGGCACCTTCTGGCCGATCCCCGTCACGCTCTCCGCCTCCCGCGAGGACGCCGCGCGGTGCCGCGAGGGGCGGGAGGTCGCCCTCGTGGACGGGGAGACCGACGAGCTCATGGGGCTCCTCACCGTCCAGGAGCGGTACGAGATCGACCGGGCCCACGAGTGCCAGCAGGTCTTCCGCACGGCCGATCCGCGCCATCCGGGGGTGGGGGCGGTGATGGGCCAGGCCGCGGTGAACCTGGCCGGCCCCGTCCAGGCGCTGTCGGAGGGGCCCTATCCGGCGCGCTACCCCGGCCTCTACCGGCGGCCGGCCGAGACCCGCCGGCTCTTCGAGGCCCGGGGCTGGCGGACGGTGGCGGCGCTGCAGCTCCGCAACCCCATGCACCGCTCCCACGAGTACCTGGCCAAGATCGCGGTCGAGGTCTCCGACGGGGTGCTGATCCATCAGATCCTCGGCAAGCTCAAGCCGGGCGACATCCCGGCCGAGGTGCGGGTGCGCGCGGTCGACGCGCTCGTGCGCCACTACTTCGTGGAGGGGACCTGCGTGCAGGCCGGGGTGCCGCTCGAGATGCGGTACGGCGGACCGCGTGAAGCGCTCCTGCACGCCGTCTTCCGCCAGAACTTCGGCTGCAGCCACCTCATCGTCGGGCGCGACCACGCGGGCGTGGGGGAGTACTACGGGCCCTTCGACGCGCACCGGATCTTCGACGAGATCCCCGCCGGCGCGCTCCGGATCCGGCCCCTCAAGCTGGACGTGACGTTCTACTGCCGCCGCTGCGACGGGATGGCGACCGGACGGACGTGCCCCCACGAACGGACGCACCACGTCGCGGTGAGCGGTACCATGCTCCGGAAGACGCTGTCCGAGGGCGGGGAGGTCGACCCGCACTTCAGCCGACCCGAGGTCCTGACGATCCTCCGGGAGTACTACGCCGGGCTCGGGGACCGGGTGGAGATCCAGCTGCACAAACACGCCCGGGGCGAACGCTAGCGCCCCGCTCACGAGGAGGAGGACGACCGGATGCCCACGTACGTCGACCCGAACAAGTGCGATGGCTGCCGCGGCCTGGCCCGCACCGCGTGCATGTACATCTGCCCCAACGACCTGATGAAGTACGACGCCGCCCTCGGCCAGCCCTTCGGCAAGGAGCACGGGATGGCCTTCAACCAGGAGCCGGATCTGTGCTGGGAGTGCTTCTCCTGCGTGAAGGCGTGCCCCCAGGGCGCCATCATCATGCGAGGGTACGCGGACGTGGTGCCGCTGGGCGGGCAGCTGGTGCCCATGCGGGGCACCGACGCCATCATGTGGACGGCCAAGTACCGCGGCGGCCAGATGAAGCGCTTCAAGTTCCCGATCCGCACGACCTCCTGGGGCTCCATCGAGGCCTTCAAGGGCTGCGACGCGCCCACGGCCGACATGCTGAAGACCCAGATGCTGTCCCACGAGCCCACCAAGCTCATGGTGGACGCCCTGCCCACCGTGGCCAGGGGCTGAGGGGCCGGCGATGGAGCGACCGGCGATCGAGACCGTCGAGACCGATGTGCTGATCCTGGGCGGCGGCATGGCCGGCTGCGGCGCCGCCTACGAGGCCGCCTACTGGGCCCGGGCCCAGGGCCTGCGCGTGGCCATCGTGGAGAAGGCGGCCGTGGAGCGCAGCGGCGCGGTGGCCATGGGGCTGTCGGCCATCAACCTCTACCTCGGCATGCGCTGGAAGCAGAACCAGCCCGAGGACTTCGTGCAGTACGTCCGCCAGGACCTCATGGGCCTGTCCCGCGAGGACCTCGTCTACGACATCGCGCGCCACGTGGACTCCACCGTCCACCTGTTCGAGGAGTGGGGGCTGCCCATCTTCAAGAACGAGGACGGCACCTACAAGCGCGAGGGGCGCTGGCAGATCATGATCCACGGCGAGAGCTACAAGCCCATCGTGGCCGAGGCCGCCAAGACGGCCGTGGGCGACGGCAACGTGCACGAGCGCATCTTCGCCGCGCGCCTCCTGCTGGACGCCAAGGACCCGAGCCGGATCGCCGGCGCCATGGGCTTCTCCGTCCGCGAGAACAAGGTCCACGTCTTCAAGGCCCGGGCGGTGATCGTCACGGCCGGGGGGGCCACCGGGGTCTTCCGCCCCCACGCCCACGGCGAGGGGCTCGGACGCATCTGGTACGCGCCGTGGAACACCGGCTCCGCCTACAGCCTCATGATCCAGGCGGGCGCCAAGATGACTCAGATGGAGCACCGCCTCGTGGTGTCGCGATTCAAGGACGGCTACGGCCCGGTGGGCATGTGGTTCCTGCTGTTCAAGGCCGTGCTGGAGAACGCCAAGGGCGAGAACATCGAGCAGAAGTGGATGGGCCTCCTGAAGGACTGGGCGCCCTACGGCACGGCCCGGCCCATCCCGACGCCGCTGCGCAACCACCAGCTGCTCACCGACTTCCGCGCGGGCGGCGCGCCCTTCTACATGCGCACCGATACCGCGCTCCAGCGCATGTTCCAGGAGGCCAACAACGACCCGAAGAAGATGCGCGAGATCGAGTCCGACGCCTGGGAGGACTTCCTGGACATGACCATGTCCCAGGCGCTGATCTGGGCCTCGGACAACATCGACCCCGCCAAGCAGCCCTCGGAGATCGTGCTCACGGAGCCGTACCTGATGGGCTCCCACGCCTCGGCCACCGGGGCCTGGGTGAGCGGCCCCGAGGACGTGGCGCCGGCCGAGTACTTCTGGGGCTACAACCGCATGACCACCGTGAAGGGGCTGTTCGCCGCCGGCGACGGGGTGGGCGGCTCCGCCCACAAGTTCTCCTCGGGCTCCTACACGGAGGGGCGGCTGGCCGGCAAGGCGGCGGTGGCCTACATCACGGACGCCGGCGCCTCGCCCACGCTGGACGAGAGCCAGATCGCGGCCGTCGTCGCCGAGCTGTGGCAGCCCTTCGAGAACTACGAGAAGGGCCGGCCGGCCTCCACGCGCGATGACGTGAACCCGAACTACCTCTTCCCCAAGATGGCGCTGCACCGGCTGCAGAAGATCATGGACGAGTACGCAGCCGGCCAGGGCTCGCAGTACATCACCACCGAGGGCATGCTGACCCGCGGGCTCGAGCGCATGAAGGTGTTCCGGGAGGACCTGGGCCGGCTGGCCGCGCGGGACCTGCACGACCTCCTGCGGTGCTGGGAGGTGTGGGACCGGACGTGGTGCGCCGAGGCCCACATGCGGCACATCCTGTTCCGGCAGGAGACGCGCTGGCCCGGCTACTACTACCGGGCCGACTACCCGACGCTGGACGAGCAGAACTGGAAGGTCTTCGTCAACTCCCGCTACGACGCCCAGGGCGGCGAGTGGCAGATGGAGAAGACGCCCTTCCTGAGCAACGTGCCGTGAGCGGGACGCGGAGCCGGCCATGAGCGCGGGCGCCACCGCCGCGCCGCCCGCCCCGGCCGGGACCACCCCCGGCGTGCACCGGACCGTCCTCGTCATCGGCGGGGGCATCGCCGGGATCACGGCGGCGGTGGAGGCGGCCGAGGCCGGCTACGAGGCCGTCATCGTCGAGAAGAACCCCTATCTCGGCGGGCGGGTGGCCCAGCTCAACCGCTACTTCCCCAAGCTCTGCCCGCCCTACTGCGGGCTCGAGATCAACTTCCAGCGGATCCGCCGGGAGCGGCGGATCCGCGTCTTCACGCTCGCCGAGGTGGAGGCCGTCGGGGGCCGGGCCGGCGCCTTCGACGTCACCGTGCGCCTCGAGCCCCGCTACGTCAACGACCGGTGCACGGCCTGCAACGAGTGCGTGCCGGTGTGCCCGGTGGACCGGCCCAACGCCTTCAACCACGGGCTCGGCACCACCAAGGCCATCTACCTGGCGCACGAGATGGCCTTCCCGATGAAGTACGTCATCGACCCCGCCGCCTGCAAGTTCGCCGAGTGCGCGCGGTGCGTGGCCGCCTGCCGCTACGACGCCATCGACCTGACGATGCAACCCCGCACCCTTGGGCTGCGGGTGGGCGCCGTGGTGGTGGCCACCGGCTGGAAGCCCTACGAGGCGGCGCGGATCGACAACCTGGGCTTCGGCCGGTACCCGAACGTCATCACCAACGTGATGATGGAGCGGCTGGCCGCGCCCAACGGCCCCACCCGGGGCAAGATCCTCCGGCCGTCGGACGGCCGGCCCGTCCGCACCGCCGCCTTCATCCAGTGCGCGGGCTCCCGGGACGTCACCCACCTCGGCTACTGCTCCAGCATCTGCTGCCTGGCCTCCCTCAAGGAGGCGGTGTTCCTGCGCGAGCAGAACCCCGAGGCGCGCGCCCACATCTTCTACATCGACCTCCGGACGCCCGGCACCTACGAGTTCTTCGCCAAGAAGGTGCTGAGCGACCCCCACGTCGAGATCATGAAGGGCAAGGTGGCCCGCGTCACCGAGGACCCCGCCACGCGCGACCTCACCGTCGAGGCCGAGGACATCCTGTCGGCCGCCAAGACCACGCTCACCGTGGACCTCGTGGTGCTGGCCACCGGCATGGCCCCGAGCCTGGGCGGCGCGCCGCCGCCGGCCGGCGTCTCGGTCGACGCCGACGGGTTCGTGGTGGCCGACGCCTCCAGCGAGGGCGTGGTGGCGGCCGGCTGCGCGCGCGGCCCCGTGGACGTGGCCACCGCGGCCCAGGAGGGCACGGCGGCGGCCCTCCGGGCGATCCAGGCCATCCAGGCCGCGGCGCGGAGGTAGCCGGTGGCCCCGAAGGTCGGCGTGTACGTGTGCCGCGGCTGCGGCATCGGCGAGTGCCTG
>Ga0187892_10006860_pt1 | contig 16613 bp, 13 predicted proteins | sample MA1701073metaG_FD_139345 | JGI IMG/M metagenome (GOLD analysis project Ga0187892, IMG submission 139345) | Bio-ooze microbial communities from a basaltic lava cave in the Kipuka Kanohina Cave System on the Island of Hawaii, USA - MA170107-3 metaG ... | reverse complement strand
CGACTGGAAATCAACCATGAACGAGCATAAGCAGCTCGAAACGGCAGCCGTTTCCACGGCGCGGCGGTCGATGAATGCAGAAAACAGCTGCCTCAAGAGCCATTCTTCAACGGCCTGCTAACCACCGTTCCATCGGAACGGCACGCGGCGCCTCGGTAAAGAGATTGAATTGCGCGATCTTCTCAATAATGGCGAGTGCCACCCCTTCCTCGCCTCGTTGTTCAAGCTCCGTCGCAAGCGACCGGAAGTCTGGTTCTCGGAGCGCTTGGTATGCTTCACGAATTATGCGTTTCTGCTTTGCGCCGAGTTGCGGCGCAAAGGCGTGTACCAAAGAGGCTATTTCAGCAGCGATCTGAGCGTTCTCGGCCTCGCTCCGGCCCCGGTACAACGGATTTACAGGCAGTCCTTCGGAGATCAGTCGAACGTACCTCGCACCAGTTGCGTGCAGAAAGCGCTGCCTATTCTCCGTTTGGCGGGGATTGGGGAGGTTTTCTTCAAGCTCCCCCTTGAGGTCGAAGAAGAGGAACCGCACACCTTGGCGTGCCACCTGCATGAGAAGGTCCAGTGCAAGCTGGCTCTTTCCTCGTCCCGGAGCGCCAGAGATGATGAGCAGGCTATTCCCGCCTGCCGCATTTAGTAGCCACGGTTCATCGCCCTCCGTGAGTTGAACTAGAACAGGGCGCTCTACGACTGCTTGCGGCTCTTCACCAGCTCTGATTCCCTCTCCGATCTGATTCAGATCGCAGAGCCTTAAGAGCGCAGCAACGAATGCCGTCTGATCTCCGTTAACTTCTTCCCATATTTGCTTTAGGCGAAAACACCCAAACTCGAAGTACGTGCGGAACCAATGCCGGTAGCCAACCTCATCGAGCGTATTACCCGCTCGATAGTTCAGCGCTGCACGCACCACCTCGCGAAGTTCATCGCCTACCACCGTTTCGTCGTTAAGCTCGAGTCCCTGAGAATCGCTGGCCTTGAATCCGCTTGGCAACCCCTGACCAAGCGCAAGAAGTAAGCCCGCTCGGCCGAGTACAGCCTTGTTTCTCGCTCCTACACGGGCGAACGCTGCTTCTAAAAACTCCTCGGTCGCTTGGCTTGTTTTGAACCTCATTGCCTAGTCGCTCTATAACGTCCGCTTGAAATAGTCAGCAGATACCCGCACCTCGTACGAAGTCGATTCGGGATTCCCGACGGCGTTTAGCGTGTAGACTCGTGCCAACTTCGGCGCAACACGTTCGAACAGCGTGCTGCCAGGCTCGATCTCCGAGTTAGTGCTCAGAATGATGCTTTGATGGCCAGAGAGGTACAGCCTCTCCAGAACGTTCTCCTTCACTTCCTTGTCCAGTCGGCCTAAAGGCGTGTCAACAACCAACGGGGGTGCGAGCCGCGCCAAGCCTCGAAGCGCCTCGGTGAAAGCGAGAATCCTGACTTGGCGTTGACCTGCGGATGTGTTCGCCTGCTCCCAGAGTTGTTTCGATCCATCACGACGAATAAGGTGGCAATTCCAAAGGTGATCAAACTCCATCCCTTGGAACTCCTGCCCTCGGTCAACGATGTTTAGCCAAAGCTCACCAACGACCTGGGAGACCTGCTCCCTCAGCTGAACGGCCGCACGCTGCTTAATCTCGCCGACTGCTTCCCTATACGCTTGCGCGAGGCTATGCAGGTCCCTACCTTTCTTGATCCTCTGCACAACTTCGCCCTGATTCGCTTCCTCCCGCTTAAGTTCGCGCAGGCGGTTCTCCAAAGTTGTGCGTTCCGCCGCTATTTCTCGCAGTCGCTTTTCGATCTTCTCCTTCGTCTGCAGTAACTGGTCTCGCTTCTCTCGCAGTTCGTGGCCGCGCTGAAGCGCAAAAACATTCTGCTGGAGCTGTTTAAGCCGTTGATCCAATTCTCGCAGCTCAGAGGAGCGTTTCTCGAGGTCATCACTTGCCCGACTCAAGTCGGCGATACTGGCAATGGAGGTCTGAAGCCGAAGTCGCACCTGAGCGCTGACTTCGTTTCGTTCCGCTACGTACAGGCGGTCCGACATACCCGCGGGTGGCGGATGGAAAAGACTCTTCAGCGCTGTAGTTAGGCGACCTTCGTAGTATCTCTTCGCGCCATCGCTGAGCGCATGGGATGCGTCAACACCTTCAAAGACGTCGTTGATGACCTGCGGAATTCGCGGTTCAACGCTCGAGCGCTTGCTCTCCCAATCACGCCTGCTTTCCTCTCGAATCAGGTAATCATGAAGTGCTTGCCGTTGGGAACCAAGCAGCGCCAAAGGGAAAGCCACATCCCACGCACCCTCCAGCACCCCCTGAAGCCTCGCGCGGGCCTGCGCGAGTTCCTCGCGGCGAGCCTGCGCCCGCTCGACCTCAGCTGGGTCGATCGCACCGAGGCTTTTCAGTTCGTCCTCAGCACTTTCCAGTGCCGATTCTGTGTCGCGAAGTTCTCGCTGCAAGTCTTCCTGTTCAGAGATGCTTACCTGCAGGCTCTTTTCTGCTTTTATGATCTCGATCTGAATCTCGCCGAGCTTGCGCTCTGCTTCAGTTCCTGCACCAAACATGCGCGGAATCTTGTTGGTCGTGAGATAGCGCAGATCATCCTCAAGCTCACTGTACGAGTACAAACCCAAGACCCGACTTATGCCGTCTGTGATCTCTCGTTCTCCCAGCTGAATGTTCTGCCCTCGTTCAGCGTCAAAAAAGAAGAAGCGAGCTAGATGCCTAGGGAGAAAGGCGTCGCGCAAACGTTGAACCCGATCTTCGTCGTCGGTCCAGTTGGACTCTCCCGAGAGGCGAGCTTGCGAGGTAAAGGACGGTGGCGAACTCGGTCTATGCTTGATTCGACGAGTGATCGTCATGCTTCGGCCGGTGGTTCGTGTGTCGTCCCGCTGGGTCAGACTAATGGAGAGGGTGGAAGTATCGGCGCCTTCCCTTTTTGCCTTGCGATTCAGGGACTCTTCAAGAACGAATCTAGTCGCGTCCGATCCAGACTCGACCTTCTTAAGGTCGATCGCTCCACTACCTCCGACGGCCGCGAGGTACAGAGCTCTCAGCAGATGTGTCTTGCCCGCACCCGTTTTCCCTCCAACAAGCGTAGCCGTCTTGCCACCGTCCGGCCGAAACTCAAGAAAGTGCTCACCGTAGAACGGCCCAAAGTTCTCGATCGTCAGCGAATCGACAAAGACTTCCGGCACCTACACCTCGAGATTTGCAGTCGTGGGGCTCTCGCGCAACTCGTCTTGGAGAATCTGTAAGAGCTCATCTGGCAGACCCTGCGCTCGGTGACTTTCGCCATACGCTTCAACCTTCGCGATAAGCCGGCGAAGCGTTTCCTCTGAAATACCTTTCTTGCGCGCCACCTCTGCCTCAATCGCTCGAAGGCGACTTTCATCACGCAAATCGGGCACGGGTATCCCCTTCTGTAAATGAACGATCTGCACAACGCCTCTTCCGTCGTCGGGATTCCTAGCGCTATTCCAATGCAGCTGAATTAGGTGCAGCTCCTCGTCGGTAATGATCCTGAGTCCCATCCGATCCTGTAGGTCCAGTAGCTTCGCGAGCAACGACTTACGCGCCTCGATCGTAAGTGGTCCAGGACCCACCGAACCGTTTTTCCGTACGCGATCACGGAACCCCTTATCCGGATCACGGTACTCCAACAAGGTCTCTCGAAAACGTATCAGTTCAGCCATACGGGTATCGCCGCTTGCCAGGAGTCCCTCGCTCGCCTTATCTCGCTCCACAACCGTACACGTCCAGCATCCAAAGCGACTGTTGCCGCAAGACGGGGTCGTCTGATCGATGACCAACGGACATTCGCCACCCGAAGCGTTCTTGTAGAGCTGAAAAAGTCCTTGGTTGTCGCCGCCCCATGGGTTAGGACTCTCCAGTAGGTATTCCCAAACGTCGTCCGCTGAGAGGTATTCGATCGGCGTGCCAACCCAACAGTGCAATAGGTCGTCATGCCGATGCAATCCGTGCGCCCTTCTCTCACGGGCTGCCATTGTCCCGGCGCGAGTATCACTCTCCTCGCGACGAGCGCCCAGCAGAATGATTGCTTCACCCCGCGATCCGACTTTCGCCCGAATAAACTCGCTTACCGGGTCAATTTTCATGCGTTGAGTGCACCACCGAAAGCTTCGATTAGGCGGCGGATAACCTCTGCCAATAATGTTGACCCAGAATGACTGCGCAACTGACGGCGATAACAGATGGGCTGAAATGCCGAGACGCAGTTCGTTGGACCGCGCTTGCATTCTGGCAAGCTCCCCAGCGACCCGCTCCGCCACCGCCGGAATCTCGACCCGCGTGTCCGTACATACGATCGACACATCTTTGTCGCGCTTTGTTAGCTCAATCTCTCTAACGGCTTCAAAAACCAGTGAGACGAGCATGGTGCTGTCCTTACCGCCGCTGTAGCCCACCACCCACGGACGCTGGTCAGCGAGATAAAGAGCACGAATTGACTCGATGATTTCCTCAACCATCGCTTTCCTCTAGTTCGTTGCCGGTCAAGAGCAGGTTGGTGAAGGTTCGGAAGTCGAACTAAGGAGTCAGCACGGCTCGCTCAAATCGGCCCGGAACGACCCACGATTCGCCTCCCCCAACATAGGCTTAACCTCCGGCGCAGCACATTTGTACGATACCACTCCGGCGGATCCCCTGGCGCCTCCCGCCTAGCCCAGCACCTCGTCAATGAGCTCCACCCAATGCCTCACCGGCAACCCACTCGCCGCCTGGAGCTGGTTCAGGCACCCGATGTTCGCGGTCGCGATCACCTCAGGCCCGCCGCTCGCGAGCGCCGCGAGCTTGCCCTCCCGCAGCCGGTACGAGAGCTCCGGCTGGAGCACCGAGTAGGTCCCAGCCGACCCGCAGCACAGGTGCGCATCGGGCACGGGCGTCAGCTCGTACCCGGCTTTCTCCAGGAGCGCTTCAACCTTCCCCCGGACCTGCTGCCCGTGCTGCAAGGTGCACGGCGACTGGAACGCCACGCGCTTCCAGCGCCGATTGCCCTTCCCCGCCGCAAGCGCCGCCTCGAGCGCAGGCGCCTCCGCCTCGAGCACCTCGGCGAGATCGCGCGCGAGCAGCGCGACCCGCGCCGCCTTGTGGCGGTAGCCGGGATCGTTCTCGAAAAGCAGCGGGTACTCCTCGACCATCACCCCGCAGCCGCTCGCGGTCATCGCGACGCATTCCGCCGCGCCGTGCTCGAGCTGCGGCCACCAGGCGTCCATCAGCGCGCGCATGTCGTCCCTCCCCGCCTCCTGCTCGGTGAGATGGAAGCGCAGCGCGCCGCAGCACCCCGCTCCCGGAACTTCGACGAGCGAGATGCCGATGCGATCGAGGACGCGCGCCGCGGCGGCGTTGATCGAAGGCGCGAGCGCGGGCTGCACGCAGCCGGCGAGCGCGAGCATGCGCCGCTTGTGGCGCGGCGCGGGCCATTCGCCTGCGGGCGAGACCCGCGCCGGCACCTTGTCGCGCAGCACCGCAGGCAGCAGCGGCCGCACGAGCCTGCCGAGCGCGAGCAGCGCGCCGAACAGCGCCCGGCGCGGCAGGACGAAGGACAGCGCGGCGCGCCGCACTCGATCCCAGATATCGCGCCTGGTGCGCTGCTCCACGATCGCCCGGCCGATGTCGGCGAGCCGCCCGTATTTCACCCCGGAAGGGCAGGTCGTCTCGCATGCGCGGCAGGTGAGGCAGCGGTCGAGGTGCAGGCGCGTCTTCGCGGTGGGCTGCACGCCCTCCAGCACCTGCTTCACGAGGTAGATGCGCCCGCGCGGGCCGTCCAGCTCGTCGCCGAGGAGCTGGTAGGTCGGGCAGGTGGCGGTGCAGAAGCCGCAGTGCACGCACTTCCTGAGGATCGCGTCGGCCTCGCGCCCCTCGGGCGTGTCGCGGATGAAATCGGCCAGTTGCGTCTGCATCGCTATACTTTTTGCATGCGCGTGATGTTCTGGCTGCTGCTGTTCGCGGTGCTGGTCGCGGCCGGCGTCTGGGTCTGGCTGGCGCAGCGCCGCTGGCGGGAGCGCAAGCGCGCGGGCGAAGAGCGCTTCGCGAGCTTCATGAGCGAGGCGATGAAGAACGCCAGGCCGAAGGAGTTGCCCGACCCGGCCGCGCCCCCGCCTCCGCCTCCGTCCAGCGGCCTCACGCAGCAGAAGCTGCTCTTCGAGGCCGCCGCCAAGGCGGGCGACGCGGGCGAGCACGCGCTTGCGGTCCAGCTGTACGAGCGGCTGCTCGAGCGGTACCCGCAGACCGCGTTCGCCGAGCAGGCGCGCGCCGCGGCCGAGGCGCAGAAGAACAGGCTGCCCAAGTCCTAGAACTCCTCGTACATGCGGCCGGGGTTGAAGATCCCGTCCGGGTCGAAGGCGCGCTTGAGCTCGAGGTGCAGGCGCGCGAGCGCGGGCGGCAGCGGCGTGAAGACTCCGGCCGACTTGTCGCGCGCGCGGAACAGCGTCGCGTGGCCGCCGGCGCGCTCGGCCACGGCGCGGACCGTCCGGGCTTCCGCCCCGGACTTGAGCCACCGCAGGCCCCCTCCCCACTCGATCAGCTGCGTGCCCGGCAGCGCGAGCGGCGCCGCGTTCGAGGGCAGGGACAGGCGCCAGAGCGGGGCTTCGCCCTCGAAGAACGGGTCCGTGTGCTCGCGCACCCCCTGCCAGAACTGCGCCGCTTCTTTCTCTTCCACGAGCTCGCCGCCGAGCTGCGCGGCCGCGGCGCGCAGCGCGCTCGCCGCGCCCGAGAGGCGCACCGTCAGTTCGCCGTCGCGCCACGCGGTGGCCGAGACCGGCAGCGGCCGCGCCGCCCAGCGGTTCATCGTCTCGAGCGCCCGGTCCTCCGGAAGCTCCAGCCGCAGCGTCGTCTCGGCCGGCGGCCGCGGGAGCACCTTGAGAGAGGTCTCGAGGATCAGGCCGAGCGTGCCGAGCGAGCCGGCGAGCAGGCGCGAGACGTCGTAGCCGGCGACGTTCTTCATCACCTGGCCGCCGAAGGCGAGCTCGCGCCCGCGGCCGTCGAGCAGGCGCGCTCCGAGGACGAAGTCGCGCAGCGCCCCGGCCGCGGCGCGCCGCGGGCCCGAGAGCCCCGCGGCGACACAGCCGCCGAGCGTGGCGCCCGCGCCGAAGTGCGGCGGCTCGAACGCGAGCATCTGGCCGCGCTCGCCGAGCAGCCGCTCGAGCTCCGCGAGCGGCGTGCCGCAGCGCGCCGTGACCACGAGCTCGGTCGGCTCGTAGGCGACCACGCCGGCGCAGGCGCGCGTGTCGAGGATCTCGCCCGCAGGCTCGCGGCCGTAGAAGTCCTTGGTGCCGCCGCCGCGCAGCCGCAGCGCGCGCCGCGCCGCCGCCGCTTCGCGGATGCGCTCGGCGAGCGCCTCGAGCGCCGCTTCCATCAGAAGCGCGGCAGGTCGGGGTGCGGGAGCTTGCCGCCGCGCACGTGCATGCGCCCGAACTCGGCGCAGCGCGCGAGGGTGGGGACCGCCTTGCCGGGATTGAGCAGGCCCTTCGCGTCGAAGGCGCGCTTCAGCGCGTGGAAGCACTCGAGCTCGGGCGTCGCGAACTGCACGCACATCTGGTCGATCTTCTCCACGCCGACGCCGTGCTCGCCGGTGATGGTGCCGCCGACCGCGATGCATTTCTCGAGCACCTGCGCGGCGAACGCCTCGGTGCGCGCGAGCTCGTCCGGGTTGTTGGCGTCGAACAGGATCAGCGGGTGCAGGTTGCCGTCGCCGGCGTGGAACACGTTCGGGCAGCGCAGGCCGTACTTCGCCTCCATCTCGCCGATGAAGGCGAGCACCTCGCCGAGGCGCTTGCGCGGGATGGTGCCGTCCATGCAGTAGTAGTCGGGCGAGATCCGCCCCATGGCGGGAAACGCGGCCTTGCGCCCGGACCAGAAGCGAAGGCGTTCCGCCTCGTCGCGCGACACCATGAGGCGGGTCGCCCCGGCGCGCGTGAACACCTCCTTCACTCGCGCGATCTCGTCCTCGACCTCCTCCGCGCTGCCGTCCGCCTCGCACAGCAGGATCGCCGCCGCCTCCAGGTCGTAGCCCGCGCTCACGTATTCCTCGGTCGCGCGCGCCGCGGGCCGGTCCATCATCTCCAGGCCCGCCGGCACGATGCCGGCGGCGATCACCGCGGCGACCGCGTCGCCCGCCTTGCCGACGTCGTCGAACGAGGCCATGACGACGCGCGCCGTCTCGGGCCTGGGGAGCAGCTTCACGGTCACCTCGGTGGTGACCGCGAGCAGCCCCTCCGAGCCGATGACGAGGGCGAGCAGGTCCAGGCCCGGCGCATCGAGCGCTTCCGACCCGACTTCCAGGGGCTCGCCCTCGATCGTGTAGCCCTTCACCCGCAGCACGTTGTGCACCGTGAGCCCGTACTTCAGGCAGTGCACGCCGCCGGAGTTCTCGGCGACGTTGCCGCCGATGGTGCAGGCGATCTGGCTCGACGGGTCGGGCGCGTAGAACAGACCGAAGGGCGCGGCGACCTCCGAGATCGCGGCGTTGCGCACGCCCGGCTGCACCACCGCGACGCGCGCCACCGGGTCGAGGCGCAGCACGCGCATGAACTTGGCGAGCGACAGCAGCACGCCGTCGCCGAGCGGCAGCGCGCCGCCCGAGAGCCCGGTGCCGGCGCCGCGCGGCACCACCGGCACGCCGAGCGCGTGGCAGGCGGCGAGCACGCGCTGCACCTCGTCCTCGCTCTCGGGAAGCGCCACGACCATCGGCAGGCGCCGGTAGGCGGTGAGACCGTCGCACTCGTAGGGCCGCGTGTCCTCTTCCTGCCACAGCACCGAGCGCTCGGGCAGGATGGCGCGCAGCGCGGCCACCGTCTCGCGCTGCCGCGCGTGGTCGATCGCCTGCCCTACGCCCGCTGCAGCCAGCGCTTCGCCCATCCGAGGCCCTCGACCGTGTCGCCCTTCGGATTGTATTCGCAGCCGATCCAGCCCTTGTAGCCCAGCCGGTCGATGTGGGCGAGCAGGAACTCGTAGTTGATCTCGCCGGTCCCCGGCTCGTGCCGGTCGGGCACGTCGGCGAGCTGCAGGTGGCCGATCCTCGGCAGCAGCCGCTCGATCGTGTGCGCGAGGTCCCCCTCCACGATCTGCATGTGGAACATGTCGTACTGCAGCATCAGGTTGCCGGCCCCGGCGGCGTCGATCGCTTGCAGCGCCTGGCGCGAGGTGTTGAGGAAGAACCCGGGGATGGTGCGCGTGTTGCACGGCTCGGTGAGGAGCGTCAGGCCCGCCGCGGCGAGCTTGCCGGCGGCGTAGCGCAGGTTCTCCACCAGCGTCTCGCCGAGCTCGGCCGGCGCCACCCCCGGCGGCGCGATGCCGGCGAGCGTATTGAGACGCGGGCAGCCGGCCGCTTTCGCGTACTCGATCGCGCGCTCCACGCCTTCGCGGAACTCGTTGCTGCGCCCCGGCAGGCAGGCGATGCCGCGGTCGCCTTGCGCCGCGTCGCCCCCGGGCAGGTTGTGCAGCGCGACCTCGACTCCCGCCTCGCGCGCGCGTTCCGCCACTTCGCGCGCGCTGCCGAAGCCGTAGGGGAACTGGTATTCGACGTAGCGGAACCCGGCTTGCGCCGCCGCGGCGAAACGCTCGAGGAACGGCAGCTGCGGAAACAGCAGCGACAGGTTGGCGGCGAGCCGCGGCATGGGCGAGGCGCCATGTTAGCTAAGATTGCGGTTCCGCGAGCGCATTCGCCCACCGTTGCCCGCCCCGACCTCGCTGCAGCGCATCCTGCCGTTTCTCGCGTGGTGGCCGCGCGTCGGGCGCGAGACGCTGCGCGCCGATGCGATCGCCGGGCTGATCGGCGCGATCGTGGTACTGCCGCAGGGCGTCGCGTTCGCGACGCTCGCCGGACTGCCGCCGGAATACGGCCTGTATTGCGCCATGGTGCCGGCGGCGATCGCGGCCCTGTTCGGCTCGTCCTGGCACGCCTCCTCGGGGCCGACCAACGCGGTGTCGCTGTACGTCTTCGCCACCGTGGCGCCGCTCGCGCTTCCCGGCAGCGCGCAGTACATCACCCTCGTGCTCACGCTCTCGTTCATGGCCGGCGCGATCATGCTCGCGCTCGGCGTCTTCCGCCTCGGGCGCATCGTCGACTTCGTCTCCCCCACCGTCGTCATCGGCTTCACCGCCGGCGCGGGCCTGCTGATCTTCGCCAGCCAGCTGCGCCACTTCTTCGGCGTCGACATTGCCCCCGGCAGCTCGTTCCTCGCCACGCTCACCGCGTTCCTCGCGCGCATCCCCGAGGTGAACCCGTGGGTGGCGCTGGTCGGGGCGGCGACGCTCGCGGCGGGCGAGGCGTCGCGCCGCACCCTGAAGAAGGTGCACTTCATGATCGTGGCCCTCGCCGCGGGCGGGGTGCTCGGCTTCCTGCTGAACCACTGGCTCACGCCCGAGCGCACCGGCATCCGCACGCTCGGCGCGCTGCCCGGCGCGCTGCCCGGGCTGTCGGCGCCCGACCTGTCGCCCGACACGCTCAAGACGCTGATGGGAATCGCGCTCGGCGTCACCGTGCTCGCGCTCACCGAGGCGCTGTCGATCGCGCGCGCCATCGCCCTCAAGTCCGGCCAGCGCATCGACGCCGACCAGGAGCTCGTCGGCCAGGGGCTGGCCAACATCGCCGCGAGCTTCTTCTCCGGCTACCCGAGCTCGGCCTCGTTCAACCGCTCCGGGCTCAACTACGACGCGGGCGCGCGCACGCCGCTGGCGAGCGTGCTCGCGGCGCTGTTCCTGGTGGCGGTGGTGTTCGCGGTGGCGCCGCTGGTCGCGCACCTGCCGCTCGCCTCGATGGCGGCGCTGCTCTTCATGGTCGCCTGGGGGCTGTTCGACCTCGGCGCGATGCGCGCCATCCTGCGCTCGAGCCGCGGCGAGGCCGCGGTGCTGCTGTTCACGCTCGCGGCGACGCTGCTCATGAACCTGGAGATGGCGATCCTCGTCGGGGTCACGCTGTCGCTGATCCTGTACCTCAACCGCACCTCGCGCCCGCAGATGCGCGCCGTGGTGCCGGACCCGCGCCACAGCGAGCGGCGCTTCGGGCCGGTGGCGCAGGGCCTGGCCGAGTGCCCGCAGCTCAAGATCATGACCGTGGAGGGCTCGATCTACTTCGGCGCCGCGGACCACGTCGAGCAGCGCCTGGACACCCTGCGCGAGGTGTCGGGCGAGCAGAAGAACCTGCTGGTGGTCGCGCGCAACATCAACTTCGTCGACCGCGCGGGCGGCGAGGCGCTGGCGCGCGAGGCGCGCATCCGGCGCTGGGGCGGCGGGCGCCTTTATCTGCAGGGGCTGCGCCAGCCCGCGGAGGACGTGCTGCGCAACGGCGGCTTCCTGCCCGAGATCGGCGACGAGAACATCTTCCGCGACAAGCGCGAGGCGATCGCGCGCATTTTCGCCCAGCTCGACCCGGGCATCTGCAGCCGCTGCCGGGCGCGCATCTTCGAGGAGTGCGCTAGCCGGCCGCTGCGCGAGGAGCGCTGAGCGCGAGCCGCAGCAGCAGGTAGCCGGCGAGCCCCGCGGCGAGCGAGCCGAACAGGATCCCCAGCCTGCTCTCGACCGCCAAGCGCGCGCCGGCGTCCTCGAAGGCGAGCCCGGCGATGAACAGGCTCATGGTGAAGCCGATGCCGCACAGCGCCGCGGCGCCGAGCGTGTGCAGCCAGCCGCAGCCCTCCGGCAGGCGCGCCAGGCCGAGCTTCACCGCGGCGAGCACGGCGCCGAACACGCCCACGATCTTGCCCGCGAGGAGGCCGAGCGCGATGCCGGCCGGCACCGGGTTGGCGAGCGCCGCCGGCGTGACGCCGGCGAGCGAGACGCCGGCGTTGGCGAAGGCGAACAGCGGCAGGATGCCGTACGCGACCACGGGGTGCAGCTCGCGCTCGAGCTCGCGCAGCGGCGGCTCCTGGTCGGCTTCCTGCGGCGCGCGCAGCGGGATGAAGAGCGCGAGCGCGACGCCGGCGAGGGTCGCGTGCACGCCCGACTTGAGCACCGCCGCCCACATCACGAAGCCGATCAGCACGTAGGGCGGCAGCGCCGTGACGCCGCGCCGGTTGAGCATCGTCAGCGCCGCGAGCGCCGCGCCGGCGCTGGCGAGCGAAACGAGCGACAGCTTCTCGGTGTAGAACAGCGCGATGATCACGATCGCGCCCAGGTCGTCGAGGATCGCGACCGTGAGCAGGAACACCTTGAGCCCGACCGGGACGCGCTCGCCGAGCAGCGCGAGCACCCCGATCGCGAAGGCGATGTCGGTCGCGGTCGGGATCGCCCAGCCGCGCAGCGCGACCGCGTCGCCGCCGTTGAGCCAGAAGTAGATCAGGCCCGGGACCGCCATGCCGCCGGCCGCGGCGAGCGCCGGCAGCACGATCTGCGAGGGCTGCGCCAGCTCGCCCTCGAGCACCTCGCGCTTGAGCTCCAGCCCGACGAGGAAGAAGAAGATCGCCATCAGGCCGTCGTTGATCCAGAGCAGCAGCGGCTTGGCGATCTGGAACGCCCCCACCCGCACCTCGACCGGCGTCTCGAGGAACGCGTCGTAGAGCTTCGCCAGCGGCGAGTTCGCCAGCAGCATCGCCAGCGCCGCCGCGGCCACCAGCAGGATGCCGCCCGCCGCCTCCAGCTTGAGGAACTCGGCGAGCGCATTCACGATCCGCTTCATGCCCGTGATTATGCCGGGCGCGCCGAGCTTGCCGGACGCGGGGCCGCCGGTCTAAACTCGGCGGCACTTCCACAGGAGGAGGAGGCCATGAAAGCAGTCAACCTGGTTTCGGGCGCGCTGGCGCTCGCGGTCCTCGGGACCGGGACCGCGCTGGCGCAGTCCACGCTCGACGCGGTGCAGAAGAAAGGCTTCGTGCAGTGCGGCGTCAATACCGGTCTCGCGGGCTTCTCGCAGCCGGATTCGCGCGGCGTCTGGAAGGGGATCGACGTCGATCTGTGCCGGGCGGTCGCCGCCGCGCTGTGGGGCGACGCGGGCAAGGTGCGCTACACGCCGCTCACCGCGCAGCAGCGCTTCACCGCGCTGCAGTCGGGCGAGGTCGACGTGCTCTCGCGCAACACCACCTGGACGGTGACGCGCGACACCAGCCTCGGCCTCAACTTCGTCGGCATCAACTACTACGACGGCCAGGGCTTCATGGTGCCGCGCAAGCTCAACGTGAAGAGCGCCAAGCAGCTGAACGGCGCCACGGTGTGCGTGCAGCCCGGCACCACCACCGAGCTCAACCTCTCGGACTACTTCCGCGCCAACCGCATGACCTTCAAGCCGGTGGTGATCGAGAAGCTGGAGGAGGTGCTCAACGCGTTCTTCTCCGGGCGCTGCGACGTGTTCACGACCGACGTCTCCGGCCTGGTTTCGACGCGCGGCTCGCGCGCCCCGAACCCGGCGGACTACGTGATCCTGCCCGAGGTGATCTCCAAGGAGCCGCTCGGGCCGGTGGTGCGGCACGGCGACGACAAGTGGTTCGACGTCGTGAAGTGGGCGCTGTTCGCGATGATCGAGGCCGAGGAAATGGGCCTCACCTCGAAGAACATCGACCAGCAGGCGGGCAGCAAGGACCCGGCGGTGCAGCGCTTCGTCGGCGCCTCCGGCGACATCGGCAAGATGCTCGGCCTCGACAACCGCTGGGCGTACAACATCGTCAAGCACGTCGGCAACTACGGCGAGTCGTTCGAGGCCAACCTCAAGCCGCTCGGCTTCGAGCGCGGCATCAACGAGCTCTGGACCAAGGGCGGCCTGATGTACGCACCCCCGATCCGCTAGCAACGGGTGAAACGCAGTTGGCTCTACCAGGCCGGGCTGCTCGCCGCGGCCGGCCTGGTGCTGTGGTTCTTCGTCTCGAACACCGCAAGGAACCTCGAGACGCTGCGGGTCGCGAGCGGCTTCGGCTTCCTCGGGCGCGAGGCCGGGTTCGAGATCGGCGAGACGACCTTCCTGCCGTTCAGCGCCGCCGACACCTACCTGCGCGCCTTCGGCGTCGGGCTCGCCAACACCTTCCGCGTCGCGCTCATCGGCATCGCCGTGGCGACGCTGCTGGGCACTTTGATCGGCCTGGCGCGGCTTTCCTCGAACTGGCTGGTGGCGAAACTCGCCGCGGTGTACGTGGAGGTGATGCGCAACATCCCGCTGCTCGTGCAGCTCTTTTTCTGGTACGCGATCATTGCCGAGAACCTGCCCGGCCCGCGCGAGGCGCTCAACCCGTTCGGCAGCGTGTTCCTGTCCAACCGCGGCATCGCGGTGCCGGTGCCGGAGCCGCACCTCGCCTACGGGTGGATGCTCGCCGCGCTCGCCCTCGGCATCGTCGCCGCGCTCGGCGTCTCGGCCTGGGGCCGGGTGCGCCAGGCGGCGACCGGCCGGCCGCCGCCGGCGGCGTGGGCGGGGCTGGCACTGGTCGCGGGCGCGCCGCTCGCCGTGTTCTTCCTGTTCGGCGCGCCGCTCGCCTGGAACAGGCCCGAGCTGGTGGGATTCAACTTCACGGGCGGGGCGGCGCTCACGCCCGAGTTCGCGGCGCTGCTGACCGGGCTTTCGACCTACACCGCGGCGTTCGTCGCCGAGATCGTGCGCGCGGGGGTGCTCGCGGTGGACAAGGGGCAGTTCGAGGCCGCTGACTCGCTCGGCCTGCCGCGGCGGCGCGCCATGCGCCTCGTGATCCTGCCGCAGGCGCTGCGCGTGATCGTGCCGCCGATGACCAGCCAGTACCTCAACCTCACCAAGAACTCCTCGCTCGCGGTGGCGATCGGCTACCCCGACCTCGTTTCGATCGCCAACACCACCATGAACCAGACCGGCCAGGCGATCGAGGGCATCGCCATCATCATGCTGGTGTACCTGACCATCAGCCTCTCGATCTCGGCGTTCATGAACTGGTACAACCGGCGCATCGCGCTGCGGGGAGCGGCGCGATGAGCACGCTCGCGCTGCCGCGTCCGCTCGAGGCGGGCGTGCTCGGCTGGCTCAGGGCGAACCTGTTTTCCAGCTGGTCGAACGCGGTCCTGACGCTGCTCGCGCTCTGGTTGCTCTGGCGCACGCTGCCGCCGTTCATCGACTGGGCGTTCCTCGACGCGATCTGGAGCGCGCCCGACTCCAGGGCGTGCCGCGCCGCCCGCGGCGAAAGCGCGTGCTGGGCGTTCATCGGCGAGAAGCACCGCTTCATCCTGTTCGGCACCTATCCCTACGAGCAGCACTGGCGGCCGGGGCTCGCGATCCTGGTGATGCTCGCGCTCTACGCGGTGTCGGCGATACGCCGCTTCTGGCGGCCGAGCCTAGCGCTCTGGTGGCTGGCGGGTCTGGCCGCGATCGGCGTGCTGATGTGGGGCGGCGTCCTCGGCCTGCGCTACGTCGAGAACGAGCGCTGGGGCGGGCTGATGCTGACGCTGCTGCTCGCCACCTTCGGCCTCGCGTTCGCCTTCCCGCTCGCCATCCTGCTCGCGCTCGGCCGACGCTCGGCGCTCCCGGTGGTGAGGGGATTCTGCGTCGGCTACATCGAGCTGATCCGCGGCGTGCCGCTGATCTCGCTGCTCTTCATGGCCTCGGTGATGCTGCCGCTGTTCCTGCCCGCGGGCGTGACCGTGGACAAGCTCTTGCGGGCGCAGATCGCGATGATCCTGTTCGCCGCCGCCTACCTCGCCGAGGTGGTGCGCGGCGGGCTGCAGGCGATCCCGCACGGCCAGGTCGAGGCGGCCGACGCGCTCGGCCTCGCGTACTGGAAGAAGACGCTGCTCGTCATCCTGCCGCAGGCGCTGCGCATCGCGATCCCGCCGCTGGTCAACACCTTCATCGCCTTCTTCAAGGACACTTCGCTGGTGGTGATCATCGGGCTGTTCGACCTGCTCACCTCGATCAAGGTATCGCTGCAGGAGCCGGCCTGGACCGGGTTCGGAGTCGAGGCCTACGTGTTCGCGTCGGTGGTCTACTTCGCGTTCTGCTACACCATGTCGCGCTACAGCCAGAACCTGGAGCGCGAGCTGTCGCCGGGCGCCGGGCGGGGAGCATTGCGCGATGACTGATCAGGCGATGATCGAGCTGCAGGGGGTGAGCAAGTGGTTCGGCACCTTCCAGGTGCTGAAGGGCATCGACCTGAGCGTGGCGCGCGGCGAGAAGATCGTCGTGTGCGGCCCCTCGGGCTCGGGCAAGTCGACCATGATCCGCGTCATCAACCGGCTCGAGCCGCACCAGAAGGGCCGCGTGGTGGTGGACGGCATCGAGCTCACCGAGAGCCTCAAGTCGGTGGAGGCGATCCGCAGCGAGGTCGGCATGGTGTTCCAGAGCTTCAACCTGTTCCCGCACCTGACCGTGCTCGAGAACCTGACGCTCGCCCCGATCTGGGTGCGCCGCACGCCGCGCAAGGAGGCCGAGGCGCTCGCCGCGCAGCTCCTCGAACGGGTGCGCATCCCGGAGCAGGCGCGCAAGTACCCGGTGCAGCTCTCGGGCGGCCAGCAGCAGCGCGTCGCGATCGCGCGCGCGCTCGCCATGCGCCCGAAGATCATGCTGTTCGACGAGCCCACCTCGGCGCTGGACCCTGAGATGATCAAGGAGGTGCTCGACGTGATGGTCGAGCTCGCCGCCGAGGGCATGACGATGCTGGTGGTCACGCACGAGATGGGGTTCGCCAAGACGGTCGCCGACCGCGTCGTCTTCATGGACCGCGGCGAGATCGT
>Ga0187892_10006859_pt1 | contig 16616 bp, 13 predicted proteins | sample MA1701073metaG_FD_139345 | JGI IMG/M metagenome (GOLD analysis project Ga0187892, IMG submission 139345) | Bio-ooze microbial communities from a basaltic lava cave in the Kipuka Kanohina Cave System on the Island of Hawaii, USA - MA170107-3 metaG ... | reverse complement strand
GCCGAGATGGCAATCGTTCGTCCGCCCTCCGGGCGGGAGGAGGGAAGGAAGGCCGGCCACCAGGGCCTGAAGGCCCTGGCAACGGTCGTGCGCCCTCCGGGCGAGGAGCCTCGAACTGGCGCGAAAGATCGGACATGCACCCTCGAGCGCTGTGTTGTGATGGCCTCGCCGCGAACGGGTCGGCTCAGCTTCGTGGCGTGGCGACCAGCAGTTCCTCGTGCACGCCGTCCGGGTCGCAGTGCATGCCCAGCACGCGGCTCGGCGTGAGCCGGGCGTAGCCGAGGTAGCCGCCATAGTGCTCGCCCAGCCCGACGTCGACGTTCACGCAGCGATAGTCTGGCAGGACTCGAAACGGGGCGTCATTGCCGAATGGCGGCGTGTGGCCGAAGACCTGCCACACGCGCAACGGACTGGCCACGACGCCCTGCTCGGCGTCGAAATCGGCCCAGAAAATGCCGCCACTGGCGTCGTCCCCGCCGCGGGCCGGGCCGCAGTGGAAAATCGGGTGCGTGTAGTCGTGATGCTCGACCGCCAGGCGCAGGATGCGATTCAAGTGCCGTGCGATGGCGGCCACGGTCGTCTGTGCTTCAGGCTCCGTGCAGATTTCGGAGATGAGCCGGCCCATCAGGCTCGGACACACGCCGGCGTGCGTGATCAGATAGTGATGATAAGCGCGGGCGGCGTGCATGCGGCCGCGGAGGATGCTCTGGCGCAACTGTTGCGCGAGCGACTCGGCGTCCGGCACATCCGTCATGGACAGGTCGCCGGCCACCAGGGCCAGTTCATGATTGCCCACCAGCAGGTCCACCCGCCCGCCGGCCGATCGGGCCTGTTCGCGGAGCGAGGCGAGCAACTGCACGCAGGCTTCCGATTCCGAGCCGCGATCGATCACGTCACCCGTTTGAATCAGGTGTGTCCGGCCGCCAGTCCAGCGGTCGTCAGCACCGATCAAACCAGCGGCATCGAGCACCTCGCGCAGATTGGCGAGCGAGCCATGCACGTCGCCGATAACGATCACGTTCCGGTAAATCCGACCGGTTGCGTGTACACGGGCTCGATCGAGCAATTCGATCATCCGGGCATTCTTATCGTCGCGGCCTCCGTGCCCGGTTTAGCCATTCGAGGGTTCAGGATTCGGGGTCCAGGGTTCAGTGAACGCGGTCCCGGCTCGGCGTCAAGCGCTGTCCCGAGCCGAAGGCTCGCGTTCGCCTTTAGCTGACCCCTAAACCGTGAACCCTAAACCCTGAACCCTGAACTCTGAACCCTGAACCCTGAACCCTACCAGCGTGGCCACTACGCCGGCCGCGACCACGAAACCAACCAGTATGTACCATGAATACCGGAACCAGTAGAGTCGCACAAGATGGCGAAGATAACGAAGCTGCTCGCGGAACGTGAGCTTGCTCTCGCCGGCCGAGCGCGGGTTGAACGAGATCGGTATCTCGATCACGCAGCGGCAACGCGACTTGACCAGCAGCTCGAGCGCGATCTTGTAACCGATGGGATTCAAGTCACGGGCTTGCTGCCATGTTCGACGATGCAGCCCAAAGAAGCCGGACATCGGGTCGCGGACGTGCGTGAGCGGCCGGGCCAGCCAGGTCGCCATGAGACTGTTGAGCCGGCGAAACCAGGGCCAGCGTTCCGCCACGACGCCGCCCGTCACGTAGCGCGAGCCGATGACGAAATCGGCCGTGTCGGCCAGGATCGGAGCGACGACGTCGGGCAGACGTTCGGGCGGATGCTGAAGGTCGGCATCCAAAACGGCCAGCACGTCGTAGCGCGCCAGGCCAAAACCCGCGATGACGGCCGAACTGAGTCCGCGTTCGCCGCGCCGTACGTGCATGCGTACGGGCCGCGTGGTGGCAAGGTCGGAGACGATGGCTTCCGAGCCGTCGCGCGAATCGTCATCGACGAAAATCAATTCGCCACACAGCCCGGCCGCGTCCAGCGCCTCGAAAACTCGCTGGGTCAGCTCGACCAGGTTAGCCGCCTCGCGATACGTGGGCACGATCACCGAAACGCCGGTCCGCTCGGCAGCCATCGCCACGTATCATAGCGGCCGCAAGCGCTGGCGGTAGCGCCGCATCGGGCTGGCGGCGGGCGTCGGAGTGCGGCCGAGAAACGCTGCCGGAGTTGCTGCCGGGCGAGGCTGACCAGATCGCGGACGGCTCGCTCCGTCGTGGACAGCCGCTGCGCGATCTCCTTATAAGAGAGGCCATCGACGTAGTGCAATTCCAACACCGCCCGGCGTTTGGCGGTCAGTCCGTCGAAGGCAGCTGCGAGGGCCTCTTTGACGCGCTCGAACTCCGCCGCAGCCACGCCGCCCGACGATGTGGCGATGTCCAGAACTTGCGTCAGTGCGACGACGTGCACGTCGGCGCCAGCCGGCGCTGCCGCCTGACCGTGTGCTCGTGCCGAGCGAACCGCATCCAGCAGCACGCGCTCGGCGATCTTCATGACCCACGCCCACGCGCTGCCCGGCTGCGAGCTCCGCAGGCGCGCCGCGCCCAGCCAGGCCCGCAGCGACGTCTCCTGCACCAGGTCGTCGGGATCTTTGGCAGCGTTCTGTCCGACCGGCAGGCGCCGCGCGAACCACTTCCGCAGCCGCTCGCGGCGCTCCTCGATGAGCTGCATCACCCGCTCTTGAGCTGAAGCATCCGGCGCGCTCACGACCCACACTCCGCGCGTCCCGATCCAAGCGTACGATAAACGCGCTCGCCCCGGGGCCGCCCGGCCACCCATTTGCGCGCTGCCGAAAAAAACCGCCGTAGGGAAGATTCCCCACCGTACATTTTTCCGAAATCTCCGTCTTCATAGGTGGAGGCGTGAAGTTGCTGATCGCGCGTGGCAGGCGCCGCAGCCGTTGCGGTGGCTGGCCCCAATCGATCGCAGGGCAGCCGAAGCGCCGTGAAGCTCAGACAGCGTACAGGAGCGCGCAGAGCGTGCGCGCCCGTGCCCGAAGGAGGTGATGCCCTTCTGAACCCCGAATGCGAATGAGGGGTCTGAATTCAAGTGGAGCCACGCAGGAAGCAGATCGCTGGTTCGGCGCGCCGCAACCCATAGCGCGTCGATCGCATAGCAAGGCAGGCCCGCGACGACTGCCGCTTGCGCCGCAGCCGCGCGGGCCAGGTTACGAACGTCTTTGATTCTACCGGAAGGAGCAGCAAGATGAAACGGAGATTCTGCGCGCTGGCGCTGGCCGGCGCGGGGCTGTCCGCGTCGCCGGCGCTCGGGCAGGTGTACGGTTGGGATGGTGGCGGTGGAGATTCTTCTTGGTCGACGGATGCCAACTGGAGGAATGACACCGAACCTCCACAGACCGGCTCGCACGACGTCAACATCAAGGCCAGCAACCTGGTGGGCGGCTCGCCACAGCAGGTGGCTGACTGGGACTATGGCAGCACCGGAAGCTGCGGCACGATCGAGGTCGTGTCCAACGGCACGTACGCCATCACGTGGAAGAAGAGCGGCAGCGGCGCGTTCAGCGTGTCCAGCACGGCCACGTTCACCGGGGCCGATTCCACGCACAAGACCACGCTCGACGCCGACGCCGCCCTGACGCTGCCGGGTGTGAAGGTCGAAAGCTACGTCGTGCTGGACGTGGCTTCCAGCGTGACCGTTGATGCTAACGGAGCGCTGGCGCTCGACGCGCTGACCGGCTACACCGAATGCGAAAAGATTGGCAGCGGGAGTTTTACGCCCGATACGATTGACATCGACGTGGGCGACGCGTCAGGCGAGGCTGCTATGTTGATCGTAACCAGTGGGGCGCTGAACGCCGTGGGGGCCGATCCGTCCACGGCGCTGCACGGCTCCACCTCGGTCGATATCGAGGCCACGCTGCGGGTGGCCGGCGGAACCTGTGACCCCGGCGACCTCATCCTGTACGGCGGGAACTCGACAAGCCGTGAGGCCGTCCTCGAGTATGCAAGTGGTACTCTGACGGCTCCTGACACGCTTTCGATGTATGGCTATTCGCGGATCGACGCCGACGAGTCGTTCGACGTGGACGGGGATTTCACCGTTGGCGTAGCCGGTGGGGACACGTTCGCGACGGACGTGACCGTGGACATCGCGTCGTTGAAGAGCATCGAGGCGGCTGCCGTGGTCATCGGCGACGACACCTATGCCTGCACGCTGCGCCTGACCGGCACCGGCGTCTTGGAGACCAACAACAACTGAAGCAGGGCCGCGGCGCGGGCTCCGCGCCGTGTGAAGCGTTTGAACGAACAACATCATCGCTCGGCTCCGGGTGGCGGACACGCGCCGCCGCCCGGGCGAGCCTTATGCGAAAGGATGAGCCTTACATGAAAGCCTTGGGATAGACTTTCGTGCTGGCGGCGCTGCTGGTCGGGTTCGTTGGGCCTCTGGGGCCCGGCAGCACGCAAGCCGTCGCGGCGACCCAGTACTTCACTGGGACCCAAAACAATGAGTGGACGAACGACAACAACTGGGAGAGCGCCTGTTCCGGCGGCTCTCCTGGGGCGGAGCCCGGAGCGAGCGACGACGTCGTGATTTGCGCCAGCGCGGTGGCGCACGTGACAACCACCACGGCAGTCGCTCGTACCGTCACGGTACAGTCCGGCGCCCGCATCGACATCAGGCCCGGATCCGGCGACGCTTCGCTGACGTTGGGGAGCGCATCGGACCCGCTCACCTCGACGCTCACCGGAACCGGACGGATCGAGCTCTTGACGCCGACTACCAGCGGCATTGCCATTCTAGCGTTCACATCGGCCAGCAATCACACGCTGGACGGCGGCGGCTCTGTCCGGGGAAGGGACAACAACGCCGAAATCCGGATTGCGACCAGCAAGACGCTGACCAACAGCGCGATGATTGAGGGAAAGCTCAAGATCACGCACACGACGAGTTGGGAGGGCACGTTTGCTAACGAAGCAGACGTTGGGGCGAGCGAGAGTGGCACGCTGCTGGTGCAGCCCTACATTTTGAACGACACGTCTGCTGCGGCTTGGGGGGTCATCGCAAACAACAGCGTTCTGCGATTTGGCAGCGGTATCAACACGATCGCTGACGGCTCGTTGGAGGGCGACTTCGAGATCGGCAATTTTGCCAACGCCGAAATCGACAATGACTTCCCCGATCTGGAGTCTAGCGGACGCCTGTTCATGTCAAACGGAATTCTCACGGTTTCTGAAAACCTGACGCTCGGCAGCAACAACAACAACATGAGCGCCGATGGCGGGCGAATCGATGTCGCCGCCGGCAAGACGTTCATTCACAACTGATCGGACCTCAGCCCAAATCTGCGGCCGGCGGGGCGCCTCCGGGTGTTCCGCCGGCCGACTCGTTTCGCGGACTGCATTCCTACGGCATCGTGCCGGCGCCGAATGTGATCTGAAAGGCTGCCACATCGCCGAGATCGACGTCGGCATCTGCATCCAGATCGGCTAGCGCGAGAACCTCTCCGGGACAGTTCATCGGCACGCCGCCGGTGAGCGGTCCCGTCACGCAAGCAGCCAGGACCACGTGGTCGCTGAGATCAACGTCGCCGTCGTTGTCCAGGTCGCCCAACAAAGGAAAGCAGTGCAGGTTCCAGTGGATTGCAAAAGTCGCGCTCGCGTGGTGTGCTGTAACCAAGTCAACGGATCCGTTCCCATCGAGGTCACCGGCGCTGAGGCCTTGGATGTCTTGGCCAGCACCGTAACCATATGGCCAGGCGAGCGTGCCATCACCATTGTTGAGAAAGACTGAGACGCCCGCATCAGTCGACGCCGCGACGTCCAAGTCCGCATCCCCGTCAAGGTCGAACGCGAGGGGAACGCGCGCATGCCGCGTTCCAGGACTCCAATACGTTACGGGTAAGCTCAGCATGCCGTCGCCCTCATTCAGCAGGACTGTGATAGTCACCGGCTCCCAAGGCTTATTGAGGCTGGTGATGATGATGTCCAGCATTCCGTCACCATTCAAGTCTGCCATCAGCGGTTGCGATGCATCCGGAGTGAGGCCGATGGTTTCCTGGAACAGAAACGTACCGTCTCCAACGCCATGAAGGAGCGTCAGCCCGGGCGCACCGTAATACTCTTGAACGGCCAAGTCAGGAATATCATCCCCGTCGAGATCGCCCGCATCGAAGAATCCCGCATCGACTCCAGGAAACGCCTGAACCGTTACTGGCGCAAACGAATCGGCTCCGTCATTGATGAACACAGAGATATCCCCCGACAGAACATTCGACGCCACAACGTCCTCGTCGCCATCGTCGTCAACGTCGGCGGCCCTGACCGTCAGCGTACGGAGGCCGCCGGTGGCCATCGGAGCGCCGACGGACAGTCCGCCGGCCCCGTCGTTGGTGAGAATCGCGACATAACCGGGGGTCGGTCCCGAGATGCTCTCCGGCCCTCCGACGACAATATCGACATCTCCATCGCCATCGAAGTCCGCAACGTCCATCGACCCAGCCGCGAATCCGGCAATGGCATAGTGCTGGCTATCGGGAAATGACCCACCTGCGTTCGTGAGAACGGCGACGTTCGAGGGAACGCTGACATGCTCCGCACCCTCGTTAAGGACCACAAGATCCAGGGCTCCGTCAGAATCGATATGGACAGCGGCCACCTGCTGGCATCTAACCCAATACCAGGGGTCCTGGGCAACGTAGACGTTGTAGTTCGCTTCGTCCGCCAGCAGGTTGCCGGTCCCGTCGCCAAGCAGGACGCAGAGTTTGTCACGGCCCGGTTCCGTCAAGACGAACGCGGCTGCGTCAAGATGTTCGTCGCCATTGATGTGCGCGAATTGCGCGAAGCTGGTCGCCTGATCGGCTTCTTGCGGCTGCGGTGGCCCAAAGGTGCCGTCGCCGTTATTGAGCAGGATCGGAAGATGCTCGTAGCTGCTGTTCGTCGGCGCGATGATGTCGAGGTCGCCATCCTCGTCCAAGTCGCCGAGATCGACCGCGTTTGGGTTGTAAACGCCAGAGGCGACGCCAAAGACGAGCGTGTAGTTGACCGGGGGCGCAAGAACGCCGCCGCCAAGGTTGCATAGGACTGAAACGCTGTCTGCACTGTAATTAGCCGTGACGACGTCCATCGTCCCATCGTTGTCGACGTCGCCGACAGCCGAATCCCACACTGAGCTCTCGGCCAAATCAAGGACATATGGGCTGAACTCACCTTCGCCAAGATTGAGCAACACTGACACGCCTTCGGTGGCCGGCACGATCAGGTCGACGAGCGTATCACCGTCAAGATCGCCAGCCATAATGTACGGTCCGCCGAACGCGTACGGTTCGCTCGGGTAGACCGACTGGTCCGGGATGTCGCTGACCGGGAGCGTTGCGGTCGGCGTGAAGGCGCCGGCGCCGTTGTTCATGAGGATCGTGACCGTCTCGTCGCCGGCGTTCATGATGGCCAAGTCGTTGTCGCCGTCGCCGTCCAGGTCGGCGATGACGGACGAGCGCGGCTTCAAGCCGGCCGGATAGCTCACGCCCGTCGGAAAAGTCGCCCCACCCGCGTTGAAAAGCACGGACACCTGTCCGCTGCTCGCGTTGGTGATCGCGAGGTCGTCGAGGCCGTCTCCATCGAGGTCGCCGATGGCTACCGACGTCGGATAGTCCCCGCACGCGTAGGTGCCGACGGCCACAAAGGTGGCGTCACCGTTGTTCAGCAGGATCGACACTTCAGTGATGTCGGCCTCCTCAGGGTTGTACCAGGCGTAAACGGCGGCGGCATCGATATCGCCATCGCCGTCCAAGTCGCCCAGCGCCGCCGCCGTCGGCCACAACTCGCTGAGCCCATGCACCGCGGCGCTCGGGTTCATCATCACCTCGGGATTGCCGAAGATCGGATGCCCATCGCCATCGGCATCCTCCAGGCAAAACGGCGTCTGTGCTTTCGCCACCGCTGCCAGCAGCAGCAACGCGGGCAGCAGGCTCAGCACCACGCGATTCGCGGACCGCTGCGAGATCCGGGACACGAAACGGCCATGTCCCGGACGGGCGGGAATCTCGCACCAGCCCGCCGCCAGCGACCTCAGCAATGTTCGATATTCGGACATGCGCCCACCTCCGATTCACCAGTATATCGGCAGAACCGTCCGGTGGCGGCGACACCTCGGGGGGCGCAGCGGGTTACGATAGGACTTGGGCGTGAGGCCGAAGCCACGGCGCGTGCCCAAGTCCATGGAGGCAGCGAACGTCCGCTCGCAGGCTCATCCCAGCGGGTGCAGGAGGTACGAAGCGCCGTCGGAAGCGCGCAGCACGTGGGCTTCGACGGGGGCGCTCGATGCGGTCTCCACGGCCGATGCGACGCGCTGAGCGAATGCGGCCGCGGCATCGGGCGCGACCAGGTGGATCGTGCAGCCGCCCCAGCCGGCGCCGCACAGGCGACCGCCGTCGCATTCGGGCTGCGCATCGGCGATGCGGCAGATCAGGTCGAGCCGATCGGTGCTGTTGTCGAAGTCGCGCATGGAGCTGAGTTGTGACGCCCGCATCAAGGCGCCCAACCGGGCCGCGTCGCCGGCCTGGACGGCTTCGATGGCTTCGCGCACACGGGCCTGCTCGCTGATGACGTGGCGGGCACGGCGACACACATCGTCGTCGAGCAGCGGTTCGGCCTGGGCCAGCTCGCCTGGTGTCACGCTGCACAGGTGCGGCACCGGCCGGCCCAGCGCGATTGAAACCTGCGCAGCCGCCCGCTCGCATTCGTCGCGGCGGTCATTGTAGGCCGTCTGGCCGAGGGCACGCGATTGCTTGGAGTCGATCACGACCAGCGCCGGGGCTTGGCCGCCAAACGAGACCGCCTGGCCGGTTGCGGCGGCGCTGTCCAGGACGAGCAGCGCGTCCTGACGGCCGTGGAGCGAAGCGAACGGATCGAGCAAGCCGCAGCGGACACCCACGGCCAGGTGCTCGGCTTGCTGCATGGCCCGGGCCAGGTCGATCAGCGAGAGATCGGCTACACCGCGGCTCATCGGCGCGCCTCGGCCGGCCGCGATGGCCTGCAGGCCGCGCTGCAGCATGGCCGTTGCCACCGTGAGCGCGGCTGAGCTGCTCAGCCCCGCGCCGATCGGGATGCTGCCCGTGAGCACGGCGTCGAAGGGCAGGACGCTCACTCGGGCGTCGTACAACGCACGGAGCGAACCACGCATCAGATCGGCCCAGTACTGGCCGGCAGTCGGCAACGATGTCGCTGGCGTGTCGCGCGCCAGCAGTTCGGCTAATCCAAACTCCGCGCGTTCCGCGCAGTCAAGCGCGACGATCCGAATTTGCGGCTGAGCCGACTCGCGCCCCACGACCACGATCGTCCGGTCGATGGCCGCGGCCAGCACGAGCCCGCCGTTGTAGTCCGTGTGATTGCCGAGGACTTCCACGCGCCCGGGCGCGACCCCAGCGCAAGTCGGAGCGTCACCGAAGGCCTGGCGAAACGCCGCGACGGCCCGATCGACCTGTGTCGCATCGAGGATCGGTGATCCCCAACCGCCATCGGCTTGCGGCGTAGACTCGCTCACGACGCATCTCGCGGGTCGAACTCATCGCCGCGGAACGTCGCGCCCAGGTATGTCCGGCGGACCAGCGGGTCGTTGATCAACTCGCGCGGCGAGCCGGAGCGCAGCTCCTTGCCCTGGTCGATGATGTAGCTCCGGTCGGTCACGGCCAGCGTCTCGCGCACGTTGTGGTCGGTCAGCAGGATGGCGATCTTGCGGTCGCGCTTCAGATGGAGGATCTCGCGCTGCAGATCCTCGACGGCGATCGGGTCAACGCCGCTGAACGGCTCGTCGAGCATGATGAGCTTGGGCCGCGTGACTAGCGCGCGGGCGATCTCGAGCTTGCGGCGCTCGCCGCCGGATAGCGTGCGCGCCTCCTGGTGAATCTGCCCCATCAGGCCGAATTGCTCGATTAGCTGGCGCGACTGGGCCTGCCGTTGGGCACGGGAGAGATCCGGAATCGTCTCGAAGATCGCCAGCAGGTTCTGCTCAACGGTCAGGCGCTGAAAGACGCTCGGCTCCTGCGAGAGGTAGCCCATGCCGAGTTGGGCGCGGCGATACATCGGCAGGCGCGTGACGTCTTCGCCGTCGAAGTGCACGCTGCCGTGCTCCGGGTCGATCATGCCGACCGTCATGCGGAAGCTGGTGGTCTTGCCGGCGCCGTTGCGCCCCAGCAAGCCGACGATTTCGCCCCGGCGAACTATGAAGCTCAGCTTATCGACAACCGCCCGCCCGCCGTAGCGTTTCACCAACTCACTGGCCTCAAGCAACACGTCGTCAGGCATGAGATGCATCCCGGGTCAGGCCAACAGGGCCACCGGCCGTTTGTGGACGACTTGTTGAAAAGACCTTTTCCATTCGTAGTGACGCCGCGGGTGCTGGCATATCAGGCCGGGCCGATCGCCTCTTCACGCGCTCACAAACGTGTGTTAGGCATCGGTGTATTAGGATGCAAGTTTCTGTCAAATAGAGGGTTACGATCAAGCGCCTTGGGCACGCGGCCTAAAGGGCGCGTCGCGTCGCCCTGCCTACAGCCGCCGCGAACGTCGACCATCGCGCCAACGCCGGCCGACTTCGGGCCGAGCTTGCGGGTGGGGATAAGTCAGCGGCCGTGCGCCTATCGAATCCACCGCATCCGCCCGACATTCGGTATGATGCCGAATTCCTTGACGAAGGGCAACCACTCCGGCCGCAGACCGCTGGGCCAGTAGACGAAGAAGGCACGGCCGATGAGCTGATCGCGCGGCACGCTCCCCAATTGAAAATCTTCACCTCGCGCTTTCATGTGTTCCCCGGCGTGGTCCCATAGCCGCGAATCCTTGCTTTGGGGACTGTTGTCGCCGAGCATGAAGAACTCGCCTTCGCCCAGCGCGATCGGATTCCCGTCGACGCCCCAGCCAACCGCGCACCACTCGGACACCTCATGCGGCCGGATGACGGGCGTGTAATAAACGTCTCGGTGCACCGCCAGATGCCAGAGCTCGAGGCTCGTATCCTCAGCGTAGATCCGCGGCGCTTCCGCTCGCGGGCGCGCCCGCACGGCCTCGCGGAGCTCCGGCTGTGAGCGATATGCGGCCTCGCGGACGGCGCGCCAATCGGCTCGCAGGCTGCGCAGGTCGGGCGCATACTGGTCCGGAGCCGTCTCCAGGACCACGCGGCCATCGATCGACAAGCGGACGCGGTAGTCGACGTTCTCGAACGCCACGGCCCGGTTTCGGCCCGGGGCCATGGGATCGACGCGGCTAGTCAAAAGCGGCGCGGCGCCGCGCGGATCTTCGCCGCTGGCAGTCCGCGTCAGGCTGACGTGGCCGTCGCTGCCGATGCGAGCCCAAAAGGCAACACTGCCTTTGGTCAGTTTGAGTGTCAATGCGCCGCCGCCGCTGCGCGGCACCAGCACGAACGCCAGCCGCAAGTCGCTGACCGGGTAGTGAATCGGCGTTCGATCGAACGCGGGACGCTGTGCGTCGACGTTGTAGGAGTAGAAATCCACGATCGGCGCCGACCGCGACAGGTCGCCGAGCAACGTCAGCCCATCCGCCGGCTTGCCGACGCCGTCGAAGCTGACGCGCCGCGATTCGGCATTCCAGGCTGAGCCGCTGCGAGCGAGCGGAGCCCAATAGGGCTGGCCATCGTCCCGGTCTTGTGGCGGATAGTCGTGGTCGTAAACGATGGACCACAGCTCGGCCTGCGCCTCGTCCGACTTGCGCCGGATGGCCAGCTTGCCCTCCAGCTCGGCCAGCACGGCCGCGTCGACGGGCTGCTTGAACAGGTCGCGGTCGCCAGGCCCCAGGCCACTTCGCTCGTCCCACAGCAAGCGGTGCTTGACGGCGCGATAGTGCGCGAGTGTCTTGCGCGTCGGTTCCGAAAGCACTGCCAGGGGCGCGGTATACACGTCGCCATCGACGATCATGAGCACTTCGTTAGGCACGCCGACCAGCCGCTTGATGAAGTTGGTGGTGCCGTCGGCCGGATCCTTGAACACGGTCACGTCCCAGCGCTGCGGGCCGAGGCGCTCGCTGCCCAGCTCATACGGCCATTTCAGGACCAGGATCCGGTCGCCGGACTCGGCGTTATTCTTGGTGTCGTTGACGCTGAGCGGCGAATTGGCATGCCGGCAGTTGGGGCAGATGGCTTCATCGCCGGCATCCACCGTTCCCTGGCGACTCTGACTCTGATCGGTCAGGCCGTAGTCGAACTCGTAGCCGCAGTCGCTGCAGGTGAGCGTGCCGTGCTTGCCGAGCAGCGTGGGCGCCATCGAGCCGGTCGGGATGACGAACGCTTCGACCACGAAGGCCCGGAAGACGAAAGCCATGATGAACGCGACGATAATCGACTCGACCGTGTCCTTGACGCCCTCGCGGGGAGCGTGCGCGGACGCCGCCGGCGCGGTCTGAGGTGTCGCAGCCTTGGTCGGGTTCGTCGTGGTCATCCGTCTGCCGCCGGGGTGCAGAGCGTAGTCGATGCCACAACGCCGTCAAGCCGGTCGCGGTCCAAAGACTCTGAGCATCTGAGAGACCAGAGAGGTGATGAGGATGCGCCTGCGACCTACGAGCGCGTTTGCCGAATCACGAAAGGGACGTAGATCCGGCACGCGCGCTCCGCTAGCGAGTCCCGGACAGAGACGCTGAGGACCAGAGGGAGAGAAGAAGTGAGAGCGCTAAGGCCACGTCTCACTACCTCCTTCTCTCTCTGCGCACTCTGCGACTCAGCGTCCATGATCCGTCCGAGGCCTCTCAGGTGCTCAGGCGCTCAGCGGCCTGTCGGCTGTACGCGCTGCGGACGCGGCTATTTCTGCAGGTTGCCCATGTCGCGACGGCGCAGGACCTTGCGCATGAGCAGATAGTTCTCGCCCATGAACTCGGTGATCTCGCCGGAGACGATGAAGACCGGCGTGCCGGCGGTTGATTCGCTCTCGCGGATCATGTGTTCGAGCAGGCGATTGCGATGGAGCTTCATGGGCGGTTCGGGCGCCGCGGCCGGGTTCTCGGCTTCGAACGAGAGCGTCCACCAATCGCCCTCGCGGGTCAGCCGGCCGGCGCGGTTGGTCAGGTAGGTCGACTCGGGCAGGAGCGGGTGCTCGGTGGCGGGTGCATCACCCGGTTCGGGGCGCACGACGGTCTCGCCCGGCTCGCCGGCCGGCAGGATCGGGCGGTTGGCCGGCCGCTGCTTGCGGAACTCTTCCAGAATGTCGGCGGCGCTCGGCTGCGACGGCGTGCGGACCGGAGCGTTCGCCTCGGGCGCGGCGGGCTGGGTCGCGGGTTGTTTGTCGGCCGGCTTCTCGTTCTCGTGCAGCTTGTCGGTGGTGGTGGTCTGGGCGCTGGCCGACGCCACGGTCAGCGCCAGGCACAAGCCCATCCAGGATCGCCAATTCGGGATACGCATACTCGACATCTTCAGGGCCTCCTTGCGTCTTGTCCCATTGAATCACATGCTCGGCGTCACGCAAGCCTATCTGGGTATCGGCAAGCGGCCGCTACGAACTTCCACGATCGTTGTTCAGGGATGCTGCCTTGACACGGCCGCGACGATCGTAATAATCGTCAGCCGTCAGCGGTCCGAGGCGCCCGGGAGGGGCCTTCTGACAGTTCAAGCCTGGCAGTATTCCCGAGAGAGAGTGTGGTGTCGGTGTTGGCGCCAGCCATACGTGTGGCCAGGCGCTGTGCGTCGCGCGGCTGGCGGGCGGTCGGCGCGGTGACTCATCGGCCCGCAACGTTGGAGGTTCGAGGAGCCATGTCTCAGGCCAGCAGACTTAGCGGGTGGCTGGGCGTTGCGGTCGTTGCGAGCGGGTTGGCGCTGGGTGCGCCGCCTGCCGCCGCCATCGTGACGTCGGGCAGCAGCGACGCCTTCGGCATCTCGGTCAACCTGACGCTTGGTGGGCTGCCGTTGACCGTGCCGGCGACGCCGGTCGCAGCGGGCACGGCCCCCGCGCCGTACAACGACAGCCAGATGGTGGTCGACTTCGCCGTCGGAGTGCCCGGTACGGCGACGCTGGCGGCCGACGCGCTGTCCGCCATGGCGAGCTCCGACGTCGACGGCGTCAGCAGCCCGGCATTCGCGCTGGGCTCGTCGTCGGTCGAGAACTTCGACGCGGGATTATTCGGCGAGGGCAGCACGGTGACGTTTCATGCCGATTCGATCACCGCCAGCGCGCAGATCGCCGGCCGATTCGGGGCGCTGGTCGAGTCGGGCAGCGTCCTGTTGCAGGGCGCTGAACTGACGCTGTTCGGAAACACCACGGAACTGGACGCCAACCCGGCTCCGAACACCGTTTTGATCGACACGGCGTCGATCGACGTGATCGTGAACGAGCAATTCGTCGGCGGCGACGGGATTTCCAGTCGCATGCTCGAGGTGAACGCCGTTCACGTGGTCTTCACAAACTTCTTCACGCCCAACGGCCTGTTGAATGGCGACATCGTGGTCTCGCACTCGGAATCGGCGCTGACCGCCGTTCCGGAGCCGGCGGCGCCGGGGCTGCTCGCGCTTGGCTTCGTCGGGCTGCGACGGCGGCGAGACTGACGTGGACGCTGGGGCGCAGAGTGGGCTGAAGAGAGAGGGTACGTAAGATCCCAGCCGCCTCGGCCTGCGACTGGCGACGTCGCGACCGGCGCTGCCTCTGGAGGTTCGGTGAGGCAGCGCCACGCCTATTGCACGGCCGCGTTACGCCTTAGCCGGCCGCCGACCAGGACGCCCACCGCACCGATCACGGGATTGGCCAGTGCGAACCAAACGGGTTGCTTGGCCTTCGTCATGGCCTCCACGCTTCCGACGTCAGCCCCGCGCGGCCCCGGGTCCGAGCTCGCATCCGCGGTGAGCACCGGGATCGCCATCAGGAGCCCCAATAGCACGACCAGCCCGGCCAGGATCCTCGGTCCGAGGCTTCGGCGGGCGATGCGCACGCACACGAACCCGCCGAGCAGCGCCGCGACCAGCCCAAGCGAGAAGCTTGTCACGGCCCAAAGCACCGACACGTTATAGCTGCCGGGTTGAAACGCCCGCTCGGGTCCCATCCCGACATATGCGGCCGTGAATGAGACGAACACGAACGCACCCATGACGATGTAGCCGACAATCACTCCGCCAACCGTTCTCCACATGATCGATCTCCTGCACGAGGCGGCGGTCGCGCCATCCGCGATTCGTTCGTCCGGCGGACCGGCAATCGCCCGACGGATGATAACCTTCCCCCCGAGCCAACGCCATTCGTAACCGCCGCTCGCCGGGTCCGAGGTTCAGACTTCAGCGCCTTAACGATCGACGTTCGGAGTTCAAAGTTCCAACCGTCTGGACAGGCCCGAGGCCGTCCGATACGCTCGCCGTGCAATCCGAATTGGCCCCCATCGTCTAGAGGCCTAGGACACCGGCTTTTCAAGCCGGCGACAGGGGTTCGAATCCCCTTGGGGGTAGTTCACGCGATGCCCATCGATGCGTGGTGGCTGGTGGGCCGTGGGCATGGAATCAGCGTCACGCCGCGCCCACCATTTCCGCGCTGGCGCGATCGTCGCGCGCCAGCCGGGCGCGGCGGCGGGGTCGCGAATTGGCATCGCGACCCCGGCCGCCGGTCGTTCGGCGCGATTCACTATTTGATTTCACCGATGAGGGCCGCCAGCGTTTTGGCTGCCTCGACGACGGTTAGCGCGGCGCTGTGGGCGGCGCTGATCTGCGCCTCGCCCGTGGCCACGCGGCTCACGGCGGCCTTGGCGGCTTCGGCGAGCTTCGGATCCTTCGCCACCGCGGCAATCTTCTCAAACGTGGCGCCGATCACTGCGGTCCGCGCGCGGAGTCGGTCCAGATCACGCAGGATCGAGTCGAGCCGCTCGAACGATTCGGCCAACGGGCCGCTCACGTCGGACGGGTCGCCCGTCTTGTCGAAGAGCTCGAAGAGCGCTCCGATTGTGACCTTTTCCTTCCCGATGCGCTCCGTCACGTCGGCCACGCGCAGCTCGACCTGACCAAGCGCGGCGGCGGCGCGCCTGAACTCGAGCTCCAGCGACGCCTCGGCCGACGGACCCGTCGAAGGTCCCGCCAGCGCTGTCGCGGTCCCGCACAAGTAGCCGAGCGCAATGCATCCAGTCGTTTTCCGAAAACGCATGACATTCACAGTACGTCTCCTTCGCAAAAGACAGACTCTCCCTGGCCCCGGCCGAACGCCGGCCGGGCATCGATCGGGTTGGCGCACGACGGGCGCTCGAGCCGACGGACTGCGCGCAGTTCCGGCCGGACGTTGGAACGAGGCCTGTCGCTGTTTGACGGACGTGCGACGATGTGCCGCAGGTCGTCGCGCATTCCCCCCGCGACGAACCGTGTGAGGATGTCACCAAGGCCGGCGCGACCTCCCCCGGGTCGCGGCCGGCCGTCAGAGGCGCCGCAGTCGGTGCTGCGACGCGACTCTGATACGAGAATGTAGGCGGCTCGGCGGAGCATTGCGGAAAGTGGACAGAGATCAAAGGGCAGAGTTCAAAGGGCAGAGATCAAAGGGCAGAGATCAAAGGGCAGAGTTCAAAGGGCAGAGTTCAAAGGGCAGAGTTCAAAGGGCAGAGATCAAAGGGCAGAGATCAAAGGGCAGAGTTCAAAGGGCAGAGATCAAAGGGCAGAGATCAAAGGGCAGAGATCAAAGGGCAGAGATCAAAGGGCAGAGATCAAAGGGCAGAGATCAAAGGGCAGAGATCAAAGGGCAG
>Ga0187892_10006858_pt1 | contig 16616 bp, 16 predicted proteins | sample MA1701073metaG_FD_139345 | JGI IMG/M metagenome (GOLD analysis project Ga0187892, IMG submission 139345) | Bio-ooze microbial communities from a basaltic lava cave in the Kipuka Kanohina Cave System on the Island of Hawaii, USA - MA170107-3 metaG ... | reverse complement strand
CCTGGTTGATGACGTTGCCAGAGAGGGGTGAGTAGGAAATCGCGCCGGGTTGACAGATCGGGCCGGCGACGGCCGGTTGAGTCAGCGTCTGGTTGACGGCTGGCGCGGCGGCCGGAACGAAGACCCAATCTGACCCGCACGCCACGGCGACGTCGAAGTTCGTCAGGACACCGACGCGTCGCTCGATGATCTGCGTCGCATCTTCGGAGCTCAGCCCCACGGTTCCATCGACGTCGCAGGCGAGCACCTCTTCGGGGGCAAGGTCGGCGATGCCGCCGACGTCGAGAAGGACACGGGCGGCGTCAAAGCTGCTGATGGCCGAAGCGGTACCGCCGGTGCGGCGGGGAACGATCTGCCAGTTGCTCGACGAAATGCCGGGGAAGATGAAATCGCCGTTGACGTCGGTGTTGACCGAGGACGACGACTGACCGATGAGCTCAACGGTCACGCCGCTGACCGGGGCGCCGGAGCCGTAGTAACGGATGCGGCCGGAGATGCTGTCGGCAAGCGCGGCAGGCGCGTAAACCGTCGTTAGAATGATCGAAAACAGTGCAAGTGCGTTGACCTTCCTCGTCCGCACCCGTCCCAACCCAACAGCACCGTCTCGCATGGTTCGCAAACGCTCTCGCTGTAGTGTAGCTACGCGGCCATAGTTAAAGAACCAGTTTTTTCATCAATCAACAATGCCGAACCTGCGCTTTGCCGTGTGGGTTGTCACGAAAGGAAAGTGGAGATGTCGCGCTTCGCAGGCAAGGTCGGATTCATCACCGGCGGCGGGACGGGTATCGGCCTCGCTTGTGCGCGGGCCCTGGCCGAAGGCGGGGCCCAGGTCATGCTCGCCGGCAGGCGCGAAGACGTCGTCCGCCAGGCCGCCGAAGAGCTCGGCCCGAACGCCGGGGCCGTCGTGTGCGACGTCACCGATACGCGGGCGGTCGAGGCTGCCGTACAAGCGACCGTCGATCGACTCGGGCCGTTGCGGATGGCGGTCAATGCCGCGGGGATGGGTTCGGTCGGGACCGTCTTGAATGCTTCGACGGAAGACTTCGCGAATACCTTGGATACCAACCTCACGGGCGTCTTTCGTTGCATGAAGGCCGAGGCGCGGGCGATGAAGGCAGCCGGAGGTGGAAGCATCGTCAACGTCAGCTCAATCGCCGCCGTGCTGACACACCGGTACATGACGGCATACTGTGTCTCGAAAGCGGCGCTCGACATGCTCACTCGCTGTGCCGCCGACGACCTGGGTCAGTACGGCATCCGCGTCAACGCCGTGCGGCCGGGTCTGGTCGATACCGATCTGGCGACGCCGCTGACACACAATCCGGCGGCGAGCGAGGACTACCTGCGTTGTATGCCGATCTCACGCATCGGCAAGCCCGAGGACATCGGCGCGCTGGTTGCGTTCCTGGTGAGTGACGAGGCTGACTGGATCACCGGTCAATGCGTCGGCGCCGACGGCGGGCACACGCTGCGGCGCGGACCGAATCTGGTTTCGCTGTTCCGGCAGTTCCTGCCTGAAGAATAGTAGCCGGTAACCGGTAACCGGTAGCCGGTTCAGCCACCAACCGGATACCGGATACCGGATACCGGATACCGGCTACCGGATGCCGGCTACCGGATGCCGGTTACCCTTTCAGCGCCTCAAGCACCTTTTCCGGATGCGCATCGGCTTTGGGCACGCGGGCCCAATGCTTCTTCACTTTTCCGTCCGGGCCGATCCAAACAGTCGAGCGGATGACGCCTACGGTCTTCTTGCCGTACATCATCTTCTCACCCCAGGCGCCGTACTTCTCCATGACCTTGCGATCGGCGTCCGACAGGAGGGCAAAGGGCAGCTTGTACTTCGAGATGAATTTCTTGTGCGATTCGGCGCCGTCGGCCGAGACCCCGAGGACGATGGCGCCAAGCTTCTGCAAATCCTTCCACCCGTCGCGGAAGCCGCAGGCCTCTTTGGTGCAACCGGGCGTATCGTCCTTGGGGTAGAAGTAGAGGATGACGTTCTTGCCGGCGAGGTCCTTGAGGGAGACCTTGTTGCCGTTTTGATCCGGCAGGGTGAACGCCGGTGCCGCTTTACCTTCTTCGATTGCCATGGTCCTCCTCACGTCTTCCATTTGATGTTGCATCCGATACTTGCCTTCTGCTGCGCCGGTACGGGTTTCCCATTCAGTACCGCGTCCGCTGCCTGGCGCAGATCGGCGCCGGTGACCGGCAAGCGGTTGCTCGGGCGGCTGTCGTCGAACTGGCCGCGGTATACCAGTTTACGATCCCGATCATAGAGAAAAAAATCGGGAGTGCAGGCGGCGCGATAAGACTTCGCGACTTCCTGAGTCTCGTCATAGAGGTAGGGGAAAACGTACCCCGCGTGCGCGACCTCTTCGATCATCTTCGCCGGGCTGTCGGCCGGATAGTTGGTGACGTCGTTCGAGTTGACCGCGACGATTGCCAGCCCGCGGTTCCGATAATCTCGGCCGAACTCGGCCAGGCCGCGGCGGATATGTTTTACGAACGGGCAATGATTGCAGATGAACATCACCAGCAGACCTTGAGCGGCGGCGAGGTCGTCGAGGCTGACCCTCCTGCCGGTGCTCGGTTCCAGCAGCTTGAAATCGGGTGCGGGCGTTCCCAGCGGCACCATCGTCGATGGGGTTTCTGCCATACGAAGCTCCTGATCCGGGTGGTTCATTTTCAGCTGTAGCGCCTTCGCCGCGCGCACGCTAGCGGCTCCGGAGCATCGCCGGCTTCGACGTCCTCCCTTGGAATCGGCACCCCACCTGGCTAGACTGCCGCCAACTCCAGGAGGAACGCCATGAAATGCGCTCGCTGCGGTGAACCCACGTCAGAACGTCTCGTTCGTGTCAGTCGGTCCGTAGTCATCGGCCTGTTCGTCCTCGGCTTCGTACTGGCCTGGGTGCTCTTTGGCGACTTTCTCCACGGCCTCGTCGAAGGCAACGACCGGAGCCGCCTGCCACTGTGGCAAGCGCTCGCCCCGGTCCTCGTTTTGATCGGTGCCACCATCGCTGGCTTCGCCCGCTGGAAGAAGGACGTTTGCGTATCGTGCAACTTCGTCGAGCCCGCTTGGTTGCTCGCGGCGCTGCCCTTGATGGAGTCGGCGCGCGCCCTCAGCGGACCCACTCGCCGTACCGTCCTGCGCACCCTCGGCGGCGTCGGTACCGGTGTGGCGGCCGCCGCAGGCGGCGTTGTCGTCGGCGTCGCCCGCAACCGCGGTTGGCTGCCTGTCGTCAACGACTTCTTCATTGCCGAGGTAGAGAAGGAAGCGCCCAAGCAGCTCGGTGAGTGGACCGGTTCACGCGTCGTATCGTACCGCCGGCTCGGGCGTACCAACGAGATGGTTTCCGACATCTCACTCGGCGGCGGCCAGATCAGCGACGTCAACGTCGCCCGCATGGCCATCGAGCGCGGCATCACCTACTTCGACACGTCGCCTGACTACTCCGACTCCAACTCCGAGAAGGTCCTCGGCGAGGCGATGAAGGGTCAGCGCGACAAGATGTTCATCGCCACCAAGTTCTGCCGCCCGACCGGTCATCTGCTGAACGAAACCCCCGTTCCCGAGATCATGGCCGCCGTCGAGGAGAGTCTGACGCGGTTGCAGACCGACCACGTCGACCTCATCCACGTTCACTCGTGCGACCGCGTCGAGCGGCTCATGGCGCCGAACATTCATGAAGCCTTCGATCGGCTGAAGGAGCAGGGCAAGGTGCGCTTCCTCGGCGTCAGCACCCACACGCCCAATCTCGAGGAGGTCGCCAACACCGCCATCGACTCGGGGCGCTTCGACGTCATGATGCTGGGGTATCATTTCAGCATGTGGCCGAGCTTCGACCACATTCTCGACAAGGCGAAAGAGAAGGATGTCGCCGTCGTCGCGATGAAGACTCTCAAAGGCGCGAAGCATACCAATCTCGCCGAGTTCCGCGGCGAGACCGCTTCGTACTCACAGGCGGCGTTCCGTTGGGTCCTCGCCAACCCCGCGGTGAGCTGTCTGGTCATCTCGATGAAGCAGCCGCAACATCTCGACGAGTATTTGTTCGCTTCGGGACAACAACCGCGCGCCACTGACGTCGCAATGTTGGAGAAGTACGACGCACTCACTGCCGGCGACTATTGTCAGCCGCACTGCGGTCTGTGCCTCGATTCATGTCCCAAGGGCATGCCGATCAACGACGTGCTGCGCTACCGCATGTATTTCAAGGACTACGGCTGGGAGAAGGAGGGCATGCGCCAGTACGCCAAGCTCGATATGGACGCCACGGCCTGCACGTACTGTCCGGCCCCGTGCGCACCGAAGTGCCCGCTCGGCGTGCCGATCCGCGAAAAGATGCTCGACGCGCACCGCTTGTTGACCTTCAAAGCCTGATCCGCTGAGCCCGTGGAATTTTACACTCCGGTTCCCCCTTCCCTCCGGAGACTGTCGACAAACGCCACTTCACCCTTCGACGGGCTCAGGGCGAACGGAAAAAGTCCTTTGAAATCAAACGACACTCCGTTCGCCCTGAGCCCGTCGAAGGGCGTCTCCCGCATTTTTCGACACCCTCTCCGACGGAAGGGGGCCAGGGGGTTAGGTCTCCTCGTCCTCCTCCTCCTGCCGTTTCCCGTCCGCGCCGATCTCACGCGTTGCCACACCGCTCTGCAGTCGGAGATCAGCAGCTTCACCGCTGACGTCGGCAAAGCGATCCAGAGCTGCGCTGTCTCGATTCGCCGGGCGCGCGGCATGGGCGACCACCTCTCGCGCGCCGCTGATCAATGCGACCGCAGTCTGATGAAGGTCTACAACGCCGCGGGGGTGCAGGGCCGTAGCGCACTCGATCGCTTGCGCGCCGGTGTCGAAAGGCTGCATCCCGTCAAGTGCAGCGATAACGATCTTCTCGCCATGGGTTATTTCGTGCCGGGGATCAACGCACCGGGGACACGTGGCCCCTGTTCGGAGAAGAAAACGCCCTGCAAACGCGACAGCGATTGCACAGCTCGAAACGACTTCTGTCCGGGAGCCATGGGCGACGTGATTCGCCGCGCGGTCGCCGAAGCCGATACCGCGGCCCGCCGGGCGCAGCTGCGAGCGCTCCCCGATCTCGCCGAGCTGATCGACGCGGTGATCCACCTTCAACCCGGCGGTGAGCACGACCTCGGTACGGAGGACTGCTCGCAACCGGCTTCGTCGCCGCCGCCGTCGGCGAGCTATCGTCGTCGCCCGAACCTCTGTCGTCTTGCGCCCTACTTGCCGTGCGTCTCGCGCCAATGTTCGTTGTCGGTCGATTCGAGCATCACCCTTGCGCCGCTCGATCTCCCGATTCGGGTGGTCGATCAGACGCTGTCGATGGACGTCTGCGCACCGACCGACTCCAGCGACGTGCTGTTGTTTTCGGCTGTCTCGCAGATCCTGGTGCCACCGCCGTTGATGCCGCTCGATCCTCCGATCACGGCTTGCGTCGAAGTCGTCAATGCCCAAGGTTGGTGCGATTGCAGCTCAGCCGGGCAGGGTGCGCCATTCATGCCGCAGCTCTGCATCGACCACATTATCGATGCCCAGGGGGAGGATGAATGCGGCGCGTCGGCGCAACTGCTCGACGACGAGAATGAATGCGGTTGCGCCTCGATCGCCGGGCAACCGCAAATGCATCCGTTGCCGCCGTGTTCCACTGCTGCTTGCGATGTCTGTGTTCGGCGCGGCAGCGATGCGCCCTGTCATCCGGCAACGCGCAACGGCCCGTTGCATGAAGAATGGACCGGCGCATCGGCTGCCGGCGACTGCGCCGTACAGAGCTCGCTGCGCATCTCGTTTCTGCCGCCGGCGTTCTGCCGCGCCGCCGACGGAGGGGTGCGCGGAGTGTGCGCCGCGGCGGGTCCGGCCGATGCTACGTGTACCGCCCTCGGCGGGACGACGTGCCGTGATGCGCGCGGGCCCAACGGCAGCTCCTGCGACGGCGACGACGAGACGCCGTGGACTCTGTTTCCACTGCGTGCGGCTTTGACTACGGGGACGTCGAAAGCGCGTATTTCCGACTGGGTTCTGAGCGAAGGAGTCTGCAGCGGTCCCGGTGGCATGAACTGTGTCGAGGATGGCAACTGCGCCGCGCCCGCAACCTGCGCCACGGCACTGTTCGGCTGCGGCAATGGCCCGGGAGCAAATGACTGTGAGGTTGCGTCCGGTCCGGGGGCCCGGATGTCCTGTTCAAGCCTGCTCGCTGGATCAGCTGGTGGATGGAAGCTGGTCGGTAGCGTGCCGCGAATTGATCAGCCCGCGGGGTTGAGGGATGGATTGGTGACGGTGACGTTGCAGTGTGAGTGAAATCTTCGGTCCGCAGTTGATTGTCGATGGTCGAGAGTTGATCGAGGGTGCGCGGGAACTCGCCGCTCAAGTTGCGGCGCGGAGCGCTTCGCGTACCTCCATCGGGATGCGCTGGATCTTGCCGTCCTCGTCGACGGCTGCGAGCGAGGTGAAGCCGCTCGCCAACACTCCACTGCCAGATCGCGTCAGCTCGTAGTCGACGCGGACCCACACGCGCGCGACCTCACCGGCGCCGGCACGGATGATCACTTCATCGTCGTAGACAATCGGCTTGTAGTAACGGCACTCACTCTCGAATACCGCCAGGTACTGCCCGCGCGCGATGTAATCGGCGAACGGGTGCCCCAACCGGCGGAAGAACTCGGCGCGACCGATTTCGAAGAGGCGGAAGTAGGCTTCGTAGTGCATCACCTGGCGCGCATTGCAATCGGCGAAGACAACGCGGCGCCGGGCAACCTCAGTCAGTTGCGACATCAGCCGTAAGACTGTTTGTTGCACAAACTTGTCGTGCACGAGTCAACGTTGGTTCGAAGCTGGACGCGAGCGACCCAACACGTCCGCCGCAGGCCTCCGGAGTGCGGGCGGGGAGCGGTCGACATTGGAGACGCCGGGCGCAGCGCTAGAGATCCGGCCACTCTTCCTTCCACGGACGTATCTGCTCGTATTGCCGCGAAACCTGCATGAGCAGATCTTCGCGCAGCCGCGGTGCGATGAGCTGAAGGCCCACGGGTAGCCGGTCGTCACTCAGTCCGGCGCGCAACGACACTCCGGGGTTGGCGGAAAAGTTGAAGGGGTACGTAAAGGCGATGCCGCCGCCCGGCGTTTCCACCGATCGTCCTTCAATGTAGAACGGCAACGGCCCCTCGGCCGCGAAGGCGACGGTCGGCACGGTCGGAGTCGCCAGCAGATCGAACTTCGAGAAGTACTCCGCCAGACGCGCGATCAGTTGCGTGCGCACGCGTTGGATCTCGCCCAGATCCTTCGCGGTGATCTGACTGCCGAGGTCCAACCCCGGTCGATACCCGGGGTCGAGCAAATCCATGTCCGTCATATGCGGCGCCATGAAGCCGATGTCCTCCGATGACATCAATCGTACCCAGTCGACGACGATGTCGGAGATCTCGAAACCGGCGGGCTCGACTTCATGCCCCGCGCTCGCCAGGGCCTTCAAGGCCGCTTCGAATTCGCGCACAACCTGAGCTTCACAGCGCGCGTAACCGAGTGTCGAGGTGAAACCGATGCGCAGCTTGGGCGGATCCTTCTTGATGATGTCGCGGTAGGAGAAACCAGGCGCCGGCAGCGAATATGGATCCTCGGGGTGCGGTCCGACAGTGAGGTCGAGCCACAAAGCCGCATCGCGCACCGAACGCGTCAGCGGTCCGCTGACGATGCAGAACGATGGCCGCAGCATCTCTTCGGGCCCCCACGGAATACGGCCCTGACTGGGCTTGAGCCCGAAGAGGCCGGTGTACGATGCGGGGATGCGTACCGAGCCGCCGCCGTCAGAGGCGGTGGCGAAAGCGACGATGCCGCCGGCAACTGCCGACGATGAGCCGCCGCTCGAGCCACCGGGCGTGCGCTCGAGGTTCCATGGATTGCGTGTTGTGCCGAAGACGCGGTTGCTGGTGAACGCGGTGTAGCCCGCTTCAGGGGTATTGGTCTTGCCGATGACGATGGCGCCGGCGCGTTTGAGTCGATCGACCTGGATGGTGTCGAAGTTGGACGGCGGCGCGTTCTTGAACAGCAACGAGCCGTGAGTGTTCGGCAAGCCGATGGTGTCTTCGAGGTCCTTCACGCCGAGCGGCATGCCCGCCAGCGGGCCGAGATTGCCGCCGCGCGCCAATTGCTCTGTCACCCGTTTGGCATCGGCGAGCAATTCGTCGGCCGGACGCATCGCGACGAATGCATTGAGCCGAGGATTGACCGCGTCGATGCGCTCGAGCGTCAGGCGCATGAGCTCTGCGGGCGATAGGTCGCCCTTGCTCAGCATCTCGATCGTTTCGGTAGCGTCGGCGAAGAAGAGGCGATTTGCTGGGGCTGGCATGGCAACTCCTGCGTTCTGCTGGAGATGTAGCACTGCTACCAGACGCGCTCAGGGGGTGGCAATCGGGTGGCTGGTGGAGTCATTTGAATTTTGATAACGCCTGGCGCTCGAGGCGGCGGGGCGGTTGGGACCAGTCACCAGCCACCAGCCACCAGTCACATGATCGTCATCGTCTACGGGTACGACGGCTCCGGGCCGGGCCACTGGCAGCGTTGGCTGCACACGGAGCTCCTTCAGAGGAAGATTCGTGTCGAATTTCCCGAGCTCTCCGACCCGCTGGAGCCACGCAAGGAGGTATGGGTGGAAGAGCTGCGTGGAATCGTCGATGCGGCGAGCGAGCCGGTGAGCTTCGTTTGCCATTCGCTTGGATGTTGGGCGCTCGATCATCTGCTCGCCGAGCGCGGCGCGGCTGGAATCGAAGCTGCTTTGCTGGTGGTGCCGCCGTCGCCGCACTTGATCTTCGAGCCGGTCGACAGCTTCCTGCCGCCGCCGCGCCGGCGGCAAGCATGGTCGCCGCTGGCATCGCGTAGCCTGCTGGTCGGTAGCGCCGACGACGATTTCACCAGTGCGGAGGAGTTTCAGGAGATCGCCGCGTCCATCGGGGTGCGTCATCAGCTCCTGCCGGGTGCGGGACACATCAATGTTGCGAGTGGTCATGGGCCGTGGCCGCTGGCTCTGGAGTGGGTGGAGCAGACGGCGACAGCGGCGGCCATCGCAAGGTGAGGGGGGCGGGAATCGGCTTCAGCCCGCTTGGCATGTCAACCGGGAGCCGTACCTCCCGGCCGGCGGCGGCCGCGTCGTCACGCTGAGCTCTCCGCCACCGGCGATCACACTCCATCGCGCAAGTCTTGAAGCGCGTCTTCCAAATCATCGCGCTCGAAGATCGAAGGCCCGATGATCACCGCATCACACGCCCCGCGTACCGCCCGGTACTCATCGGGTGTTGCGATCGGGGAAAGCAGCACAACGGTTCTCGTCTTCGGCAGTCGCTCGCCGATCGCCCGGGCGGACGCGAGGTCGCTGATACCGACGATCGTGTACGGCCATTGCAAGATCGCGTCAGCCTCTGTTGGCGACGTGCATGCGACGACGACGCTCATGTGCATCGAGGCCGCGACGTCGATCAGGCTCGCGAGCTCATCGCGCGGGAGAGCGGCGGCCGGCAGAACGACCGCGTCGACGCCGTGCAAACGCGCGTGGTAGAGCTGGTTGCTCTCCACCAGAGGATCTTCGCGCAGAATCGGTGCGCTGATTGCGCTCGAAATCGCCGCGAGATCCTCGCCGGCGGTGTCGTCGAACAATGACAGCGATATCGCCGCGGCGTCGGCGTCGTCGGCCGCCATGGCCCGAGCTACGAGCTGCGCCCGATTCCAACCCGTACCGATTGTCGAGAGGCGGATGATGAATGCGGGTTCTTCCTTGCCGGCGGCGACGTACTGCGCAAAGTCACGACGGCTCGGGGTCACTTCGCTGACCGGCTGGCCGCGGAGCAGTACCGCTTCCTCGCGACTACGTCGAATGCGATCCATTCCCTGAGCCTCAGCCTCACGCTTAGCCTACGCGTCGAGGCTGAGGCTAGGGCTCGCGCAGGTTTCGTTTGAGCGGTTGCAGGAACAACAGAGCGACTACGGCAACCACATTCAATAGCGCGAACGTCGTGAACGCGATCCGGTAGTCGCCAACGGTATCGAAGACGGAGCCCGCGAATACCGGCCCGAAGGTCCCGCCGGGCAGCAACATGAACATGATGACGCCGTAGATGCGTGCGAGATGGCGGACGCCGAAACACTCGACGATCACCAATGGCAGGACGACGTTCTCAGCGGCAACCGTGAAGCCGTGAATCGTGAGATAGACCGGTAGAAGCCCCGGCGCGCGACCGACGAAGAGCAGCATGACCGATGCAGCCGCCATCAACGCGAAGTTGGCGACGATGGTAAGGCGGATCGGAATGCGATCGGCGAACAAGCCGATGCCGATCTTACCGGCGATCCCGATCGCGACGGCGTAGCCGAAGCGTCGCGCCGCTTGGGCATCGGTGAAGCCGTTGTCGGAGAGGAACGCCACGAGATGGTGATTGATGCCGACATAGTAGAAATAAAAGGTGAACAACACGCCGGCGAGAATCCAGAAGCTGCGTGTCCGCATCGCTTCAGTCAGAGTCAAAGATGCGTCGGATGGGTCGGACGTGTCGGACTTGTCGGATACATCCGACCCGCCCGACTCGCGTACGAGTCCCGCTGCAAACGGCAAGATGATCACCAACCCGGCGAGTGCCAGCACGCGCAGAGCGAAACGCCACGAATCGATTGCCGCCAGCTCGGTCGCCGCAATCGGCACGATCGAGCCGCCGATGTTCGATCCGATGTACACCACCCCCAACGCCAGGCCGCGGTTGCGCTCGAACCACTTCGAGACAACCGCGCCGGCAGGGATATCGCCTAGGCACGTAGTGGCGGCACCCAGCAGGAAGCCAATCAAATAGAAGTGCCAGAGCGCCTGCATATAGCTGAACAGAATCAGCGCCGTGGCGACGAGAATGATGCCGCACGAGAACACCAGGCGCGCGCCGACACGCTCGGTGAGCGCCCCAACTCCCGGGCTGGCGAGCGCCATTGCCAGCAAGAACGGACCACCAGCCCACGAGAAAGCAGTCCGTGTCCAGCCCAGGTCGGTGATCACCGGCTTCAGAAAAACGGCGAAGATGTAACCGCCGAGCCCCAGTCCCATCTGGCAGACCAGACAGGCCACGAGCACGACGAACGCCGTCCGATTCTCACTCAGCTGCCGCTGCGCGACCAGAAAGAAGCGAGCCCGCGGCACGGCTGTGGCTCACTCTGCCAAATCACTCCGGCGTGTACTTGATCAACACGCGGGTACCGTCCTTGAAGCCCGAGCGAAACTTGGCCTCGTGCTTCGGCCAGCCCTCGGGATACTTGGTGGCGAAGGTCTTGAAGAGCAGCTCTTCCATCTGCGTATCCTTCACCAGCTGGCCCTTCGCTTTGAACGAAGGGCCGTCCACCTTGCCGATGGCGATCGTGGCGTTCGGGCGGCCGGCCTTGATGCGTTTGGCACGCCACGACTGCGGCAGCGTCCCCACCCATACGGCGCCGTCGTGAAACAGGAACCAGATCTCGGCCGGCGAGCCAAAGGTGCCGTCCTTGCGTTGGCTGGAGATGTAGACGTAGCGGCTGTTGGTCAGCCCGTCGCGCTCCGCCTCGGAGAGGCCGGCCGCCGCCGGCCGCGCCACGAGCCCGCTCGTGAGCAGCAGCGCAACCAACGTCGCGAACATCGCAACCCACATCGACCGCTTCACCATGCGGTATCCTCCGTCGAAGCAATCATTGTGACGGGACCCACCGATCACCGTTCACTGACGACCGTTCACCATCGTATCACGCATCGCCGCGTGGTCGGCGGCTCGAGCGCGAAGCCTTGTTCTTTCCCTGACGCTTGGCGACGTACATCGCTGCGTCGGCGGCGCGGAAGAGCGCGTCGGCGCTCTCGGCATCGTCAGGAAACGTAGCGACGCCGACGCTCGCAGTGACATTCGAGATATCGACACCGTTACCTTCCAGCGAGCCGGTGGCTTCGACCGCCTCACAGATCGTTTCGGCGATCTCGAAGGCCGTGTCGCCGTCGGTCTTCGGAAAGATGACGACGAACTCGTCGCCGCCGAAGCGCGCGGCAATATCACCGGGGCGCACGAGGTGACCGATCAGCCTGCCGATCTGGCCGATGGTCTTGCTGCCGACGAGATGCCCGTACGTGTCGACGACCTGCTTGAAGTTGTCCAGGTCGAGAACCATGAGCGAGACCTGTCCACCGCGCTTGATCAGCTCGGTCAGTGCCTGATTGAAGTGCCGCGTGTTCCACAAACCGGTGAGATCATCGGTCATCGATGCCAGATACGCACGACGGTAGAGAGAGGCGTTCTCGACGGCGATGGCGGCGTGATCAGCGAGCGTCTGCGCCATGCGCAGCTCTTCTTCCGTGAACGTCTGGTTGCCGATCTTATTGATGACCTGAATGACTCCGAGCAGCGAATCCTTGCTGATCATCGGCACGCAGATCATGCTTTGCGGGCGGAAGTGAGTCTGGTCTTCGATGCCGCTGTAGTAGCGCGGATCGCTGGTCGCATCAGCGATTCGAACTGCTTCGCGGTTGCGCGCGACCCAGCCGGCGATTCCCTGGCCGCACGGCAAACGCATGCCGTCGACGACGCCGGGCTGCAGAGTGCGTGACGCGCGGAAGACGAGCTCTTTGCCTTTGCCGTCGAGGAGCAGGAGCGAGCAACCCTCGCTCGGGACGGCGGCTGCGACTTGCGACAGGAGTCCACGGAGGGCTTCGTTGTCGTGTACCACCGCGTCCGGATCGATGTCGCCGCCGATGCGCGCCGCCACGGCTTCGAGCTTGTGCAGGTCTTCATCGCTGAAGTACTTGCCGCCGTAGCGGTTGGCGACCTCGATGACGCCGATCAGCGCACCGTCGCGTACCAAGGGCACCGCCAACAAACTCGAGGTGGCGAAGTGTGAAACTTGATCGATGGCAGCATAGAAGCGAGTGTCGCTGCCGGTGTCGTTGACAATAACCGGCTGGCCGGTGCGCGCGACCCAGCCGGCGATGCTCTGCGACTCCGGTACGTGCAATCCGACGATGGCGTTCTCGCGCAACGTCTCGGTGGCGGCGAACACCAACTCGTCGCGTTCGCCGTCGTACAGCAGCAGTGACAGCGCCTCGGCGCTGGTCAGCGTCTTGATCTTGTCGAGCACGGCCCGCAGGACGTCGGTCAGCTGCAAAGTCGAAGTCAACGTCTTGACGAGATCGTTGATGATCGTCAGCTCGCGCAGCCGCTGCTCGACGCTGCGTTGGGGCGTATCTGCCATGAGGCCTCCCGCGTAGCACAGGGGGTGGATGCGGGGAAGGGGTGGAAAGTCGCGGAAGAGTCGGCCCTCGAGACTTGAAACCGGAATCTCGGAACTTGAAACCGGAACTTGGAATTTCCGAGTTGTGGTGTTAGCAGGTGGCGACGTGAAGGGCGGGCGCTACATCGCGGTCGAGGGGCCGATCGGGGTCGGCAAGACGACGCTGGCGCGCGCCCTCGGCGCTGAGTTCGATTCGCGCGTCGTCTTCGAACAGGTCGAAGAAAATCCCTTCCTGCGACGCTTCTACGAAGAGCCGCGCACCTACGCCTTCCAGGCCCAGCTGTTCTTCCTCCTCAGCCGCTACCGCCAGCAGCGGCAGCTGGCGCAGCAGGACCTTTTCAACCAGAGCACCGTTGCCGATTACTTGTTCGCCAAGGACCACATTTTCGCCCAGATCAACCTCGACGGCGACGAATTGGCGCTCTACCGCCAGTTGTTCAATCTTTTAAACTCCCGCTTGCCAAAGCCCGATTTGGTAGTATACCTGCAAGCCAGAGGTGAGGTACTCTTCGAACGCCTGCGGAAACGCGACCGCGATTACGAGCGGCGCATTACGCCGACGTACGTAGACAAAATAGCGGAGGCATACAGGGACTTTTTCTTTTACTATGATGAAACACCCCTTCTCGTGGTCGATTCGTCCGAAGTCGATTTTGTAGCGAACTCGGACGACCTGGCCGACCTGATCCGCGAGATCAGAGGGATGGGGCAAGGAGTGCAGCACTACATACCGCTTGGATCGAGATAACGCGGTCTAGCACCCATTCGAAGTCAGCACCCCACAGCGACCCAACGGGGAGCGGACCATAGAAAGGACGCCGGCCGCCGGCCGACCAAGACGGAGCGCGCCCCTCACAAAAGGGGTTCTGCACGTGAATTTCGCCCTTCCGCGGAGCGGCGACAAGACGCCGACTCGACAAACGCAGAAGCGCGACGGCTGAACCTACCGATTGTGCTGTTACGCCCTCCGGGCTTGGTCCCAAGGAGGGCTTTCTTATGCAGCGCAAAGTCACAGTCCCGCAAATCCTTAAGCGTAAAGACAGCGATCCGATCGTGGCGCTGACCGCTTACGACTTCCCCTTCGGCCGCATCGTCGATCAGGCCGGCGTCGACGTCATTCTCGTCGGCGATTCTCTCGGTATGGTCGTGCAGGGGCTCGAGACGACTCTGCCGGTGACCATGGACGAGATCGTCTACCACTGCCGCATGGTCGCGCGCGCCCGCCAACGCGCTTTGCTGGTCGCCGACCTGCCGTTTCTTTCCTATCAGGTGTCGGTCACCGAAGCCGTTGCCAATGCCGGCCGCTTGATCAAGGAAGGCGCCGCGGAAGCCGTGAAGCTCGAAGGCGGTATCGGCGTCGCCGACACCATCCGCACTCTCAGCCGCGTCGATATCCCGGTCATGGGGCACATCGGACTGACGCCGCAGTCGGTACACCGCATGGGTGGACACAAGGTCCAGGGCCGCCGCCGCGGCGGCAAGGCTGGCGACCGCGAACGCGTTGTCGATGACGCTCTGGCGGTGGAAGAGGCCGGTGCGTTCGCCGTCGTCCTCGAGGGCATCCCCGTCGACCTCGCCGCCGAGATCACCGGGCGCTTGTCGATTCCGACGATCGGCATCGGTGCCGGCCCGCACTGCGATGGGCAGATCCTCGTGCTGCATGACGTCCTCGGCCTGTGCGATCAATTCGCTCCTAAGTTTGCAAAGCGCTACGCCGAGCTGTGGACGGCCGCTGGTGAAGCGGTGTCGGCGTACGTCGACGAGGTCCGCAGTCGACAGTTCCCGACCGAGGCGCACTCGTTTCATGTTCCGACTCCGGTGCCGATGGCCGTCGGGGATCGGTGATTCAGTAGTCAGCAATCAGGGCTGGTGAAATGAGGACGATCAGCGCCCCTGGCGACATGCAGCGATGGGGCGATAGCGCCCGCGCTGCCGGCAAGCGCATCGGCTTCGTCCCGACGATGGGATACCTCCACGACGGCCACATCAGCCTGGTGCACGAAGCGCGCCGGCGCTGCGACACGGTCGTCGCTTCGATTTTCGTCAATCCGCTGCAGTTCGGCGCAAACGAAGATCTGAGTCGCTACCCGCGTGATATCGAACGGGACACCGCGCTGCTGACCGAAGCGGGAACGGATGTGCTTTTTCTGCCGCAAGCAAGTGACATCTACCCCGAAGGCTTCCAGACGACAGTGGCTGTAGCCGGGGTCACGCAAGGCCTTTGCGGCACGTCGCGTCCGACGCACTTCGCCGGCGTCACGACCGTGGTCGCCAAGCTCTTCCACATCGTCAAACCGCACGTCGCCGTCTTCGGGCAGAAGGACTACCAGCAGCTCGTCACGATCCGGCGGATGGTTACCGACCTGTGCATGGACATCGAGATCGTCGGCGGACCGATCGTGCGGGAAGCCGACGGCCTGGCGATGAGCTCGCGCAATGCCTATCTGTCGCCGGCGGAGCGCGGCGCGGCGCGGTGTCTGTCGCGCGCTCTGGCCGCCGCCGAAGCGGAGTATGGAGATGGCGAGCGCAACGCCGCCGCGCTGCTGTCGGCAGCGACACGTGTCATCGAAGACGAACCCGTGGCCCGGGTCGACTACGCCAACATCGTCGATCCGGAAAGCATGCAAGACGTCGAGAGCGCGAACGGTCCGGTGCTGATCGCCCTGGCTGCTTTTGTCGGCAAGACTCGTCTGATCGACAACCGCGTGCTCGAACCGCGGAGCATCAGACGAGCGACGAGCGACGAGCCACGAGCCACGAGAAATGGGGTACAAAGATGAGAACCATGCTGCGAGGCAAGATCCACCGCGCCACCGTCACCGGCGCCGACTTGCACTACGAAGGCAGCGTTACCGTCGACGCCGACCTGCTCGAGCGCGCCGGCATTTTGCCGTACGAGCAGGTACACATCTGGAACGTCACCAACGGCGAGCGCTTCACGACCTACGCGCTCGAAGGGCGCCGGGGCTCGGGCGTGGTTTGCATCAACGGCGCCGCGGCGCACAAGGCGAGCAAGGGCGATCTGGTGATCATCGCTTGCTTCAGTACGATGACCGACGAAGAAGCACGCGACTGGACGCCGAGTTGCGTCTTCGTCGATCGCCACAACCGGATCACTGAGCTGCGTGCCGAAAATGGCGGCCAGGCGGAGCTGCCGACGGCTTGGAACTAGGACCCAACCCGGTGAAGGCGTACTTCACCTGCAATGCACTGAGCGCGCGGACCAATGCCTGGGCGATGCGGTGAACGCTCATTGATCTTCGTCTACGCACGATCGCTCTATTCGAGCGGCTCGTCCTCGACCGGTTCGTCTTCCTCCACCGGATTGCCCATCACCGGT
>Ga0187892_10006857_pt1 | contig 16620 bp, 15 predicted proteins | sample MA1701073metaG_FD_139345 | JGI IMG/M metagenome (GOLD analysis project Ga0187892, IMG submission 139345) | Bio-ooze microbial communities from a basaltic lava cave in the Kipuka Kanohina Cave System on the Island of Hawaii, USA - MA170107-3 metaG ... | reverse complement strand
GAGGGATGCCGGGCCCGGCGTCGGTGACGGTCAGGGTGACGTCGGGAGCGGCAGCCACCGTCACCCGCACCGGCTGCTCGCCATGCTCCAGGGCGTTGCCGACCAGGTTGGCGACGATCCCGTCGAGGCGGCGGGGATCGGCCCACGTCTCCACCCGCTGGCCCGCCACCACCTCCACCCGGCCCGTCCAGCCCCGCAGCTCGAGGGCCTTGCCCACCAGCACGCGCACGTCGACCGGCTCCCAGGCCATGGCCGCCACCCCAGCGTCGAGCCGGGACACCTCCATCAGGTCCTCCACCATGGCCGCCAGCCGGCGGGACTCGACCACCAGCAGCCGGGCCGAGCGGCGGCCGGCGTCGTTCAGCCCGTCGGTGTTGGCGTCGAGCACGTCGGCCGCGGTGGTGAGGGCGGTCAGCGGCGTGCGCAGCTCGTGGGAGACGTCCGACACGAAGCGGCGGTGGCTCGCCTCGAGCGTGCGCAGCTCGCCGACGGTGCGCTCCAGGGCGTCGGCCATGCGGTTGAAGGCCCGGGCCAGGTCGGCGAACTCGTCGTTGCCGGCCTCCGGAATGCGGGTGCCGAGCAGGCCGACCTCGAGGCGGTGGGCCGCCACCCGGGCCCGCCGGAGGGGCCGCAGCACGCCCCGGGCCGCCACCACCCCCACCACCGCCGACAGCAGCACCAGGCCGATCCCGGCCGACCCCAGCACGTTCCGCAGCAGCTCCAGGTCGGACGCCTCGTCGTCGAGAGGGAAGTACAGGAACACCTGGGGCCCGCCCGGGAGCCGGCCCCCCACCACCACGTGGTCCCGCCGGCCGGACCCCGTCCGCACCCACGCCAGGCGCCCCTCGGCGGCCGCCAGGACGAGGGCGGGGGGGACGGACGAGGCCGACAGGGAGACCGACGTGGTGTCGAACGACCCGTCCGCCCCCACCGCCACCACCTGGGCCCCACCCAGGCCGGGCAGGTTGGAAACCAGCGAACGGGCCTCGGCCGGCGTCGCCCCCTCGGGCAGGCGGGCCACCGCCTCGGTGAGGGCGGCGCGGGCCTGGTCCACCGCCGTGTCCCGGGCCCGGTCGAACACGGCCTTGCGCACGACCAGGAACGACGTGGCCGCCAGGGCCGCCGCCGTCACCGCCGCCACCAGCCCGAAGGTCGTGACGAGCCGGCCCCGCAGCCCTCTCACGGGCCGGGGGCCAGCTTGTAGCCCACGCCCCGGACGGTCTGGACGAGGCTGGGGTGGGCCGGGTCGGACTCGACCTTGGCCCGCAGCCGCTGCACGCACACGTCCACCAGCCGGGAGTCGCCCAGGTAGGAGTAGTCCCAGACCTGCTCGAGCAGCATGGCCCGGGTGAACACCTGGCCGGGGCGGCGGGCCAGCTCGTAGAGCAGCTTGAACTCGGTCGGGGTGAGCATGATCTCGTGGTCGTTGCGGGTCACAGTCATGGCCGCCGGGTCGATGACCAGGTCGCCGGCCCGCAGGGCCCGGGCCTGGGGCTCGCGGGCCTGGCGTCGCAGCACCGCCTTGACCCGGGCCAGCAGCACCCGGGTCTCGAACGGCTTGGTCACGTAGTCGTCCGCCCCCGACTCCAGCCCGAGGACGACGTCGATGGCGTCGGAGCGGGCCGTGAGCATCACGATCGGCACCTGGTCGTCGCGGCGGACCTGGCGGCAGACCTCGAGCCCGTCGGTCCCGGGAAGCATGACGTCGAGCAGGATCAGGTCGGGCCGGGACCGCCGCCACCGGCTCAAGGCCTCCTCCCCCGAGACGGCCGTCTCCACCCGATGACCGTCGCCTTCGAGGGCCAGGGTCACCGCCTCCCGGACCGAAGGGTCGTCCTCCACGAGCAGGATCGACGCCACAGTGCCGCCATTGTCGCAGGGGCGCCATTCGCAGGCGCCATTCGCAGGGGCGCCATTCGCAGGGGCGTCTGTCGAAAGGGGTGGACACGGCGGTACCGTGTCGCCGTGCTGGATGCGGGGCGGAGGTACTCCCTGGCCGTCGTGGCCGTCTTCTTCGCCGTCGTGACCATGGCCGCCGTCGTCTGGCCCGAGCCGGGCACGACCACCCGGGCGGGCGACGGCGAGCTGCTGGGCATGGCCCCCACCCTCCCCGGCCTCGACCAGGCGGTGCCCACCACCGCCGCCCAGCCCGAGCCCGAGCCCGAGCCGACCACCACGGTCGTCGTCAACCGGGGCCGGGGCCGCACGCTGCGGGTCGGATTCGCCCCGCCCGCCACCGCCCCCGCCACCGTGGCCGACGCCAAGGGATCCGAGGTCCCGCTGTTCAGCGCCCCGGGCCAGGCCGAACCCGACGACTGGCTGGACAACCCCACGTGGGAGGGCCTGCCCGTCGTGTTCCTCGTCCACGGCCGCCAGGGCGACTGGCTGAACGTCCAGGTCTCCATCCGGCCCAACCAGGCCACGGCCTGGGTCCGGGCCTCCGACGTGACCGTGCGCCAGGTCACCCAGCGGATCGTGATCGACATCGCCGGCCGCACCCTCACCGCCTACGACGGCAACCGGGTCCTGATGCAGACGTCGGTGGCGCCCGGCCTCAGCTCGACCCCCACGCCCACCGGCGACTTCTTCGTCGACGGGGCCGTCGCATTGCGGGACACCTCCGGCCCCTACGGGTCCCACCAGATCAGCGTGGCCGCCTTCTCCAACGTCCACTACAGCTTCGGCGGGGGCAACGGCCAGATCGCCATCCACGGCACCAACAACCCCGCCCTCATCGGCACCCCGGCCAGCAACGGCTGCGTCCGCATGACCAACGAAGACATCGGCGCCCTCGCCTCCATGGTCCCCATCGGGACGCCGGTCAAGATCGTCTAGCCGGCCCGCCGCAACGGGGGCACCGCTCGTAGGCCCGTGACGTCGGCCGCCCGCACGCCGGGCACCGCACCACCGCCATCTGCCCCCGCCTGATTCGTCCCGCCGCCGACCACACCATCCCGCCGACGGCCACCACCATCGCCACCTCGAGCACGTCCCTGACCAGCGGCGGCACATCGTCACCCTAGGCTCGACCCATGAACCGGCTCGCCGAGGAGACCAGCCCGTACCTCCAGCAGCACAAGGACAACCCGGTGGACTGGCACCCCTGGGGCGACGAGGCGTTCGCCCGGGCCCGCGAGGAGGACAAGCCCATCCTCCTGTCGGTGGGCTACGCCGCCTGCCACTGGTGCCACGTGATGGCCCACGAGTCGTTCGAGGACCCGGCCGTGGCCGAGGTCATGAACCGCCACTTCGTCAACGTGAAGGTCGACCGGGAGGAGCGGCCCGACGTCGATGCCATCTACATGGAGGCGGTGCAGGCCATGTCGGGCCACGGCGGATGGCCCATGACGGTGTGGCTGACCCCGGACGGCCACCCCTTCTACGGCGGGACGTACTACCCCAGGGAGCCCCGCATGGGCATGCCCGGGTTCGTGCAGTTGTGCGAGGGCATCGCCGAGGCGTGGGTCGAACGGCGCGACGAGGTCGTTTCCAAGGCGGGCAAGCTCACCGAGCTCCTCAACGAGTCGGGCCGGTTCGCGGCGTCGGAAGCCGACCTGCCCGGCCTCGACGTGGTCGACGATGCCGCAGCCTCGCTGGCCGAGCGCTTCGACCCCCAGTGGGGCGGCTTCGGGCGCGCCCCCAAGTTCCCCCAGCCCGACCTCCTGGAGCTGCTGGTGCGGGTCCACGCCCGGACGGGTGAGGCGGCGCCCCTGTCGCTGGTCACCACCTCGCTCGACGCCATGGCCTCGGGCGGCATCTACGACCACGTGGGGGGAGGGTTCCACCGCTACTCGGTCGACCGGGAGTGGCTGGTCCCCCACTTCGAGAAGATGCTCTACGACCAGGCCCTGCTGGCCCGGGCCTACCTCCATGCCTGGCAGGTCACGGGCGAGGCGCGCTACCTCCAGGTCGCCTCGGAGACGATCGACTACGTCCGTCGCGACCTGCGCCACCCCGACGGCGGCTTCACCTCCTCCGAGGACGCCGACTCCGAAGGGGTCGAGGGCAGGTTCTACGTGTGGTCGAAGGCCGAGGTGGAGGACGTGGCCGGGCCGGCCGCCGGCCGGCGCGGCCCGAACGCCGTGGTGGAGTGGTACGGGGTGACCGGGGCCGGCAACTTCGAGGGTTCCACCATCCTCACCCGGCCGGTGCGGGGCGACCTTGTCCGGCCCGACGAGGTCGAGCGGGGCCGCCGGGCCCTGTTCGAGCGCCGGTCGGCGAGGGCCCGGCCCGGTCTCGACGACAAGGTCCTGACCGAGTGGAACGGGCTGATGCTGGCCACGCTGGCCGAGGCGGCCGCCGCCACCGGCCGCGCCGACTGGCTGGCCGACGCCCGCGCCGCCGGCGACTTCCTCCTCGGGTCGCTTCGGCGCGACGACGGGCGCTGGCTGCGCTCCTGGCAGGGCGGGCGGGCCAACCACCTGGCTTACGCGGCCGACTACGCCGCCCTGGTGGGCGCCTTCACCAGGCTGGCCGAGGCCACCGGCGAGGCCCGGTGGGTGGCCGAGGCCCGGGGCGTGGCCGAGGGCCTGCTCTCGTTGTTCTGGGACGACGAGGCGGGTGGGCTGTACACCGCCGGCCACGATGCCGAGCGGCTGATCAGCCGGGCCAAGGACGTGCTCGACAACGTCATCCCGTCGGCCAACGGGTCGGCGGCGGTGTCCCTCGCCCGCCTGGCCGCCCTCACCGGTGAGGAGCGCTACCGGGACCGGGCCGAGGGGATCGTGCGCCTGGTGGCCGACCCCCTGTCCCGCCACCCCACCGCCTTCGCCCACCTGCTCGTGGCCCTGGAGATGCTGGCCGTGCCCATGACCGAGGTGGCGGTGGTGGGCGACCGCAGGGACCTGGTGGAGACGGTCCAGCGCCGCTACCTGCCCAACGCGGTGCTGGCCTGGGGAGAGCCGTTCCCGTCCCCACTGTTCGAGAACCGGGACCCGGGCTTCGCCTACGTCTGCCAGCACTACAGCTGCAAGATCCCCACCGACGACGTGCAGGAGCTGGAGACGCAGCTGGCGGGCTGAGTCACCAGCGGCCGCGGTGGACCACGTCGGCAGCCGGGCGGCGGCCCCGGCCGAGCGACGACGACGGCCGGTCGGGAGCCGGATAGCCGACGGCCACCGCTCCGACCGGTTCAACGTGGCCTGGAACGCCGAATGCGCTCCGCACCGCCTCGGGCCGGAACACCCGGAAGAACAAGGCCCCGAGCCCGGCATCGACGGCGGTCAGAAGGGCGAGGAGCGCGGCAAAGGCGGCATCGACGTGCCAGTACGGGACAACCCAGTCCGGCGGGGCCGAGGCCTTGTCGGGCAGGGCGTATCGGTCGCGATAGGCCCGGGGCGACGTCCATGGGACGATCAGCAGCGGCGCCCGCAGAAGCCCAGGCCACGGGAAGTCCGGGCGGTCGGCGGCCGGCAGCGACACGTCCCAATAGCGGGCCGTCTCCTCCGGGCCATTGAGCACGAGCAGGTCCACGCCCTGGGTGAAGCCGGCCGACGGGCCCCGCCGGGCATTGTCCACCAGCCGCTCCACGACTTCGTCGGGGACCGGGTCGGCGGTGAAGGCTCGGACCATCCGCCGGCGGCGCACCACGTCCTGGAAGTCGGTCATACAGGTATCCACCATATGAAGGAAGCGTTCAGGCACGATGAACGCCATGCGAACCGGAATCGCGTTCCGGCAAGCGGTGAGCCCCGCAGCCGCTCCTGCCAGCGCGCCGCCCTACCGGATCGACGTCGCGGGCGCCGAGTTGCGCCTGCTCGTGCTGGCAGCCGACGTTCACGGCTGCGTGGGCGTCGACCTCGACACCGGGGCGTTCGTGCGAGCCAGCCACCCGGCCGGGGACACGCTGCCGCAGCCGTTCGACATCGTGGCGGCCGAGATCGCGGGGGCCACCGAGCCTCCCGACCCCGCCCGTCCCGAGGCCCTCGAGCTGGCTGAGGGGCCCAAGCCGGTAGGCCAGATCGCCCTCAGGCGGGCCGAGCGGCTCTTGGCCCCGCTCCACCACCCGCCTCGCCTGCCGCTGCTGGGCCTGGCCGCCAACGCCGTCCCCTACTGGACGCCCACGGGCGAGAGCCCGTCGGTCACCCTCATCGAGGTGCGCAGCGAGCCGCGCCTCCGGTGGGGGCCGATCGGGCCGGAGTGCCACTTCCTGTGGCAGGGCCAGCCCCACGAGCTGCTGCTGGCCGACCGCAGGGTGGTCGACGTCTACGACCGGGAGGGCATGACGCCCCCCACCCGGGGCGAGGTCTACCGCATCCTCGGCTACCGCCCCCGCCGCCTCCTGGTCATGCTCACCGCCCCCATCGACGGCTACTGCCACAAGGCCGTGGCCGGCCTACTGCCCAGCACCCGCTGAACGGGTCGTCTTCCAGACAATAGGCGTCGGTTTCCGACGCCTATTGTCTAAAACCCGGTCAGCGGGAGGCGAGTGGGGCCAGGTACTCGGCCATGGCCCAGCCGAACACGATGAGGGTGTCGCCCCGGTCGCGGTCGACCTCGGCGAAGAAGGCGTCGTGGTCGGGCCCCGGTGAGCCGTTGGAGTAGTCGAGCAGGCCGGGCATGTCGCCCGTGCCCTCGAGCACGAACGTGCGGTCGTTGACCTTGCCCTCGGCCCCGAAGCGCTTGGCCAGCCGGCGGGCCCACGCCCGTTCCTCGCCGGTGGGCTTGTGGCCGGGGCGGGGGACGACGTCCTCCAGGTCGGCGAACACGGCATAGCCGCTGGGCTCGGCCAGCCGGGTGGCGACCAGCACGTCCTCGTCGGGGAAGGCCAGCACGGCCCGGCGCAACTCGTCGCCCACCAGGGCCCTGAGCACGGCTTCCTGTTTGCCCGAACGGGCCAACGCCGCCATGCCCACCAGCACGCAGGGCGTGCCGCCGATGCGCTCCAGCGTGCAAAAGGCGAAGCCGCCCAGCGTGCCGCCCTCGCCGGCCTGGGTGACCAGCACCCAGTCGTCGCGCACCTTCGACAGCACCCCGGCCTCGTAGCCGGTGGTGCCCTCGGCCGAGATGTCGGCCATGTCCGACAGCTCGGAGTCGCTCAGCGCGGTGGTGTCTTTGGTCTCGACGTCGATGGCCATCTATCCCAGCGTGCAGCCTCTCAGATCACTAGTCCATTCGGTCCGAGCAGAACGCGCAACTCGGCGAACAGTCCGTTCCGGGAGTCGACCCGGAAGTTGTCGGGCAAACGGAGCACGGTCTTGTCGAGGTGGAGGAACACGGGCGTGTGGCCAGGATGGTCCTGGAGCACCGATTTTAGACGCCCGACGACGGTGTCCGTCAGGAAGTTGGGGGCCAGCTTGATCCGGACAGGTGGAGCGTCGCCGTCGGAGAGGTCGGGACGCTTCACCTCCAGGCAGATCAGCTTGGCCGGCTCCTCCTTGAGGTCGAGCCGTCCCTTGACGCACACGACCGCGTCGTCGACCAGCAGGGCGCCGTACTCCAGCATGGTGCGGGGGAAGACCATTACCTCGATGGCGCCCACCAGATCCTCCAGGGTGAACACCGCCATGAGGTCGCCCCGCTTGGTGTACTTGCGCTGGAGGGCGGTGACCACGCCCCCCACCCACCGGCACTCGCCGTCACGAAGCTCCCGCAGCTCGTCGAGGGTGGCCTCGGTGAGACGGCGGAGGGCACCCGTCACGCCGTCGAGGGGGTGGCTGGAGATGTACAGCCCCAGCATCTCCTTCTCGAAAGCCAGCTTCTTGGCGTCGGGCCACTCCTCGGGCGGGACCGGCACCTTCTCGTCGAAGACGGGGCTGGGGGCGACGGACTCGGCGAACAGCGTCTGCACGCCGGCCGCCTCCTCACGCCGGCGAGCGAGCGTGCCGTCGATGATCCGCTCGAAGACGAGCATGAGGCCGGCCCGGGCGTGGCCCACCGAGTCGAAGGCACCCGCCTTGATCAGCGACTCGATCGAGCGCTTGTTGAGGACGGCGGGGTCGACGCGGGTGCAGAACTCGTAGAAGTCTGCGAAGGGGCCGTTCTTCTCCCGCTCGGCCACGATGAGGGCTACCAGCCCCTCGCCCACGTTGCGGATGGCGGAGAGCCCGAAGAGGATCTCGCCGTTGAGGGCGGTGAAGTCGGACGCCGACCGGTTGACGTCGGGAACGGTGACGGGGATGCGCCGGGCGCGGCACTCGGCCAGGTAGACGGCTGTCCTGTCCTTGTCGTCCTTGACCGAGGTGAGCAGGGCGGCGAGGTACTCGACGGGATGGTTGGCCTTCAGCCACGCCGTCTGGTAGGCGACCATGCCGTAGCAGAAGGCGTGCGACTTGCGGAAGGCATAGTCGGCGAAGGGCTCGATGATGTCGAACAGCCTCTCGCCCAGCGCCGCGCCGTAGCCGTTGGCCTCGCAGGCGGCGACGAACTTCTCCCGCTCGGCCGCCATCAGCGACCTGACCTTCTTGCCGCAGGCCTTGCGGAGGACGTCGCCCTCGTAGGCCGAGTAGCCGGCGAAGCGCTCGGCCACCCGCAGCAGGCCCTCCTGGTAGATCATGAGCCCGTAGGTGTCGGCCAGCACCTCGCAGAACTCGGGGTGGGGGCCGGTGATCGGCTTGCGCCCGTTCTTGCGGTCGGCGAAGTCGTTGTGCATGTTGGCCGCCATCGGACCGGGCCGGTACAGGGCCACCAGGGCCCCGATGTCCTCGAAACAGGTGGGGGCCAGCGAGCGCATGAGGGCCCGCATGGGACCGCCCTCGAGTTGGAACACCCCGATCGAGTCGCCCGCCTGGAGCATCTCGAAGACCTTGGCGTCGTCGAGGGGGACGTTGTCGATGTCGGGGCGGTGGCCGCTGGTCTCCTCGACGAGGTCGAGGGCCCGCTCGATCACGGTGAGGTTGCGCAGGCCGAGGAAGTCCATCTTCAGCAGGCCGAGGGCGGCCACCCCGTGCATCTCGTACTGGGTGACGACCGGTGCGTTGGCGGGGTCGCCGCCCGGCTCGGGCTTGCGCTGGATGGGGAGGTACTCGGTGAGCGGCTCGCGGGTGATGACCACGGCGGCGGCGTGGATCCCGTCCTGGCGGCGCAGGCCTTCGAGCCCCTTGGCCACGTCGACGACCTTCTTGGCGTCGGGGTCGGTCTCGTAGAGGGCCCGCAGCTCCGATGCCACCTTGAACCCGTCTTCGTAGCCGGGGGTCGACTCGAGGCAGGCGTGCAGCGGGGTGTCGCGGCCCATGACCAGGGGGGGCATGAGCTTGGCGATGCGGTCACCCATGGCGTACGGGTAGCCCAGCACCCGTGACGCGTCGCGCACCGCCGCCCGGGCCTTGATGGTGGAGAACGTCACGATCTGGGCCACGTGGTCGGACCCGTACTTCTCGGCCGCGTACCTGATCATCTCGCCGCGGTAGCGCTCGTCGAAGTCCATGTCGATGTCGGGCATCTCACGGCGGCCGGTGTTGAGGAAGGCGTCGAACAGCAGGCCGTAGCGGATGGGGTCGAGGTCGACGATGCGCAGGCAGTAGGCCACGCAGCAGCCGGCCGCCGAGCCCCGGCCGGGGCCGACCCGGATGCCCCGGTCGCGGGCGTGGCGGATGAGGTCCCAGACGACGATGAAGTAGGCGGACAGGCCCATCTCGGCGATCACGCCCAGCTCGTGCTCGATCCGCTGCATCACCTCGGCCGGGACCGGGTCGCCGTAACGAGGCCGAGCCCCCACCGTGGCCAGGTGGCGGAGGTACTCGTCGTCGCAGGCGAAGCCGTCGGGCAGGGGGAAGTTGGGCAGCTCGGTGCGCCCGAACTCGATCTCCACGTTGGCCCGTTCGGCGATGAGCAGGGTGTTGTCGCACGCCTCGGGCACCTCGGCGAACAGGGCCCGCATCTCGGCTGCCGACTTGAGCCAGTGCTGGTCGCTCTCGAAGCGGAAGCGCTTCGGGTCGTCGATGGCGGCGCCCGTCTGGACGCAGAGGAGGGCGTCCTGGGCGACGGAGTCCTCGGGCCGGGTGTAGTGGCTGTCGTTGGTGGCCAGGAGGGGGGCGTCGAGCCGCCGGGCGATGTCGATCAGCTGGGGGTTGGTGCGGCGCTGCTTGGCCAGCCCGTGGTCCTGCAGCTCGACGAAGAGGTTGTCCCTGCCGAAGATGTCCTGGAGGCGGCCGGCCAGGGCCAAGGCCTTGTCGTGATCGTCGCGCAGCAGGGCCTGGAGGACGACGCCGCCCAGGCAGCCGGTGGTGGCCATCACGCCCGCCGAGTGCCCCTGGAGCAGCTCCCAGTCGACTCGGGGCTTCATGTAGTAGCCCTCGAGGTAGGCCGCCGAGGCGAGCTTGATCAGGTTGCGGTAGCCCTCGGTGGTCTCGGCCAGCAGGCAGAGGTGGTAATAGAGCTTCTCGCCCTCGGCCCCCTCGCCACCTCCGTCGTCCATCCGGCCGCGGCGGACGGGGCGCTCGAAGCGGCTCTCGGCTGCCTGGTAGGCCTCGATGCCGATGACGGGGTTGATGCCGGCGTCACGGCACGCCTTGTAGAAGTCGAGGGCGCCGTACATGTTGCCGTGGTCGGTGATGCCCAGGGCGGGCTGGCCGTCGGCGGCGGCGGCGGCCACCAACTCCCTGACCCGGCTGGCCCCGTCGAGCATCGAGTACTCGGTGTGGGTGTGGAGGTGGGTGAAGCTGCCGGGGGTCGGCACGTCCCCACGCTAGCCAATTGCGAGCCGCGAAGTACAACGGTGTAGTTTCCCACAGGGTTATCCACTTCTCCACAGGGCGGGCGACCCCTGGCCCGACCCCTACACAGGTACGATTTCGGGCCCAGAAGCCGCCCGCCGGGCCCTGCTACCGACGAGGGCGGCGCCGGCGAGTCGGTTGGTGGGCTCAGAGGTACTGGCCCGGCCGGTTGGGCGGTTCCGCACCGGGGCCGGGCATGCCCGGGGGGAGGCCGCGGCGGCGCATCTCCTCCAGCTGGGCCTGGGCCTGCATCTGCTGGGTGAAGAGGGCGGCCTGGATGCCGTGGAACAGGCCCTCCAGCCACCCCACGAGCTGGGCCTGGGCCACCCGCAGCTCGGCCTCGCTGGGGACGTTCGACTCGAACGGGGAGCTGAGCCGGGCCAGCTCCTCCCGCAGGTCGCCGGCCAGGCACTCACCCAGCTCCCGCACGGACGTCTCGTAGATCTCCCGTAGGCGGGAGCGGCCCGCCTCGTCCAGCGGCGCCCGCCGCACCTCCTCCAGCAGTTGCTTGGTCATGGCCCCGATGCGCAGGACCTTGGCCGGCGAGCTGACGGGGTCCTCGGTGCCGGGGCCGTCGCCGTGGGAACCGTCGGCCGGCACCGGTGTGTCGGCCGCCGTCGAGCTGCTGCCGAGCATGGCGGGCAGGTTCTGGGCGCTGGTCATCCCCTCATCCTTCCCAATGTCACGCCCTGGCAGCCAGCACGGGGACCAGCATCTCCGCGCTGGTCAGGGAGCCGTGGCGGCAGCGGAGGGCATAGGTGCCGGTGTCGGCGGGGTCGACGAAGGCCACGTCGGCTGAGGCGACCAGGGCCACGTCGCCCAGGCGGGCGGCGACGTGCGGCTGCGGTTCGCCCCCGAGCCACCCGGCGGCCACGATCTCCTCCCGGGTGCGGACCCAGGCCGCGTCGCCGTGGTGGAGGCGCGCCAGCTCGGCCAACCGGGGAGCCAGGCCGGGGCGGGCGTGGAGCCACCGGAAGCGTCCCTCGCCGGAGAGCATGGTCGTCAGGCCCAGCACGTCGGGGTGGATCGGGACCATGCGGTCGCCCACGTCGACCTGGCCGTGGTCGGCCACGACCACCAAGGCCACGCCGGCGGGGAGGGCGGTCAGCAGGTCGGACACGAGGCGGTCGGCGGCCCGCAGCTCGGCGTCGTAGTGGGGGCCGAAGCCGTACTCGTGGGCCACCGTGTCGACGGCCGGGTAGTAGGCGTACACGAAGCTGCGGCCGTCGGCGGTGAGGGCCCGCACGTGCTCGACCATGGTCGAGGGGTACCGCCACCCCCACAGCTCCGAGCCCGAGAGGTGGGCTCGGGTGAAGCCGGTTTCGGCGAACTCGGCCCGGGTGACGACGGCCGGCTTGGCCCCCAGGAACGGTTCGAGGGGCTGGATCAGGTTGGGCGCCACCCGTTCCCGGGCGTCGCCGGTGGGGGTCGACCATCGCAGCACGTTGAGGATCTCGCCGTTGGGGGCCTTGATCCGGTAGCCCACAACCCCGTGGCGGGCGGGCGGGGCGCCGGTGGCCAGGGAGGTGAGGGCGGTGGACGTGGTGCTGGGCACGACCGTGGTGGCGGGCCCCCCCTCCATGGACGAGAGGGTGGGGGCCAGGTGGCGGCGGGCCCGGAGCTGTTCCCAGCCGAGCCCGTCCAGGACGAACAGCACCACCTTCTCCGCTCCCGCGGCGGGCGCCGGCAGCCATGGCGGGGGGTCGTCGAGGCGGCGCAGCAGGGCGGGCACCAGCCCCGTCAGGCACGCGCCCCCGTAGTCGGGAGCGACGGGCGCAGGTGCCTGCGTCATGGCCGCCCACGGTACCCATTACCGCCCCTTGGCCCGGCCACGGGCCTACCATGGGGCCGTGAAGGTTTCCACGCGTGGCGATTACGCGAGCCGCGCGCTGCTGTCGCTGGCGCTGCACCGGGACGATCCCCGGCCCACGTCGGTGCGGGACATCGCCGAGCGCACCGGCCTCCCCCAGCCGTATCTGGAACAGATCCTGCTCGCCCTCAAGGGCGCCGGGCTGGTCCGGTCGAAGCGGGGCGTGGGCGGGGGCTACGTGCTGGCCCGCGACCCGTCCGAGGTCACGCTGGCCCAGATCGTGAGCGCAGTCGACGGTCCCATCGTGGCCGGCGACTTCGGGGTCCCCCACCAGAACGGGGCCTGCGACCACGAGGGCCAGTGCGCCCTGCTGGCGGTGTGGGCCGACGTGGGCGAGCACATGCGCCAGCACCTCGACTCCTACACGCTGGCCGACATGGTCGCCCGGGCCACCGGCTCCCGCACCCCGTCGCCCGAGCCGATCGCGTAGGGCGGGCTACAGCGGGCGCGTGTTGGGCTCGTTGGCCTTGGCGACCTCCTCGGGGCGCAGGCCGCGGTAGTCGGGTCGGGGCAGGGGGTCGGCGGTGGGGCCCACGTCGACCAGCCGGACCTCGGGCTTGCTCCCGAGGCCCTGGAGGTTGGGGACGGCGGACTTGACCACCACCCCGAAGATCAGCTCGCCGTTGGGACGGATGGCGTTGATCAGCTTGTCGAGGCGCTCCAGCTCGGTGCGGTAGAAGGCCTGGAAGCTGGGGTCGTTGCGGGCCGTGGGGATCAGCTTCTCGATCTCGGCCCGCTCAGCCCGGGCCTCGGCCGTCTGCTCCCGCACCCAGGCGGCGATGTCGATGGTGACGACCTCGGGCTGGCCGCCGGGCGGGGCGGCCAGCAGGGCGACCACCTCGGCCGGGGCGACCAGCGACTTGGCCCGGGCCTCGGTCTGGTATGTGCCGAAGGAGACGACGGCGATGCGGTCACCCGTGGCCGCGGCCAGCGCCTCCTTGCGGTTGGTGATGTAGTTGCCCACCTGGGTGCCCTGGGGCGGGCCCAGCCCTCCCACCACCCGGGCCGCCTCCTCGGGCGTGGTGGGGCGAGTCTGCTCCACGACGGGCACGTCGTCGGCCGTCTCCCGTTGGCGCAGGGTCTTGACCGTGAAGAAGACGACCACCCCGATCATCAGGACGATGACGCTGGCGGCCAGGATCGTCATCGTCAGGCGGGCCGTGCGCTCGCTGACGATGCCGTCGTCGTCGTGCTGCGGCGGTTGGTAGACAGGGGGAAGGAAGGACCCGGACCCGGCGGACTCCTGCCGTTGGTCACCCCAGTAGCTCACGCACGTCCTCCAGATCTGGCGGGAGAGCCGACTCGTACCGGCATCGCCGGCCGGAGTCGGGATGGTCGAAACCCAGCCGGTGAGCGTGAAGGAACGGGCGGTCGGCGGGCAACGGCGCCCGGTCGCCACGATAGCGGGCGTCCCCCACCACGGGGTGCCCGATGGCCGCCAGGTGGACCCGGATCTGGTGGGTGCGGCCCGTTTCCAGCCGGCACTCGACAAGGGTGACGGCCGGCTCCCGGAACCGTTCCAGCACCGTGTACCGGGTGCGGGCGGAGCGGCCGGCGGCGGCCACAGCCATGGCGGTGGGGTCGGTGGCGGACCGTCCGATGGGCGCGTCGACCAGGCCCGAGTCGGCCTCGACCACGCCCCAGACCAGGGCCAGGTAGCGGCGCTCGACGGTGCGGGCCGCCAACTGGTCGACCAGCGACCGGTAGGCCTCCGGGGTGCGGGCCACGACCAGCAGGCCCGAGGTGCCGGCGTCGAGGCGGTGGACGACCCCGGGCCGGTGGGGCTCGCCCACCCTGGCCAGGTTGGGGTAGCGGGCCAGCAGGCCCTGCACCATCGTGGCGGTGGGGTTCCCGGCGCCGGGGTGGACGACCAGGCCGGCGGGCTTGTCGACGACGATGACCGCCTCGTCGGCCGCCACCACCGGCACGTCCACCGACGGGTCGGGGTGGAGGGCCGCGAGCCCGCCCTCGGTGGCCTCGGGCACGTCGACGTCGAGCCACTGGCCGGCGGTGACCCGGCGGGCGCGGGTGGTGACGGCCGCACCGCCCAACTGCACGGCGCCCGACGCCACCAGGGCGGACGCCTCGGAACGGGGGACGTCGCACAGCAGGGCCACCGCCCGGTCGAGCCGCTCCCCCGCCAGCGACTCGGGCACCTGCGCCCTCATTCCCTCGTGCGCCACCCAGCCCACAGCAGGAGCAGGCAGCCGACGGTGATGGCCGCGTCGGCCAGGTTGAACACCGGCCAGACCCGGAAGTCGATGAAGTCGACCACCGCCCCCCGCAGCATCCCCCGCCCCCGGAACATGCGGTCGGCCAGGTTGCCCACGGCGCCCCCCAGGACGAGCCCCACGGCCAGGGCCAGCCGGGGGTCGCTGCCGGTGGAGCTGGTCGAGGCCATGAAGACCACGAGCCCGAGGGCGACCACGGCCAGGAACGGGACCGCCGCCCCCCCCAGCCCGAAGGCGCCGGCCGTGTTGTAGGTGAGGAGGAACCGCACCGGCCCCACGATGGAGACGGTGTGGCCGTCGGCCAGGGCGGACAGGGCCCACGCCTTGGAGAGCTGGTCGGCGGCGAGCACACCCGCAGCCACGGCGAGGAGCAGGCCGGTATGCCGCCGGCCGGCGTTCAGCTCCTGCTGCTGGCCCTGCAGCTCCTCAGCGACGCGACAGCCCCCCGCTCTTGCAGGCGATGCACAGGGCGGCGTAGGGCAGGGCCTTGAGGCGCGCCCGCTTGATCGGCTCCCCGCACCGCTCGCACACCCCGTAGGTGCCGTTGCCGAGCTTGGCCAGGGCGCGGTCGATCTCGTCGACGGCGGCCCGGGCCTGGGCGCTGAGAGCCAGATCGCGCTCGCGCTCGACGTTCATCGTGCCGCCCTCGCCCGACTCCTCGTCGAACTGGACGTCGCCCGGCTCCATCTCGGCCGCCAGCTGCTCGGCCTCTGCCCGCAGGGTCTCGGCCTGCTGGGCGTAGGTGGTGCGCTCGGCCAGGAGGAGGGCACGCTGCTCTTCGAGGAACTTGTCGGCGACGGTCATTGCCGGCTCGGGGCCTCCAGACTCAGTGGGCTTGCGGGCGGAGCGCTCGGGGACGGCCGGCTCTGCTGGGGTGCTGCGTGACGCTCGCTTGGCAGGGGGCGCCTCGCCCTTGGCGGAGGCGGTGGGGACCTTCCCACCTGACCGTTCGGGAGTTGCTGCGACGGATTTTGCGACTTTCGGCATCGGCACTGCACTTCTGCCCGAGGAGGTGTTGGGGCGGGGGATTGTACCAGCCAGCCACGCTTCCGGAACCGGTCACCGGCGCTTGGCGGCCGGGCCCGGGGCCAGCGCCCGCTCCAGCCGGCGGGGGAACTCCTCGAGGTCGAGTCCGCCCAGGCGGAAGGACTTGGTGCGGCTGGTGGCGCCGCCGGCCAGCTCCACCTCGGCCGCCCCGACGCCGAACGTCTCAGCCAGCAGGGCGGCGCACGCCTCGTTGGCCCGCCCGCCCTCGGGGGCGGCCGCCACCCGCACCTTGAGGGCGCTGCCGTGGCGACCCACCACCGCCGAGCGTCCGGCGGCGGGCTGGACGTGGACGTGGAGCACGACCGCGTCGTCGCCATCCGTGCGGTAGAGATCGCTGACGTCCACGGGTGCGACAGGGTAGACGGCCCGCCGAAGCACGCCTACCGGCTGCGGTGGTCGCGTCAGTACCGGCGCCGCCTATTCCACGTAGAGCCCGTTCAGGCGAGGGCACCCTGGGCGTGAGGCGAGCGCCGGGCGATGTGATCGATCGTGAGGACGCGCCCGGATTCTCGGCGTCGGCGGCCGATCGGCCGGCGAGGCTGGTCTTGCCGTAGCGACGCCGCCACGGCCGGCGGGAGCAGGCTGCGAAAACGAACGGCGACGTCTGCCTGTGCTGAGACATGGCACGACCGCTCGCCGGCGACCCAACACGATTGACGGTCGCCGGCCGGTTCCCTCTCAAGTTCGAGGCCCGGTGAGCTACGCTTCGGGGCGTGCCGCACTGGTAGCGGCCTCCGAACAGTTGCGAGCTTGGAGGTCGTCAGCCATGCACGTAGTCCGCCCGTTCACGCGTTCCGATCGCGATCAGCTCACCGAGTTG
>Ga0187892_10006856_pt1 | contig 16622 bp, 13 predicted proteins | sample MA1701073metaG_FD_139345 | JGI IMG/M metagenome (GOLD analysis project Ga0187892, IMG submission 139345) | Bio-ooze microbial communities from a basaltic lava cave in the Kipuka Kanohina Cave System on the Island of Hawaii, USA - MA170107-3 metaG ... | reverse complement strand
TGTTGTAAACGCTGAGCGCGGGTGGAAAATCGTGTGTCGCTGGTCCAGGCAAGATTCCCTACCACCCGGCAGAACGCTTGCCATTCGTCTTCAGTAAAGATGGTAATCGCACACCAGCGATCCTCGCCCGCACAGCGGTACACACCATGCGGTGCTGCTGGTGCTTCTTGCGAGCGATTGCCAAAGGGGGCAATCGTGGTTCCATTCGCCATGATGTTCAACAGTGCTGGCCCCACAACACTGGAGATCGTCTCAAACTGTGACAGATCAACAAACTGGCCCTGGCCAGTATGGCGGCGATACCACAGCGCCATCAGTACGGCGAGCGCCCCACTGTAGCCACCTGACATGTCCGCGTACGAGTATCCCCAGCCTGCTGGTTCTTTTCCCTGATGACGCATGAGGAGCGTATATCCTGACAGTGCCTGGAGTGTGGGACCGTAACTCACATAATCTTTCTGCGGCCCAGTGTGGCCAAAGCCGGACATGCTCACCGCAATAATGTCAGGCTTGATCTGCTTGAGGCTCTCGTAGTCCATTTCCCAGTTGTGCATGACACGGGCACTGAAGTTGTCGATTACCACATCGGATACGGCAACCAACCTGCGTGCGATTTCCCGACCGCGCGGGTCGGACATGTTGATGACCGTGCTCTCTTTGCCACGAAAGAGATTGCCAGTGAATCCGCCACGGCGTGAACCGAGGTCGAGTGAATCACGCCGCTCGATCTTGATAACCTCAGCCCCCTGATCGGCAAGAATGCGGGTTGCGACAGGACCAGCAACGACCCAGGTGAAGTCGAGAATGCGCACCCCCTCAAGAGCACGTCGTCGCGGTTTTTCCATCGGACGCCTATTCACCTTCGGTCACGCAACACGCCTTGTTACTTCCCGCTCATGAGATGTGCCGCGATCTCCTGATAACGTGCTGCCGCTTGAGCAATAATCTCCGGCGGCAGATGAGGGGCAGGTGGTCTGCGATCCCAGCCCAAAGAAATAAGATAGTTGCGGATAATTTGCTTATCGTAGCTCTCTTGCGGTGCACCAGGCTGGTAGACATCAGCGCGCCAGAAGCGCGAGGAATCTGGTGTAAACGCCTCGTCGATCAGCAAGAGTTGACCATCGCGGAGGCCAAACTCAAATTTGGTATCAGCGAGAAAAAATCCTTTGGTTTGCGCAAAAGCATGTGCCTCACGGTAGAGTGCCAGGCTCATGTCGCGCACTTTGACGGCCAGGTCTTTGCCAATCAGCCGTTCGACCTCGGAGAACGGAATGTTTTCATCGTGTGCGCCCGCTTCTGCTTTCGTCGAGGGGGTGAAAATCGGTTCCGGCAACCGCTCGCTCTCGCGTAGTCCTTTTGGCAACGGAATACCGCATACGGTACCGCTCGCGCGATACTCCTGCCACCCTGAGCCTGCCAGATAGCCGCGTACGATACACTCCACCGGAAGTGGATTGGCCTTTTTCACTAACATTGCTCGACCAGCGAGCATATCACGATAGGGATGACAGGCAGAAGGGAAATCTTTGACGTCGGTGGAAATGAGATGGTGGGGGACGATGTGAGACAAATAGCCAAACCAAAAGCTTGAGACCGTGGTTAAAACTCGGCCTTTGCCGGGAATGCCGTCAGGCAAAACCACGTCAAACGCTGAGACGCGATCCGTCGCGACGATCAACAGACCATCGGCCAATTCATAAATGTCTCGGACTTTTCCTCGTCGGGGCGGGGCCAAATCTTCAATACTGGTGGACAGAACAATCGGGTTACTCATAGCACTTCTTCTCCATCTCCTTCGTTATTGCTATTTCCTATCATCTGAAAGCCCCTTCTCCTACTACAGGTGTTATGTTCTTCATTCGTTCTGTGATTCGATTTAGCTTCAAATAACCTGATGTCGTGCGAGTTGCATCATTTCTGTAGCGCTCACGCCGAGTTCCCCTTGGTAAACGTCCGAGTTATGTTCTCCTAACAACGGCGGGCGCCAGGCAATCCGCCACGGCGTAACCGTAAAGAAAAACGGGCCACCAGGATAGCGAACACTCCGCCCTAACTCAGGGTGTTGAATGTCTGAGAAAAATCCGCGTGCATGGAGTTGTGGATCATCAATCAACGCCTCTGGGAGTCGCACCATGGCGTAAGGAATCCGCCGCAGTTGTGCTCCTTCCATGAGTTCAGCCACGCTGTAGTCCTTCGCCCAGTCGTCCAGCACATCGAAAAGGTGTTCCGCGTTCTCACGCCGGTAGAATTGATCTTCCCACTGCGGCTCAGCTAAGTCTTGGGCTTTTTCGTCGGACTTGACCCATTCGACCAATGAGGTCCAGTCACCCAGCGAGCAGTGCATGATGTAGCCATCCTTACAACGTGCGACGCGAAAATAGCGACTCCAATGGAGACTGCCGTGTCGGGTCTGCACCCCCATCCCCTGATGATAGAAAGGAGCGACATGTTCGACTGCTGCCGCCGTTGCTTCATGAATACTCACATCCACCCACTGACCTTCACCGATGGAATCGCGTGCCCACAACGCAGACATTGTGCCAATTGCCGCGAAGAAGGAGGCGCTATGATAGGCCTGCAACCCCAGGGCGCGGAGCGGAGCATCGTCAGGAAATCCGTTCGTGTAGATCATGCCGCCGAGCGCTTCAGCGACGGTATCGGAGGACTTGTAGTCTCGATACGGCCCAGTCTGACCGAACGGCGTGATTGAAGTCAGCACCAGGTTTGGGTTGAGTTGCTTGAGTGTCTCATATCCCAAGCCGAGGCGTTCCATGGTTCCAGGAGCGAAAGATTCAACAACAACATCCGCCTTTGCCGCGAGCTTTTTGCATAAGGCTTGCCCTTCCGGTTTGTAAAGATCGAGGGTCACACCGCGTTTGCTAGTGTTGTAAAACCAGAAGAAGAGGCTACGGTCACGATGTGGGTGGTGGTTAAGAAACGGCCCAATGGCGCGAGTCGCATCGCCCCCTAGTGGTTCGACCTTGATGACATCCGCACCCATATCACCGAACAGCTTGGCGCAGAGTGCACCTTTAAGGTCGGTGAGGTCGAGAATTCGCAGACCGGCAAGAGCGGTCGGAGGCGTATCACGCACGGAGACGAAAATTCCTTTTCTCAAGACTATTGCTCATCTCTCGTTCTTCATTTTTCATTCTTTATTTCCTCCCCCTTGAGCCTTCAGCCTCTCTTCTTCCTCTCACTTCCCACGCTGCACCAAGGCCCCAGTATTAAACTGAGAGTCTGACAGACCAACGCTAAACTGTGGCGGTTGTCCCTTCTTCATTGGTAACTCTAGGGTTGCACGACCTAGCAGTTCGTCTACGGATAGGGTCAGGTCAGGCTGAGCAAGGGAAAGATCACCCTCTGGGGTTCGCGCGACTGTGAGGGAATTCAACAACACTCGCCAGAGCTGGCCCGCACGGTTATACGTCTCTTTGTAATAGGCAATATACAACTCACGATCGATCCACAGCACTTGACGGCCATAGGCATACTTGGGGTCTTTCGCTGTGGCCTCGATCACCCAGACGGGTCGCTTCACGAGCTGAAGAGTGGTTGGCCACCACGCCTTCCCTTTCCACCCTTCTTTTTCCCATCCCATGATGAGTGGATCTTTTTGCTCTGCTACCCCGTAGCCTTCACTCTCGCGGCGCAAGGGTTGCGGATTGGTTGAGACATACGGGACCAGCGCGTCTTGAGCACCGACAAGTTTCCACGTGAAATATTGGACCTTGCCGGAAAACAGATAGGGATCATCATGCGCGAGGTCTGACCCGAAGAGGCTATCCGAACCGTCGGACGGCGGCAGTTGTCGTACACGTCGTAATTCCGGAGCATACATCCATAGGGAGTTCCACCGCTGCGGATCAAGATACACCCATTCCAGAATCATGACGCCGTAGACTTCTGCCGGAGCAATACCGGCGATAATTCCTTTGCGTAGTGTCATATCGGGATTGGCAATGGGACCGGAAAAGCGAGATCCATGAAACAACAGCTGTGTCTGGAACTCGATATGGTTTTGCGCCGCGCTCGGGCCTACCCAATGGAGAGAGCTGGACCGTTTTACATCGTCTGCCTGCATGAGCGTATAGGTAAAGTTATAGATCACTTTCGCCGCCGCCTGCGAATCTTTCGGATCGATTTGCGGAAACGGATACCCATAGAGGAAAGGAGGAACGGTATTTGTCTCCTTCACCGTTAACGAGCCAGTAGCATCAACCGTAAACTTTCCAGCGTTGGCTTCGGTCGCAGATTTGAATTTACTGCCCCACGTCATCGTTGCTGGCAGGGTAGTAATCTTCGCTTGATAGCTCCCATCCTGGAAGCGAGGGAGAATCCCTTCTGGTAACAGACTCTTCGCTTGCTGCCAGTTCTCTTGGGTCAGTATGTCACTCGGCTTGAGTTCTGCCACTGCGACTTGGTCATACAACAGACTCAGTAAACAACTCTTTGTGATGACGCACAGCGCCAGCGTCAATGTCCTTCGCATTACGATTGTTCCTTTCTTTGCGTCCCTGGTGATCGTTGCAGAGTATACTGAAGACGGTCAAGGAGTATAGTCGAAAGATTAAAAAAGATGCGCGCAGCAATATGCGGGTAGCGCCACACACGAGTGCGAAAGCGCTCGTCCATAGCGAGAACCTCAACATCTTCGAGCGCGACCACCTCAGATACCCGTTCGTCGTTGCCGTTGCGCATGAGGCTGGTGGTGCCAAACACATCTCCCCGCCGCAGTTCCCACAAGATTCGGGACTGGCCTGCCGTGTTGACTCGCGCCTCGGCATGGCCGCTAATCATGACAAACATTTCCTTAGTTTCCTCTCCAGGCCGTACGATCACTTGGCCACGAGGGAAAGTTTTCAGATCCCCCATCAGTGCCACGATCTTCGCTTGTGAGGGGCGAAGGTTCGCGAACAACCCAATCGTCTTGTGTGGGTCCTTTCCCAGTTTGACGTATAAGAGGTCCCACAGGGTAATAATCGGCGTCGTCGCTAACAGCGCAGGAAGGAGCATAATCTCCCCAAGCAGCCCGACGAGTATAGTGGCCGCAGAGAGCAAGCCAAATTCACGGATTGGGACAAACGTCGAAAAACTGAGAGTGAGAAACCCAAGAAAGAGGACAAGAGAGGCATAGAGTGCGGGTTTGCCTACCGTCGAAAGAGTCTCAAGCAACGCGTGCTCCTGGTCAGCAGTCGTTCGGATCGCACGACTCAAGCGCATCATAATGTGGATGGTGTCATCGACCGCCACCCCCAAAGCGATTGAGGCAATAATGTTCGTGCCAAAGTTGAGATCCGCTCCCGTGAGGCCCATAAGGCCGAAGAACACAAAGAGGGGAAAGACATTGGGGACCATAGCGATAAGTCCAATACGAGTGGAGAGGAACATCGTCGACATAAGGATGAAGATCACACCCGCGGTCAGAGCCAAACTCTGAATCTGTCCGTTGATAATATCACCAGTAGTACGTGTCAGAAGTACCAAATTCCCAGTTGGACGGACCGAGAGTTCGGGAAGAAACTGTCCACGCGCGAAAGTTTCAATCCGCTCTACAAGAAAAGCAATATCGCTGGAGCGCGAGAGCGAGGTTCGTACTAAGATAGTCGAGCGTGAATAATTCGGGTGATTCACCACACCCGCTACGCCGTCGGCATTCAAGAAGACCAGCCGCATCACTCCTTTGAGTTGATCAGGATTGGACCAGAAGGTCGTTTTCTCTTCCGGCGCTGGGGTTTCAACAACCTCTCCTTCAGCCGGGGCGAGAGGAATTTCTTGAATCCCACGATCCAGCATCTCACAGTAATCAACAAAGGAGATCGTCTTTTCGACTCCCGGTAAGGAGTCAATGTAGAGTTGGAGATTTTTTATCCGCCAGAGGGTGTCCGGTTTTTTGATGACATCGTTTTCTGTGCCATCAATCACTACGTAGAACGTCATGCTGCCAACCAGGGAACGGTTAATGACGTCGGTTGACTGACGAATAGGGTCGGTCTCACGGAAAAAAGATTGGAAGTCGGAACCGACGTGGATGGCGGAACCGTACCATACAGAGAACAGTGCAATGAGAGAACTAAAAGTGATCACGAGACGACGGTAGCGGCTGGAACACTTGGCCAGCGTGCGCAGGACAGCAGCAATGCTCGCAGAAAACGCCGCTTCGTGTCTCTTCGGGAGCGGCAGGCACATCAGGAATGCGGGGACAAAGACGATCGACAACGCAAACGCGGTAGAGATACCAATGGACGCATACAGGCCCAATTCACGGATGCTGACAATACGATTAACGATTAACGAGAGAAACCCCAAAACTGTCGTGAAGGCAGCGATGAAAAGCGGAGTATTCGTGGCTCGCAAGGTCGCGAGCACAACATCGCTGACCGAACGCTCAGGATGGACCTGTTCATAATACTCCGCCACGATATGCAGAGAGTAGGCCGTCCCTAACACCAGTATCAACGGCGGCAGTGCCATATTGCCCAAGCTCAAACTACTCCCCATGAGTACCATGAGCCCTAGGGTCCAGATCAAACTGACGACGACCGTCAGCACTGGAAGGAGTACGCCGCGCAACGAGCGGAAACTCAGAAACAACAGGATGACAATGAGGCCCAGTGTTGCTGGAACAAAGAAAGCTAAGTCTCCCCACATGGCTCGCGTCGAATAGACCTTAAAATGGGGGAGTCCCGTGTAATAGAGCTTTTCTGGCCCGTTCTCTTTGGCAACCAGAGCTTGGATGGCGTCATCGACGCCGCGGCGGAAGAATTCGTCGTCACCCAGATTCTCGAAGAAAATGTTGATCGCCGCGGCTCGCCCATCCACCGAAACCAGGTTCTTCAGATAAATGGGCTGTTCCAATAACCTGCGCTTGAGCTCTGCGACTGCGGCGTGGGGGGGATTCACATCCGGAATGAGCAGCGCAGACTCTTTGGCCACACTGGTGATGATGTCTGGCGCATTGGTGAGGCTGATGACGTTCTTCACTTCCGGAATCTGACGGATCTCTTCCGTCAGCCGTTTAATCTTCCCGAGCACGGGGGGAGCGTAGACATTGTCGGCAATGACACCAATGACCCCGACTTCGTCGCTGCCAAACAGGTTACGAACCTCATCGTAGTAGGCTTTCTCTGGGTCGCCCTTCGGCAACAGGCTCTCAACCGAGCTGTCCAAACGGATGTGTTGCGCGTGGTACGCAAAAAATCCCGTGAGGAGGACAATGACAAGAAGGATGCTCTTGGGCCTGTGGGCAATCAGGTCATAGACCCGCTTCATAACTGCTCCGCGTTCATAGCGGCTCAACTTATCACAGACTGCGAGGAACTGAAGATGACCGCGGGAACCCACACGTCATCGGCTTGACGCCTTCTTCAGATGTGACTGGTCTTCTCAACGCTCAGTCGTTATTACTCAGTCCTCTTGAGCAGGTGTGCCTGTTTCCACTCCGTTGCGATCTCACTCATAGTTTTGAACTGTACTCCTTCGTGTCCTTTGAGGTAGCCGATGACCTGCTCGAGCATGAGGATACGATGCCCTCGACCAATCACCTGTGGGTGCATCGTCAAAATAAAGACGCCTTCACCCATACGCTGATAGAGAAAATCGAAGTCAGCGAGCCAAATGCGCGAGACTTCCTCTGGGGTCCGCAGACCAACATGGTGTGCCGGCCAATGCAGCCCGAAATACGGCCAGTCGTCGAGACTCCAGTCCATCGGTAGCTCAACCAAGTCAACTTCTTTGCCGAAAATATACGGCCCATCGGTGCGTAGCTCGTCCCCAACTCGACAGTAATACGGGGTAAAATCGTTGGCCATCATGCTGGAGTCATAGAGAAAACCAAACTCTACTAATAAGCTCACAGACTGTGGACTCAAGTCGGCGGCGGGAGAGCGATACCCGACCGGAATCTTTCCGGTAACCCGCTGAATGCACGCGATCCCACGCTCTAAAATGCGTCGCTCCTCGTCAGGAGCAAGTGACGCAGGATTCTCGTGGCAATAGCCGTGATGGCCGATTTCATGCCCAGTATCCGCAATACGTTTGACGAGATCGGGAAACGTGTCAATCGTATGACCGGGAATGAACCAGGAAGAGAGCACTTGGTGACGCCGTAACACCTCAAGCAGTCGTTCGGTGCCCACTTTGCCGAACTCTCCGCGTGAGACGGTGCTGAGTGATCTCGATCGCATCGTCGTCAACCAGACAGACATCGCGTCGAAGTCGAACGAAAGGCAAACAGAGACGTTTTTTGCCATGAGTCACTCCTCCTCTCTTTGAGGTGCTAATGGTTCCAGCAGTCTAATCAGGCGTGGGATGTCCGACCTTGCTGTCTTCCAGACCTCCTCTAGATCCACATCTTCGTATTCGTGGATAAGTTTGTTCCGCATCCCTGCGATCTGCGCCCAGGGAATTTTCCTATGTTGAGTGCGAAACTCTTGAGACAGCCGCTTTGTTGCTTCTCCGAGAATGAGCAACTGGTGAAGAATAGCTGATTGTGTCTTGAGATCGTCGAGAAAAGTTTTTTTGTTCATGCCTGCTTTAAACTCGACCACCAATCGGGCCGCCTTCAGCATGTCGAATATCGTGGCGCTATCTCGCGACATAGAAAGGCTCTGCTGTGCTGAGAATAGCCTTACGGCGAATCCAGTTATCGCTTCGTTCAACCGCCCGGCGACTCACTAAGTCTACCTTCCGATCAAGAATGACTGACAGCTCCTCTTCCATATTAACGTCGTCGAATAGGCTCCATTTTGCAGTTGGTGCGAAGGTCACCAGAACATCTACGTCACTATCGGGACGGAAGTCATCGCGCAGGACAGAGCCAAAGAGGGAAAGCTCGGTGATCTTCCATCGCCGACAGAACTTGGCAATCTTGTCATGGTCAATGGGAATTTTCGCTTTCATGTCTCAACCTCGGCTTACCTATTCTGTCAGAGTGCCGCAAAACCCAAACCCCCGCAATGGTTGACAGCTGTAAGGTAACGGCAGAATAATGGCCGCTCAGGGGAGGTGCAACGATGCTTGTCCAGACCACTTCAGTCGGCATGGAGCGTAAACTCGCGGCTATCCTCAGCGCGGACGTGGCCGGTTACAGCCGCCTCATGGGCGAGGATGAAGAAGCCACCATCCGTACCTTGCGCCAGCTTGCCGCCCTGCGTAACGCGGGACTCAAGTGAATGCAGAATGCAGAATGCAGAATGCAGAATGGGAAGAAAGGCTATAGGCTGTAGGCTACAGGCTGAAGGGGAAAGAAATAAAGAATGTAACTGCTCAGCCGCAGAGCGGCGACTGAAGGTAGCCCGGTCTTTTAAGGCCGGTGTGAGGAGATGCCATGTCACTCCTCGCGTCGCTACGCGACGCGGTGAAGGTCCTACCATCGGGTGCAGGCCGTGAACGACCTGCCTACCCTCAATCGTCCCTCCGGGACGAAAAAGGCCAAATCAGTCCACACGACATTCGTACACTATGGCACTTACTGTGAAATCCTCCCTGTCACTTTCAATAAATCCACAATCCTAACACCGAGCCCTAGCATGCCAATAAAAGTCCGACAACCGGGTACATATCAGAGTTCTGGCAACGTTAGTGCCCCTTCGCTTCTTGACTTTGCGCCTCTCCGGCGTCATTACGGGCGTAGCATAAAAATTTATGGGAGGACCCTATGAAACTGGGTATAGAAATGTTTGCCACTGGGTATGCGGTCCGGCCAGACGAGCTGGCACGGGCGTGTGAGGAACGCGGCTTTGAATCGGTCTGGTTTCCAGAACATACCCATATCCCTGCCAGTCGCCGGACCCCATTTCCGGGGGGTACGGAACTGCCCAAAGAGTACTCGCACACGCACGATCTCTTTGTCTCGCTCATGGCCGCTGCCGCAGCGACGAAGACCATCAAGATTGGCAGCGGTATTTGTCTGGCGATGGAACGTGACCCCATTACGATGGCCAAAGAAGTGGCATCGGTCGATCAGTTGTCAAATGGACGCTTGATCTTTGGTATTGGCGGTGGATGGAATGTCGAAGAGATGGAGAATCACGGCACCTCGTTCAAGAAACGGTGGAAAATTTTACGGGAACGGATCGAGGCGATGAAAGCCATTTGGACTCAGAATGCCGCCGAGTATCACGGCGAGTTTGTCAATTTTGATCCCATTTGGTGTGATCCGAAGCCGCTGCAGAAACCGCATCCGCCTATCCTGCTGGGTTCCAATACCGACCAAGGCCTGGCGCGGGTGGTCCAGTACTGCGATGGCTGGCTGCCCAACGCCCGGTATTTTCAAAAGATCCCCGCCATGGTGCGAGACTTACGGAGCCGTGCCGCACAAGCCGGTCGTCGTCCAGAAGAGATCGCTATTTCCATTCTTGGCGTGCAAGCCAATGACGCGATGCTGAACCAATGCCGCGAATTGGGAATGGACCGAGCGACGTTCTTCGTGCCATCGGCAGGGCGAGAGACCGTCTTGCCGTTGCTTGACCAATACGCCACGTTCATTCCCAAGGTGGCGTAACCTGTATGTGAAAAATTGTGGCGGTGTCATGCCCGCTTGCGCGCTGATCTTTACCCACATTATTGTCAACGGGTGGTGGTTGCGTGAAGAATGAGAGGATGGAACAAGACATAGCGACATGGGCACAAGCGACGTGGGGGGAGTGTGAGTTGGGCAATGCGCAGCGTACGAAGCGGGCAGTGGCGATCGGAATGCGGATGACCGCGCAACCGGGCGCCGGGTTGCCCGAGCAGATGGGCAGCAATGCGATGCTGAAGGGTGCGTATCGTTTGTTAAACTGTCCCGCTGTGGCGGTCGAGGAATTATGGCGGCCGCATCAGGAGGCGACGCGGCGCGCCGCGGGCCACTCCAACACGGTCTTGTTCATCCAAGACTGGACGACCGTGGACTACAGCCATCATCCCAAGACAAGCGGGATTGGGCCAGTGGGGTCACGACAGCAACGGGGGATGTTGTTGCATAGGGTGTTGGCGTCTGCGGTTGAGGAGCAGCAGATTTTGGGATTGGCGTATGGACAGGTGATCGTCCGGGAAGAAGCGGGACCCGGCGTGGACAAAAAGCACAATGGTGGCAGACGGAGTTCGGGGAGCGAAGGCCGAGTGTGGGAACAGGCGGCCGAGGCGATTGGTCAGGCCCCCCGCCAGAGTCGCTGGATTCACGTGAGGGATCGGGAGAGTGACGTCTTTGAGTACATGGCGGTCTGTCAGAGCCTGGGGAAGGACTTTGTGATTCGAGCGTTTCATAACCGTAAGGTTGACGAGCTTGAGGCGGAGATCTCAGTCCAGGAGCAGCGGTATTTGATGGAAGTCGCGCGCCAGCTCGTGTCCCCCACCAAACAGGCGTATGCGGTTGAAGTGCCGGCCAGAGTCAACAAGGGGACCAAACATCCCAAACGCCGCGCGCAGATTTGCTTGGCGTGGACCCAGATTCACATGCCAGCCCCTAGCTATGGCAAAGGTCACCCCGGCATGGAGGTCTGGCTTGTTCGGGCGTGGGAGCCAGAACCGCCTGTGGGGGTGGAGGCTGTGGAGTGGATCTTGCTCACCTCACTGACGGGGGACGACTGGGAGGCGGCGCGCTACCTCACCCAGCTCTATGAGTGCCGCTGGCTGGTGGAAGACTATCATAGGTGCTTGAAGACCGGCTGTCGCATGGAAGCCAGTCAACTCGACCATGGCGACGATCTGCAGCGATTACTAGGGTTTACTGCACCGATTGCCGTGCGGCTGCTGCAGCTACGCCAAGTGGTGCGCACTGCCCCTGAGACCCCCGCCATCACTGCCGCCACCCTGGACCCGCTCATGGTGCGATTACTAGCCGCGAATTTCAAACTCACAGTGAGCAGTGTCACGGTCAAAATGTTCTGGACCCTGGTCGCCCAGCTGGGTGGGTATCTCGGGCGGACCTCCGATGGCCCGCCCGGGTGGCGAACCCTCTGGAAGGGGTGGCGGCATCTGTCTGCTTGGGCCGATGGCGTTCGCCTACTCGCCCCCAAAAAAGTGGGTAAAGATCAGCGCGAAAGCGGGCATCCAGAACCGGAGAAGACAGAGACAGAGATAGAGACAGAGAGAAAAGGGATGGGGCGGTCTCTGTCTCTCGTCTCTATCTGTGCTTCCTACCTCGGAATAACGGGTAAGAGGGCATACGAAGTCATATCGTCCTGATGAAACACGGTCTGCTGTGCGGGCACCATTTTCGTTCCTTCGCCGAACCGCTCCCCGGTGTTGAGGTTGCGATCGAAGCGCGGGAAGTTGCTGGAGCTGATCTCCAGCCGGATACGATGTCCCGGCAGGAAGACGTTACTCGTGGCCCACAAGTCGATAGTGAACAGATACGGTTTCTTCGCTTCCATCAGTTTAGGCGCACTCGACGATTCTCGATACCGTGCGCGAATAATGCCATCAAGCAGATTCTGCGCGTAGCCGTCGGGATGCACGTCCACCAATTTTGCCGTGAAGTCAGTATCGACCGCTGAAGACGATGCCCACAGGGAGACCGTCACCGGTCCGGTGATCTCCAGCGGCTGCTCGAGCGGGTCCGAGGTGTAAACCAGCACGTCATTGCGCTCTTCTACAGGTCGTTGATCTTGCACGCCGATATCGATGGTGAGATTGTTACCACCCAATGACGGCACGGGATCGTTCGGGTCGTAGACGTAAGTGTCCGCTCGTTGAGCACTCGGCGGCACCGTGGAGAGCGTGCCATCTCCGCGCAGGGAGTTGGCTCCTTGCTGACTGTGCAGGAAATAGCGGACCTGTCGCATCGCGGGTGGCGGCCAGTCGGACAACGTCTGCCAGCGGTTCTCACCCAACGTGAAGATCGTCACTGGCGGCTCATCCATGACGCCATTCTTGACATCCTTGAGCCAGTAATCGAACCAGCGCAGTAGTGTTTCGCTCAGGTCGATCAAAGCAGTCGGTCCAAAATCAATATCACCCGTTCCGCGTGAGCTGGGCACGGTATAGGGCAACAGATGCCCCCACGGTCCGATGATCAGCCGCTGCCCATTACGTGCTTGGGCGAAGCGACTGTTGGCCTTGATGCTTTGATACGCGTTCATCCCACCTTCGGCGAAGATGTCGTACCACGAGGTAACGTGCAGCATCGGCACGCTGACACTGGCGGCATGACGGTTCACATTAGAGCGGTACCAATACTCACCGTCGTCAGCCTGTCTGATGTGTTCAGCGAAATAGGGCGCGGTCTCCTTGAGCAATTCACCCCAATCTTTGATCGGCAGGTGACGATACCACTTATCGGTGAGTGGCGTGAAAGCGTTCAAGCCGAAACGAGTTTGGCGGGGAATCGGGAACTCTCCGCCTTCGACATACTCCTTCATCTTTTCCATCAAATCAGTGCGTCCCTGTCGTTTGAGCGTATTGAGTCCCTTAAACATGGCGTAAGGCACCATCCAACCCCACAGCGACACACCGCCGGTGTGGTAGATCCAACTTGCGTGGTAATCAGACGAGGCTGAGACCGGTGCCATCGCCTGGAGTGACGGCGGCATGGGATCGTTACAGGCGATCATATACTGCGTCAGTCCGAGATAGGATTGCCCTGTGGTTCCGACCCGCCCATTGGACCACGGCAGCCGTGCCGCCCATTCGACGGCATCGTAGCCGTCGGCAATCTCCTGGAAGATGGTGTCATAGTCGCCCTCGGACTCGAAACGCCCACGACAGTCCTGAATGACCGAAATATAGCCATGACGAGCGTAGAGGTAATTCGGCCCATTAGGATCGTCCAACCCTTTCTTGCTGTAGGGCGTGCGGCTCAGCAGGACTGGGAAGCGACCCTCCATATCTGGGTGGATCACGTCTGCATAAAGCGTGACCCCGTCTCGCGTCTTCATCGGGACATTCTTTTCGGTGACGACTTTGTATTTTTTGCGTGATTGAACGATCATAGCTGCCTCCCTGGGAAGAGTTCGTTACCTCGCCACTCAATACTATATGACATGCTGTCCTCTAACGCACAGCGGCACACAAGGGTAGGGCGGTTTTTTAACGCCAGCCTTTCTTTATCTTCGACGAGGGGGATGTTTCCCTATCGTGTACAACAACTGGCGCATATTTATGAGGCCAGGACGATTCAGCTGCAGTGTTTCTACCGTGGCGCGCCCGGTAGGTGTCAACCCAATGATCTGTGTATAGTCGCCACTCCAACAAAAGTGTTCTTGCCACCGTTGCTCTCTAGGATTGAAGAGTGGAGCCATAGCACCATCGGCTGGGTCTGGTGCTTCGATTTTGTTGTACTTCCGTCCGTTACAGCCAGAGCAAGCCAATGCCAGGTTGTTAAGGTCGCTTGTGCCTCCGCGACTCAGCGGGCGGATATGCTCGACAGCAAATGTCTCCGTAGCGTAATCGGCCGGGCTTTGACAGTATTCACAGCGATTGTCAGCACGTTCGACGATCCCTCGTTGGATAACAACAGACAGATAGACTTTAGGCATGGACTGATGGCCGGTGGATACCAAGTTGGTCCATGAGGGTGTCAATCGACACTCGGCGTAATTGTGCCAACGCAATCAGAGCGCGAAGACGCTCGCCGTCTGTCTGCTCAATCTGATCCGTCAACTGCAAGAGTTCTTCATGCTCAGCGGGGGTAATTGTTTCTTCGTGTAACTTGGTGGAGAGATCATGATAGCGAGTGCGTACGTTTGGCGGCAGCCCTCGGTTAATCTCCTGTAACAAGTCGGTCTCGGTCTTGGAAAGGCTTACAGCCCGTTGTTGGGCTTGGAGGGCAAGGAGTTTGTTGACAATCTGTTCAAGCTCATTAGGTTCTAATTGGGCAACACCTTTGAGCATGTCATCGACATCGATCTCAATATGTGAGGTGACTTGCACTTTCGACATTGATGTTGTCCTTTCTCTTCCCAACGTTTCGGTGAGAATTCCTTATACCACCTGTTCGCCAGAAAAAGAATCTTCAGTTGTCCTTTTCAGCTCCGCTTCTTTCTGGTCGCGTCTTGGTTTCGTCGTATATAATCCGTTCCCGTGGTTTTGCTTCAACCCCACAGCCTCGCACTGGCGAGGTCGGCTCCTTCCCGCAAGGTGCGCAGTTTTGCCCAGACGACACTCTCCGCGACCATCTCGTACCCGGCAACGGTGCTGAACCCACAATCGACCCCGGCAATAACACGGCTTCGATCCCCGACTGCTTCTACTGTCTGCAGAATGCGATTAGCCACGACTTGCGGGTGCTCAACGTAATTTGTCTTCGGGTCGATGACTCCTGGAATCAGGAGCATGGAGTCTGGCAGCCGATATTGCTTGAACACGGAGTATTCGTGTTGATGGCGTGGATTTGCCAGTTCGACGGAGAGCGCGCCAACTTTAGCCTGATACAGAATCGGCAAAAGCTCCGCGAGTGGCACGTCATGCACATGCGGCGATTCGATATTCGCCCAGCAAACATGCAGGCGAATGCGATCCGCAGGAATGTTCTCCGTTGCCAAGTTGATCGCTGCCACATTGGATTCGACCACTTTTTGGAAGTCCTTCAGGGAAAGATGCTGGAAGAACCAGGCGTGATCACAAGCCAAGTCTGGAGCATCAATTTGCAGGAGTAACCCCTTGGCGTGAATCAGTTCGTATTCCTTCTTCAGTTGCCGAGCCACAGCTAACACATAGTTCTCATGTGAGTTGTAGTGGGCATTGAGCAGATAGGTCGCAACCATACCGGGCGAGACCGCGGTCATAAAACGATCGGTAAACTTCTGTGGGAGTCCGTTGATACAACGGACAAAAAGATCGCACTCCTGCGTGGCAGCGCTGAGGTCCTTATACTCGATTTCCGCTATGGCCTGGGGCGTGGTGAGTATGGCGGCGGTCGTCTGGTGTGCCATGCGGTTTTGCCACAACACAGCAAAATCGGGAAAATCAACAAAATCGCGCCACGGCGGCCGCGTCGCTCCTCCGCCAAAACCGGTCATTCGCTGAGTGACATACCCTGCAAAACCAGAACGAGACTCCTCTCCATCATTTCCTATATCAATCCCAGCGGCGAGTTGTTTCTCGATTACTCCCTTCACCGCTTCCTCAACCTGACGGTCGAACTCCCTCTTGTCGGTAGGTTCCCCGCGCTCTTGTCGGATCAACAGGTCCAATAACGGTCGAGGTCGCGGGAGACTGCCCGTATGAGTGGTCAGAATTCGTTGTTGGCTGCGTTGCATAGGATTCTCCTACGGCTACTCCAATGAGCGCAAGAATTTTAGAAACGCACTGATGCACTCTTCGGGTTCATCAACATAGATTTCGTGGCCTGGACCTTCCACAACAGTCAGGCGTGCGTTGGGGATCAACGTCCGCATCGAGAGTTGATCGCTCAGCGGCGTAATCGGGCTTCGCGCCGGTGCAAGGATGAGAGTCGGCACTTTAATCTGTGGCAGCATTGGAGCTGTATCTGCACCGTCTAACGTGCGTGCGATTCCTTGCAATACATGGGTTGGCGTCTTCGCCCATTCGTTCACGACCCACTCGATGTGTGCAGGATTCTTGCCGCTGATGATCTTCTGCTCAATCAGCAATCGGCCCCAGCCTTTTGACCCACCAGTTGCAAGGGCCTTGTTCACACTCCCGTGCTGCCCGGATAACGCTTTTGTCCCTGCTGGACG
>Ga0187892_10006855_pt1 | contig 16624 bp, 9 predicted proteins | sample MA1701073metaG_FD_139345 | JGI IMG/M metagenome (GOLD analysis project Ga0187892, IMG submission 139345) | Bio-ooze microbial communities from a basaltic lava cave in the Kipuka Kanohina Cave System on the Island of Hawaii, USA - MA170107-3 metaG ... | reverse complement strand
GGGCCAGACGAGCGTGCGAAACTCCGGATGAACCGTGAAGGTCTTGAAGTATTCCGGATCTCTGAGCGGTTGGAAGATTTCCCCCTTGAGTCTTGGGCCGAGGTCAACGTCGCCCGCAGTGCCATCGCGGAATCGGAGCCACACTACGAATCCGCCTACGTACCTTGCCTCCATGACATCGTAGTCCATAGCCGGAATCTACCTCCACCGAAACGCGGTGCTCTCCGTAGACCGCATGGAAGTGCGGAACCGCGTGATCGTCGTAGTACATACGATGGCCGGGGGGGATGGTGCAGGCGGCATCGCCGAGCGTAGCCTCTCGGCATCTCCACCGTCCGAGGGGTCCCATGTCCGGTTGCACCCGTCCGCTGCACGAGCCCGTACCCAGCGAAACAGCCCGTCTGCGCGCAGAGCTGCGCCTGGAACTCGCCCAGCTCGAGACGCGCATGACCATGTGGATGGCGATCTACGCCATGGCGGCCATTGCGGTCGGGATCGTGTGGACGATGGCGGCGGCATCGTTTCGATGTCGCCGCGGGATTTGGATAATGCGGCACGCCGAGCGTACAATTACCGTGGGCACCGACTCGAGCGGGTGAGGCGGCGGTGCCGGTTACGGTAAAGTTCTCGGAGCAGTTCTCCCGCAAACTTGGTCACGAGGCGGTGGACGAGTGGCCCAGCTGGATGCGAAGCTGGAGCAGCGCGTGACGCAGCTGGAGACGAAGCTCGAACAGGGGTTGGCTGAGGTGAGGGCCGACGTCGCGGGTCTGGCCGCCAAGCTGGAGCAGCGCCTGGCCGAGGCCCGCGTCGACCTGCGTGGTGAGTTGGACGCGCAGGGCAGGACACTGCTGCTGTGGATCGTGGGCCTCTGGATCACGGCCGTCGCCGCGCAGTATTTCCTCCCCGCCGCTCGGCCCTAAGGTCTTTCGGGCTCTGCCGGGCCGAACCGCGGCCGAGCTCGAGATCGTCGCCACCGCTTATTTGGGATCGTCATCGGCATGTTCTACCGGGAACATGGGCCACGGCACTTCCATGCCGTTGCAGCAGCAAGGACTCTTGAGTGACGTCGTGGTCCATGAAATGGGGCACGTGCTGGGCTTCGGGACGTACTGGAACGCGCTCGGCCTGTTGGCGGAGCCGTCGCTCCAGGGCGGACTCGATCCCCACTTCACCGGGCCGGTGGCGATTGCGGGGTTCGATTCCGCCGGCGGGTCGGCGTACGTCGGGGCGAAGGTCCCGGTCGAGAATACCGGCGGGCCCGGCACCGCCGACGCTCATTGGCGGGACGCGGTGTTCGGAACCGAGATCATGACCGGCTATATCGACTTCGGCGCCAACCCGCTCAGCGCGACGACGATCGCCTCGTTCGCGGACCTGGGGTACACGGTGGACATGACGGCGGCCGATCCGTTCATCCTGCCGAGTCCTGCGGCGATGCCCGGCGTCCGGCGGCGGCTCTGGCTCGGCAACGATCTGCGCCTGTATCCGCGGCGCCGGCTCGATCCGCGAGCGAAGATCGCTCCCCCGTTCCGCCCCGATCGCTGAACGAGGCGCTTCCAGTCGATGACGCCTGAGCCGATCTCCGCGTTCGTGTCTTTCTCCTCCGTATCGAGCGAAGTCGCAATCGAATCGCCAGGCTTGAGATCCTTGAGATGCAGCAACCGGATCCTGGCCGGGTAGTGCCGCAAGTAGGCGATCGGATCATGGCCAGCGTGGATCACGTGCCCGAATCCATTTCAAACACCACCAGGTTCGGATCCGTCGAGGCGATGAGGGACTCGAATTGAACTGCTCGGCATTCCATTTGTAGTCGTGCAAGGAGATCGCTTCGTACAGCGGGTTGAGCTCGTCCTCGGGGAGTCGAGATGGAAGTGGCCGCTCACGGACTTCAATCCTACGGCATCGCACCGTTGGCGGAACTCGGAGGGGGAGGGCGGCGCTGAGCCGCGTGACAGGAACGGAGCGACCATCGCTCCAGCACCCCGCAATCTGGAGAAACTCTCTTCTCGACCTGCTCATCGCGACCCCTCCTCCCGTGACATCCTTTTCGCCGCGACCCTCGGCGCCACCGCAGTCTCCACCGATGTAACTCCCTCGGATGCCGCTCGATGGAATGGGGCTTTGCGGGATGCGGCTTTGCCGCATGCGCCCTTACGGGATGTGAATCTGTCCGATGGTGCTCCAGCGAGTTCCTGCAGCGGTCTCGTCCCGTCGGTTCGCGGGCTGAAGCCCGCGCTCGGCGCTGACGCGACGGGCCATGAATGGCGCTGCCTGGGCGTCCTTCAGGACGCGTCGCCGCGGGCGCCGAGCGGCGGCTTCCAGCCGCCGAACGCGCAGACCGCACCCGGCGTCCTCAAGGTGCTCCGCGTTTCCCCCGTGGACTCCCTGGGACAGATACGCGGACGCGAATCGAGCGCTGATCCGCCGCACTTCAGGAGGGTGTGCCAGGGGGGCCGTGTCGCGTGACAAACTACATCCGAGAGATCTACTCGGAGATCTACTCGATGAACGCGGACGGTTCGGGCGTCGTCGACCTCACAAATAACCCGGGTTCTGACTCCGACCCCGTATGGAAGCCTCAGTAGAGAAGGGTCCAGGCAGAGCGCGGCGCCTAGAACCGAAATCCTGCGGCCGCGTCGATCGTGGTGCGATGCAAGAACGGGCCGAGCGTACTGCTCGGCCCGATCTGCGTCACGGTGACCCGCGCGCGCGACACGCGTTCGAGTCAGTCGTCCGAGAAGTCAATCGTCGTCGTGGCGCATGAATGCCCTTATGAATCTGAGCGCGGACGGGGTGTCGATGCGTGTCGTCTCGTCAATAATGTCAGACGGCGTCGTACCGGATCCACCACTCGAGATGCTTGCGATGATGTGTGTGCCTGCAAAATAGTGTGGTCCGCCTGAATCAAAGAAGCTGGACGAACCCGGATTCCCATCCAGTCGAAGGTGGTCACGGTCGGGCATGAGCTCGAGAAAGCCTTGGTTGCCCACCCGACGAGTACCAGAGCCAACGCAGGTCTCGAAGGTAGCGAAGTCTATGCATCCGTAGCCAGCAGTGTCGAACCTCTTGTGGGTAAGCCGGCCGTTCCTATTGAGCCGATCAAGAATGTTCCGCTCCGGCAATCTCGCAGGCTTGATGTTCCGAACAGGCTTGTCGAGAACGAACACGCCGACGTCGTTATTGATCGTAAATGTCTCTGTAATGGGCTCAACGATCTCCCAGTCAGGATGCTTGTGAGCGGTCGCCAGGATAATGGGAGACGTGGCGGTGACGGGATTGTCGAACGTCACCCCATAGTCGCCGTGCGCGAGACCCCCTTCCTCCACCCAGAAGAACACGCAATGGCCCGCCGAGAGAAAGACTGTTGGGGAGATCAGTACGCCGGAGCAGAACACTCTGTGGTCACTGGTCAGCACCAGAGCGCCCACTTCTGGGTACCGATCGCGGTCAAGCTCACCTCCGACGATGGCTTTTATCGTAATCTCCGGCGGGGGGGCCGTCGGATCCTTGCAGCCCGCAACCAGGGCTACGAGGACGAATCCCCAGGCTACACAGGCAGATTGGATGTAGCGTATTGTCCCGCGCATGGTCCCTCCTCGACAAATTGGGCTTGATGGCTCCCTCTTCCGAGGGGCATGCCGACCCTACAGTCGGCGGTCACGAACATGGCCTCTCGCCCTTCTGGAACGGAAACGCCCGGTGGAACGGCTCACACTCGCCTTTTCGACCCAGCAGCGTGAGGGGCAGACAGCGCATGCGACACCTCCATCGGGAAGAGGAACGACATCAGTCTGGGAGTGGGCTCCGCGGGGGAGCAACCTCCTCGAGTCGTGATTCGCCCTAGCCTCCGCACTCCCTAACGGAGCCTCCAGACGGGCCCGTAGTCGTCGCCCGGGTTGTTGGTGAGGTTGACTTGGCCCGAGCCGTCGGCGTTCATCACGTAGATTTCTCGGTTGCCGTCGCGGTCGCTCGAGAACGCGATCCTCGTGCCGTCCGGTGACCACGCCGGACTCTGGTAGTGGGGCCCCTGCGAGTTGGTGAGGTTCTGGAGACTCGAGCCGTCCGCGCTCGTGACGTAGATGTTTTGTGGAGCAGGAGGAGGACACGGAGGGCCAGGGCCGCCACAACGACCAAAGCGAACAACGCCACGGACGAAGGCGATCTGCTTGCCGTCGGGCGACCAAGCGGGTCCGACGTCCAGCTGCCGCGTAGGATTTGAGGTGAGTCGCCTCACGCCTGAGCCGTCGACGTCCATCACAAAGATCCCGCCGATCCCATCACGGACAGAGCTGAATGCCAGCTTGGCCCCGTCAGGCGACCAGGCTGGTGTGTCGAACCAGAGAGCGTCGTTCGAGAGGTTCCGCTGGCCCGATCCGTCGGCGTTTATCAGGTAGAGCCCCCCGATCCCGTCGCGGGAGCTAGAGAAGGCGATCCTCGTGCCATCAGGCGACCAGGCGGGGTGATAGTCCGACCCTGGGTTGTTGGTGAGGTTGAGAAGGCCCGAGCCGTCGGCGTTCATCACGTAGATCTCGGGGTTGCCGTCGCGGTCGCTCCGGAAGGCGATCCTCGTGCCGTCGGGCGACCAAGCGGGCGCGTCGTCGTAGCCTGGGTTGTTGGTGAGGTTGACCTGGCCCGAGCCGTCGGCGTTCATCTCGTAGATCTCAGCATTACCGGTCCTAAAGGCGATCTTCGAGCCGTCCGGCGACCAGACGGGGTCGACGTCGGAGGCCGGGTTGTTGGTGAGGTTGACCTGGCCCGAGCCGTCGCCGTTCATCACGTAGATCTCATAGTTCCCGTCGCGGCCCGACACGAAGGCGATCTGGCCGTTTGCGCCGATCACGGCCACGGTGGCCGTGAAGGACTTGGTGTTGTCGCTCACCGACGTCGCCGTAACGCCGACAGCGCTGGGCGGCACGGTTGCGGGTGCGGCATAAGTCGCTGTGGTAGTCGTGATATTGGTCAAGCTGCCACACACCGCTGCGCCGCCGGTGCAGCCGGAGATGCTCCAAGCGACACCGTTATTGGTTGGGTCGTTGGCGACTGTGGCAGTGAGCAGCCGTGTGCCGTTCACGGCCACGCTTCCCGCGGCCGGCGAGACGGCAACGCGGATCGCCGCCATCGCTATGGTGACCGTGAATGACTTGGTGTTGTCGGTTACGGACGTCGCTGTGATGCCTAGTTGAGCGTCGGAGGGGATCGGCGCCGGTGCGGTATAGGTCGCAACAGTGTTCGTGACATTGGTCAGGCTGCCGCAGGCCGCTGCGCCACCGGTGCATCCGGTGATACTCCAGGTGACACCGCCAGTGGTTGGATCATTGGCAACGGTCGCCACGAAGTCCTGGCTGCCGCCGGCGAGCACGCTGACCGTGGGGGGCGAGACCGTCACCGAGATCGGCAGCGTGGGCTCGGTCCCGCAACCCCAGGCCAGGGCCAGCCCCAAGAGCACCAACGCCATGCAGGTTTTGCTGTTGCAGCGTCTCATGTTGCCCACCTCCGAGACAGACCAGGCCGCCACCTTGAGCCGCATCACCCCGCCCCTACCTTTACCAGGATCGCGAGCCACCCTCGTCGTCGAGACGTGCGAGAGCCAGGCGAGAGAGAGCCTCTCGCCCTTCTGGAACGGAAACGCCCAGTGGAACGGCTCACACGCGCTTCTTCGACCCTGCGGGGAAACACCTATGCTGGAAAGCGTTCGGGAAATCCCTTGTCCGCCCCATCCGAGGTCAGCGGGCTCCTGAGGCGGTGGAGCGCCGGGGACGAGCGCGCCCGCGATCAGCTGATCCCCCTCGTCTACGACCGGCTGCGCGAGCTGGCGCACCAGCGGTTGCGCGCCGGCCCCAGCGACAGCTCGCTCAATACCACCGGCCTGGTCCATGAGACCTACCTCCGGCTGGTGGACGCGTCTGGGGTAGACCTCCCCGATCGAGCCCATTTCCTGGCGCTCGCGGGTCAGATCATGCGCAACCTGCTCGTGGACCGTGCCCGGGCCCGCCTGGCGGCGAAGCGCGGCGGTGGGAAGACGCCGCTCGAGCTGCGGGAGGAGTTCTGGATCTCGGAAGGGGATGGCGAAGCCATAACCGACCTGGATGACGCGCTGACGCGTCTCAAAGCGTTGAGCCCGCGTCAGAGCCAGCTGCTCGAGCATCGCTACTTCGGGGGGCTGACGCTCGAGGAGACGGCCGCGGCGCTCGGCGTATCGCTCGCGACCGCGAAGCGCGAGCTGCGGTTGGCCCGCGCCTGGCTGGCGCTCGAGCTGAGCGCGAAGCCGGCGTCGTAATCGTCACATGGACCTACCCCGCTGGGAGGAGATCCAGGCCGCGTTCGACGCGTTGGTCGAGTTGGACCCGACCGCGCGCGCGAGCCGGCTTGGGGCCCTCGACGCGACTGATCCCGCCTTGCGCGCCGTGGTCGAGCCGCTGCTCGCCGCCGATGCGGAGGCCGAGGCGCGGCTCGCGCCGCTGGAAACCATTCTCACCCCGGGAGCTGCCCCGGATCCCCTCGGGCTCGCCGGGCACACTGTCTCACATTTCCGGGTGCTGGAGCCGCTCGGGGCCGGGGGCATGGGCGTGGTGTATCGCGCCGAGGACGCCCAGCTGGGCCGTGCGGTGGCGCTGAAATTCCTGCTGCCGCACTTCGGCCTCGACACGGCCGCCAAGGCTCGCTTCCTCCGGGAGGCTCGCTCGGCGGCGGCGCTCGATCATCCGAACCTTTGCACCATCCACGAAGTGGGGGAGAACCAGGACGGGCGCTTGTTCCTGGCGATGGCGCTCTATCCGGGAGAGACGCTCAAGGACCGGTTGCGTCGAGACGGGTCCCTGCCCATCCCCATCGCTATCGAGATCACGCGGCAGATCGCGCTGGGCCTGGGATGCGCGCACGCCGCGGGGATCGTGCACCGGGACTTGAAGCCGGGCAACGTGATGCTGCTGCCGGATGGGACGGTGAAGATCCTGGACTTCGGGCTGGCGCGGTCGCGCGATGAGAGCCACAGCGGGGCGAGTGCGGGTTGGGGGACAGCGGCCTACATGGCGCCGGAGCAGGTGTCGGGGCAGGCCGCGAATGCTCGCACGGACTTGTGGGCGTTGGGAGTGGTGCTCTACGAGATGGTGACGGGGAAGAAACCGTTCGGCGCGGGGCACGAGGTCGCGACCGCGCACGCGATTCTGAAGCAAGAGCCGGTTCCTCCCTCGCAACTGCGCGCGGATGTTGCTCCAACTCTCGAGCACGTGATCCTCACCCTGCTCGAGAAGGATCCGGCCCGACGCCCGGCAACCGCCACCTCCGTTATCGATCTCCTCACGGCTCCGGGCCGCACTGGGGCGCCGCTATTGCGGCGCCGTGCTCGACGCCGGCTGCTCGTTGGCCTCGCCGGAGCCGCCGCGCTGGCGGCGGGAGTGATTGGCCTCTGGCGGCAATCGCGATCGGGATGGGGATCCTCATCGGCCGTCTCGCCCACCCGGATCGCGGTCTTCCCCTTCAGCGTCCCGACCGGATCCGAGTTCGCCGACCTCAACGAGGGGTTGATGCATCTAGTCGGAAAGGCGCTCGATGGCGTGGGCGAGCTTCACACCGTGGATCCGAACCTGTTGACGAGCCGACTGGGGCGGGACGGAAGTACTGGCACCCCGGAGTTGCAGGCTGCCCGCCGCCTTTCTCAGGAGCTCGGGGCTGGACATTTCATCCTGGGGCGTGTGGTGAATCTGCGGGACCGGGTGCAGCTTTCGGCGTCACTCTATTCGCTCTCGCGTGGAACCGAGCCCCTGGAGCTGAGCACGCACCAGGGCGACCTCAAGAACCTCAGTAGCCTCGTTGACTCGGTGGCGCACGATCTGTTGACCAAGCTGCCATCGGCTGAAGGAGTGTACGCTACCCAGCCCGAGGGAACCACATCGAGCTACGGGGCGCTGCGGGACTACTTGCGTGGCATGTCGCTCATGCGGCGCCACCAAGTGGACTCGGCCATCGTCTACTTCGACAACGCGGTACGCCAGGACTCGAGCTACGCGCCCGCGTGGCTAATGTTGGCTGAGTCCCGCAGCTACGAAGGAGCGGACCCCCGGCTCATGCTTGCGACCTGGGATCGCGCCTATCGGTACCGAGACCGCCTTTCCCCACGCGAGCGGGCCTGGCTCCTAACCGGATACGCGTTCGCTCATGGTGACGGACCGGCTGCCGACAAGGCCGCCGAGGCGATGGTCAATGCCTACCCTGATGCCGCGGTCGGGTGGTACTACCTGGGGGATGGTCGCTTGTGGCTTGCCTGGCAGCTCGGGCGTGCAGTAACGGAGGGGGATTCCGCCCTGGTGCGCGCGTTGGCACTCGAGCCGCAAGACCGGCTGGTGCAGAATGAGCTGGCGCTCTTGCGGTACGCCCAAGGGCGGAAGGCCGAGGGCGATTCACTGTGGATGAGCGCGTTCGGCAGCGCCATAGTGCCGCCCGAGGACTCGACGGGCCGGCGGCAGTTTTTCGCCGCGCTCGAGAGCAAGGGCAGCCGCGAGCTGGTCAATGTGGCCTGGGTAATCGCCCAGCTTACCGATAGCCTCCGCGATGCCACGCGGGTCGCTGCACTGCTCACGGACCCGGCCCGCGGGCCGGAGAGCGCCCCCGCAGTGGGACACCATCTGGCCGCGTGGGTGGACGTCGCGAGAGGCCGCTGGGCCGCCGCCGACTCCGAGTTCTCCCGCGCCGCGGCGCTGGATCCGCGCATGGGGGTGGTGGAGCGAGCGTGGCTCGGCACCATGCCATTACTCGCCCGCGATACGGCTTGGCTCCGGCGGACGCGAGCGGAACTCCTGCTGTGGACGCCGAGACCGCGCGGTCCGAACACTACGTATCTGGTCGATTGGCGGCTGTCCCCATGGCTGACGCCAAACGCCAAGGTCTACGCCCTGGGCCTGCTCAGCGCACGACTCGGCGACAGCGCTGCCGCGTCTCGCTACGCCGCGCGGCTCGACGCCGCGCGTAGTCCGCACGACTCGCTCGGGCTGCTGCGCGACCTGGCGCTGGAAGTGCGGGCGCTCGACGCCGCCGAACGAGAGCAATGGGAAACCTGTTTGATGATTCTGGAACGACAGGGTCTGCGTGGCGAGGGTTCGGTGGGGGATAACCATAAGGCGTTCTTCAATCGACGGGCGTTCGGCCGGTTGCTTCGGGGTGAGGCGCTATTCCACCTCGGCCGCGGCCAGGAAGCATTGGAGTGGTACGGAACCTTCTGGCTGCACACCGAGTTCGCCCTGCTCGCGCCGGTGCAGCTACGCGAAGGCGAGATCTACGAACGCCAGGGGAACGCAGCGGAAGCGGTGGCACATTACCGTCGTTTCCTCGCGCGCTGGCAGGATGCGGACCCGCAGTACCAGGCCCTGCTCCGGGACGTCGCAGCTCGCGTCACGCGGTTAAGTCGCGCGACACGACGCAACTGACAGGCTGCACAGTCACCCGACGAGGCTGAAGCGCATGCGACACCTGGCCGCCGCACTTCCCTAACGGGGCCTCCAGACGGGCACGTATTCGTCGCCCGGGTTATTGGTGAGGTTGACCTGGCCCGAGCCGTCGGCGTTCATCACGTAGGTCTCCCGGTTGCCATCGCGGTCGCTGACGAAGGCGATCCTCCTGCCGTCGGGCGCACGGCGGTAGCACGGGTCACGGCGGTTTGGCCTCGGATTCCTCGAGGCAGCCAGCTAACGATCGTTGCAGCAGACGGGCAATCCTCGGATTGCTCGCTTCACTCGCTCATAGTTGATTCGCCCTGAGCTCGACAGGCCGAACACGGTTGCGTGAGCGGCTGCCCGTCCTTCAGCAGCGGTGGTTTGCAACCAGGGGGTCGTAGGTTCGAATCCCATCCGCTCCACTCCGCAGCCCCTCCATTCGAACCGGGCGTGGCGTCGGCTCCACATCCCGGACCCGTGGACACAACGATTAGCGACGCATATGGCGTCGATTCCACTCGCGCGCGCGAGTGGCGGATCCGTCCATGCCGGTGCTCTAGCGGAGCCTCCTAGATTCTTGGATTCTGGAGGTTGTCCCCAGTGCATCCCGTGCGTTCCCAGATCCCCGTTCCCTTCCGTCAGGTGCGGGGATTTCTTGTCGTCCTCCTGGGCATTACCGCCGGCACTTGCCGACTCGACAAGTTGATCGCCCCACCCCAGGGGGCGCTGTTGTGTGTGGCGCCCGCGGCGCCCGATTCGCTCAGGGACTCGGCGGCGATCGGGAGTACCTCCCGCCGGGTGAATGTCCTCAGCATCGAAAACTGCGGGGGCAGCGAGCTCAAATGGGACGCCGACATCAAGCAGGGCGGTTCCTGGGTCGTGGTACAGCCGGACTCCGGGACCGCCGGCCACGGCCCGCCCGTCCTGGTAGTGTTCGATCCGAGCGCCCTCGACACGGGCGTCCATCGCGCAGCCGCGATCATCACGTCGCCGAGTGTGAGCGCGGGGCTGGAAGTTCCGCTGTGGTTCCACGTCCATCCGTGCCGCGCCCAGTCGATCGGGATCGACGACTCGATCTCGGCCTCGCTGTCCGCGGCCGATTGCGGACCGCACCGGGACGGGCGGTACGCGCGCATTTACGGCTTCCGCGGCAGTGCCGACGATTCGGTGTCGATCGAGGTCAGCGCGGATTTCTCTGTCGTCCTGACCCTCGACACGACGCTGGCTTCGGGAAGTCCGCCGTTCGCCGAGGCGGGCGACTGCCATGGCCGTAGTGGGGACGCGTGTTTCTCCTATCAACGGCTGCCGCTGAACTTGACCTACTATGTCGAGGTGACGAGCGCCGACCCAGCCGACACGGGCGCCTTCACCCTGCGCATCCTGCACCCGCGAGCGCCGGACAAACCCGCCACCCTCGACCAACGCTTGAATGATTCGGTGACGAGCGTGCCGGCGGGAGGGACCGTCAACCAGACGAGTATTCTGCTGCGCGCCGTCGTCTCTGACAGGGATCTCGGTGACTCACTGCATCTCGAAGCCGAGGTGCGGCCGATCACGGTCGCGTTCACGGGCTCCAACGTCTCGCCCGGCCCGCCGGTCGCGAGTGGCAGCCCTGCCTGGGTGAGAGCGACGGGCCTCACCGACAAGACGGCCTATCACTGGCGTGTCCGCGTCGGGGACAATACCGGGCGATTCAGTGCGTGGGACTCGTTACCCGGGGGCACCGACTTCATCGTGAACGTGCCGCACCCGCCCGATCCCGCCTCGGCGCTCGGGCAATCCAAGCCCGACGGCACCGTGATCAATATCGGGGCCACGGCCGACACCGACGTCGTCGTGCTCAGCGCGACGCTCACCGATTCAGATCCATCCGACCAGCTGCGGCTGCAAGTGGAAGTGCGGCCGATCGGAACAGCCTTCAGCAACACCCCGACCGATTCCAGCGCGCTCGTCTCGAACGGTGGCATCGCGCAGGTGAAAGGGCAGTTCGGCAACAACACGAACTACCACTGGCAGGCTCGCACCAAGGATCAGACGGGCCTCCTCAGCGCCTGGACCAGGTTCGGCGCCAACTCGGAAAGCGCGACCGACTTCCGCGTGCAGCTGGCCAGTGTTCCGCTGGCGCCCACGGCCCTGGCCCAGTTCCAGAGCGACGGCACGACGGCGATTCCGGTCGGCGGCGATGTGACGCAGTCGCTCAGCGTCTGGCTCCAGGGCCAGGTCAGCGACCCCGACGCGGGCCAGGGCGTGCGGTTGGAAGTCGAGGTGCGGCCCATCGGGACCGCGTTCCAGGGCACGCCCACGGCCACGAGCCCGTTCGTCGCCAATGGCGCGACGGCGTCGATCACGGTATCGGGACTCAGCAACAACACCAACTACCACTGGCAGGCGCGCGCGGTGGACAACACGAACCGCGCGGGCGCCTGGGTCTCATTCCCGCTCACCCCCGGCAACGCGGAGAGCGTGCCCGATTTCCACGTGGCCCAACCGCCAGCCCAACTCGCATTCACCGTCCAACCAACCAACGCGCAGGCCGGGGCGGCCATCGCACCGGCGATCCAGGTGAGGGCGCAGGATGCGGCGGGAGCCGTGGTCACGAGCTTCACGGGCAACATCACGCTCGCCATTGGGACGAACCCAGGCGGCGGCGCCCTGTCGGGGACGACGACCGTCGCCGCCTCGGGCGGGGTGGCCACGTTCTCGAACGTCAGCATCAACAAGACGGGTACGGGCTACACCCTGCAAGCCAGCACCCCGACGCTGCTGCGAACGAGCACCACGTTCAACATCACGCCCGGGCCGACGACGCAACTGATCTTCAGCACCCCGCCGACGAACGCGACAGCCGGCGTCGCGCTCGCGCCGGCCGTGGTGGTGACCGCCCAGGACGCCTACGCCAATACCACGACCTTTGCCGGGAGTGTCCTGCTGGCCATCGCCGCCAATCCGGGCGGCGGCACCCTGTCGGCGACTCCCAACCCCATCACGGCCGTCACCGGCGTCGCCACATTCCCGAACGTGAGCATCAACCGGACGGGTACCGGGTACACGCTGCGCGCGAGCTCGGGCAGCCTGTCGGTCACGAGCGCGGCGTTCAATATCATCTCCGGACCGGCGACCCAGCTCTCTTTCACGGTCCCGCCGGGCAACACGAACGCCGGGGCCGCGATCACGCCGGCCGTGCAGGTCAGCGCGCTGGACGCGCTGGGGAACACGGCGACGGCCTTCAGCGGCAACGTCACCCTCGCCATCGCCGCCAACCCGGGCGGGGGTACGCTGTCCGGCACGAACCCGGTCGCGGCGGTCAACGGCGTCGCGACGTTCTCGAATCTCAGCATCAACCGGGCCGGGAACGGCTATTCGCTGCGCGCGACCTCGGGCACGCTCACGGCGGTGACGAGCGCGACGTTCAACATCACGGCGGGCCCGCCCCAGCTCGTCTTCACCAATCAGCCGACGAACACCGCGGCGGGGGCCACGATCAACGGTGGATCCGGCGGTGTTCAGGTCACGGCCAAGGATGCCCTCGGGAACACGGTCACGACCTTCACCGGAACCGTGACCGTCGCCATCGGCACCAATCCCGGTGGCGGCACGCTCTCGGGCAGTGCCACGGCGGTGGCGAGCCTGGGCGTAGCCACGTTCTCGACTCTCAGCATCAACCGGCCTGGCGTTGGGTATACGTTGACCGCCTCCGCCACCGGCGCCACGGGAGGGACGAGCGCGCCGTTCGACATCGCGGCCGGGCCCGCGTCGCAGCTGGTGTTCACGGGGCCGCCGAGCAATGCCGCCGCCGGTGCCGCCATGGCGCCGCCGGTGCAGGTGACGGCCATGGACGCGCTGGGAAACAGGGCCACGAGCTTCGGCGGGCTCGTGACCATCACCATCGCCAGCAATCCGGGAGGCGGCATCCTCTCGGGGACGCCCGCGGTGAACGCCGTGGGCGGTATCGCCACCTTCTCGAACCTCCGCATCAACCGGCCGGGGATTGGCTACACGCTGAGAGCGGGCTCGCCCGGCCTGGTGCCCGACACGAGCACGACGTTCAACGTCACCTCGGTTGCCACCAGGGTTGTCTTGACGGGGCCGCCAAGCACGACCCAGGCGGGCGCCACGATCGCGCCCGCGGTCCAGGTGACCGCCCGGGACTCCGTGGGCAATACGGTGGTGGGGTTCACGGGAAGCGTTACCGTCGCGCTGTTCGATAACCCGGGCCCCGGCTTCCTCTCCGGTACCAAGACCGTGACCGCCGTCCAAGGGGTGGCGACCTTCGCGGACCTCAGCATCAACCGGGTTGGCAATGGCTACACGCTGATCGCGACCGCGAGCGGGTTGCTCAACGACGTCAGCGCGCCGTTCAACATCATCCCTGGCCCACCCGCCCAGCTCGTGTTCGCGGTTCAGCCGAGTAACACCCCGGCCGGGACCACGATCTCACCACCCGTTCAGGTACGGGTGGAAGACGCCCAGGGGAATCCGGTCACAGGCTACAGCGGGAGCGTGAGCATGACGATCACGCCGTTCACCGGGACCTTCGGCGCGTTCCTCTCGGGCACGGTGTCGCAGCTTGTGTTGGCTGGTGTCGCGACGTTCCCGGATTTGAGCATCAACCTGGGCGGCACGGGCTACCGGCTCCAGGCGTCGTCGGGCGTGCTCGTCTTCAACAGCGCCCTGTTCAACATCTTCTAGCGGACCTGGTGCCAAGCCGGCGTTCAAGCGGCTTGCCCGCTCGCGCGCGATCCCAGTTGGCCAGCAGCTCAGTGCGGACCGGTACCCGCAAACGTTCGCTGGGCGATGCGGGATTTTGATCCGCACCCGCACCCCGCTGTACCGAGAGTCCGCCGCGCACCGTCACGGGTGGCGCAGCGATCGGCTACGGGCGACTCCCGGCGACCCGCGTCGGCACGGCACGATTTGTCCCCGTGCCGTCGCCGAGCTCGCCGTCCTCGTTGCGGCCCCAACAGAACAGGGCGCCCGAACTGGTGAGCCCGCAGGTATGCTGGCTGGCGGCGCTGATCGAGGCGAACGTCAAGCCACCGGACACCGGCGCCGGTGTGAGACGCGCCTGATCGAACGTGCCGTTCCCGATCGAGCCGCGCTCCCCCAACCCCCAACAGGAGGCGGCTCCCGAAGCCAAGAGGCCACAGGTATGAAAGTCCCCCAGCGCGAGGCTGGTCAGGGCGAGACCGGCGGCGGCGGGCACCGGGTAGGTGGTGTTGGTCGTGGTGCTGTCGCCGAACGCGCCATAGGTGTTTCGGCCCCAACAGTAGGTCGGGCCACCGGTCGTGATGCCGCAGCTGTGTCCGCCTCCGGCGACCACGGCGGCGAACGTGTGGCTACCCACGACGGCCGTGGGCACCGGGCGGTCGCTGTACGTGCTATCCCCGATCCCGCCGGTCAGATTCGCGCCCCAGCAGTAGGCGGCGCCACTCGCCACCGTCCCGCAGGCCAGGTAGGTGGCGCTGATCGTCGCGAAGGCGAGGCCCCCGGGGACGAGCGTCGGCCCGGGTGAGACGGCAGTCCACGCGTAGGCATCGCCACTCGCCGTCAGCCCGTAGGCCGTGACGTATCCCACCGACAACGATGAAAAGGTGGGAGGACTGACGACGGGTGCTCCGGAGAGGCCAAACGGGGTGTCCCCCCAACAAAAGGCGGTTGCGCCAGGCGTGAGCCCGCACGAGAGCGTCACACCCGCGCTGATCGACGTGCCGAGTGCCGGACTCGCCGTGCGCTCAAACGGAACGGTGCTCCGGAGGCCGCTGGTGTAGTCGATCCATCCCCAGCAATAGGGCCGCCCGCGTGACGACACGGCGCAGGTCTTGGCTGGACCGGCGGCGACTGCCACGAACGGGGTGAAGACATACGCGGGAGCTTCACCGCGCACTGCACCGCTCGTCGCGATCACGGTGGCAGGACCCAGCTTGACCGCCCGGGCGGTCGCCAAGCCGCTCGCACTGACTCCCAGCACCAGCGTATCCGAGCTCCTCCATGCATCTGGTGTGCGGTCGGTGACCGGATAGCCATTGCGATCCTTCAGGATGGCCGTGAACTGCCGGCTCGTGCCATCCTCCAGAACGGCGCTGTCTGGTGCCAACGCGATAGTCGCGACGTCCTGGAGCACCTGAACTGGGGCCGTGTCGGCCTTGCCCGCCGCCATGGCCACCAGGTTCGCGACGCCCGGACTGACCGCCTTGACCCACCCGGTGAGGTTCACGGTCGCGACAGTCTCGTTCAACGACTGAAACGAAAAGGTGGTCCCCGCCACACCAAAGGAGTTGCGATCGAACGCGGCGACGGGCAGCTGAATGGAGTCTCCCAACGCGCCGAGGTGACCGTATAAGCCGACCAGAATGGCGACAGACTCGATGGTCTGGACGACGCTCACGGGTGCCGTATCGGCGACGTCGTCGACCGTCGCGATGACGCGAGCGAGGCCCGGACCTGTGGCGAAGGCGAGGCCATCCTCACGAACGAAGACGACGCCGGGGGGGTCACTGCGCCACGTGGAGGGAGGCTGGTCGACCACTGGCCGACCGCTGGAGTCTCTGGCCACCGCGGTAAATCGCACGGTGTCGCCGAGCGCCGTGAACGCCCACGTGTCGGGCGTCACCTGGACGGAGGCCACCGGGCGGAGACCTGATGGAGTGTCGCATGTGGTGCTGATCGCGACGGCGGTCGCGATTTGAACGATTCGAGAGCCTGCGCTCCGGATCATCCCGTCACCCCGGTTGCCCGTAGAGCTTTTCGGCCCGCTCAACCCGTCGCCGCGACCTTCAGGGGCTCGATCCCGAGCGACTCGAGGAGGTCCCGGGGGAACCACGACAGGGTAGTTCCCGCGGGCATGCCGAGTAGTACCAAGAATACGCGACCCGTGCAATCCTGCCTTTCGTTTGTCCGTGGGCTGAAGCCGCTAAAGCACTTCCTGCGGTCGCCCGGCTCGGCGCTGGACGCGCCGTCCTTCAGGACGTGTCGCCCGGAGGGCGCCGAGCGGCGGCTTCAGCCGCCGATCTCCGGACGCAGTCCAGGAATTGCCTCCGGTGGTTCGATCCTGTTTGACTGCATGCGGAAGGCCAGACCCTGATTCGTTGGATGTTCGGCTTTTGGGTCGCGACCGTGACGACACTCGGCGGCCTGGTGGTAGCGGTACTGCATTTCCTCCCGGCCGCTCGTCCGTAGAGCTTTTCGGCCCGCTCAACCCG
>Ga0187892_10006854_pt1 | contig 16624 bp, 16 predicted proteins | sample MA1701073metaG_FD_139345 | JGI IMG/M metagenome (GOLD analysis project Ga0187892, IMG submission 139345) | Bio-ooze microbial communities from a basaltic lava cave in the Kipuka Kanohina Cave System on the Island of Hawaii, USA - MA170107-3 metaG ... | reverse complement strand
GATGAAGCGGATGCGATAAAAAGGGCATGGGAAGGGGGAAAGAAAGGCGCGGCTTTAGACGCCGTGAGCGACAGGATGCTCGATTCGCTTTCCGTCTCGGGAACACCCGGGCACGGCAGGTCTATAATTGCGGATTATTACAAAGAAGGCGCTGACATTCCCGTTCTCGTATTCCCGCCCAAGGCGTCCCGCGAGCTCGTGAGGGAAACAATTATAAGCCTCGCACCCTCAGGAAACGGGTAATACCCCGATGCCGTCCGAGTTACTGTATTTTCAGGCGAGGATGCCTCAGCAGGTTATGAAGTCTTTCAGCACGCTGCCGTTACTGAGCTGTCTCAGCTTCTTGAGCGCGCGCCTCTCTATCTGCCTGATGCGCTCTCTCGTGAGGCTGTACCGGTTGCCGATCTCGTCGAGCGTGTAGGACTCGTCGTATCCGATTCCGAACCTCATCCTGAGAATGTCTTCCTCCCTGTCCGTAAGGTTGGAAAGCGCTTCCTCGATCTTTTCAGACATGGAGACAGTTGCAAGGAGCGTGTCCGTCGCCGGCCTCGTGTCGGGAATAAAATCTATAAAGCTGTTTTTGGTGTCTCCGTTATTCGGGTTAACGGCGTCGAGATAGACGATGTTGGTGGACGTCGCTTTGATGACCTTGTTGACCTTCTTCACGCTGAGACCCGCTTCCTGGGCGATGTTCTCTATATCCGGGTTCTCGCCGTTCTCGTGCCTGAGCATGTTCGCCGTCCTCGAGATCTTATTCGCCTGCTCGAGCACGCGCACTGGTATCCTTATCACCCTCGTCTGATCGAAGAGCGAGCGTGTTATGCTCTGGATTATCCACCACGAGGCGTAAGTCGAAAACCTGTACCCCTTCGACGGGTCGAATTTTTCTACGGCCTTGATCAGCCCTATGTTGCCTTCCTGTATTATGTCCGCGAGCGGGAGCCCTCTCCCCATATAGTTCTTCGCTATGCTTATTACGAGCCTCAGGTTCGATTTTATGAATTTGTCCTTGTTCTGAATCTCTTTACTCTTGTAAGCTCTCAGGAGCGCGGTCAGCCTGTTGAGAGTCGTTTTTAATGAAACACCATTTACACCCTTCTTATTGGCATGCCCTGCTGCGCTCTTGTTCTTCTGGCGGCATTCGCAGGTCTTCTGTACTTTGACTCCGATGCTGCGCTTTTCCGTGAGGCCGTGAATGAAAGCTTCCAGCTTGCGGGCCCTCGCGTTATATTTTTTTATCTTTGTCGCTATTCGGAGTTCGTCGGTCGCGGTGAGAAGCGATTCTGTCCCCACTTCTCTGAAATACGACTGCAGGAGCTTGTAATCCTCGTCGGGGATCACTCTTTGTTTTCCGTTGCTCCTGCCAGTGGCGGCGACGCTCATGATGTTCTGCTCGTGGTTATAATCACCGGGCATGGACTTATGCCTGCCGAAATCATGGTTGCTCATGAGACCGCCTGTTTGTAAAGCGTGCGATGATTCTTTGAAGTTGTTCCGACCCATTTGATGTATCCTCCGGTTTTTTAATCCTCGGATAATTTTAGATGCAATGTTCATGCCATAAAATAAATGTTCGCTCCAACAACCTGTATTCATTAGCTAATACGTAGTGAGGCATCAGGCCCTATTTGCCCTTCGCAACACAGGTTTATGACAAAAAATGTCATTGTCGGGGTTATCGGCCGGAATTTGAAAACGAAAATTGTTCAGAGCGCTAACCAAAAATATCATCCCTGGTGACTGGATACGGTCTTCAGGCGGCTATGCAATGTGCCCGATCGCGCCTCGGTACAACCCCCTGCCTGATTGATTAGAAGAGCGGATACCGGACGTCCGGGCATGCGGAAAGCATGTATATGAGTTGTTGACAACCCATTCGAATAGAGTAAATATTAGCGGGGTCGGTAGTATTTACTCGGGAATTTATCTATCGAAATGACAATTTCACGAGGGCGAACCTAATGAAGATTCTCGTAACGGGCGGCGCCGGATTCATCGGCTCCTGGGTTGCGGAAACGTATCTGAAGGAAGGTCACGAGGTCCTGGTACTCGATGACCTGTCGACCGGAATTATGCAGAATATTCCCAAGGGCGCGCGTTTCGTCAGGTGCGATATCAGGGACGAGGACGCCGTACGCGCCGCGTTTGCGGGCTTCCGCCCCGATGTAGTGAGCCATCACGCGGCCCAGATCGACGTGCGGAAATCCGTCGAAGACCCGGCGTTCGACGCGTCCGTGAATATTATCGGGACTATACGGCTCCTCGAGGCCTCCGTCAGGAACAGTGTGAAGAGGTTCATATTCGCATCGACCGGGGGCGCGATATACGGGGAGCCTGCGAAAATTCCCGCCGACGAAAAAACACCGCCCATGCCCATCTCACCGTACGGCACGTCGAAATACGCGGTCGAGAAATACCTCGAGTACTATAAATACATACATTCCCTTGACTACGTCGCTCTCAGGTATGCGAACGTGTACGGGCCGAGACAGAACCCGCACGGTGAAGCCGGGGTGATCGCGATATTCTGCAGCCGGATACTCTCGGGAGAAACCTGCACGGTATTCGGGGACGGCAGTCAGACGAGGGACTATGTTTATGCGGGGGACGTCGCGAGCGCAAACCTCTGCGCTTTGACGTCTCCGTCGGGGAGCTACAACATCGGCACTCAGATCGAGACTTCGGTGAACGGTCTCATCACGGAGCTCGAAGCGGCTTCAGGAATAAATTTCCCAGTGAAGCACGCGGAAGCGCGCGCGGGAGAGGTCGGCAGGATCAGCCTCGACGTAAGGCTCGCGGGCAAGGTGCTGGGCTGGGCGCCGAGCGTCTTTCTTGCGAAGGGCATAAAAAATACATGGGAATGGTTTAAAGCCGGTTACACGGGCACTGAGTGAGATTGACAGCGCCCGACCCTATGCGTCATATGTGTGAAGCGAGGACTTCATGCGCCCCTCCCCGGGCCGATTGCGAATCCGGGCTGTTAGGGTATCCTTAAACACCTCGGAGGTTCAATTCATGAAGAAGAAAGAAGATTTTCTTTACGACGTGAGGATTGCCAACAGGAATATTAGAGAAGGTTTGATTTCAAAAAAGGATTACGACAAGCATATAAGCGGCCTTCACGACGTCGGTGACAACAGCGAGCCGCTCGTGATCGAGGACGAGAACGAAAAGGGCCGTTCCCAGACCGGGGATGGAGAGGAATGAGCTTGATGAAATGGGACTATAAGGTTATTTCCATAGACAAGCTGTTTCAAGGCAGCGAAGACCACGATATTGCGGTGTCCAAGGAAGCCGCTACGGCCAGAAGGAGCAAGGTAGGGCAGGGGATGGAGAATACGCTTAACGAGCTTGGGGAGGAATCCTGGGAGCTTGTCGCTCTGGCCGGAGATTTCGGAATCTTTAAAAAACCCAAAAATTAATATACCGGGCCGTTCCTGTCCTCGTCCCGGTCATTCCCATTCGATAGTGCTCGGGGGCTTGGTCGATATATCGTAGACTACCCGGTTCACGCCCCTGACCTCGTTGATGACGCGTACCGAGATTCTCTCGAGAAGGTCGTACGGTATCCGCGCCCATTTGGCCGTCATCCCGTCCAAGCTCGTCACCGCCCGGAGCGCAATAACGTTCTCATACGTCCTTTCGTCCCCCATCACCCCTACGGTTTTTACAGGCACGAATACGCAGAACGCCTGCCAGATATCGTCGTAGACCCCGCCCTTTTTTATCTCTTCAATGAATATCCTGTCTGCCTGCCTCAGTATCTCGAGCCTCTCTTCGTCGATCTCGCCAATGATCCTGATGGCGAGACCCGGGCCCGGGAACGGATGGCGGCCGAGTATCTCGTCCGGCACGCCGAGCTCTCGGCCCACTTCCCTTACCTCGTCCTTGAAGAGCTCTCTCAGGGGCTCGATAAGTTCGAGGTTCATCTTTTCAGGGAGTCCGCCCACGTTGTGATGCGATTTTATAGTCGCCGACGGGCCCTTGACGCTCACGCTTTCTATCACGTCGGGGTAGAGGGTCCCCTGGGCGAGGAAACGGGCGTCCTTGATCTTTGACGCCTCCGCTTCGAATACGTTTACGAACTCCTCGCCAATGATCTTTCTTTTCCTTTCAGGGTCGGTAACGCCGCGGAGCTTGTTTAAAAACCTCTCCCTCGCATCCACGTGCACCAGGTGAAGCCCCATGTGTCTGAATGATTCGACGACTTCCTCCGCCTCGTTAAGTCTCAGGAGCCCCGTGTCCACGAATATGCAGCGGAGCTTGTCCCATATGGCGCGCTGTAAGATCACGGCGGCGACGGCCGAGTCCACTCCTCCCGAGAGACCGCATATGACTGTCGCGTCCCCCGCCCTCTGCCTTATGTCCTTTATTGCGGTTTCGACGAAGGACTTGGGGGTCCACGTGCCTTCGCACCCCGCGATTTTAAACAGGAAGTTCGACAGTATCTCCCTGCCGAATTTCGTGTGGACGACCTCCGGGTGGAACTGTGTCCCGTAGATCCTCATCTCACGGTTCTTCATCGCCGCCCTCGGGGAGTTCTCGCTCTCGGCTATCGATTCGAAACCCGGGGGCAGCTCGAGCACCCGGTCGCCGTGAGACATCCATATATCGCTCTTGTCGGGGATACCGCTCAGCAGGTCGAATCCGTTCGTTATCCTGAGGGTCGCGGGTCCGAACTCGCGCACCCTGGACCGTTCGACGATCCCCCCCAGGAGCTGCGCCGTGAGCTGCATCCCGTAGCATATGCCGAGGACCGGTATTCCGAGCTCGAATACCCCTCTGTCCACGGTCGGGGAATCGTCGTCCCATACGCTCGCCGGACCGCCCGACAGTATTAACGCCTTCGGTTCCGTTCTCACTATTTCGTCGAGGGGGGTGTTGTAGGGTTTGATTTCCGAATATACGCCGAGCTCCCTTATCCTGCGCGCGATGAGCTGCGTATACTGGGAGCCGAAATCTAGCACTAATATAGTTTCACGCATATCGCCTGTTTAAGTGCATGGTTGTCGCCGGCATTGATGTGACGGAAGATTGCAAGTTCCGGACCGGGTGAATTATTCGATCCTGTAATTGGGGGCCTCTTTAGTAATGATTACGTCGTGGACATGGCCCTCTCTCAGTCCCGCATTCGTGACTTTAATAAACTTTCCGTTACTCCTGAGCTCGTCTATCGTCGCGCACCCGGTGTATCCCATCCCGGCCCTGAGCCCCCCGATGAGCTGATAGACTGTGCCGCCTATCGGGCCCCTGTACGGTATCCTCCCCTCGATACCCTCGGGCACGAGCTTCGAATCGATCATCTCGTCCCCCAGGTTCTGGGCGTATCTGTCCCTGCTCCCCTTCTTCATGGCCTCGATCGATCCCATTCCCCTGTACACCTTGTAAGTCCTGCCCTGAAACAGTATGACCTCGCCCGGGGCTTCGTCGGTCCCGGCGAAGAGATTCCCTATCATCACGGTATGCGCGCCTGCCGCGATCGCCTTTACTATATCGCCCGAGTACTTTATGCCGCCGTCGGCAATGACAGGCACCCCGTGCATGTCGGCGACCCTCGTAACGTCCTGTATGGCCGAGACCTGAGGCACTCCGATACCTGCTATTACGCGGGTCGTGCATATGGAGCCCGGTCCGACGCCGACCTTCACGCCGTCAGCCCCGGCCTTTATAACGGCATCGGCGCCTTCCCCTGTCCCGATATTCCCCGCGATCAGGTCGACTTTGGGGAAATTCGATTTAGTGGATTTTACCGCGTCTATGACCTTCTTCGAATGCCCGTGGGCGGTGTCTATAATTATCACGTCGCATCCGACCTCGATAAGGGCTTCTATCCTTTCTTCCCTGTCTGGCCCGACACCTACAGCCGCGCCGCACCGGAGCCTCCCCATGCGGTCCTTGGACGCCGTAGGATATTTCTCTATCTTTTCTATGTCCTTCATAGTGATAAGTCCGCGGAGCCTGAATTCCTTATCGACCACCGGGAGCTTTTCGATCCTGTACTTATGGAGGATCTCCTTCGCTTCTTCGAGAGTGGTACCTTCGCCGACCGTTATGAGCCTCTTCTTGGGCGTCATGATCTGGTCGACGTTGAAATCGAGGTTCTTCTCGAAGCGGAGGTCCCTGAATGTCACTATCCCAAGCAGGGTGTCGTCATCCTTCGTCACCGGGAGGCCCGTGATGTTCTGTTTGAGCATGATTTCGAGCGCGTCCCCGACCTTGTTTTTGGGCCTTACGGTGAGGGGGTTCACTATCATTCCGCTCTCGTACTTTTTAACCCTTTTGACTTCCGCCGTCTGGTCCTGAATCTCCAGGTTCCTGTGTATGATACCGATACCGCCTTCCTGGGCCATGGCTATCGCCGTGCTCGATTCCGTGACGGTGTCCATGGCGGCGCTGATGAGAGGTATATTGAGCTTGATATTCCGGGTCAGGCGGGTGGATACGTCGACGTCGTTCGGCAGTATTTCGGAATAGGACGGCACTAAAAGAACGTCATCGAAAGTTAGACATTCTTCCACATTTTCAACACGCATATGAATTTCCCTTTTTACCTCCTGGATGTGCTTCTTCTGGAGGCGGCTTTAACCGGGGCTTTCTTTCTCTTGTTCGCTGCAGCCGGGGGTTTTTTATCTTCCGCGACGGATATCAGCCTCGCCGGGGTTTTAACTATTTCTATTATCTTCTTCCTCATTTCCGGAAGGGTCACGCCCAGTTCTATCTCGATTTCCTGGTCCTTCTCCCCGAGGTTTATGAATACGGGCAATACGCCTACGTAGGTCTTGGCATCGACCCTCTCGAACCCAAGGGCCTTCAGCAGTTTTTTAGGAAGAGCGGGGAAGTCGAGAGTCGCGATTTCCGCCGTTTCCTGGGGCAGGAGGCCGTCCTGGCTTACACTGATCTTTAGACGGGTCGATTTCATATATTCCCTCACCTTGCGGAGATGATGTACATCCCCTCCATATTTGGTAAATATCTAATTATACGGCTAAAATGAATTTCTGTTTTTCCCCGAAAGCAGACTGAAAGGTAAAGCTCTGTTTTTCTGCTATTAATCCAAATATTGTAATTGATTATACAAGATTTATCAAGCGGGTTTCGCCTCCGGGACGGATTGCTTTGTTATACTTGAACTTAACTGGTTACTCGTAACCCGCGACTTCGAGGTCATATTTGAGGCCGAGCATCCTGCCTGACGCCGGGAACACCGTATAAAATGGTATGGACTCCCCGGGCTGTACGTTCGAATTAAGCCCGGCCAGCTTGTCAGGGTTATAGAAATCTATATCGCCCGACCTCTTCTTCAGCTTGAGGAGAGTGTCCCGGAGCGGAGACACCCTGAGCTCGTTTTCGCTGAACGTATTTCCTGCATATACAACGTTGTCGTAGACGACCTGCCCGTCAGATAAGAATTCGCTCCTGACCTTGATGTAATTGACAGGGCTGCCGGATTCATTGGTTACGGTGCCCGACACGACGTACATGGGCCCGTTCCTCGTATCGAGCCATTTGCCCTGATGCGATGTAATTGCGACTTCGAATTTCGGAGACCCGGTTAAGCTGACGGGGATCACCGACCTGACCGCCCTCACTATCTCCTCGGCGCTGTCCCTAGGGATTATCCCGGTGCTGGAGAGGATGATGAAGGAGGCGACGATGATCACTGCGAAGACGATCATTATCAGTAAGGTGTATGCGGCTCTCGAGAATATGCCGCCCCCTGATCCGTATCTGGTCGGGTGGACTCTGAACGAGTCGCGGTACGAGGGCCCGGGTCCGCCCCTTAAGCTTCCCGCCGTGTGCGCTCTTCCCGCGAGGACGTCCATGTCCACGCTCAGGTTCTCGGGCGAATGTGTTACGTATTCCCGCCCCTTCGACTTCGCTTCCCTTGGTCCTATATTCAGCTCGGCCCCTTCGGGTATTCCCTCGCTCTCCATTATTATCAGGTCGTCGTCCGTGCCCTCGTCCTCGAACATCCTGGGGACCCTCCCCACGGCGTCGACCGGGTCGTCGTTTATCCTGAGGCTCTCCCAGTTGAAATCGGATTCCTGTTTTCTCATGTCCCGTGTGCCTTTCATACTAAAGTCGTCTACTTCCTTTTCGGTCTTGCTTATGCTTACGAATTCCTCCCAGTTCCCTCCGTCCCCCGGCACGGTTTCTGCGTCATTCGCACCTGCGTACCCGCCGCTCTTTGCTCCTTCTTCCGGTGTGCTGCCCGCCTCATTCGTTACCGGATACCTGAATGTAAAACCATCTGTCGTTTCCGTATCCCCCTCGTCGATTGCTTCCCCGGTTATTTCGGAATCCGCCCGGTCAGTCGACGGTGATGACGGCGGCTGATAGGGGTTTTGTGTTAACGGAGCACGGGCCTCTCCTATATCGGGCGCGCCTTCTTTCCCGATGAATGAGACGTGACCGCATTTGGAGCATCTGACCTTGCTCCCGGGAGGCGTGATCCAGGTATCGTCTATTTTGAATTTTCTCCCGCACTTTTCGCACTGAATTATCACGGCCTGCCCTATGCCCGGTATATTTCTAATAATATGAACTCGTTACATTTTAAAAATTAATGCTATCTTTTACTCAAGTCAATACCATTAAATATCGGCGAGCTTGTTCCATTCCCGGATATCCCCTAATTCCCCATGTAAGCAGGCGTGCTCTTCTCCGGTTATGCTATCCTCTAAATTGTAACATGTCACTTGCGGTATTTTATACCGGTTCGTTATGATACGCTTATGCTTCCTGGGCATTCTCCTATGCTCGTTAATGACTATCCCGGCTCAGGCTTCCTCTCCTGAAGAGTTAATTGAGAGGGCCCAGTACCACATGGGGACTTACGCCCGCGTGCTCATTTACGGCGGGACTAACGCGGACGCGGACGCCGCCTTTTTAAAGATAAAGGAGCTCGACGGCTTGCTGTCCGATTATGATCCCGAGAGCGAGGTATCGGAAATAAACAGGATGGCCGGAAAGCGTCCGGTAAAGGCGAGCCCGGATGTCCTGGATGTACTGAAGGAGGCGTTATATGTTTCCGGGGAGACGGGCGGCGCGTTCGACCCCACTATAGGCGCCCTTACGATAGGCGTTTACAGGTTCGGTAGGGACGGAGGCAGGGTCCCCGGCGACGAGGAGGTCAGGGAAGCGAAGTCCCTCGTCGATTACAGGTATCTCCGCATTGACGGTGACGAGGTCTATCTCGAAAGGGAGGGCATGATGCTCGACCTGGGCGGGATAGGCAAGGGTTACGCGGTCGAGGAGGCAGTCAGGGTCCTGAAGCGAAGGGGGATAAAAAAGGGAATTGTTTCCCTCTCGGGGGACATCAAGGTCTTCGGCAGCGATATAGAGATAGGGATTCGGGATCCGGCCGGCGAGGGGGCGATAGCCTCGTTTCATACCGGTACGAGAGATCTCGCCATATCGACGAGCGGCGGCTATGAGAGGGTCATAGACCCTCAGGGAAAGGCGTATCACCATCTGCTGGTCCCCTCGACCGGAAAACCCGGCAGGGATTTCCTGAGCGTCACGGTGATACTCGAAGGGGACAGCGCCCTTGCCGACGCATATGCGACCTCGCTCTTCGTCATGGGGAGGGACAGGTCCATTGAATTTCTAAAAAAACACCCGGAGATCGGGGTCTTCGCGGTCTTTCCAGGCGGAGAAATATACTATAACGAAAGGCTGAAAAGCCTGGTCACCGGATTTAAAGTATTATGATAGTTGAAGAATGGGCCCTCACTGCACCTCTTTTCACTCATTTCTCAGCGGCTGGTTTGCGTGCGGTAAGAGGGTGTTCCGACTCGATTTTATACATGCCGGCCGTGCGGGCCGCTTATTTGACAAAACAGGACTGTCGCTTATATTGTAAGTCGGATAGCCTAAATAAAATATAAGCATTCTCAATTTTTAGGCTCGAGGAAGAAGATAAGATGCCTATCAGCTCCATAGAAGAAGCCCTTTCGGATATCAAAAGCGGCAAGATGGTCATACTCGTCGACGACAAGGACAGGGAGAACGAGGGCGACCTCGTCGTCGCGGCCGAGTATGCTACCCCGGAGAACATCAATTTTATGGCAAAGAACGGAAGGGGCCTTATCTGTCTTGCCCTCACCAAGGAGAATGCAGACCGCATAGGACTCCAGCCCATAAAGCCCGAATACAACCCTGTGCCTCAATATACAGCCTTTACCATCTCGATCGACGCAAGCCACGGTATAACGACGGGTATCTCGGCATACGACAGGGCTTCCACCATCCGCCTCGTAATATCCGATGATTCGAAAGCTGAGGATTTCATTCGCCCCGGCCACGTATTTCCCCTTATTTGCAGGAAAGGAGGCGTGCTCGTAAGGGCGGGGCATACGGAAGGGTCCGTCGACATAGCCCGCCTGGCCGGGCTTAAGCCGGCCGCCGTAATTTGCGAAATAATGAATGACGACGGAGACATGGCTCGTCTCCCCGATCTCGAAAAATTCGCCGAGACCTACGATATTAAGATCGCCTCCATTGCCGATCTGATAAGCTACCGCCTGAGAGCCGAGAGCCTCGTCAGGAGAGCGGCTTCCGCCATGATCCCGACCGAAAACGGCGAGTTTCAAATCATAGTCTACGAGAGCGATATAGACCCCCAGCATCACGTCGCGTTCGTCAAGGGCGAGATAAAGCCCGGGGACGACGTGCTCGTCAGGGTGCATTCCGAATGCCTTACAAGCGATGTCTTCGGCTCCCTCAGGTGCGACTGCGGGTCTCAGATAAAGCAGGCGATGAAGATTATCAACGACGAGGGTACGGGTGTTATACTTTACATGAGACAGGAAGGGCGGGGCATTGGCCTCATTAACAAGATAAAGGCATACGCTCTACAGGACGACGGATTCGACACGGTCGAAGCGAACGAGGTTCTGGGTTTCAAACCCGACCTCAGGGACTACGGTATCGGGGCGCAGATCCTGCTCGACCTGGGCGTGAGGAACATGAAGCTCCTTACCAACAACCCGAAGAAGATAAAGGGCCTCGAAGGGTTCGGACTCCAGATCGTCGAGCGTGTGCCTATCGAGATACCGCCAAACGGAAGGAATTCCAGTTATTTGAAGGTCAAGAAGGACAAGCTCGGGCACCTTCTTTCGATGGTCGACTGAAGAGGAGATTATAATGGCTAAAAAATTCGAGGGCAGCCTCGACGCCAAAGGGCTCAGGTTTGCGGTGGTTGTCAGCAGGTTCAACGATTTCATAACCGAGAGGCTCGTGAGCGGGGCCTTGGACGTGCTGCTCAGACATAACGTTTCGGATGAAGATATCGACCTCATCAGGGTTCCCGGATCGTACGAGCTTCTTTATGCCGTAAAAAAAGCCGCCGAGAGGAAAAAATACAGCGCGATAATCGTGCTCGGTGCGATAATAAAGGGTGAAACCCCGCATTTCGATTATCTTTCCTCCACGGTCATATCGACTCTCTCCTCTATAAGCCTCGAAATGGATATCCCCGTAGCCTCGGGCGTACTGACGACCGAAACAGTTCAGCAGGCCATTGAAAGAGCCGGTTCCAAGGCCGGGAACCGCGGCGCGGAGGCCGCGTATTCGGCAATCGAAATGGCTAATCTCACTAAAATTCTTTCCCGAAAAGGGTAGATGTCTTCCAGATGGGTATAAGGAGACGCGCGAGGGAACTAGCGCTCCAGTTCCTCTATCAATACGATGCTATGACCGAGTCTTCAGGGGAATCATCATGTCCGGAAGCCGAGCTCAAGCTATTCTGGGAGAGGAGCGATACCCCGGTGCCGGAGGACATGAAAGAATTTTCCACGGTCCTTGTACTGGGCGCTTGCAAGAACCTCACACACATAGACGATATCATCGGCAGGTTCTCCGAGCACTGGAGGCTTTCCAGGATGCCGAAAATAGACAGGAACATACTGCGGCTTTCGATATACGAGCTCATTTACCTGAGCAGCATCCCCGCCGCGGTTACCATAAACGAAGCCGTCGAGCTCGGTAAAAGGTTCGGCACGGAGGAATCCGGCTCTTTTATAAACGGAATACTCGATAAAATAAGGATCGCACGGGACAAAGGTGAGCTCTAGATGATAAAGGAAGCGATTGCGAAAGTCGTTGAGAGGATCGACCTCGAGGAGCACGAGATGTCGGACGTAGTCGAGATGATGATGGAGGGAGAAGCTACCCCGGGGCAGATTTCTTCATTCCTCGTCGCGCTCAGAATGAAAGGCGAGTCGGTCTCGGAAATAACGGGCGCCGCGATGGCAATGCTGGATAAGGCGTCCAGGATTCAATCGAGACACGAGGTCGTAGTCGACCTCTGCGGGACCGGAGGGGACAGGCAGGGGACGTTCAATGTCTCGACCGCCGCCGCTTTTGTCGTTGCGGGCGCGGGAGTGCCGGTCGCCAAGCACGGGAACCGCTCGGTATCGAGCTACGTGGGCAGCGCCGACGTGCTCGAGGGCCTGGGAGTCGATATCACCCATTCGGCGGAGGTCGCGCGGAAGTGCCTCGACGAAGCCGGTATCGTGTTCCTCTTCGCCCCTCTTTATCACCCCGCCATGAAGAACGTCGCCGGGCCGAGGAAAGAGATAGGCGTAAGAACTATATTCAACATCCTGGGACCCATCGTGAACCCGGCAGGAGTCAGGCACCAGGTCGTGGGCGTTTATTCCGAGGTGCTTCTCGACCCCGTCGTAAAGGTGCTCCGGAATCTCGGCCACAAGAGTGCAATGGTGGTTCACGGCGCTGACTCGATGGACGAGATCACTGTGACGGGCAAGACGGTCGTGGCCGAGCTAAAGGACGGCATGGTCAAGAAGTATCAGCTCGACCCCCTGGACCTCGGCATAAAAAGAAGGAACGTCAGCGAGCTCAAGGGCGGCCGCACCGCGAAGGAGAACGCGCGTATTTTCAGGTCGATACTGAAAGGCGAAGAGAAAGAGGCCAAGCGGGACATCGTTTTAATAAATGCGGCCGCGGCGATTTACGTTTCCGAGACGAGCCCCGATTTGAGGGAAGCACTCGAGAGGGCGGTGGAGTCCCTCGACTCCGGGAAGGCTCTCTCGAAGCTCGAAGAGCTCGCGAAGCTTACGAAGGCTAAATAAATTACGGATTATTTCATCAAGATGATTCTCGACGCAATAATAGAAAATAAAAGAACAGAAGTAGAAAAGTCAAAGGGCCTCCGCTCCGTCGAATCCCTTATCAGCGGTATCGGCGGTATTCGGCCGCCCCGCGATTTTTATAATGCCATCGACAGCGGGGGGCAGCTCAGGATAATAGCCGAGATAAAAAAGGCCTCTCCGTCGAAGGGGGTCTTGAGGGGGGATTTCGATCCGGTGAAAATCGCCCTCGGATATGCGAAGTCAGGCGCCTCCGCACTATCTATCCTTACGGACGAGAAATTTTTTATGGGTAGCCTCGAGTACCTGAGTGCGGTAAGAGAGGCTGTCGATGTCCCCCTCTTGCGTAAGGACTTTATTATCGATCCCTATCAGGTCTACGAGTCGAGGCTATACGGAGCAGACGCGCTCCTGCTTATTGTCTCGGCGCTCGGTCAGGACGCGCTCAGGGAGCTTCTGGCCCTCACTCACTCGCTCGGTATGAACGCCGTAGTGGAGGTCCACGATGAAGGGGAGCTCGGGAGGGCGCTTGAGTCCGGGGGCAGGATAATCGGAATCAACAACAGGGACCTCGGGACGTTCGAGGTGGACCTGAATGTGTCGGCAAGGCTCGCACGGACGATGCCCGTCGGGGTAATCGCGATCGCCGAAAGCGGGATAAGCTCGGGCGCGGACATAAAGAGACTCAGGGCAGAGGGCGTGCACGTGTTCCTTATCGGCGAGACGTTCATGAAGGCTCCCGACCCGGGCGCCGAATTGAAAAACCTTATCTCATCGTCTATATCCGCCTTATAAATAACAATATGTTTGTATTATTTCATCACGGACTATTGTCGATATCGGCAAACGGGAAACAAATAAGAAAAAACTATGACTACCTGCGTTCCGATATATAGTTCTATAAAATGACTGATAACATAAACAGGAAAAACCCGATACTTGCTCTCGTTCTGTCGGGGTTATTGCCCGGACTCGGACAGATATATAACAATCAGATACGGAAGGGGCTTCTGTTCTTCGCGCTCAACATCCTGCTCAGTTACCTTTCTTACGAGCCTTTTGTCTACTTTTTGAAATCCTGGAACACGTTTCGGTCTGCACCCCTTGATATGTCACAGCTCACGAGACTGCTGATATACTCTTCGGCGGCAACCGTAATCCTGGTAGCGGCCATGATCGATGCCAAGAAGAGTGCCGACAGGATTAATGACCAGAGAAGAATGAAATGACCGGTTTTTTTCTTCTACTAACGCCCTATACGTCTTGACAATCATTCTCTTACGAGATTATTATTTCGTGTAGCTTCTTTGGGCATTTTCAACACGAGGCGGGGGCTTACCCCGTCTTTAACCTTTATCATTCTTATCTGGTGCGGAGATTCGATTTGCAAAGCTCGAAAAATGTAATCCTGTATGCTTTGATTGCTTTATCGTCTTTGGTTCTGTCCTGCGCTCACGGCCTTCCCGAATTGAACCCGTATAAAGAAGCGTCCCCCGCCCCCGGGGTGGAATGGAAGCCTTCCGAAAAGGAATTGATCGAATCGTTCAAGCTCGAGGAATTGCCCGCTATCCCTGAAGACCTCAAGTCCAAATCCGGGAGCATCACGCTTTCCCAGCTCATCGACGTCGCGCTCGTGAACAACCCGACCACTCAGGTGGCCTGGGAGGACGCAAGAGCAGCAGCTGCCGCCTGGGCTGAGTCGAGGGGTCTTTACTACCCGCAGGTCGGGGGTACAGCGAAATACGCTTATGCCAAAGGGGGCGGATCGTCGACGGGTACAGATCCATATCAGGAGCAGTACGGCAATGTCGGTCTTACTCTCAATTATCTGCTCTTCGATTTCGGGGGACGCGAGGCGCAGGTCGATGCCGCCCGTCTCGCGCTTATAAACGCGAACTGGAACCAGAACCAGGCGATTCAGAACGTGCTTCAGGCCGTAGCAGTATCATTTTACAACTACATAGGCAGTAAAGCGCTAGTAATAGCGGACGAAGCGAGTCTCGAGGACGCTCGGACGAGTCTCGACGCCGCCAGGCTCAGGCTCGAGGCCGGCGTCGGGACGCTTCCCGACGTGCTCCAGGCCCAGGCGCAGCTGGCCCAGATACAACTCGATCTTGTAGATGCCAAGGGGAATGTCGAAATAGACCGGGGTTTTTTGGCTACATCCGTGGGATGGCCCGCCAACACTCCTTTCGATGTGGACGGAAATCTGGACGAGCTGCCGGTAACCGCAATCAGCGAAAACGTAAATAATCTTATCGCACTTGCCATGAAGAACAGGCCCGACCTGGCCGCGGTCCAGGCTACCGTGAGGCAGAGGGAAGCCCTCCTGTGGAAGGCCAAGTCGCAGTTCTTTCCTGAAATATCGGCCACGGCGCAATTGGTCAGGTGGTGGGTAGACCCCCAAGGGGATGGTAACGAGTACTTTACGAATTACCTCGCGGGCCTCCAGCTTCAAGTGCCTATATTTCAGGGATTCCAGATAATAAACTCCGTCCGCAAAGCGAGCGCGCAGCTGGAGTCGGCCCGCGCCGCGCTTGAGCTGCAGGAACAGATAGTCATTAACCAGGTTTGGAACTCGTACTACAATTTCACTACAGCAGTCCAGTCGCTCGATGCCGCCGACACTCTCGTCGCGAGCGCCGAGGAATCTTATAATGCTTCCCTCGCCCGCTTTAAGGCCGGTGTGGGCGACATCGTCGAGCTTCTCAACGCCCAGGCCACTCTCGCACAGGCCAGGGCCGAGCAGGTACAGTCAAAGACCGACATCTTCACGTCGTACGCAGACCTTATAAATGCGATCGGTACGGATCTTCCGACCCCGGGCATGCCGCAGGAGCTAAGTCCGGCAGAAGAAGGAGGAATGAATCAGGATGATATTACGAACTAGGTTGAAAACAAGCTGTCTTAATATCCTAACAACCGCTTCCGTTTTCGCCGTTCTCGTTCTCACGGCGGCGGGCTGCGGCAAGGACGATAAGAAAGCCCCTCCCGCACTTCCTGTAACTGTAGCCGAAGTAACGACGGAGACGGTCCCCATTTACCTCGAATACGTCGGGACCACGCAATCAATACAGACCGTCGATATTAACGCCAGGGTCGAAGGCTTTCTGGTGAAGAGGGCTTTTAAGGACGGGGCGGACGTCGAGGAAGGGGCGCTCTTGTTCATTATAGACCCGAGGCCTTTCGAGGCGGACCTCCAGGCGGCTCAGGCCGACCTCGCTGAAAACAAAGCGGCGCTGGCTTATGCGGAAGAGCAGGTGAGGCGTTATAAGCCGATAGTGGAGAAGGAATATATTACGCAGGATACATACGACGGTTACGTGACGAGAGCGGCGGAGGCGAGGGCGGCGGTCGAAGCCGCCCTCGCCAACGTTACACAGGCCAAGCTCAACCTCAGCTACTGCACGATGTATGCGCCATTCGACGGTCGGATAGGCAGGCGTTACGTGGACGTCGGCAACCTGGTCGGCGCAGCGGGCGACCCCACGAAGCTCGCCACGATGGTC